>ERZ1370068.8195-contig-7069_pt1 | contig 25114 bp, 38 predicted proteins | sample MGYA00561227_ERZ1370068 | MGnify/ENA primary metagenome ERZ1370068 (study PRJEB38410, sample SAMEA6850437) | metagenome | study: Metagenomic assessment of the ecological functions of the soil: analysis of the soil microbiota associated with the...
CCAGTTACGTATTGCTGATGCGGACAGGTTCCAGCGCATCGCGGACCCGGCAGACGCGCGGACCCGGCAGAACAGATGACTGACTACCATCCGCCAAGAGCTGGACAGGAAATGGCAGGCGCGCTGGGCGTCCACCCGCGCGTTCGAGGTGACGGAAGATCCGTCGAAGCCGAAGTATTACTGCCTGGAGATGCCTCGCGTATCCTCCGGGCACGCGCACGTCGGCCACGTCCGCAACTACATCATCGGCGACGTCATGGCGCGCACCAAGCGGATGCGCGGCTACAACGTGCTGCACCCGTTCGGCTGGGATGCGTTCGGCCTGCCGGCCGAGAACGCCGCGATCAAGAGCGGCATCCACCCGAGAAGTCCGACGCGCGCCAACATCGCGCACATGAAAGGGCAGCTGCAGCGGCTCGGCATCAGCTACGCCTGGGAGCGCGAGCTCGCCACCTGCGATCGCCGGAGTACTACAAGTGGAACCAGTGGCTGTTCATCCGGATGTTCGAGCGCGGCCTCGCGTACCGGCGCACGCTCGTCGGTGAACTGGTGCCCGAAGGATCAGACCGTGCTCGCCAACGAGCAGGTCGTGGACGGCGGCTGCTGGCGCTGCGGCACGCCGGTCGAGACGCGCGACCTCGAGCAGTGGTTCTTCCGCATCACCGCCTACGCCGACGAACTGCTCGACGCGACCGTCGAGCTTGACGCAGTGGCCCGAGAAGGTTCTGACGATGCAGCAGAACTGGATCGGGCGGTCGGAAGGCGCCCGGGTCAAGCTTCGCGCTGGAGGGCGACTCCGACCGACGATCGAAGTCTTCACGACCCGCATCGACACGATCTTCGGCGCCACGTTCGTGCTGCTCGGGCCCGAGCACCCGCTCGTGCGACGCTCGCGGAGCAAGATCGACGGATCCCGCGGCGTTCGCGCAAGCAGGCGCAGACGTTCCGCACTGCAGGATCGCGCCGCGCGCATCAGCGGCGAGATCGAGAAGCAGGGCTTCGACACCGGCTTCCGCGCGATCAACCCGTTCACGAAGCGAGCCGGTCCCGATCTGGGTCGCGAACTTCGTGCTCGGCGACTACGGCACCGGGCGCCGTGATGGCGGTGCCGGCTCACGACCAGCGCGACTTCGAATTCGCCCGCAAGTTCAACCTCCCGATCAAGATCGTGATCGTCCTGAAGACGGTCCGGCGCCGGACGCCGGCACCATGCCGGAGGCGGCGGATGCGCATGGCCGGACGGCCGATTCGGGCGAGTTCTCGAACCTGCCGTCGGAAGAGGCGCAGCGCCGCATGATCGCGTTCGCCAGGGAGCGCGGCATCGGCGAGGGGACCGTGCAGTGCACCGGTTGAAGGACTGGGGCATCTCGCGCCAGCGCTACTGGAGTACGCCGATCCCGATGATCTACTGCGAGAAGGACGGGATTGTGCCCGTGCCCGACGACCAGCTCCCGGTCGAGCTGCCGAAGGTCGCGCAGTTTTCGGGGCGCGGCGATTCGCCGCTCGCGCAGGTGCCGGAGTTCGTCAACGTGACGTGCCCGACATGCGGTGGTCCCGCGCGACGCGAGACCGACACGATGGACACCTTCGTGGACTCGTCCTGGTAGCTCTACCGCTTCGCCGATCCGCGGAACGACAGGCAGGCGTTCGATCCGGCGAAGGTGAAGTACTGGCTGCCGGTCGATTTCTACAGCGGCGGCGTCGAGCACGCGATCCTGCATCTGATCTACTCGCGCTTCTTCGCGCGTGTGTTCCGCGATCTCGGCATGGTCGACCACAGCGAGCCGTTCACCCAGCTCCTCACGCAGGGGATGGTGCTGAAGGACGGCGCCGTGATGTCGAAGTCGAAGGGGAACGTCGTCGATCCGGACACGATGCTGGAGAAGTTCGGCGCCGACGCCCTCCGGCTGTATGTGATGTTCGTCGCGCCGCCAGAGAACCAGGTCGAGTGGACCGATTCCGGCCTCCGCGGGATTGCGAGCTTTCTCGCGCGGGTTTGGCGGCTCGTCGATCAGTGGAAGGCAGCGATCATGTCGGATCCCGGATCCATCCCGGATCCCGGTAGCCTGACAGCCGCGGAGAAAGCCGTCCGCCGCAAGACACACGACACGATTCGCCGGGTCACCGTCGATATCGAGCAGCGGCAGCAGCTCAATACGGCGGTCTCGGCCATGATGGAGCTTGTCAACGATCTCTACGCGTTCGGCGAAGCCGAGGGCGCGACCGCAGTCCGTCGCGGTCGTTGGCGAAGCGATCGAAGCGCTGGTGCGCATGCTGTCGCCGTTTGCGCCGCACACGTGCGAAGAGCTGTGGAGAGGCTCGGCCATCGCGACGGGTTGATGAAGGCCACCTGGCCGGAATTCAACGCGGAGGTCGCGAAAGCCGAGGAGATCGTCATCCCCGTGCAGGTGAATGGAAAGGTCCGGAGCCGCTTGACGGTTCCGGCTGAATCGTCGAGAAGAGCTCGAAGAGATGGCATTGGCCGACCCGGCCGTCATCGCGCACCTGAGCGGAAAGCAGGTGAAGAAGGTCGTCGTCGCCAAAGGGCGGCTTGTGTCTCTGGTTGTCTAGGGTTCAGTAGGGTTCAGAAGGTTCAGAAGGTGCAACGAGTTCAACGGGTCCTGTTCCTGGTGGTGCTCGCGGCTTTCGCGGCGACGAGCGCGTCTGGATGCGGCTACGCGCTGGCGGGCCGCGGCTCGTTTCTTCCGACCGACATCCGCGTCGTCGGCATCCCGCAGCTGGTGAACCGGACGACCTACTTCGACGTCGAGCAGATCCTGACCGAGAAGATCCGCAACGAGTTCATCGGCCGTGGGAAATATCGCGTCGTGCCGGAAGCGGGCGATGCGGATGCCCTGCTGAACGCGGAAATCGTGTCGATCACGCTGTCGCCGATCGGCCTGACGACCGGCCAGCTTGCGTCACGCTATCAATTCGTCCTGACGATGAAGGTGGATTTCGTGGACGCGCGCATCAATAAGTCGCTGTGGGCGAACGACGCGCTCTCGTTCACGGGTGAGCACGATCTGACCTCCAACGCCGGAAACGCGATCGACGCATCCTCGTTCGTCGATCAGCAGCGCAGCGCCTTCGATCGCATGGCCACGGACGTCGCGCGCACCGTCGTCACCGCCATCGTCGAAGCCTTCTAGCTCATGCCCGCCGTCACGCGCGCGACCTTGAAGACACAGATCGCGGCCGGGGACCAGAGCCCTCTCTATCTGCTCGTCGGCGACGACGACAGCGAAAAGTCGGCGGTCGCCACCGAGTTCACCGAGATGGTTGACGAGGGGCTGCGGGCCTTCAGCGTGAACCGCCTGTTCGGCGGCGAGATCAAGGCCGACGACCTCGTTGACGCGGCGGCCACGCTGCCGATGATGGCGCCTCGCCGCATTGTCATCGTCTTCGACGCGGAGCGGCTGCTGATCCCGAAGCGCGAAGGCAAGGCCGCGGACGCCGAGCAGGAGCGCCTCGAAGCGTTCGTGAAGAAGCCCCCGGACCATGCGACGGTCGTGCTCGTCTGCGGTCCCCTGGACGAGCGGCGCCGCATCGTCACGCTCCTGATGAAGGAGGCGCAGGTCGTGGACTGCGGGACGATTGCGGATGCGGCGGATGCGGAGCGCTGGGTGAAAGCGCGCGCGGGCGCGACGAAGGTGCCGCTCGACGCAGCGGCCGTCCGCACGCTCGTCGAGCGCGCCGGCGTCGACATCGTCCGCCTGCGCGGCGGGCTTCGAGCGCGTCGCGCTCTACGCGATGGGGCAGTCGAAGATTACCGCTGATGACGTGAAGCAGGTCGTCAGGGCAACCGCCGAAGCGACGAACTTCGGAATTGCCAACGCCATCGACCGCAACGACGCCGCCGAGGCGCTGCGCGAGCTGGCGCTCGCCTCGATGGCGGCGCGCAGCCCTTCTTCCTGATGGGACAACTCCGGTGGGTCGCGGAAAAAGATGCCGCGTGCGCGCCTGAAGGACGCGATTGGCGCGGTGTTCCGGACCGACGAGGCGATCAAGTCCTCCGGCGGCGACCCGAAGATTCTCCTCGAGCGCCTCGTCGTGGAACTGTGTGGGCCCGACCGACCTACTTCGAGCTTGCCGACGGCTTCGCGAACTTCGCGTCCTCGATAGGCATCGCCTTCACCGTCTGCATCGCATAGGTGAACTCGCGATTCCGTGTCTGCGAGATGACCCATTCGTAGGGCACCTTCCGCCCGCCGACGTCGCGGAAGTCGCGATAGTCAATCTGCGTCGGATAGATGCCGTCCAGCGAATCGTTGGAAGTACTGAGCCGTTCGAGCATGCCCGTGTTCTTCTCGAAGTACGCCTCCACCTTCGGCAGGTTACGCGTCTTGCCGCTGATCACGTAGTCCTCATGACCCCTGATCACCGCAGGACGCTCCATCTTCGGCTCGAGCAGCATCTCCCTTCAGATGCGCCGGGAGGTTATGCGGGTCCTCGAGCATCGCTCCGTCCACCTCCGCCTTCCGGAGATCGCGCGGCGCGGTATTCCCCGCGCGTGCCCAGCCGGCGGTCGTGCCGTGCGCCATCAGGTTGTCGTTCTGTCCCGCCTTCGTGATCGTCAGGCCCATGCCCGGCGCCTTCGACATGAGCTCGATCTGCTGCGACGGGAAATTGCGTCCCGGACGGCGCTGCGTCACGGTTCCAACCGCGTCGAGGCTGGCCACCTGCTGCACCGCGCCGAGCGACGCGATGTAGCTGTCGATCACCTGGGCCGGCGTGACGGCCGGCACCGGCGGCGGGGGCGGCAGGCTCGCAATGAAGTCCTCGCCAAGCGCCGGCGGCAGGGGTGAATTGGTGACGTTGGGGACACCGATGGGAATGTTCCGTCCCTGGTGGCAGGTGAAGCAGCTCACTCTCGCCTGGCCGCGGAACGTCGTCTTGTTGACCGAGTTGACCATCTCGATCATCTGCCGCGCGATCTGCTTCTGCGGCTTGCTGTCGACCTCCCGCTTGTTCGCGTCCGCGTCGTGGCGATGCCCGCAGCCGACGCCCAGCGCCGCCTCGAACATCACCATCGTCGGGTTCAGCATGTCGGCCCGCTGCCCGTTGAGCGCCTTGATGTTCTTGAAGGCCTCTTCGACCTTCTGATCGCTGCTCTGCGCGGCGACAGGCTTCTGGGCGAAGCCCCGGCGAGGACCAATCCCAGAACCGCCACTACCATCAGTACGGTAGACCGCTCTGCACCTATACGCACGTCGGCCTCCTGTTCAAAAAGATCGGAGGGAGCCTACACCAATTCCGGGGTGCGGCGTGCGTTATTCCGCGACTGCGGATTCGGTCTCGCCGACGAGCGCGGCGAGCGCGGCCGGCTCGGGGCTGACGTAGAACTGGTAGGAATATCGCTCCGTTTCGCCCGGGGCGGACCTGGGAATGTCGGCGCCGTGCGCGCCGCCCCAGTTCAGGAACGCGACCGCGGAGTTCGGCCTGAAGGGCACCATCTTCACCATGTCGCACGCGATGCCCTGCGTCTCCGGGTAGAACGTGGTGGTTCGATCGATTTTCGGTGTGCCGCGCATCCGGTAAAACGTCGTGCCGAACGCTTCGCTGTCGCCCGGGCGCGCGAAATAGAGCAGGCAGGTGAAGACGACGCGCTTCGGGTCGAGGTGCGGGTCGAGATGGTAGCCGGGACGCCGCAGCATCAGCCGTCCGCTCGTCGCCTCGTGCGGAATCGCCGCGAGCGCCGGGCCGCGCTCCGGGCCGCATGCTCGCGCACGTAGAACTCGCGGATGTGCGGCTCGAACTTGCGCAGCAGCGCCGGCACCATCAACTTCGGAATCAGGACGTTCTCGATGAAGCCGAGCGTGTGCAGTGTCCGCTCCGGCGCGATGTCCATCTGCGCCAGCCGCAGGTTCTGCTTCGCGTTGTCGCGCTGCGAGAAGAAGATGCGCGGCGGAATGCCGTCGAGGACGGCGTCGTATGTCTCCGGCGGGGTCAGCTCGTTGATGACGATGTGGACCGACGGATCGGTCTGGACCGGCGCCGCCGCGATCGCTCGCGCCACGTGGGCGCCTACGCGATCGGCGTCGAACACCGCCGGCCCCTGAGGAGCCCTGTGCCGATCCTCGATGTCGAGCGCGAGCGTCGCGCGGAGCATGCGGACTTCGCGATCGACGTTCGTGATGCGGTCGACCGAGCCGGCGAGCGCCTCGAGTCCCTCGAGTGTCTCGGCGAGCGCGGCTACGCGGTCGACCTGCTCCCTGAGCGAGGTCAGCCGCTTGTCGAACCGCGTTTCCAGCTTGTCGAGCGTGGCGGCCTGGTCGTCGCGCCACTGTCTCCGCAGGACCGGGAGGATTCCTGAGCGCGTGAGAAGCCGCTGCAGGAGACCTGGCACTACGCGCTGGCTCTCGGCGTAGCGGCCTTGGACATCCGCGACGCGAGACGCGACTTATGCCGTCCCGCGGTGTTGCGGTGGATGATGCCCTTGGTGGCCATCTTGTCCACGATCGACACGGTCTGGCTGAGAGCCGCCTTGGCGCCGGGGAGGTCCTTCGCGTCGAGCGAGGCGCGGATCGCCTTGAGCGCGCTGCGGAGCTTCGAGCGCATCTGCCGGTTGTGTTCCCGGCGCTTGATGTTCTGCCGATTCGCCTTGAGGGCGGACTTGGTGCGTTTGGCCACTGATCCTCGCTAAAGAGAAAACGTGATTATACCTGTTGCGGCGGGTCCAAAGGTGCGGTAGGGTGGCGCATCCTTTCGGATCGCGCCCTCATTGGGGTTGCAACACGTCGAGGGCGACGCGCCAGACCCCATCCCGCCCTCGCGTCCAGACACGCACGTAAAAGCCGCGGGACGCGGGGTCTGCCCTTGAGGGCGTAGGTGCCGTAGGGTGTAGCCGAGGTCGCCGGCCATCGACGTCTCCGCGTACCGCGTCTCACCCGAGGCATATCCGGGCTGACCCGCGAGCCACGTCAGCACGGCATCCGGCCCGACGATCGGCATCACCTCCGGACGATGGAAGCGGACGTTCTGGGCGAGGTGGCCGCGATACGCCTCCGTTTGACCACCGCGCGCGGCATTGGTCAGCGCGGCGTCGGTGTCCTTCAGCGACTTGATGGCGGCTTCGGGCGTGGTCCTGCCTGCGTAGACGTCGGTGCGCCGCGCCGCGGTGAAGCCGTCCGCGAAGCATGACCGGGCCCGGCGTCGGCACGCCCATGTCCATGACCACCTTGAACGACCCGTCCGCCTGGCGCTTCCAGACCGACGCGTAGATCGAGTGGAACGGCTGCCCGTTGTTCTGTCCCGGCACGATTCGGCGCACCGGCCCGGTCAGGTATCCGAAGTCGCCGCTCGCGGCCATGTCGCCGTAGCGCGGCTCCCATATCAGCCGGCGATCTTTCGGTGGATCCGGCTGCCTGCGAAACTGATCTTTCGCGGGCTCGGTCTGGTCGCCGTTGAACGCGACCGCGCCGTCGGCGAAGTATTCGAGAAACGCCTGCTTCCACCCGACGACGAGCGCGCGGGCGGCGAAGCGCTGCTCGGCCCGCATCATGTCGGTGAGCGCGGCGTTGCCTTGTGCGAAGGTCGCGGTGGCGCACACGATGGCCGCAAGAGCCATCGTCATCACCCGCCTTCGCGTGTGATGGCGCTTCGGCGCCCAGGCCGGTGTCATGGAACTACTGTGCGACGACTTCATGCGAGCCGGTAGGAGGCTTGGTCGAGGAATAGCGCGGAATGACACGCCCGTCGACGATTTCGAAGGTCTTGTAGATGGCGTTCCGCTTCAGCGAGGGCGTTCTGCACGTCGGTGATGCGGCCGACCTTCTTGACGTAATCGCGGGTTTCCTGGAAGGGCGGGATGTTTTGCCGTGGCGATCGACAGCGCCCTCGCCCGCGTTATAGGCCGCGAGCGCCAGTTGCTCGTTCCCTTCGTAACGGTCGAGCAGCTGTCGAAGATACTTGCACCCGCCGCGGATGTTCTCGGCGGGGTCGTACGTTGCTGACGCCGAGCCGTTTCGCGGTGGCGGGCATCAGCTGCATCAGCCCCATCGCGCCCTTCGGTGAACGGGCCTGCGGATTGAACCCCGACTCCACCTGGATGACCGCGCGAACCAGCTCCGGGCGCAGCGAATGCCGCGACGCGTGCTCCTGCACGAGCGAGTCGTAGACGTGGCTGTATTCCGGTGTCGCCGTTCTCGTCGCGCGGATGCCGGAGCGCCTCGGGCACGACGTAGGTCATCGCACCCTCATCGAGCTTCCGGTCGGACACCACGAGCGTTCCGTTGACGTCCCGCCAGGCATAGATCTGCGCACGCGCCGGCAGAGGCGTCAGCAGAGCCGTAGCGAGGCGAGGAGCAGCGTCTGTTTCAACCAGCGAAACCGTTGAGCTGAGGGTGGTTATTGTAAAGCTGCCGTGCGAGGACGGCGATCTGCTTATCGGTGGGTGCGGGGCGGGGCTTCACACCCGCCGGACGCGAGCATTTTCTCGACGACAGACCGGGCCGCCGCGAGCATTTCGGCGATTTTCGAGGCATCTTTGCCCCGGCTTCCGCGAAATCCGGCCGGCCGCCGCCACCGCCGCCCACGATGGGTGCGAGCTGCTTGACGACCTGACCCGCCGGAACCCTCCTGGTCAGGTCGGCGGTGACGCCGACGACGATGGAGACCTTGCCGTCGGAGGGACGCCAGCACGACCACGCCGCTCTTGATGCGCGAGCGGTGCTGATCCACGAGCGCGCGGAGGCCATCCTTGTCGAGGCCGGTGACTTCCCGCGCGACGAGCTTCACGCCGGCGACGTCAACCGCCTCGTCCGTCTGCCCCGCTGCGCCCCCGCCCAACGCCGCCTTCATCCTGGCTTGCTGTAGCTCGCGGGCGAGACGCCTGGTCTCGTCCTGCAGCGCGGCGACCTTCGCCGCCAGCTCCTCGGGCCGCGCGTTCAGCGACTGGGCGAGCGCGTTGACCGTGTCGCGCTCCGCCTGGAACGCTTTCAGCGATTCCGTTCCGGTGATTGCTTCGATGCGCCGCGTGCCGGCCGCGACGCCGGTCTCCGACACGATGGCGAACAGGCCGATGTCGCCCGTGGCGCGCACGTGGGTCCCGCCGCACAGCTCCACGCTGAAGTCGGGCACCGAGACGACCCGCACCTTGTCGCCATACTTTTCGCCGAACAGCGCCATTGCGCCGGCGGCGATCGCTTCCTGCGTCGGCTTTGACGACCGTTTCGACCGGCGTGTTCTTCAGGATGTGCTTGTTGACGATCTGCTCGATATTGAGCAGCTGCTCGCGCGTGAGCGCGCTGAAGTGCGCGAAGTCGAAGCGCAGGCGATCGGGTGCGACGAGTGAGCCCGCCTGCTTGACGTGCGGCCGAGGACCTGCACGCAGCGCCGCGTGGAGCAGGTGCGTCGCCGTGTGGTTGCGGCGCGTCGCGGCGCGGCGTCGCACGCGTCGATTTCCGCGACGACCGGCGCGCCAATCGCGATGTCGCCGCTGTGCACACGGACCCTGTGCGCGCGGACGCCGCTCGCCACCACTTCCGACGTCGCTGACGCTGGCGCTCAAGCCGAAGTCGTTGCCCAGCGTGCCGACGTCCGACACCTGGCCGCCGCTCTGCGAGGTAGAAGGGCGTTTCCTCGAGCACGATCCAGCCGGCGTCCGCCCGACGGCAGCTTCTGCGCTTCAACGGGCGGCGCGTCGCCCGTGCAGCTTCGCGAGCGCCACGCACGCGCGTCCTGGCGGACGTGTTGTCGTAGCCCGTGAACGTGGTTGCCGGGACGTTGGCAAACCCGGCAAACGCCTGTCGCCGCGCGCTGCCGCCCTTGAACTTGCTGCTCCGCGCGCGCCTTCTCGCGCTGGCCTTCCATCGCGCGCTCGAACCCCTCGCGATCGAGCGCGAGCTTGCGGTCCTCGACCATGTCCTCGATGAAGTCGCGCGGCAGCCGTAGGTGTCGTACAGCCGGAACGCGACGTCGCCCGCAGCGAGCCTGTCGCCCGCCGCCGCCTTGTCGAGCACCTCTTCGAGGCTCGGGCAGGCCGTCGGTCAGCACGGCGTCGAAGCGGTCTTCCTCGCTGCGAATCACCTGCACGATCGCCGACTGCGCCGGCGTTCAGCTCCGGATAGGCGTCGCCGAATCTGGCGGACGATCACGTCGACGAGCGTGTGCAGGAACGGCTCGTTGACGCCCAGCCGTTTCCCGTGCCGCATCGCGCGCCGCATGATCTTCCGCAGCACGTAGCCGCGCCACTCGTTCGACGGCACGACGCCGTCGGCGATGAGGAACGTCATCGCGCGCATGTGGTCGGCGACGACGCGCATCGAGACGTCGGACGGCTCCATCGTGCCGCGATGCGTCGTGCCCGCGCGCTCGCCGATCGCGCTCGAGCATGCGGCGTGAACAGATCGGTGTCGTAGTTCGACAGGTGGCCCTGGATCACCGCGGTGATCCGCTCGAGCCCCATGCCGGTGTCGATCGACGGCGCCGGCAGCGGCGTTCAGCGCGCCGTCGGCCTGCCGGTCGAACTCCATGAACACGTTGTTCCAGATCTCGACGAAGCGATCGCAGCTGCACTCGAGGCCGCGGCAGCGCCGCCCGGCGCTTCTGCGGCGCAGGAGATCTCGTGTGCCGCGGAAGTAATAGATCTCGGAGCAGCGGCCGCAGGGCCCGGTGTCGCCCATCTGCCAGAAGTTGTCGGCAGCGCCGAGCTCGCCGATGCGTTCGCGCCGGCAGGAATTTGCGCCACGATGTCGTACGCTTCGTCGTCGCGCGGAATCGCCGGCCTCGCCGTTGAAAATCGTCGCGCACAGCCGATCGGCGGGAAAGCTTCCATTCCTCGGTCAGCAGCTTCCACGCAAACGGAATCGCGTCGCGCTTGAAGTAGTCGCCGAACGAGAAGTTGCCGAGCATCTCGAAGAACGTGTGGTGGCGGAGCGACGGGCCCGACGTTGTCGAGGTCGTTGTGCTTGCCGCTCACGCGCATGCACTTCTGCGCCGTCGTCGCGCGCGTGTAGTCGCGCTTCTCCTTGCCGAGGAAGACGTCCTTGAACTGGTTCATCCCGGCGTTGGTGAACAGCAGCGTCGGATCGTCGTGCCGGGACGAGCGGCGAGCTCGGAACGATGCGGTGCCCGTGACGCTCGAAATACTTCAGGTATGAAGAGGCGGATCTCGTTCGCGGTCATTCTAGGTATCAGGTGTCAGGTATCAGGTGTCAGCAGGTATCAGGTAGTCAGGTGTCAGGTATCAGGTTACGGGATTCGCCCCTTCTTGCGCGGCTGCGGAGGAGCGCGGCGACGCGACCGGGGTCGAAGCCCTGGCCAAGCAGGTAGCGATGCACGCGCCGGAAGACCGCCGGGTCGCGCAATTCGCTCCCGCCGCGAAGACGGCGGGCGAGCGCCTGCTCGAGCAGGGCGGTCTCGTCGATGTCCGCGAACACCTCGGCGACCGCCTCGCGCGCGACGTCGCGCGCGATCCCGAGCGCTTCAATCTGGCGTGCACACGCGCGCGGCCCCGATGCTGAGACGCACCTCGGTCTGCGCGCAGGCGAGCGCGGTCCGGCGGTCGTCGAGGGCACGCTCGCGGCGCAGCGCGCGCGACCGCAGCGTCGATGTCTTCTTCGTCGAATTTGCGCCGGGCGAGCCGCGTCCGAAGCTGCGCTTCGGCAAGCTCACGGCGCGCAAGCAGCGTGAGGCCGGCGACGTACGCCCGGTCGGCGTCGTCCGCCATCAGGCTAGTGTCGAATCTCGTGATCTCCGGCGCGCCGCCTGTCTGCGCGGCGGTGGCCATCTGGTCGCGCGACATCTCGGCCGTCGTCGAAATGCCCTGCACCTTCAGCTTGAACTCGTCGACGTTGGACGCCCAGCGCAGCGCCTCTTCGCAGCGAGATCAGCCTCTGCTGGAACAGGCAGAAGATCGACTGGTCGAACGTCTGCATGCCGTACTGCGACGTGCCCTGCGGCGATGGCGCCGTGGATCAGGTGCGTCTTCTCCTTGTCCACGATGCAGTCGCGGATGAACGCGGTGCTGATCAGCGACCTCGACGGCCGGCGCGCGCCCTTGCTGTCGGTCTTCGGCATCAGGCGCTGCGAGATGACGGCCCTCAGGCACGCTCGCGAGCTGGATGCGGATCTGCTTCTGCTGGTGCGGCGGGAACACGGCGATGATGCGGTTGATGGTCTCGGTCGCGTCGAGCGTGTGCAGCGTGGAGAAGACCAGGTGGCCGGTCTCCGCGGCGAGCAGCGCCGTCTCGATCGTCTCGAAGTCGCGCATTTCGCCGACGAGGATCACGTCGGGATCCTGGCGCAGCGCGCTGCGCAGCGCCTGCGCGAACGACATCGTGTCGACGCCGATCTCGCGCTGGTTGACGATCGAGCGGTTGTCGCGGTGGAGGATACTCGATCGGGTCCTCGACCGTCATGATGTGCGCGCGTGCGCGTCGCGTTGATCTCGTCGATCATCGCGGCGAGCGTCGTGCTCTTGCCGCAGCCGGTCGTGCCGGTGCACGAGCACGAGGCCGCGCTCCTCGGCCGCAATCTTCTTCGAGGACCGGCGGCAGCGCCAGCTCGTCGATCGTGGACACGCGCATCGGGATGACGCGGAAGATCATGCCGATCGTGCCGCGCTGCTGGAACGTGTTGCAGCGGAAGCGGCCGAGTCCCGCGCACGCTGTAGGCGAGGTCGACCTCGCGGTTCTCCTTGAACTTCTCGCGGTGGCCGGTCGGCAGGACCGCGGCGGCAATCGAGACCATGTCATCGTGATCGAGCCGCTTTTCCTCGGTCGCCGGCGTCGAGCGTGCCCGCGGACCCGCATCATCGGGTAGCTGCCGGCCTTGAGATGAAGGTCGGACGCCCCGCTTTCGACAGCGATCTTCAGAAGGTCGTTGACGTGCACGCCCTTACTTTATCGGCCTTTTGACTGCTCCGGATGCAGCGGCAGCCGGAGCATTCACGAACTGCAGCCAGCCGTGGGTATCCGGCAGCTCTCCCTTGACGATCTGGAAGAAGCGCTGCTGGATGGCCTCGGTGACCGGACCGCGGCGGCCGCGGCCCACCTTGACCCGGTCAACCGATCGGATGGGCGTCACCTCGACCGCGGTGCCGGACGAAGAACACCTCGTCGGCGATGTACAGGATCTCGCGCGGCAATGTCTGTTCGCGGACGTCGAAGCCGAGCTCCTGCGCAATGGTCATCACCGAGTCGCGGGTGATGCCCCACAGCACCGGAATTGCCGACGGGCGGCGTGTAAATCACGCCTTCGCGGACGACGAAGATGTTCTGGCCGCTGCCCTCGCTCAGGTTGCCGAAGACGTGTCGAGGGCGATGCCCTCCGCATAGCCCTCGGCGATCGCCTCCAGCTTGATGAGCTGCGCGTTCGCGTAGTTCGCGACGCTCTTCGCCATCGCCGGGCGTCGTGTTCGGCGCGTTGCGTGCCCAGGTGGAAATCTTGACGTCGAGCCCTTCCTCGATCGCCTCCTTCGTGAAATACGCGCCCCATTCCCACACCATGATCGCCACGTCGACGGGGCAGGGAAGCGGGTTGACGCCGAGCGAATCGTAGCCGCGATAGACGATGCGGCCGGATGTAGCACGCGCGAATGCCGTTCGCGTTGATGGTGTCGAAGATCGGCGTCGGTCAGCTCTGCTGCGTCGTATTTCGGGTCCATCCGGTAGATGCGCGCCGAGTCGAGCAGCCGGCGGATGTGGGCATCCAGCCGGAAGCAGGCCGGGCCCGCCCAGCGTGTCGTAGCACCGCGCTCCTTCGAAGACGCCGCTGCCGTAGTGGACGATGTGCGAGCCGACGTGGATCTTCGCGTCGCTTCCAGTCCACGAGTGACCCGTTCATCCAGATCTTGCCGGTGCCCGGAAAAGCCATTGCCTGCTCCTTTATCCGATCTTATACGGCGAGCGAGTCGGCGAATGTGAGGGAACTTGAAGGCGGCCCTACTCGCCCCACCCGCCATCCAGCCCTACCCGCGCCCTACTGAGCCTCGCTGCAGAAGGGGCATCTGGCCGTGCCGGGCCTGCAGAGGCTTGCGGCAGTGCCAGCAGAAGCCGGCCTGCGGCGTCTCGCGCGAGCGCAGGCGCGACTGAGATGTCGGAAACGTTGGCGTCCCGTCGCGTGGAAATCGCCACGGGGCGGCGAGACGACGGTCGTGCCGGCCGAGCAGATCCGTCAGCAGGTCCGTGGCGCGCTGGTGCACGCCGCGAGACGTCCGGCGCCAGCGCCTTCATGCACGATGTCGCTGATCGCTTTCGGAATCTTGCGGGTTCTTGCAGCTGCGGCGGCGTCACGAGCTCGCCGCGCATCAGCCGCTCGAGATCGCGCCGGCGCCGGCGTGTCGTACGGCAGCTCGCCGGTCAGCATCTGGTACATCGTCACGCCGAGCGAGTAGACGTCGCTGACGCGAACACCGCCTTGCCGTGGAACTGCTCGGGCGCCATGTACGGCGGGCTGCCGATCACCGTCGTGCCGTGCGCCGCGATCTCGAGGAACCGCGACGTGCCGAAGTCGGCGACCTTCAGCATGCCGTGTCTCGGCGACGAGCACGTTGCCGGGCCGCAGGTCGCGGTGCATGACGCCGCTGCGGTGCGCGTGATCGACGGCGTTGCAGATCTGGCAGGTGAAGTCGAGCGCGCGCGTGAGCGTCGAGCGCGCCGTCGCGAGCGATGATCGTGCTCGAGCGTCTCGCCCGGCACGTACTCCATCACGATGAAGAAGACGCTCGTCCTGCTTCTCGGCGGTCAGCGACGGTGACGATGTTCGGATGGCTGACGCGAGGCGAGCAGCCGCGGCTCGCGCAGCAGCTCGCCGAAGTCGAGGTTCTGCTTGTGCGGAACCTTGATGGCGACCTTCTTGTCGATCCAGGTGTCTTCGGCGAGGTAGACGGTGCCGAAGCCGCCGCTGCCCAGAGGAGAAAGGATTCGTAGCTTCCCGACGGTTTGACCCTTCAGGAACATGTGGGGTGGCAGGAGTATAACAGCCGTCGATCCATAATCGCGGCGTGAACGCGAGGTTCCATGCACCCGATGCGCGTGCGCCCGGCGATCCTGATTGCGCTTCCCGACGAAGAAGCCGAGCACCTCACGCGCGTGCTGCGGTTGAAGCCTGGCGACGCCCTGCGCGTGTTCAACGGACACGGCGGCGAGTTCGACGCCATCGTTGACGAGGCGGCCAGGCGCGGAGTCCCGCGTCCGCGTGATCGCCGTGGCGGAGGCCGCGCCAGAGCCGCGCGTCGCCATCACGCTCCGCCCAGGCGGTCCTCAAGGGCGACAAGATGGACGACGTCGTCCGGGATGCGACGATGCTGGGCGTCGCGGAGATTCAGCCGGTGATTACCTCGCGCGCTGGAGGTGACGCGAGCTGGCGCTCGCGCGCGGAATCGCCGGGAGCGCTGGAGCGCATCGCGATTTCGGCGGTGAAGCAGTGCGGCCGCGCGACGGTGCCGCGCGTCTTCGAGCCGATCAATTTCGACGAGCTCGTCGAGGCGCTGGGGAGGATGCGATTGCCGCTGCCGGGCCTGATGCTGGTCGAGCCGGGCGCTGCCGCGGATACGACGGCGGCCTCCGAGCTGGATCTGTCCCCGCAGCGCGGCGCCACGGTGCTGATCGGTCCGGAAGGCGGCTGGACCTCGAGCGAGGTCGAGCGTGGTGCGTCAGTGTGCCGCCTCGTTACCGTCGGCGGCCGCACGCTGCGCGCCGACGCGATGTGCGTGGTCGCGCTCTCGGCGTTCTTTACGATGTGGAGAGAGTTCTAGCGATGGATCGACGAGTCCCGGTGGTCGCGGCAGTCGTGCTCGTGTGCGCCGTCACCGGCATTCGCGCCGCGGGATTGGATGCCGATGCGATCGACGCCGCCGCGCGTCCCGCTCCGCGTCTATGCGCCTGCTCGTCAGCCAGCGCGGCGAGCTGATCTTCGAGCGCTACTATCGCGGGCGAGGGCCAGCGCAGCCGGCGAATATCAAGTCCGCCTCGAAGAGCGTCATCTCCGCGCTCGTCGGCATCGCGCATCGAACGCGGCGCTGATTGCCGGCGTGCGCACCCCGATCGTCACATTCTTTCCAGAGCTCGCCCACGATCCGGATCCGGCGCAAGCGGACCATCACCGTCGAGGACCTGCTGACGATGCGATCGGGCCTCGAGGGAACGAGCAATCGGAACTACGGCGCGTGGGTCACGAGCCGGAACTGGGTGCAGCACGCGCTGGCGCGCCCGATGTTCGCGCCGCCGGGCGCGATCATGGAGTACAGCACCGGGCAACACGCACCTGCTGTCCGCGATCCTGACGAAGGCGTCCGGCAGGAGCACGTGGCAGTTCGCGAACGACGTGCTGGCCGCGCCGCTCGGTTTCACGCTTCCCGCAGTGGCCGCGCGATCCCCAGGGCATCTACTTCGGCGGCAACGACATGCTGATGACGCCGCGGCAGATGATCGGCATTCGGCGAGCTGTATCTGAACCGCGGCCGCGTCAACGGGCGGCAGGTCGTGGGCGAACGCGTGGGTGGCGACGTCGTCGCGAGAGGGCGCCGGCGCGAGTTCCGTCCCGGCGACCGCCGCCGCGTCGATCAGGTGCCGCCTGACCCGATGCGCGACCGCCGCTACGGCTACGCCTGGTGGGTCTACGAGATTGGCGGACATGAAACGTGCTTCGCGTGGGGCTACGGCGGTCAGTACATCTTCGTCGTGCCGGACCTCGATCTGGTGATCGTCACGACAGCCTCACCCGACGTGAGCGAAGAGCGCCGCGGGCATCGTCAGCAGGTGTTCGACATCCTGCTGCGGCAGGTGATCGAGCCGCTCGCGGCTGGTCGCTGACCTGCTATTGGCGCCGTAGCACGGCGCACACCCATTCATCTTCCTGCGTGCGCGCCTCGACGGCACCGTTCGCGAACGCGGCGAGCACGTCGTGCTCCTCGTGATCCATGAAGCCGCTGAGGACGAGGCGTCCACCCGGCACGGCGAACGACGTCAGCCGATCGGCGGAGGCGATCAGCAGACCGCCGGTCAGGTTCGCGGTGACCACGTCGAACTGGCCAATCTTCGACGCGCGCAGGTCGGCGATTTCGAGCGCGATGCGCGACTCGTGATTGAGCGCGACGTTCTCTTCCGCCGCCGTAATCGCATCGGCGTCATCGTCGATGCCGAGCACTCCCGAGGCGCCCAGCGCGCCGCGCGGCGATCGCCAGCACGCCGGAGCCGCATGCCTGACGTCGATGACGCTGCGCCCCTGAAGATCGAGCTGCTGCAGCGCCGCGAGGCATAGCCGCGTCGTCGCATGATGACCCGTTCCGAAACCCATGGAAGGCTGGATGATGATGACGATGGGCTGGCTAAAGCCAGCCCCTACGTCCGTAGGGGCCGGCTTCAGCCGCCCCGGAACATCCCACGGTGGGGCCACAATCAGGTCCCCGATCCGAATCGCGCGAAGCGCCGCCTGGGACCGCGCAGCCCAGTCTTCGTCGGGAACGTCCACCGGGCAGGCGTCGATCCCCGGGAAGCTCGCGCGCAGCGCCGTCGCCGCGCGATCGCGATCATCGTGGCTGTGGAAGAAGAAACGCGACTCGTCGGTCGCGGCGAGGTTGAAATCGATCAGGAACGCGAGCACCAGATCGTCGGCCTGCTGGATGTCCAGCGCGGGCCACGTGCGGTTTTCCACTTACCCGAATATGTCTTTCACGCGGTCGAAGATCCCGCGCTCGTCGTGCTCTTCACGCGGCGTCGGCTCGAACTGTTCCTTCGGCATCGTCGCCGCGAGCTGCTCGAGCAGCTTGCGCTGCTCCTTGGTCACCTTCTTCGGCGTGACGACCTTCACGGTGACGAGCAGGTCACCACGCGATCTGCCGGAGACGACGTCGAGCATGCCACGGCCGCGGAGACGGAAAGTGGCGCCACCCTGCGTGCCTTCGGGCACCTTGAACGCCTCCTCGCCTTCGAGGGTCGGAATGGTGATCTCGCCGCCGAGCGCCAGCCGTCGGATAGTTCAGCGGGATTTCGCAGAACAGGTCGTTGCCTTCGCGATGGAAGAACGGATGTTCCTGCACGTGGACGACGACGTAGAGATCGCCGGCCGGGCCGCCACGCTCGCGCCCGATTCGCCTTCGCCGCTCAGACGAAGACGCTGGCCGCTCGCGATGCCCGCGGGGATCTTCACCGTCAGCTTGCGCTGCTGCTGGACGCGACCCGAGCCCTGGCACGTCGTGCACGGCGAGCTGATGATCGATCCGGTGCCCCGGCACTGCCCGCAGGTGCGCGCAACCGTGAAGAAGCCCTGCTGATAGCGCAGCTGACCGCGGCCGTGGCATTGCGGGACAGGTCTGCGGCTTCGACCCGGGCGCCGCGCCGGATCCTTTGCATGCCTCGCAGGCTTCGTTGCGCGGAATCTGGATCGTGGTCTCGACGCCCTTGGCCGACTCGTCGAAGGAGATCTCGAGGTCGTAGCGCAGGTCGGAGCCGCGCTGCGGCCCGCCGCGCCGCCGCTGTCGCTCCGAACATCTCGCCGATGCCGAAGATGTCGCCAAGCCCGCCGAGGATGTCCTCGAAGCCGGTGAAGACGGTTGGATCGAACCCGCCGGTGGCCGCGCCGCCGAGCCCCGCGTGGCCGAAGCGGTCGCACATGTGACGCTTGTCGGTGTCGGCGAGCACCGGCGTACGCTTCCGCCGCTTCCTTGAACTTCTCTTCGGCGGCCTTGTCGCCGGGATTCCGATCGGGATGGTGCTTGAGCGCCAGCTTGCGGTACGCGCTCTTGATCTCGACCTCGGTCGCCGTGCGCACGACGCCGAGCACTTCGTAGTAGTCGCGCTTGCTGCTGCTCACGCTTTCGCTACCTTCACCATCGCGGGCCGCAGCAGGCGATCGCCGAGCACGTAGCCGCGCTGCGAACTCTTCCATCACTTCGCCTTCACGGTGGTCGGCGCTCGCTTTCGTGGGCTGACGGCCTGGTGGAAGCGCGGATCGAAGTCGGCGCCGACGGCGTCGATGGGCTTGACGCCACGCTTGCGCAGCAGCTCGGTCATCTGCTGCGCGAATCAGCTCGATCGCCTTTGCGGAACCCTTCGGCGGCTCTCCATCGGCGGGCGCTTTCAGGCGCGCGCTCGAGGTCGTCGACGATCGGGAGCAGGTCGGCGACCGCGTCGGCGTGGTCGCGTCCGCCTGGTCGCGGCGGTCGCGATCGACACGCTTGCGGTAGTTGTCGAACTCGGCGGCCATGCGGAGGAGGCGATCCTGCAGCGCGTCCTTTCCTTGCGCAGCGCCTCGAGCGCCGGCTCCTGCGACGTCCTGCTCCGCGCGGCGCGGTGGCCGCGCCGGCCGATTCCTGTTCGTTGATCGCGTCGTCTGGCATGTGTCGTGTGATCAATTTGCGCGGAGCACGCGTGGCGACCGCCTGCGTCACGCCGTCGACTACGCTGATCGCGCGCGAGTAATGCATCCGTGTGGGGCCGATGATGCCGACGGTCCGGATCGTGCTCCCGTCGGACGGTGGTCGACGGCAATCAGGCTGAACGGACGCAGATCGGGCGACGTATGCTCGCCGCCGATGACGACGGTCAGCCCGTGGACCGTCGATGTACTGCGTTGAGCAGCCGCACCATCCGCTCTTTTTCTTCCATCATCTCGAGCAACGCGCGCAAGGTCGGCAGCGTGACGCCGTCGGGCGCCGGCGCGTCGAGCAGCGATGCGGCGCCTTCGACGTGAAACGCCTGCTGCCTGGGCAGCTCTTCGCAGCGTGAAGCGCGCGAGACGCAGCGCGCGCGCCATCAGCTGGTCGTACAGCGTCCGATCCTGTGCCAGCCGCGCCAGCACGGCCTCGCGCACGTCGAGAAGCGGCAGCCCTGCGAATTCAGAGGTCAGGTAGTTCGCGGCCTGCACGAGGTCGTCCGAGCGGATGTCTTCCTCGGCATCCACGACCTTCTGCGTGACCTGGTTGCCGCTTCGAGACGACCACGACGAGCACGCGCGAGCCGCCGAGGGGCACGAACTCGATGCGCTGCAGCACGGCGATGTCCGTGCCTGCCGATGGCGAAGCCGACGTGCCTGGACGCGCGCGACACCATGTGCGAGACGCTGGCGAGCAGATCGTCCATGAGCGGCGAACGTCTCGGCGTGCTGCCGCAGCTCGTGCTCGACGGTAGCGGTCGATCGCGCCGGCTTGCGGCCCTCGAGCAGCAGGTCAACGAAGACGCGGTAGCCGCGATCGGTCGGGACGCGGCCAGCCGAGGTATGCGGCTGATGCAGATACCCTCGGCCTCGAGCCGCGCGAACATGTTCCGGATCGTCGCCGACGACACGCCGAGACCGCTCTGGCGGGCGAGCGCCTGCGACGAGACGGGCTCGCCGGTGGCGACGTGCTCGCGGACGAGCACCGCCAACAGCCGCCGCGACCGTTCGGAAAGTTCGTGGGAAACCATTGCGCGTCAGATGCTTACAGCTTTACCGATTATAGCGTGGCAAGCCGCGGTGGTTCACTCTTCTGCGTTCTTTCTGCTCGGTTCGTGTTCAGATTCCCTTCGGGGTTCCTGGTTCCGGGTTCCGCGTTCACCACCGGTGTAATTCGCAGCATTCGTCGGCTCCGTCCCCTCCAGGAACGACTCCGTCAGCGTCCTGGGGCAGCCGGGCTGCGCCAGCTTGCCCGTGTCCCGGTCGATCTCCGCGAACGTGATGCCCTCGGGCACCTCGAACTGAACACTCGTCTTGCCCGCCGTCGCGCCTTCATGAACTGCGTCCAGATCGGGCAGCGCCGCCTGGCTCCCGCTGAGGCCGAGACGGGCTGGTTGTCGTCGAAGCCGACCCAGACGACAGTCAGCAGTTCCGGGCGTGAAGCCCACGAACCATGCGTCGCGCAGGTCGTTGGTCGTGTCCGCTCTTGCCGGCCGCATCGAGCGTGAAGCCCGCCGCGCGCGCGCCGGCGCCGGTGCCTTCGTTCAGGACGCTCCGCATCATGTTGGTGACGAGATACGTCGTGTCCGGACGCGCGACCTGTGAAGCGGCGGATCCTTCGGCGCTCAGCGTGACGCTCGCCGGCCTCGATTCGCATCGATGACCGTTGAGCGATCGCACGGTCGCCGCCGTTGGTAAACAGCGTGTAGGCCGTGCGCCACCTCGAGCGGCGTCAGCTCGAAGACGCCGAGCGTGATCGCCGGAAAGCCCTTGCGGCGGCGTGCCGACGCCGACCGCGCTCCAGACCTCGGCCACCGTTGTCGAAGCCCGACCGCCTCGCCGACGTGAATGGTGCCGAGATTGCGCGACATCGCGAGCGCGCGACGCCAGCGTGATCTCGCCGTCGTAGTCGTCGTAGTTGCGCGGCTCCCCACGTCTGGTTGTCGAACGTGAAGACCTCGGGCGTCGTCGCGCGTCGAGCGAGGCGGGCGTCAGGTCGGTGCCGCCCCTCCTCGGCGGCGCGCTCGAACGCGGCGAGGTAGACGAACGGCTTGAACACCGAACCGGGCTGCCGGCGCGCGACGATGCGCGCGGTTGAACTGCGACTGGTTGTAGGAGCGGCCGCCGACCAGCGCGAGAATCTCGCCGGTCCGCGGGTCGACGGCGATGAGCGCCGCCTGCGCGGCGTCCCGGTTCCGCTTTCGCCGCGACAGCATCTCGTCCACGCGCGCGAGGCCGCTCGCGCACCGCGTCGAGCGCGGCGCGCTGCAGGTTGAGGTCGAGCGTCGTGTAGACGTCGACGGAATTCTCCGGCGTCGGTGAGCACCGGGAACGTGTCGGCGATCTCCTGCCCGACCATGTCGACGAAATACGGCGCCTCGTTGTCCACGCCGCGCGCGGACACCTGCAGCGGCTCGCGGCATGGCGTTGTGGCCGCGACCTGCGGGTGATGAACTCCTCGTCCGCCATCGCGCGCAGCACGACGTTGCGGCGCTCGGCGGCGTCGCTTCGGATTGGCGAACGGCGAGTGGCGGCCCGGGCTCTGGATGACGCCGGCGATGAGCGCAGCCTCGCTGATGCGTGATGTTGGCGACGTCCTTGCCGAAGAAGAGGCGCGACGGCTTCGGCGACGCCGTGGATGGCGAACGAGCCGCGCTGGCCGAGGTAGACGTCGTTCAGGTAGAGCTCGAGGATCTCGTCCTTCGACGCGCGCCGCTCGAGGACGAGCGACATCAGGCCCTCGCGCGCCTTCCGCCGATGACTCCACGTGCGCCGCGCTCGCCGGTCTGCAGCTCGGCGTTGAACTCGTCGGCGAGGAAGAACATCGCGCGCCAGCTGCTGCGTGATCGTGCTGCGCGCCGACCGGTGCTTGCTGCTGCTCAGCGCGTTGACGACGACGGCGCGAATCACGCTGAAGCGGGTTGACGCCCGGGTGCGAGTAGAAGCTCTGGTCCTCGATCGCGAGCACCGCCTGCTGCATCCGCTTCGGAATCGCGTCGGGCCCGACGCGCGCCGCCGCTTCTCCGCGCGCGCCGCTCGTCATCGAGCGCGGTCAGGAGCGGCGGGTCGAAGTCGACGGCGTCCGCCCGCACGGGCTTCGCGGCGCCTCTACTCACCTCGAGCGCCGTAATGCCGCGCGGCGGTGCCGGCGGTCGTCCGCCCGTGCGCCGACCGGCGGGGCGCCGGGAACGTCGCCCGGATCGTCTTGCCGCGTGAACGCGCCGGAGCGCGGCGTGATGAGCACCGAGTTGCGCGTCGATCGCGAACTCGCCGGGTGCTGTCGACGCCTGTGCGCTGCGCGCAGCTCGAGGTCGTTCAGCCGCGCGATCAGCTCAGCTGCCGTCAGCGACTGGCCGCGCGCGCACTTCGAGCGGACGGGCGTAGACGCGGGGCAGCGATCGCTCCGCGCTCGCCGTGCAGACGCGTCGTCGATGATGCGGAGAAGGAGACGTAGTAGTAGATGAGGGCCGCGCCGATGACGAGCGACGCGATGGAGCAGCCGGAGCAGCGATGGCCTGACCGGCCTTGGGCTACGCGCGCGACCCACGGGCTGCCGTGCGCGCCCTGCGCGTCACGGTGCGTAATCACCCAGTGGACGCCCATGTCCGCGGGCGATCTCCTCGAGGAGCCGATCGATCAGCACCGATCCGCATTTGTTGAGAAACTGCGACGAACCCCACGGCGCGCTCCCTGCGGGTGTCCGCCGGGGAACGCCTGCGCCTGCGCGTGCTGGAACCAGCCGCCGCAGCGTTTCGTCCCTTCGCGCTTCGCCGCCTGGATGATCTTGCTCTGCAGCTTCTTCAGATCGTCCTGCATCCGGCCGAGCGCCGACCGCGCGGCGCCCTCCAGCGTCGCATCGATCTGCGCGCGACGCTTCGCCGCGAGCGTGCCTCCATGCGCTGCTGCAGCAGCGTCGTCGCGTCCTGCATCGCCGCCTCGACTGCCCGGCGGCAGCTGCCGACGTCGAGCAGCTGGTTGAGCACCGATTCATCCTGCGCCTGCAGCGTGCTCGAGCAGCACGTCGTGGCGGACGAGGAAGCTGCGCGGCGTTGGAATCGAGCAGCGTCGCGGTTCGCGCGCTGGATACATCAGCGGCATCGGGACGCCGAAGGCGTTGTAGACGCCGCTGCAGCTGGCCGAGATAGGCGAGCTCGTCTGGCCCGGCGACGTAACAGACCGTGGGGAAGAGCGTGTCCTGCACGATCGGGCGGAGCAGCACGTTCGGGCTGAATGCTCAGGCAGGCGCCTGGCGGACGCGTTCGAGCAGTCGCGCTCTTCGGATTCGAGGACCTCGCCGACGAGAAACGAATCGCCCTGGATGCTGAATCGCCTCGACGGCCGTTGTTGAGGTGGAAGAGCGCGACGGTGTCCGCGGTGCGGCAGTCACCTGCGCGCGTGTAGCGCGCGCCGATGGCCTTGGCGGCGCCGGCGTCCGCGGCCGGCGCGCCGTCTTCCAGCGCACTCGATTTCGCGGGCGAACACGGTCGGCGGCGAGCGGCTTGGCGGCCGGGTCGGCGGAGTTGTATGACGACCAGGCCGCGCGGCCCGAGGAGCGATTCCATCCACCGGCCGAACGCATCCGACATCCCGACGCCTGTCGGATACGTCGGTGCGCAGCGTCTCGACCATCGGGACGCGGTGAATTCGTCTGCGGGGAGCGTGCTTGACCAGCGTCGGCGAGCGCGTGGCCAATCGGACGTCGTCGAGTGTGCACGCGTGCGACCGGGCTCAGCGACCTGCCGCACCCGGCGGGTTCCCGAGCGACATGACGCGATGCGCCAGCGACGCGTCGAGCACGCAGACGCATGACTTCGACTTCGTCCCAGTCGTGGTCTTCGGCGTCAATCCAGAAGACGGCAACGGCCGGGCACGCCATGCTCGGCACGGACGCCGCTCCGCCAGCGTCGAGCGCCGTGAGCGCCTTCAGCAGCGTGTGAACAGCGGCCCGCCGAAGAGTCCAGCCTGCTGGCCGGTGACGACCGCCGACGGTTCGGATCGCGCAGCCGCGCGGCCGCCTCTATCGCCTCGCTGGCGCGGCGCGCCCCCGCTGTTGTGTGCATGCACGATGTCGGCGATGGCTTTCGCGCGACCGTAGCGCGCGCGCGGGCCCGCGTAATCGCCTCGCGCCACGCGCGCGCGTCGCGCGGATCGCCGGCGAAGAAATCGGCGACTTTGGCGTGATCGAACGCGTAGTCGGCCACGAGCGGCCTGATCCACGGAACCGTCGATGCGCCGATAAATGCGCAGATGTGGTGGCGTGGCCACGCCGGTGAGATCACTGCGGCACGCTCGTAAACGTGGGCGCACAGACGACTCCGCCCAGAGGGTTCGATGGGTTACTCAGAGGTCTGAGGTTCGAGGGTTCCGAGAGGTGCAGCCCCTGGCCGGGAGGAGCGTCATATAATCATGCATCTACTTCACAATCGCCATGCATACCTGGCCGAACGCGACGCTTGCAATCGGAAGACGTGGACTGCAGTATCGCGGTGTCTCCTGCGGCGTCGCTGAGCATCAGCGGCGAGGTCGTGTTCAACACGACATGACCGGCTACCGCAGTGCTGGACCGATCCCCATGCCGGGCAGATCAGACGATGACGAAGCGCCGCCGATCGGCAACTACCGCCACGGGCGACGCGGAGTCGCAGGTGCTGCGCGGCCGGCGTTCAGATCGGCAGCGAGGCGCGTCGCCGGTGGCTGCGCAACCTGGCGCGGGAGCTGCGATGCGCCGGCGACTATCTGGCTCGCCACAACATTGCCGCGCATCGCCGACAAGCAATACGTAACTGAACGAAGTAGC
>ERZ1370068.9269-contig-8058_pt1 | contig 25111 bp, 30 predicted proteins | sample MGYA00561227_ERZ1370068 | MGnify/ENA primary metagenome ERZ1370068 (study PRJEB38410, sample SAMEA6850437) | metagenome | study: Metagenomic assessment of the ecological functions of the soil: analysis of the soil microbiota associated with the...
GCTTCGTTCAGTTACGTATTGCTCATGTCGCTCTCCCTGGTTTTACCGGGCGCCCTTGGCGCCGCATGGATGATTTCCACACACGCTCGGCGGTGAGCGGCATGGCCTCGATGTGATCCACGCCGAGCCCGGCAGAGCGCGTCCACCACGCGCGTTGACGACGGCCGGCGTCGGCAGCGATCGGTCCCGGTCTCCCCCGCTGCCCTTGCACGCCCGAGCGGGTTGACCGGCGTCGGGCGTGACCGGTGCGCCGGTCTCGTACATCGGCAGCATGTCGGCCTTCGGCAGCGCGTAGTCCATCATGCTGCCGGTCACGAGCTGGCCGGACTCGCCGTCGTAGACGGCGCCTTCCCAGAGAGCGCCTGGCCGACGCCCTGCGCGATTCCGCCGTGGACCATGCCGTCCACGATCATCGGGTTGATCGACGTTGTCCGACGTCGTCCACGGCGATGATAGCGGAGGATCTTCACGTTGCCCGTCTCGCGCTCGACCTCGACGACACAGGCGTGGGCGCCGAAGGGGAAGCAGAAGTTCGACGGGTCGTAGAAGGCACGTCTCCTCGAGCCCAGGCTCGAGACCCTCACGGATAGTTGTGCGGCACGTACGCGGTGAGGGCCACGGCGCCGAAGCGGCACTTGCCCGCGGGCGCCCTGCACCTGGAACTGGCCCGCCGACGAACTCGATGTCCCCGGCGACGCCTCGAGCAGGTGCGCCGCGATCTGCTTGCCCTTCTCGATGATCTTGTTGAGCGACGCATGAGGATCGCGGTCCCGCCGACCAGACCCGAGCGGCTGCCGTAGGTCCCCATGCCGAACGGCACCGACCCGGTGTCGCCGTGGACGATGTCGACCTGCTCCATCGGAATGCCGAGCTCGTCGGCCACGAGCTGGGCGAACGTCGTCTCGTGGCCCTGGCCGTGGGAGTGCGAGCCGGTGAACACCGTCACCATGCCGGTCGGATGCACGCGGACCTTGCCCGACTCGTAGAGGCCGGCGCCGCGCGCCGCAGCGCGCCCACGAGCTTCGACGGCGCGATGGAGCACGCTTCGATGTAGGTCGAGAAGCCGACGCCCAGCAGTCGGCCCCTGCTTGCGCGCCGCCTCCTGCTCGGCGCGGAACTTCTTGTAGTCGAACATCTGGAGCATGCGTGTCCGAGGCGCCGCCGTAGTCGCCGCTGTCGTAGCTGACGGCGCACGTGCGTCTGGTAAGGCGCCGGAGAACTTGGGGATGAAGTTCTTCCTCCGCAGCTCGGCGACGTCCATCTCGAGGCGGCTCGCGGCGCCGCTTCGACGATCCGCTCGACGGCGTAGCAGGCCTCCGGCCGCCCGGCGCCACGGTAGGCGTCCACCGCGGTCGTGTTGGAGAAGACGCCGCGTGACCTCGCAGTGGATCGCGCCGATGGTGTAGACGCCGTTGAGCAGGGTGCCGTAGAGGAACGTCGGGACCGCCGGGCGCGAAGGTCGAGAGATAGGCGCCGAGGTTGGCCGTGGTCTTCACGCGCAGGCCGAGGATCTTGCCGTCTCTGGCCAGCGCGATCTCGGCGTCGGTCACGTGGTCACGGCCGTGCGCGTCCGTCAGATACGCCTCGCGACGGCTGGCGGTCCAGCGCACCGGCCGCTTGAGCCGGCGGGACGCCCAGGAGCAGACGACCTCCTCGTTGTAGAGGAAGATCTTGGAGCCGAAGCCGCCTCCGACGTCGGGCGCGATCACCCGCACCTTGTGCTCGGGAATGCCGAGCACGAAGGCGCACATGAGCAGCCGGTGCACGTGCGGATTCTGCGACGTCACCCAGAGGGTCAGGTCGCCGGTCGCGTCCTCGTAGCGGGCCACGCACGCGCGCGCGCTCCATCGCGTTGGCCACGAGCCGCTGGTTGATGATGCGCTTCTTCACGGTCACCGCCGCGCCCTTGAACGCGGCGTCGGTGTCGCTGCGGTCGCCGATCTCCCACTTGAAGGCCACGTTGCCCGGCGCGTCGGCATGAAGCTGGGGCGCTCCCGATTGCGCCGCCCGCTCGGTAGCGGTCACCGCGGGCAGCGGCTCCCAGTCCACCTGGACCTTCTCGGCGGCGTCGACCGCCGCCTCCTGGCTGTCGGCGATCACGACGGCCACCGGGTCGCCACGTGCCTGGCCGCATCCGACGTGAGCGGCATGTGCGGCACCATCGCCAGATCCTGGACGACGCCCGGGATGTTCTTCGCCTTGCGGAGGTCCCAGCCGCAGGGCAGCGAGTTGACGCCGGTCATGTCCTTGCCGGTGAAGACGGCGATGACACCCGGGTGCCGCGAGCGCCGCCGCGGTGTCGATCTTCCGGATGCGAGCGTGGGCGTGCGGGCTCCGCACGAACGCCGCGTACGTCATGCCCGGGAGCTTCAGGTCGTCGACGTACTGGCCCTGCCCGGTGATGAATCGCGGGTCCTCGCGTCGCTTGATCGACTTGCCGAACAGACGGTCAGCGGCGACGGTTGCCATGGCGTCCCCTCACCGCTTCGCGGGCATGTGCTCGGCGGCCCACTCGATCGCCTTGACGATGTTGTGATAGCCGGTGCAGCGGCACGGGTTGCCCTCGAGCTGATGGCGAATCTGCGCCTCGGTCGGCTTCGGATAGCGCTCGAGCATCTGGTAGCGCCGCCAGGATCATGCCGGGCGTGCAGAACCCGCACTGCAGCCCGTGCTTCTCCCAGAACCCCATCTGGATCGGGTGTAGCTCGCCGTCCTTGGCCAGCCCCTCGATGGTCATGATGTTGGCGCCGTCCGCCTGCACGGCGAAGAGGGTGCAGCACTTGACGGCCTGGCCGTCGATGAGGACGGTGCAGGCGCCGCACTGGCTCGTGTCACAGCCGACGTGGGTCCCGGTCAGGCCGACCGCCTCGCGAATGTAGTGCACCAGGAGAAGGCGGGGCTCGACTTCATGGCTGTAGCTCTGGCCGTTGATCGTCATCTTGACTGGCAGTTTCACGACTCGTCCTCCGGGATTCGGCGGTTTGAGAGCGGATCGCCCCCGATCTGCGCGAGAGACGGCGTAAGTCTTCAGCCGCGGCGTGTCAACGGGGCGTCGGCGGCTTGCTGCTGCTACATGAAAATGTCCGGGGGTAACTGCTCCGTGAAAAGGTCCTCCCCTCAATGGAGACCTTCACGTTGAGCCGAAAGGAACTGCATCGCCCCGGGCTGCTCAAGGCCCTCTGTGCAGGCCGGGTGACCACACGGCAGGTTGCGAACGCGCTGGGGGTGAGCCTTCGGCAGACCCGGCGGCTGCGGCGGCGGTTTGAGGCCAGCGGGGCGGCCGCGCTGGCCCACCGCGGTCGCGGCCGGCCCTCACCCGCCGCTTGGCCGGGCAGACGCGGGACACCGCGATCGGACTGATGACGACGCGTTACATCGGCTTCAATGACAGCCACCTCACCGAAAAGCTGCGCGAGCAGCACGGGCTGGTCATCAGCCGCGAGTCCGTCCGCCGGCTGCGCTGCGCCGTCGGGCTGGCCCCGCGCCACCGCCGGCGCCCACCCCAGGCGCGCCACCGGCGCGTCCCCGAGGCCGCGCGGGGCGCGCTGGTGCAAATCGACGGCAGTCCCTTTGCGTGGCTCGAGGCCCGCGGCCCGCAGCTCATGCTCCTGGGCGCTATCGACGACGCCACGAGCGAGATCCTGGCGTTGCACTTCCGGCCCGCCGAGGACGTCCACGGCTACACCACGCTCTTTCAGCAGCTCTTCACGACGCACGGCCTGCCGCTGGCCTTCTACGGCGATCGGCTCAATCTCCTCGTCCGCAACGATCCGCATTGGTCCCTCGCCGAAGAACTGGCCGGCACCCAGCACCCCACCCACCTGGGCCGCATGCTGCAGGACCTCGGCATCGGCTACGTCGCCGCCCACTCGCCCCAAGCCAAGGGCCGCATCGAGCGCCTCTGGGCGACGCTGCAAGATCGTCTCGTCAGCGAGCTCCGGCTCCGCGGCCGCACCACCGTCCCGGCGGCCACCGCCTACCTGCCCGAGTTCATCGCCGATTTCAACCGTCGCTTCGGTAAGCCCCCGGCCACCCTGCAGTCCGTATGGCGGCGCCCGCCGCCCGACTTGGCCCTCGTGCTCAGCTGCCGCTATCGCCGCATCGTGGCCCGGGACAACACCGTCCGCATCGGCCCCCGCTGCGCGCAGCTCCGCGGCGGACGCTCCTACGCGGGGCTCACCGTCGAGGCGCGCGAACTCCTCGATGGTCGCCTCGTCGTGCTCCACGACGGCGCGATCCGCGCTCAGGCGCCCGCGCCCTCGGGGCCGTTCGTCCTCAAGCCGCGCCGGGCGCCCAACGCCGATCGGCGCCTCTCGCGCCCGCGCCCGGCCCGGCGTCCTGCGCCCCCGCCCTCGGCGCAGAAAACGCACACCGGCCGCCGGCCCTTGCCCACGCACCCCTGGGTCCTCGCCAACGACCGCGGCGTTCGCCGGCGCGAACTCAAGACCGGGAGGACATTTTCACGTAGCAGTAAGGGCGGACATTTTCATTGACCAGCGACACGGGGCGTCGGCGGCTACGGAGCGAGGAGCCGGCGGCCGTCGGCGCGGGCCTGGTCGAGGACCTCCCGCACCGGCAGGGACTTCTCGCGGGCGATGCGGGCGACGTCGGCGAACTCGGGCGTGACCGTCACGATCCGTCCCTGCAGGCGCGAGACCTTGAAGGGAATGGCCCCGTAGGCCGTCGTCAGCACGATCATCTCGCGCTCGAGGCGCGCCCGGCGCCGCTCGGACCAGCGCACGCCGATCGTCGTCGACTCCTCGAACAGCGCTCGGGAAAGGTCGCCGGCGCGCTCGGGCGCGCACAGCGCCGTGACGACGATGCCGGGCCGGCCGCGCTTCATGATCACGGGCTGCAGATAGACATCGAGCGCCCCGGCGCCGAACAGCCGCTCGATCAAGGGCTCGTAGAGCTGGGGCGACATGTCGTCGATCGTGGTCTCGATCTCGAGCACGGTCTCGTCGCCCGCCTCGGACGCCGTCGTCTCGCCGAGAAAGCAGCGCAGGACGTTGGGCGTGTCGGGCAGATCCATGGTGCCGGCGCCGTAGCCGACGGCGTCGACGGTGAGGGACGGCATCCGGCCGGCCGATGCGGCGAGCGTGGTGAGGATGGCCGCGCCCGTGGGCGTGACGAGCTCGGCGCGCACGCCGGTGTCCACCACGGGAAACCGCGCAGGAGCTCGGCCGTCCCCGGCCCCGGGACGGGAATGCGCCCGTGCGCGCCGCCGACGTGGCCCCCGCCGATCGGTAGCGCCGACACATGGACCGCCTGCACGCCCGCCAGATCCAGCGCGAGCACGGCGCCGGTCACGTCGACGATCGCGTCCACCGCGCCGACCTCGTGGAAGTGCACCGACTCGCGGTCCGTGCCGTGCACGCGCGCCTCGGCATCCGCGAGCCGCGTGAAGATTCTCGCCGCTCGCTCCTTCACGCCCGGCGCCAGCGCGCTGCGCTCGAGAATCTCGAGAATGTCGCGAAGCGATCGCTGCTGCCGATGAGCCCCCGGTCGATCTCGACATCGACCTTGGTAGCCCGAAACACCCCTTCATGACCTCACGCGCCCGAAGCTCCCACCCGCCAGCGCCAGCTTCCCGAGCTCCGCCCTGAGCGCGGCGACCGGCATCCGGCGTCCAGGAGCGAGGCCATGATCATGTCCCCCGCCGCCCCGCTCGGACAATCGAAGTACACCACCCTCATGCCTTCGTCCTACGCCTCAACCCAGAATGTACAAGTGGCCGACGAAGCGGACATGTCGACCGCCCGGATCCCACGCATACGCGGAAAGCGCGCGGGCGCCGAGCAAGCGCCGAGGCGAAGTGCTCGATCCTCGTGCCGGCGGTGGCGGGGGCGTGCGGAGGGTCTCAGGACCCGTTCCCTCGAGCGGCGTCGGGCGCAGCAGCGCCGGATGGAGCCCAGCCGCAAAGGAGAAGCGGACGCATACCGCGTGGTCCTGAGACCCCTCCGCACGCCCCCGCCACCGCCGGCACGAGGTCAGCGAACCTTCGCAATGAGCCGGTTGATCTGGCTGGCCTGATGCGCCGCGCCGTAGCCGTTGTCGATGTTCACCACCGACACGCCCGGCGCGCACGAGTTCAGCATCGCCAGAAGCGCCGCCACGCCGCCGAACGAAGCCCCGTAGCCGATGCTGGTCGGCACCGCGATGACGGGTCGATCGACGAGCCCACCGATCACGCTCGGCAGTGCGCCCTCCATGCCGGCGACCGCAACGATCACGTTGGCCTCGGCGAGCAGGTCGTAGTGATCCAGGAGCCGGTGCAGGCCCGCGACGCCGCAGTCGTAGACCCGCTCCACGCGATTTCCGAGCGCCTCGGCGACGAGCGCCGCTTCCTCGGCGACCGGGAGATCGGCGGTGCCCGCCGCGGCGACGACGATGAGCCCGCGTTCCTCGCCCGGCTCCGGCCGGACGATCAGGAGCCGCGCCTCCGCGTGATGGACGTGGGGCAGGCCGGCCTCGGCAACGGCGGCCGCGACCGCCTGATCGGCCCGCGTGGCCACGACGTTCGCGTGGTGGTCGGCCAGGCGCCGCGCGATCGCAACGACCTGAGCCGGCGTCTTGCCGGGGCAGAATATTGCCTCGGGAGCCCCGCCGCGCAGCGCCGGTGATGGTCGACCTTGGCGAACCGGAGATCCTCGTACGGCAGGCTGCGGAGCTTGCTGACCGCGCCGTCGACGTCGATGCGTCCGGCCTGCAGGTCTTCGAGGAGAGCCCGGATCGCTTGCTCTATCCACCGTTCGCTCGCGGCGGGCGCGCTGAGCAGAAGGTTCGCGCTCCCCGACTGGAAGCCGGCGAGGTCGAGCGTGACGTAAACGTAGCCCAGCTCGCGCAGGCGTTGCACGATGGCCTCGCGACGCCCGTCCTCCCAGAGCCTTGCCAGCTCGTCGCGGCCGATCTCGAGCCGGGCCACGCGGTCGTGGTGCCGGACGCGGAACTGCCGGAAGCCGAGCGAGCGCACGAACTCCTCGGCCGCGTCGACCTGGCGGAGCTTCTCGGCGGTGATCCGGTCACCGTACTGGAAGCGTGAGGAGAGGCAGGCGAACGAGGGCTTGTCCCACGTGGGCAGCCCGAATTCGCGCGAGAGCGTGCGGATCTCCGCCTTCCACAGCTCGGCCTCGATGAGCGGAGCCCTGACGCCGCGCTCCTGCGCCGCCTTCATTCCCGGCCGATGGTCGCCCAGGTCGTCCATGTTCGCGCCGTAGACGAGCGCCCGGCACCCCTCGCGCTCGGCGATCGGCGCCAGCCGGGTAAACAGCTCCTCCTTGCAGAAGAAGCAGCGGTTCACCGGGTTGCGCGCGTAGTCCGGATTCTGGAGCTCCTCGGTGCGGACCACCACGTGCCGCATGTCCAGGAGCGTGCCCAGGCGCCGCGCCTCCTCGAGCTCGCTCGCCGGATAGGTCTCGGAATCGGCCGTCACGAGCACCGCGCGCGTGCCGAGCGCGTCCTTCGCCGCGCGGGCGAGGAACGTCGAGTCGACGCCGCCCGAGAACGCCACGACCACGCTCTCCATCTGGCGCAGCAGCTCGACCAGTCGCTCGTACTTGGCTTGCGTCATGCCTTCATCTCACCCACGCCGGGCCTACGGCTCGACCCGGATCAGATCGTGGAACGCCGTATAGCGCGCCGCGATGTCGGCGGGATCGAGCCGCGTCAGCCGTGTCAGCGAGAAATCCTCGACGGTGAACGACGCCATCACCGTGCCGTAGACGATCGCCCGTCGCATCGCGGGCGGGTCGATCCGGTCCTGAGCGGCGAGATAACCCATGAATCCGCCGGCGAACGTGTCGCCGGCGCCGGTCGGATCGTAGACCGACTCGAGCGGGTACGCCGGGACGAAGAACAGCGCGCCATCGGTCATCAGCAAGGCACCGTACTCGCCCCGCTTGACGATGACCGTCCGCGGGCCCATCGCGGAGATGGCCCGGGCCGCCCGGATCAGGTTCGGCTCGCTGGCCAGCTGTCGCGCCTCGCCATCGTTGACCGTCACCACGTCGACCTCGGCGAGAACGCGCCGCAGGGCGTCGCGCTTGCCCTGGATCCAGAAATTCATGGTGTCGAGCGCGACGAGCCGCGGACGCTCCTTCATCTGATGGAGCACCTCGAGCTGCAGCTCGGGATCGATGTTCGCCAGGAACAGGTAGGGTACGCGGCCGCGGTCCTCGTCGAGCTCCGGGCGGAATTCGGCGAAGACGTTGAGCTGGGTGTCGAGGGTCTTCGCCTCGTTCAGGTCGTAGCCGTACTCCCCTGTCCACCGGAACGTGCGTCCCGAGGCGACCTGGAGCCCGCCGATGTCCACCCCGCGGTCCTCGAGGAGTCTCAGGTGCGCCTCGGGAAAATCCTGGCCGACCACCGCGACCAGCCGTACCTGAGTAAAGAAGCTCGCCGAGTAGGAGAAATAGGTCGCCGAGCCGCCGAGAGCCTCCTGGACCTTGCCGAACGGTGTCTCGACGCTGTCCAGGGCGACGGAACCCACTACCAGCAGGTCAGCACATGTCGTCGTGCGCTCCTCGGGGACGATCTCGGCCGGGCGCGGCCCGCGGCCGGCGCGCGTCCCGTCCGATTGGTTGGAAAGTACTTGTCGAGCAGGAGCCCGAGCCGCTTCCGCGTCGCGGGTGGAAAAACCTTCGGGCTGGTGATCACGGCGCTCTGCAGCAGGCTCGGGCAGCCGCAGGCGCGCGCCGGCGCGATGGCGGGGATGACCCGGCGTAGCACGTCCCGGGCCGTCTCGACGTTCTTCATGAGATTTCGCACGACCGCCTCGACCGAAACGGGCTCGTGAGACTCGTGCCACACGTCGTAGTCGGTGGCCAGCGCCAGCGTGGCGTAGCAGAGCTCCGCTTCCCGCGCGAGCTTGGCCTCGGGCATGTTGGTCATCCCGATCACATCGACGCCCCAGCCGCGATAAATGCGGGACTCGGCCTTGGTCGAGAACTGGGGCCCCTCGATACAGATGTAGGTCCCGCCCCGGTGGACGATCGCTCCCGTCTGGTTCGCCGCCTTCTCGAGCGCCGTCGCGAGGTCGGGGCACACCGGCTCGGCCATGCCCACGTGGGCGACGATGCCGTCGCCGAAGAACGACGACACCCGCCGTCGCGTCGCGTCGAAGAACTGATCGGGGATGACCAGATCCAGCGGCCGGATCGCCTCCTTCATGCTCCCGACCGCCGAGATCGAGATGACCCACTGGGCACCCAGGAACCGGAGCCCCCAGACGTTGGCGCGGAAGTTCAGCTCGCTCGGCGTGATCCGATGGCCGCGGCCGTGACGCGGCAGGAAGACCACGCGCCGGCCGGCGAACCGCCCCACGCAGTAGGCGTCGGAGGGATCGCCGAACGGGGTGCGGACTTTCCGCCACTGGACGTCGGTCAGCCCCTCGAGCTCGTACAGCCCGCTGCCGCCGATGATGCCGATCGCGGGGTCACTCACCGATCTAGCGCGCGTTCGCCGCCGGCGGGGCGGCGGCTCCTGTCGCGTCGAGCGCGCCGACGGCGCGTTCCGCGTGCGCGCCAGTCACCCGGACGCGCGCGAGCGTTCGCATGAGGCTGTCGGGACCCGGGAAGGCCACCTCGACGTAGTTGCCGGTGAGCCCCACCAGCGCTCCCGTCGCCCGATCGCGCGTCTCGAGCACGAGCACGTCCTGGCTGGTCCCGACGAGCCGCCGCCGGAACTCGTCATTCTTCGCGCGGCCGAGGTCACGCAGCACGCGGCTCCGTCGTGAGACTGTGCGTCGATCGAGCTGGCCGCCGAGCCCGACGGCTTCCGTTCCCTTTCGCGCCGAGTACGGAAAGACGTGCAGGTACGAAAACGGCAGCGCCTCGACGCAGGCCCTCGTCTCGGCGAAGTCTTGCTCCGATTCGCCCGGGAAGCCCGCGATGACGTCCGCGCCGAGCCCCAGTCCCGGCCGCGCCGCGGCCAGGCCGCTCGACCAGCGCGCGGTACATGCGGGCGTCGTACGGACGACGCATCAGCCTGAGCACGCGGGTGCTGCCGCTCTGCAGCGGAATGTGGAAGTGCGGGGCGACGACCGGCGACCCCGTGACGATCTCGATCAGCTCGGGGGTGAAGTAGGCCGGGAGCAGCGAGGACAGTCGCACCCAGCGGAGCCCGGGAATCTCGACGAGCGAGCGCAGCAGGGCCGCGAGGGTCGTGCGGGGCACGAGGTCCGCGCCGTAGTGGCCGAGGTCGACGCCGGTCAGCACGACCTCGAGGTGTCCGGCCTCGACGAGAAGTCGCGCCTGGTCGAGGACGACCTTCGGGTCGAGGCTCCGGCTGGCGCCGCGCGCGAAGGGCACCACGCAGAACGCGCACCGGTGCTGGCAGCCATCCTGAATCTTGAGAAACGCGCGCGAGCGGCCGTGCCATCGGGCGATGGGCGCCGTTTCGCTCATCTTCGCCCGCGCGATGTCGGACACGTGCGTCCTGGCCGCGCCGACCTGTTCGAGGAGATCGGGAAGACGATCCTTGTCGGCGTTGCCGACGACGAGGTCGACGTCGGCGAGGCCGGCGACCTCGCCCGGGCTCGTCTGGGCCCAGCAGCCGGTCACCACCAGGGTGGCGCCGGGGCTCACCCGCGCCGCGCGGCGGATCATCTGCCGGTCCGAGAACTCGGCGCGCGCCGTGACAGTACAGGTGTTGACGACGACCACGTCGGCGGGCTCGTCGAAGTCCACGGTCTTGAAGCCGCGAGCCTCGAGCATGGTCTGGAGCACGCGGGTGTCGACCTGGTTGAGCCGGCACCCCAGGGTCGCGAACGAGACGGTGCGCGCCACCGCCAACTCAGTCGCTCTCGCTCACGCTCGCCAGCGCCGGCGACTCCGGAGCTGACCGCACGCGGCGCCGATGTCCTCGCCCTTGCTCCACCGGACCGTGGTCGTGATCCCGGCGTCGAGCAGGACCGACTGGAAGCTGAGGATCCGGGCGAGCGGCGGGCGGCGGAACTTCGCGCCCTCCCAGTCGTTGAACGGGATCAGGTTCACCTTGGCCTTCAGGCCGCGGAGCAGGCGCGCGAGGCGGCGAGCGTCGTCGGCCGTGTCGTTGACGTCCTCCAGCATGACGTACTCGAAGAACACCCGCTGCCGGGAGGCCAGCGGGTAGCGGGCCACGGCCGCCATCAGCGCGGCGAGGTCGAACGACCGGTTCACCGGCATGAGCCGCGATCGCACGTCGTCGGTGGTCGCGTGCAGCGAGATCGCCAGGTTCACCCTGAGGTCCTCGCGTCCGAGCTTCTCGATGCCGGGGACGAGGCCGACCGTCGACACGGTGAGCCGGCGCGGTGAGTAGCCGACACCGAGCTTCGCGTCGGTGAGGATCCGGATCGATTTGACCAGCGCCGCGTAGTTCGCGAGCGGCTCGCCCATCCCCATGAAGACGATGTGGGTGGCGCGCCGGCCCTCGGATCGAGCAAACGGTTCGCGGCCAGCACCTGCCCCACGATCTCCGCCGCGGTCAGGTTGCGCTCGAGCCCCATCACGCCGGTGAGGCAGAACGCGCACGCGAAGCCGCAGCCCGCCTGCGTCGACACGCACAGCGTGATCCGTTCGTCGTCGGGCATCAGCACCGAGCTGATCCGGCTTCCGCCGTGGAGCGCGAAGACCAGCTTCCGGCTGCCGTCCTGCGACGGGGTCAATCGCTCGGGCTCAGGAACCTCCACGACCGCGCGTTCGGCGAGCGCCGCGCGGAAGTCCTTCGGCAAGTCGGTCATCGCCTCGAGGTCGAAGACGGACTTGCGAAAGATCCACGTCGCCAGCTGCCGACCGCGGTAGCGCGAGGCGCCGAGACCGACGGCGAGGTCCTCGAGCTCGGAGGGCAAGAATCCGACGAGATTCACGCGCGACATCGCGGCAAGAAGAATATCACGGTCATGACGGGGGTTTTGCCCGCCCCTGTGCAACGTTTACCCACCGTCCTTGTGACGGACACGTGGATAACCGTGTGCGTGAGCGAGAGCCGCGGACGCTTTTTCAGCCCCTTAGACCACTTCGCTCATTCGATGAGCAGGTCGGTCGCGGCGAGCATCGCGTCGATCTGCCGGGGCAGCCCGAAGAGGCGCAGCCGGTCGCCGACTTTCAGGACCGTCTCGGCGGTCGGCTGGAGCACGACCTCGCCGCTCTGCCGCGTGACGCCGACCAGGGTGACGCCGAACCGCTCGCGCATTCGCGTCTCGCCCAGGGGCCGGCCGCCGCCCTTCAGATGGACCTCGCGGATCAGCGGAAGCCCGGATCCGGTGTCGGCCGCGGCAGCCTCGGCGTGCTCCATCGCGGTGCGAAAGCGACTGAGATAGGCCAGCACCCGGTCTCGGGGCAACGCGAGCCGCTCCAGGGCGTGGCGGATGAGGGTCGAGGCCGCCTCCTGCTCGGGCTGGATCACCTCGGCGGCGCCAGCTTCCATGAGCCGCGCGCGCCACTCGACGTCTTGGACGCGCGCCAGGATCGGGACGTCGGGGTTCAAGCCGCGGATGCGGCTCACCGCCAGACGCGCGCGGTCGCTCCCGGGATCGCCAGGATGACCAGCGCGGCTCGGTCGGCCTGGGCGGCGGCGAGGATGACCCGCTGCGCGGAGTCGCCGAACACCGCGGGCAGGTTGCGCGCGCGCAGGCTCTTGACGATGTCGGGATCGGTCTCGATGGCGACGTACGGCACGCCGAACGTTTCCAGTGCCTCGCCGATGGCGCTTCCGACGCGGCCGAATCCGCAGAGGACGACGTGGCCGTCCAGCGCCTGCGCCGAGCGGAGACCCCAGGCCAGGGTCGCGCGGTCGAGCCGGCCGGGCCCGATCCAGCCCGGCACGATCTTGGACGAGGGCGGCGTTGAGCAGGATCGTCACCAGCGAAGCGGCGAGCGTCGCGTTGTACACGTCCAGGCCCACGTGGCCGGCCTGGCGCGCCACCTGGACCAGGACGAACGAGAACTCGCCGATCTGTGTGAGGCCCACGCCGACCAGGATCGCCGTCGAGAGCGGCTGGCGGAAGATCAGGATGATGGTCGTCCAGATCGCCCAGTTGCCGATGACGATGATCCCGACGAGCACGGCGAGCAGCCCGAGGTTCGTCGCGATCACGCGCGGGTCGATGAGCACGCCGACCGTCACGAAGAAGAGCGCCACGAACGCGTCGCGCAGCGACAGGAGCCGCGCGAGCATCTCGTGGGCGTAGTCCGACTCGTTGATGAGGAGCCCCGCCAGGAACGCCCCGAGCGCGAGCGACAGTCCGGCCGCCTGCGTCAGCGCGGCCGCGCCGAGACCGACCGCGAGCGTCACCAGCAAGAAGAGCTCGTCGCTGCGAGTTCGCGCCACGCGCGCGAGGATCGGCGGCAGGATACGCCGGGTGAGGTAGAAGAACGGGATCAGGATCACCGCCGCCGTGGCGAGCGCCTTCGCGACGGCGAGGATCCGATCGCCCTGCAGAACCCCGAGGGCGGGAATGAGGACGATCAGGACCACGACGACGAGGTCCTCGACGAGCGAGATCCCGATCAGGATCCGGCCGTGACGGGAGTGCAGCTCGCCGCGGTCCATCAGCAGGCGCGCCAGGACCATCGTGCTGGCGACCGAGACGACCATGCCGACGACCGCGCCGCGGACCGGGCTCCACCCGAGCTGGGCGCCGACGACGAGCCCCAGCCCGATGGTCATGAGGATTCCGAGCGGGCCGCCGATGATCGCGATCCACTTCACGGCCACGAGATCCTTGAGCGAGAATTCGATCCCGAGCGAGAACATCAGCAGCACGACCCCGACGTCGGCGAACCGCTCGAACGTGTGAACGTCCGCGACCGACGGGCCGGGCGTCAGCGGGCTGACCAGGAGCCCCCAGCACGTAGCCGAGGATCAGGGGCTGGCGCGCGAACCGGGCCAGCGCTCCGCCCACGACCGCGGCGAGGAAGATGTACGCGAGGTCCTTGAAGAGGCCGGGCTCGCTGATCATCTACGAGCGGAGCACGACATAGAGGTCCAGCAGGTTCGTCCGGGTGGGACCCGACACGATCAGGTCGCCGCTCGCCGCGAGGAAGCGTGATAGGCGTCGTTGTCCGCCATGGCCCGGTGGACGTCGCCGCCCGCCGCGCGTGCCGCGCGCGACGCTGTGCCCGTCGACGATCGCCCCGGCGGCGTCGGTCGGGCCATCGGTGCCGTCGGTGCCCGCGGCGAGGACCGTCATGCGATCGGTCGGTAGGAGCTCGAGCGCGCGCGGCGAGCGCGAACTCCTGACACCGTCCGCCTCGCCCCTTCCCCGTCACCGTCACCGTGGTCTCGCCGCCCGCGATGAGACAGGCCGGCGGGTCGAGCCCACGCGCGCGCACCACCAGGTCGCGCGCCACCTCGCGCGCCTCGCCCTGCAGCTCGCAGGTCGCGAGGTGCGGCCGGTAGCCGAGACGGCCCGCGGCCGCGACGGCCGCGTCGGCGATCAACGCGTTGTTGCCGATCACCACGTTGGTGACGTGACCGAACAGACGATCCCCCGGCTTCGGCGTCTCCTCGATCTCGCCGCGCCGGCCGGCTTCCAGACGCGCCGCGACGGACGCCGGCACGCGTCCGGCGAGCCCTCGCCGCGCCAGCACCTCTCGGGCGTCGGCGAAGGTCGTCGGGTCGGGGGCCGTCGGCCCGGAAGCGATCACGTCCAGGGGGTCGCCGATCACGTCGGAGAGCGCGAGCGTCAGGACGCTCGCCGGCCAGGCGGCGCGGGCGAGCTGACCCCCTTGAAGCGCGACAGGTGCTTGCGGACGGCGTTCAGCTCGCCGATCGTCGCGCCGGAGGCCAGGAGCAGTCGCGTGACCTCCTGCTTCTCGGCGAGCGTGATGGGCGGCGCGGGAGACGGCGTCAGGGCCGAGCCCCCGCCCGAGACAAGGAAGAGCACGAGGCTCTCTCTCCCGGCGGCATGCGCCTCCTCGAGGAGGCGCGCGGACGCCGCGAGCCCGCGCATCGTCCGGCACGGGATGCCCCGCCTCGGCGATCTCCGCCCGGGAGACCGGCACGGCGCAGCCATCCTTCACGACGACGAAGCCGCCGGCGATCCGGTCACCCAGAGCCTCCTCGGCGGCGGCCGCCATGGCGGCGCTCGCCTTGCCGCAGCCGAGGACGAGGACACGCCGGTGGCGGGAGTCGAGCCTGAGATGACGGTGGACCAGCGGGGTCACGCCGCCGGCGGCGAGCGCGGAGTCGAGGATTGCGCGCGCCGCGTCGCGCGGCGTCACGGGCGAAGCTTGAGGAGACGCTCTCCGGCGTCCCGAAGCATGTCGTCGGTCTTCGGAAGCAGAATCTGATCTTGGTCCGGCCGAGCTCCGGGTGGGCGTAGAAGGAGGAACCGGGGACCGTCGCGACCCCGACGTTCTTGATGAGCCACATCGCGAACGCCGTGTCGTCCGGAAGGTTGTACTGCTTCAGGAAGTGGGCCACGTCGGTGAGGATGTAGTAAGCGCCGCGCGGCTTCCACGCCACGAATCCGGCCTTCTCGAGATAGCCCCAGAGGAGATCGCGGCGCGCCTGGTACGACTCGCGGAGCTCGACGTAGTAGGACTCGGGCAGCCCGAAGGCCGTCACCGCGGCTTCCTGGAGCGGGTGCGGCGCCCCCACCGTGACGAAGTCGTGAGCGCGCCGGATGCCGATCGCCAGCTCCGGGGCGCCACCGCGTAGCCAACCCGCCAGCCGGTGACCGAGTACGACTTCGAGATGCCGGAGATGGTGACCGTGCGCTCGGCCATGCCCGGGAGCGTGGCGATGGGCGTGTGGCCGAGCCCGTCGTAGACGATGTGCTCGTAGATCTCGTCGGTGATCGCCAGCAGGTCGTGCTCGAGGCAGAGATCGGCGATGGTCTGGAGCTCGTCGCGCGAGAAGACCTTGCCGGTTGGATTATTGGGGCTGTTGAAGACGATCGCGCGCGTGCGGCGGCGTCACGGCCGCCCGCAACCGGTCCGGATCGAACGACGAAGTCCGGCGGTTCCAGCGGCACGAACAGCGGGCACCGCGCCCGACGATGATGCATCCCGGCCCGTAGTTCTCGTAGAACGGCTCGAAGATGATGACCTCGTCGCCCGGATTCGAGCACGGCCAGGAGCGTCGACAGCATGGTCTCGGTGGAGCCGCAGCAGACCGTGACGTGGCGATCGGGTCCGACGTCCATGCCGTAGAACGCGCGGTACTTCGCGGCGATCGCCTGCCGCAGGCTGGGCGCTCCCCAGGTGACCGCGTACTGATGGAAGTCGCCGTCGATCGCCCGGTGGGCCGCCGCGATCAGCTCCGGCGGCGGCGGGAAGTTCGGCATGCCCTGGGCCAGGTTCACGCCACCGACCTGGTCGACGACGCGGGTCATCTCGCGGATGACCGACTCGGTGAAGGACTGAACGCGCCGGGAAATCTCCACTACGGGACGATCACGTCTCCGCTCGATCGGATCGACCTGGACCCCGCGGTCCTTGAGCCACCTGACGCCGCGCTCGAGTGCCCCTTCGTCGCCCTCGAGCCGAGCGCGATCCAGCCGTGGTCCGCCTTGACCTCTGGCGCGGCGAATGTTGATCACGATGTCGAAGTCCTTCACGAGCCGGTAGACGATCGGCTCCTGGATGAGCGCCGGCGGGAACGTGAGGCGTACGCGCATGCGGGCCATCGAGAGCACCGCTCGGGGCTACCCTCCGGCTATCGCCGGAACGATGGACACCTCGTCGCCGTCCTTCAGGCCCGTCTTCTTGGCCTGAGGAACCGGATGTCCTCCTGGTTGACGTAGATGTTGATGAAGCGCCGCAGCTCGCCCGACTCGTCGAGCAGGCGATCCTTCAAGCCCGGATACTGGCGCTCCAGATCGGAGACGAGGCTATCGATGGTGTCGCCCTTGGCCTGGATCTCGGCGCTGCCTTTCGTGAGCGATCGGAGCGGCGTGGGAATCCGTACGAGCACCGGCATTCGCGTTTCCTCCTACGACGTTTGGGACTTGAGATCGGCCAGGGCACGGTCGAAGGCCGACAGCGAGGGCTTGATGCTCACCTGGGCTTGCAGGCGATCCTGCAGGGAATCGGGCGTCTTCAGGCCGTTGCCCGTGATGCAGAGCACGATCGACTCGTCCCTTGGAATGACGCCGCGCTCGATCAGCTTCTGGCCGCAGCGACCGTGACGCCGCCCGCGGTCTCCCGTGAAGATGCCTCGGTGCGGCCCAGCAGCAGCATGCCCTCGACGATCTCCTCGTCGGTCGCATGCTCGCCGGAGCCCCCGACTCTTTGCGTGACCTTGTAGGCGTAGTACCCGTCGGCCGGATTGCCGATCGCGAGCGACTTGGCGATGGTGTTGGGCCGGACGGGCACCAGCACGTCCGTGTCGTTCTTGATCATCGTGACGATGGGCCCGCACCCGAGCGCCTGCGCCGCGTGCATGCTGGTCCGGTACCGCTCGTCGAGCAGCCCGAGGGTCTTGAGCTCCTCGAGGGCCTTCCAGATCTTGGTGATCAGCGAGCCGCCGGCGCAGGGCACGACGATGTGGGCGGGCGCGCGCCAGCCCAGCTGCTCCACGATCTCGAAGCCGTAGCTCTTCGACCCTTCCGAGTAGTACGGCCGGAAGTTCACGCTGATGAACGCCCAGCGGTACTTGTCGGCGATCTCCGAGCAGAGTCGGTTCACCTCGTCGTAGGTGCCGTGGACCGCCACCAGCGTCGGGCCGTAGACGAGCGTCGCGAGGATCTTGCCCCTGCTCGAGGTCGGCGGGGATGAAGATGTACGACTTCAGCCGGCCCTCGGCGGCGTGGGCGGCGACCGAGTTCGCCAGGTTGCCGGTCGACGCGCACGCGACGGTGTCGAAGCCGAACTCGCGGGCCTTCGTCACCGCGACCGCGACCACCCGGTCCTTGAAGCGACCAGGACGGGTGGCACACGGAGTCGTTCTTGACCCACACCTCGCGGCAGCCGAGCTCGTCGGCGAGGTTCTTCGCGCGGATGAGCGGCGTGAAGCCGACGTGATGGCTGACCGCGATGTCGCCGTCGATCGGCAGGAGGTCCTTGTACCGCCACATGCTCGGCGGCCCGGCCTCGATCGAGGCGCGGGTGACGACGCCCCGCAGCGCGTCGTACCGATAGTCGACCTCGAGGGGGCCAAAACAGAACTCGCACACGTGGACAGGCGCCGCCGGGTAGTGGCGGCCACACTCACGACATCGCAGGCCGTTCAGCTTTTCCATTTTCCGTCTCCATCGGTAGGGGAATTGAGCCCCGAGTTTTGCTGCACCGACAGCAAGACATTTGCATCACTTAACACTCAACTTCGCGTCCCGTCAATTAGAAGTGCGCGCCGCAGGCCGTCGCGGGCGGGGGCCCCGCCGGCCGAGGCGCTGATCTCCGGACGTGACGTGCGCGCCGGCAGGCCGCTCCGGCGGGGCGGGGGCCCCGCCGGCCGAGGCGCGACTCCGGCATGACGTGCGCGCCGCAGGCCGTCGCGGGCAGGGGCCCCGCCGAGGCCGAGGCGCGACTCCGGACGCGACGTGCGCGCCGCAGGCCGGCGCGGGCGGGGGCCCCGCCAGGCCGAGGCGCGACTCCGAGACTAGAGTATGATCCGCTGCGGTGGCTCGCGACCGGCTTTTTCCCCTCGCGCTGCTGGCGTCCTTCGGACTCGCTTTGGCGCCGCCGCGCTCGGCATGGCGCCCCTCGCCTTCGACGATCATCCCGGGCAGCTCTACCGGCTCTGGCACGTCGTCGCGCGCGGGCCGGCGCCGTGGGCATGGAATCCGGACTGGCGGGCGGGCTATCCTGAGCTGCAGTTCTACCCGCCCGGCGCCGCCTACGCGGGGAGCGCCTGTTCACCTGGTGTCCTTCACGATGCTCTCGGTGCCGGCGTCGTACCACGCGCTCGTCTGGATCGCCTACCTGGCGCCGGGAGCTGACCGCGTTCCTGGCGCTCGCCCGAATTCTCGGAAGCGGCTGGCGCGCCCCTGCCGGGCGGCTTCCTCGCGCTCACGGTCCTCCGCTGGCGCGGCGAGCGGCGTCGAGGGCGGCGTGCACATCGGCATGGTGGGTGCCCGGCTCGCGTGGGCGCTCGTCCCGCTGCTCCTTCTGGCGCTCGTCCCCTGGCTCGAGGAGGACCGGCGACTTCCCGGAGCGCGGTGCTCCGGTCGCCGCGCGCGATCGCTCTCCGTCCACCCGGCGATGCTCCCCACCGCGGTGGTGCTGATCGCGCTGGTCCGCCGTCGTGCGCCCGCCGCGGACGAGGCGCCTGGCGACGGCGCTCGCCGCTCCTGGCCCTCGCCGCGGCGCTCACGGCGTTCTGGACCCTGGCCGCTGCTTCTCCGGCGCAGAGCACGCGCGCGCCTCGCCTGGGGCGAGCCTCCCGGCATCGGCCGCCTCGGATGGCTGCTGGTGATCCGGCGCTCCTCGGATTCTGGCGTGCGCGCGGACCGGCTGCGCGTGTCGTGGCGCACCTTCCATGGGTGATGCTCGTGGTCACGCTCCTGGATCGCGTCGCGCTCGAGCCGCCGGCGCGGCGCTTCCTGCCGGCGGGCCGTGTCGCTGACGGCGCGTGATCGCGCTGATCTCGCGGCGGCCTCGGCTGGTCCGGATCGTCGTGCCTCGAGCGGCGGCACGCCGCGCCGCGAAATCCTCGTGAGCCTGGCCGGGTGCCCTGCTCGTCGGTCGGCCTGCGGTCAGCCTCTCGCCTGGCCACGCGCCGCCAGGCTGGCCTTCGCTCGCGTCGTCGAGCGCGGATTGCGGCTCGACGATCTCTGGACGGCGCCGCGAGAGGCGCCACCGGGGCGTGTGCTGTTCACGGTCGGCGTGCCGCTGTCTACGAACGCACCTGGGGAACAGCGCGGTACCAGGCACATTTCACGTCACCGCGCTGGCCCGCGCTCTTCTCCGGACGCGCGATCGTCGGCGGAACCGTTCACCCACCCCTCGCCGATCGCCGCGCTGATCCTATCGCGGTGGACGTCGGGCCGGCTCCGGATCACGCAGCTGGCCGAGCAGCTCGACGGCTCTCGCTCTTCGGCCGCCCGCTGAGAATCGTTGGACGCTGAGACTTCAGCAGCAGCTGACCGGCCGGGCTCGGCGCTCCGCAGTCGTGGTCGCGCTCGACGAACGCCTCCGCGGCTGCGCGCCCTCGACGACAACCGCGAGTTCACCCGGCGCGCCGCTCGTCCCGTTCTTGATCTTCAGCCGTGCGCGACTGGGTCGATCTGCGCCGCCGTCGACCGCTGATTAGCAGGACGATCGCGCTGACGGCGACCCGCGACGGCTGGGTCTCGGCGCGCACCACGTACTGCATCCCGCTCCGCGCACGCGGACGCCAGGGGTGCCGCTCCCGACGCGGCGGGGACGACCTCGGCGACCTCGAGGTCTGGCTGAGCGGTGACGGCCCCGCGCGCGTCGATCGTCTATCGATCCCGGGTGGCTGGCGATCCGGGATCGTCATCAGCGTGCTCGGCGGCGGCGTCTCGGATCGTGGCCTGCCCGGCGCCAGGCCGCGTGGACGCGCATGGACATTCAGACCCGGACTGCTGCTCTTCGGCGCCGGCGCGGCGAGAAGCATCGCTACCGCGATGGTCGGCGGCGCGTCGGCTGATCACGTTCCGCGCGCTCCTCGCGCGCGGATTGCCCGGCCGTCGTCGCGAGCGCTCGAACACGGTGGCCGCGCGCCGGCAATCTCGTCGCCGCGCTCGCGGACGCTGGAGCGTCTCGCCGCGCTGGGACCGCTCGCTCCCTGGGTCTGGCCGGGGTGTGCGCCGTCCGGCAGCGTCGCCGGCGCCGCGCTCTGCTCCTGACGCCCGAGAAGGCGTTCACCGCCGATTGCGTGCCGCTCCTCATCGGATTCGCTACGCTGCTCTTCGCGCTGGTCGGCGGATCAGGGTGCGATCTGTCACGCGCCTCGACATCCGATGGGACCGGCTCCGCAGCCCTGTTGTTCGCGCCGGTGGCGGTGTACGGCGGCTACTTGGCGCGCCGGAATGAGCGTGACGCTCCCTGGCGATCCTCGATCGGTGAGTCGCCCGGGCGACTTCCGCGCGATCAACGTGGTCAAGCATCTCCCGTCCGGGACTGACGAGCGCCGTCGCCGTCGCGGTGTTCGTGCGTTCAGGGGCGTCGTGGCTGGCTTGCCAACCGTCGCGTGATGGCCAGGCGCCGTCCTGGGCAGCTTCGCCGGCGGACGGCCTCGGTCCGATCAGTCCTCGCCGGACCGGATGCGCTGGATCGTCATTGTCGCCGGCAGTCCCCGACGGTGGTGTACGCGCGCTGCTGACACCGCTGGTCGTGAGACGCTGACTCCCGAAGGCGCGCTCGCTCAGGCGAGCGCGGCGGCACCGGCGTCGGCACATCCTGGTCCTGCTCCGTTCCGCCGCCGCAGCCGATGGCGCCATCACCCGACGCCCTTCGCGATGGGCGCGCCCCGAGTGTCGGCAGGATCTGCCCTTGCGAGGTCGACGGCGTCGATGGACCAGCAGAAGCCGCCCTTCGCCGACGAGGTCGGCGAACTCGGCGGTCCGCTTCTTGAACGCGGCTGGCCGCCATGCACTGGCGCGCGACGTCTGGTACTGAAGAACCCGGTGCGTCGCCGCGCGCTCAGCACCAGGCGCCGGCCTCGTCCACCACGGTGACGGTCATCAGCGCGCGGAGCGCGCGTCGCCGCCCCCCACCGCTCTGCGCTCGGCCATCTCGAGCGTGAGCTCGATCCATGGATAGTCTCCCGGCGACGCGCCTCAGACGCAGCGGGTCGTAGTTGAAATACTGGCCCGACGGTGACGAGCGGCACCAGGTGGTGCTGGAGGTGCCCGGGAAGCATCCTCGGTGAAAGCTCTCCGGCGTCCAGCCCTGGGTTGTGCACGCGCGCATGATCGGACGCTCGTGGCTGAAGAGCATGACCTCCTTGCCGCGCACGCCGAGATCTGGCCGCTGACGTCCCGGGCCGCGTCGCTCGCCAGGAACACGGCGATCGGCGCTGATGGGGCCGGCGAGGCTCCTTGATCTCTCCGCCGCGCGCCGTTGCGCCGTTGTCTCGGTGGGGATCGTCCCGATCGTGCGCGTCCAGGCGAGACGGCGAGATGCAGTTCGCCGTGCACGTTGTGGCGCGCCATGTCAAGAGCGCGAGCGGGCTGGTGAGGCCGGAAGATGCGAAGCTGCGGCGGCGTAGTTCGCCTGGCCCACGTTGCCGATGAGCCGGAGGTCGAGGTCATGTTGATGGACCGATCCGCCTTCTGCTCGGCATGATCGGCGCGCGGCGCAGCTGACCGCGAGTGGCGCCCTTGAGGTGGGTGTTGTTGACCGCGTCGACTACTCCTCGGTCATGTTGAGAGATCATCCGGTCGGGGAGGATGCCCGCGTTGTTGACCGCGATGTCCGATGCGCCCGCGAAGTTGTCGACCGCCGACGTGACGATCGACTGGCCCCGGCCATCGAGCGTTTCCGAGCCGCAGCTCGCGTTGGCGACGCCGCCGGCGCTTCGCGATCGTTCGCTCACCTCGTCGGCGGGCGCTGGCCTCGCGGCGCCGCTCCCGCCTCGGACGTTGCCGCCGTAAGTCGTTGGCAACGGCCTGCGCCCCATGCTTTGCACATCAGCATCGCGATCTGCGGCCGTGCCGCGCACCGCGCCAGGCCACCGCCACCCGCCGCTTGAGCATCATGAGCGCGTCCCTCCGCCGCGCGCTCCCAGGTGAAACGCCGGGACGATAGCACGTCGATATCCCGTAGCCGCGTCTCGGCCGGCGGGCGAGCCCGACTCACCGCCGCGAGGAAGCAGGTCAGCGGCCTGGCGGGCGTCGGGGGCGGCGACGAGGCCCCGGAGAGGACGAGGCGACGGCCGAGTAGTAGACAGAACATCAGAAGGCGACCAAGGACGCTGAGCGGGCCGTAGATCTGGTTAGTAAAGAGGCTGACTTCACCGGATATGCGGGCGAAGAGCTGCTTGGCGATCTCCCCAGAGGAGGCTCGCAGAGGACGGCGCCGGCGAGCGCCAGCCCCGACGCCCACCACGCCGGCGGCGCCGGGAGCTGCCGGTAGGCGAGGAAGAACATCTCCGTGGAAGGCGCGAGGCTCGGCGGCAGGCCCCCAGGCTGAAGCCGGGCGGGACAACTGGCAGCGCGTTCACCGCCGAGGAGCGCGGAACCAGCGGTAGAGCGCCGCGTCACGGATGCTCACTGGTGAAGAGCGAAGCGTGCTCAGCACCAGCGCCATCGCGCCGATCGCGCGCCGGTCGCGTCAGCAGCGCGCCGCTGTCGCCGCGCGCGGCCGGGAAGACGCGATGCCGGGTTGAGCCTGCGCCGCGCTCAGGAGCGGCGTCAGGAAAACAAACAAGAACCACGTGCCCCAGGATGCCCGAGGTCAGCGCGCGTCTCCGACGATCCCCAGGAGCGCCCGGCGCGATCTGCGCTTCTGGTGAGGGCGGGCTTCAACTGCCAGGACCCGCTGGGCGACGACCTGGCGCGCCACCTCCTACTCCACGGACAGTACGAGAGCCCCTGGCGAGACGCCCAGGGCAGGATCGGGATCAGCGGCACCGAAGGAAGAAAGAACGCGAGATGCGGCGTCTGCGGAGATGCGCGTCCGCGGCGAGGAAGCGAGAGCGCCCCCTCGGGGCCCGTGGTCGCAGCTGCCTGGAAAGTGAAACGGCAGTCGCCCCCCCTTGACCTCGAGCGAAGCGAACCTTGTTGTCGCGCATCGCCTCGAAGGTCAGCGCACCTCGCCCGGCTCAGCTACGACGCCAGAGATTCATGTACAGGTCGCGCCGGCTCCCCACCTCCTGGGCGTTGAGCGAGACGATGAGCGTCCCCCTCCTGCAGCCCGCCGCGATCGCCGGGGCCGTCGGGCACCACCCCGCGACGACCACGCCCTCCTCGATGACGCGTGCGCGAAGACGCCGAGCCAGGCGCGCCGCGGCCGGCTCGACGACGCGTCCGAACCGCAGCATCGTCGCGGTGGTCCGGTAAGTCGACCGGGATCGCCAGCGAGCTCCGGGCGATCTCTGGGGTTCAGAGCGGACACGGTCCCGGCGAGGCGCGCCTGGACATCGTGAAGAGCCTGCCGCCGCGCCATAGCCCGGGTTCGGCGCGTTGGAGACGATGCCCCGGTCGAGCGAGATATTCCCAGTACCCCTCGAACTCGCCGACGTAGGTCACCGACCGCCAGTCGCGCGACGCTCCAGCAGTCCCTCACGCGCCCACGGCAGCACGGCGTCGTCGCACGATCTGCTCGGCTTGTCACCGCGGGGCCAAGCTCGGCGGCGAGCGAGCCCCTGCCGATTCACGCGGATGAGCGCTCCGTAGCCCGATCTCGAAATCCTGGGCGACGAGCTCGGCCTTCACACGCCGTCCTTTCACGAGACGCGACAGTAGATCAGTGGCCGCCCATGACGACGTAGTTGACCGTCAGGATGAGGCCCGGGCGTCGGCAGTGCGAGCAACACTCTGCCAGGCGCTCATTGCGAGGATGCGGGTGGACGGATCGCTCGCGTCCCACAGAATCGTGGCGGATGCTTTGCGACGCTCTGCGGGAGAGTGCTTGACGCTGCGAGCTCGAGCGGAACTGTCCATGGCCAGCGCCCCTATCCTGACCTTCAGATGATGGCCGAGAGAAGAACTCCGCGACCCGGCGGCGCGCGGTCCGCGAGACGCTCCGCGTCGAAGGCGACGGTGGCGCCGCAACGCTCGATTCGGCTTGTTTGTGGCGGATTGCGCACCTCCGACGGCCCGGAGTATTATAGGCGCGCGGCTGACCGATGACGTCGAAGTAGTGGTAGGCCTGGGGATAGAGAACGATGCGCGCGTCCGCGCCCGCCCGCGCATGGCCTCGAGCCATCTCGCGACGCAGGGGCCCCGGGATCTCGTCCAGTCGTCGGCGTCGCCCATCAGCACCAGCAACGGGCGCGTCACCGGCTCGTCGACCAGCAGAGTAGCAGCCGCCCGGATAAGCCGACCGAAGGCCCGGAAGCCGGGCGCGGGCAGGACGACGCCGCGCTGCCTGGCGCGCTCGAGACTCGGTCCGTTGACGACCGCCAGGGCGAACCACACCGCCGTTCGACCAGCCGATCACGCCGACGCGCCCGCGGTCGACGTAGGCATACGGCCGTGCCGGCCATCGAAGGGCGCCGGCGGCGTCGATCGAAGCGCTCGGTGTTGGGGCGGGTCAGGGAGGTGTTCTGCTTGTACGTA
>ERZ1370068.2774-contig-1903_pt1 | contig 25097 bp, 35 predicted proteins | sample MGYA00561227_ERZ1370068 | MGnify/ENA primary metagenome ERZ1370068 (study PRJEB38410, sample SAMEA6850437) | metagenome | study: Metagenomic assessment of the ecological functions of the soil: analysis of the soil microbiota associated with the...
AGTTACGTATTGCTATTCATGGCCGCATCCCCGCGTGGTCGAGCAAGGGTGCTGCCGCGCTCCAGAGACGCAGAAAAGGCGGGATCTCGTTCTGCGATCCACCGGAGATGGTGAGTCCCTCTCAACATCCCATCACCGGCGCCGGTGCCCTCGGGTTCGACGCGGACTACGCGGCCTGTCACCAGGAGGCTTCTCGATTTCAACTCGGCGGTCCCGCTCTTCTGCTTCAGCGTCGCGACGAGGTCGCCTCGCGCCCGATCCACACCTGATAACGCACACGAAAAGGTCTGGGCGAAAGGACACATTCACAGGGTGCACCCGAGCTCGGCGCCAGCATGGTTCTCGCATTCATTGTTCGCGACTTCTGCCACGCGCTCGTCGCAGCGCGTTCACACGCGCGATAGCCTCCTCGCGCACCCGGTAACTGCGTGGTGCTGGAGGAGACATGACGCCCCCGTCATCTCAAGAACGCGATATGCGCCGCTGCCTTTGCGTTGGGCGTCTGGGCAGCCGGGCAATGTGCTCGCGCAGGTCCCCAACCTGCACGACGGTCCGGTGTTCCTCATCGTCGGCGAGAACCTCGATTCACCAGGCCATCACCGAGCGCTGCGCCGTTCATCACGCAGGTGATTCGTCCGCAGTCAGCATGGGTCGTGAACTTCTTCGGGCTTTCGCACGGGTCGCTGTCCGACTACATCGGCACGACCTCCGGCGTATTCACGCCGTGTGACGAAACCAACGGCTCTCCGTTCGATTGCCACCGGAACGTCGACAATTTGTTCTGGCAGCTCCAGCGTCAGGGCCGGAGCGACTGGAGACAATGGATGCAGTCGATGCCGGAGCCGTGCCGGCGTGGCGTATATCTCGGGGTCGCCGAGCACCGGAAACTACTTCAGCGTCAACCACAGCCCCGCCGTGTATTACGACAACATCGTGGGGACTACAGTCACCCGTCGGCCTACTGCCAGGAGCGCGTGATTCCCGCCGGCACTCTCGAACCGGAGAACTGGAGCGTGTTCGAGCAGGCACTCGACACAGGTCAAGTGAGGGGTTTCAAATCTGATCATCCCGAACAACTCGTAGAAAACGGCCACAGTGTCTGCGTCGATGACAAGAATGGTGGGTTCTCCCGGCCCAAGAGCGTGGATCAATGGGACGACTACCTGTCCCGTGCCGTACCTCGGATCATGAACTCACCGGCATTTGGACGAAATGGCGTCCTGGTGATCGTGTTCGACGAGGGCTACGGCAGCAAGATGCAGAGCGGCGGACGAGTCATGTTCGCGGTGCTCGGCCAGCGCGTCGTTCCAGGAACCTATGGGACCAAGCCGACAGGGAGCTCGGGAAATCCCAACCTGTATAGCCTTCTCCAGATGCTCGAGGACGGCTACAGGCTTCCTCGACTCGGGTTCGCAGGTTCGGCAGTACGCTGGCGAATTTCTGGAAATAACGCCGTCGCACTAGCCTCGCCAGATGTCGAATTCCGCACGGCAGCCCTCAACACGCCTCCGGCCACTCGCTTCATTGATTGCGGTCTCCGTGATCGGCGTCGCGGTCGGCTTAGATCCGTTCGGCCCTTCGTGCATCTTTGTCGCCCCCGGTGACGAATTCGCGGCGTCCTGGGGCGTCCTTCGCCGGGGTCGCCGTGGCTAATTCGCTCTGATTCATCGCTTTGGCACTCGCCCCTGGCACTGGATGCCGCATTGCAGTGTGAGTGCGCCGCGTCGGCGTCCGGCGATGTTGGGAGAGTGGGAATGACAAGATCGAGATCCGCGTTCGGCTTCGAGGCGAGCACGCTTGCCGTCGATGCTGCTGTTGGGCGCGGCACAGAACCTGGCCGCACAGGGTTCACAGAATTACATCGTTCAGTTCCGCGCAGGCGTGCCGAACGCCGCCCGCCATGCGGCGGTCGAACAGGCGTCCGCCGCCGTGGGGATTGTGTTCAACGGGATCAACGCGGCCTCAGTCCGGGTGCCGAACGATCGCGCGCTGCGCGCACTAGCAGCGTCACCCCGACGTCGTGTCCGTGATTCCCAATCGATCCGTCTTCGCGAATCAAACTGCGGCGGCCAAGGGCAGTGGGTCGAACAAGCCTGGCGGGGGTGTGCCGGCGCAGGTCATTCCGCCGGGTATCGCTCGCGTCGGAACGTCGCATCCGGGCTCGGACGGCTCGGGAATCGGCGTCGCCGTACTCGACACGGGCGTCGACCTGACACATCCTGACCTGGTCGGAACGGCGAATGCGTTTAGCGCTTTTGGATCGAGCTGCGCGGACGATGAGGGGCATGGGACGCATGTGGCGGGAATCATCGCGGCTCGCGACAACACCAGAGACGTCGTCGGCGTCGCGCCAGCCGCGCGGCTGTACTGCGTCAAGGTGCTCGACAGCACGGGCTCGGGGACGGATGAAACCCTGATGGCTGGCCTCGACTGGGTCCTGACCAACCACGCGGCGGTCACGCCCGCCATTCGCGTCATCAACATGAGCCTCGGACGTCCGGGGACGGTGGACGACAATCCCGCGATGCGAGATCTCGTGGCCGCGCTCGACGCGGCCGGCGTATCTGATTCGTCGCGGCGGCCGGCAACGATGCGTCGGCAGACGTGAGCACCCAGATTCCCGCGGCGTATCCGCAGGTCGCCGCGGTGGCCAGCACGACGGCCGCCAGCGGGGCGAATCAATGCCGTTTCCTTTCTGCCGCGATTGCGGCTGACACCGCGTCGTATTTCACGACGGACGGTGCCCAGGTGCTGACTCTCCGCCCCAGGCGACGAACGAGAAGATGTGAGCCGCGCGTGCCTGATTCAATCCGTCGGGATTCTTTCGACAAAGCTGGGTGGCGGCACGACACGCATGAGCGGAACGAGCATGGCCGCACCGCACGTCGCGGGAGTGGCGGCGCGCTACTTCCAGCAGAATCCGTCGATCACCCTTCGGATGTGAGGGGATGGATCGCTATCGATGCCGATCGACCTGGGGTTGCCCCGTTGAACTCGCCGAGCAGCGGCTACACGTTCGACGGCGTTCGTGAGGGCGTCGCCCAGGCGCCCTAGACTCAGAGAGATTTCAGGAACTCCACGAGATCCGCCTTCTGCGCGGCCGTGAGGTGCAGCCCGAAGTGTCTGTCGTAATGGTTCACCACGGCCAGCAGATCCGGCGCGCTTCCGTCGTGGAAGTACGGCGCATGCTGCAGCAACCCTCGCAGCGGCGTCGTCCGGTATTTCCCTGTCGCCGTCCTGGCGGCATACGCGGGGTCGGTGCCCACCTCGGCGGCGTCGTGCAGGAACGGCATCGGTCGCACTCGGGCCGCTCAGCACGTCCGTGTAGTTCGGCGACTGATGGCAGGTTGCGCAGCCGGCTTCGTTGCGGAACACACGCTTGCCCCGGCTGACGGCGGCCTCGTCGAGACTGCCTTTCGGCGCCTTTGGCGCGCGCAGGCTCAGTTGATACGCCAGCAGTGCCGGCAGCTTCGGCGTCACGAGATCCGGCGTCTGCCTGATGAAGAGACCGATGCGGGGATCGCTGAAGCTGCCATGCCCGCCCATCTGCCCCACGCCGACGTAGCTGTTCCAGCATGAGATCGGTCCGTCGGCGGTGAACGTCTCGAAGCCGACGCCCTTCAATCCGTAGATCGGCGGAATCACAATCGGCAGCGACGGGCTGTTCAGCGGAATGATGTTCGTCCCATCGAACGCGTGATGGCGCGGGTCGTATTTGCCGGGTCCCCACGTCCTGAACTCCGCCTTCGTCGCCTCGTCCAGCGCTGGCGAGAGCGCCACGATCGCGCCCACGTTCAAGTCCGTGTTGGCCCACCCGTCGAGGCGCTGTGCCGATGCCCGGCGCGAACGAGTTGTCGACCGACGAGTGGCACAGCGCACACGTGATCCCGACCCTGGTGAGCTGGCCCGTGGCGCTGACGGTGCCCCTTCACGCCGACGACCGCGTTCAGCCGTAAGCAGTTCGACCGTGACGGCAGGATCCGTGAGATCCACGTGCCCGGCGGCGAGCGCCGCGACAACGGACGGGCGGCAAGGCGTCGACATCGACCTTCAGGCCGACGGCCAGCGCCGTCGCCGGGATCGACTGTGGCGATGGCCTCCTGCATCCGCAGCACATCGGTCCACAACTGTTCGTCGCCGAACGTGTCGAACCGGAAGATCGCCTGCCCATCAGCGGCCCGCGGCTCCGCCTGAGTTGGCGGTACGAGGTCCGAGGTCGCGTACGCCAACGCGGCCACAAACACAATCGACGCTATCCCGATGAGTCTCATGGATCGACCACTCCTTTTGTTCGCCATCACCGATCAGAGTCGGGACCTCTGAAAAGGTGACATTTGGAAGTGAGCCGTGGAAATCAGAGCGCCTTGGATTGCTCTACCTCGTCCGCTGATCGTGCGGCACCGCGCGCAGCAGCACATCGACGGCACCGTGCCCGTCTGGATTGATCTCCGAGAATGATTTCGCCAGAAGGAAAACAGACGGGCAGTATGGAAAGGCGGTGCGAGTGCTGAACGACCACGGTGAAACATCGCGACAGCTGGCCGTTGACGGCAGCGCGGGCGGCGTGGGAATCCTCTGCCCGCAACCCAGCGTGAGGAGGGAGAGCGACATGCGAGATCAACCACACGATTCCTCGTTGGCACCGCCTTCGTCGTCGGAGTCGGTCTCCGGATGGGCGCTCAGGTTCGATCAGGGCCTCGTCAGCGCCCAGGCGCCGGCGAAGCCGTTCATGATGCAGCGGGTCTACACCGGCACCGACGGCCTGTCACACGTCGAAAACATCGAGCTGAATGCGCAGTCGGTGCTCGAAGATCACCGGGGCACGGGTCAGCGTGTCGCAGCCCGGAAGCTTCAGCGACTATCACGTCGGTCCGGAACGCCGGTATCATCAATCTCACGGATGGCGGGCAGTTGCAGGTGGCTGAGGGCAAGAGGTCAATCTGCCCGCCGGGTCGATCGAATACATCGACGATCTGACAGGCAAAGGCCACACGACGGCAAACGTCGGCAAGGCTCCCCGCCTGTCAATCCAGTTTCAGTTCGCGGACCAGAAGCAGGTCATCGGACCGATTGGCAAGGCGAAGTGACGTTTCGCCATTGATGAGATCGAATTTACACTGACCTTCATTGACTCGGGCGTGTGGCTTCTCTAGCCTCGCCGCATGTCGAATTCTGCCCGGCAGCCGTCAACACACCTCCGGCCACTCGCTTCATTGATCGCGGTCTCCGTGATCGGCGTCGCCATCGGCTTATCAAACATCCTGCAGCCTTCGCTGGCGCTCACGAACGGTGGCAGCATGAACGCGCTCGGCGTGCCGCTGACGGAAAACTTCGATACGCTCGCCCAGACAGGAACGAACATCGCGTGGACGGACAACTCGACGATTCCCGGCTGGTATTCGAGCCGAACGACCTGCAACTCGGGCACCGGGTCGTCGAACACCGGAGGCGCTGTACAGCTTCGGCGTGGCGGGAACAAATCCCGTCACCGGATCGCGCGTTGGGGTCCGTCGGCGTCGGGCGGCACAGGGACGGTCTTCTGTGGGGCGTCAGGCTGACGAATAACACCGGCGCAACGATTACCTCTCGCTGAATGTCACCTACGTCGGCGAGCAATGGCGTAACGGTGGCGCCACGTCGCCCAATGTTTCGGTAGCACAGACTGTCGACTTTCAGATGCCCAGATTGCCAATACGGCCGTCGTGACCGGCGTGAATACTCCGACGACAGGCTGGGTCGATCACGATTTCCTGGACTTCACGAGTCCACGTTCGGCACAACGGCGGCGGCGACGCTCGACGGTAACGCGGGGAAATCGCGTCAGAAATCCCGCGACGCTTTCCGTCACGATTGCCGACAGGCAAGAGGTGGTGGCTGCGATGGAGGTGGACATCGACCACTCTGAAACGACCACGGCCTGGCAATCGACGATCTGTCGGTGACGCCGAGTGGCATCCCGCCAGCCGATACCGCGCCTCCGTCAGCAGCACCAGCGCCTGCAAGCGGGGCGAGGCAATGTTGCGGTCAACTCGAACGTCGTCATCAACTTCAGCGAGAGCGTCAGCGCATGCCGCCGGTGCCTTTGCGCTTGAATGCGGCGGTCCCCGCAGACACTTGCGCAGAGCGCCTCACCCGAGCAGCCAGCTTCACGCTGACGCCGACTGCCGATCTTCCTAACAGCGCAGCGTGTGCCGTGACGGTGTCATGGGAGGTCAGATCACGGATACGGACACGAACGATCCGCCCGATCACGATGGCCTCCGACTTCAGCTTCGCGTTCGCGACGGTCAATGCGCCTCCGCCGGTTGCGACAAGCGTCATCATCAACGAGGTGGACTCGGACACGCCCGGGACCGACGCCGCCGGAGTTCGTCGAGCTGTACGATGGCGGCGCCGGCAACACGCAGCTCGACGGCCTGGTGGTCGTCTTCTACAACGGCGGCAATGACCTGTCATGCGCGGCGTTCGATCTCGACGGGTTCAGCACCAATGCGAGCGGTTACTTCACGCATCGGAAACCCCGGGGTGCCAGGCGTCGATCTGATCTTCGATCCCGGTGCGTCGGGCCTTCTGCAGAACGGAGCGGACGCCGTCGCGCTCTACGCCGGCAACGCGACGAGCTTTCCGAGCGGCACCGGCATTACCGACGACGAACCTTCAGGACGCGGTCGTCTACGACACCGACGATGCCGACGATACGGGCCTGCTGGCGTTGCTGAATACCGACCAGCCGCAGGTCAAGCGAAAACGGCGGCGGAAGCGGCACGCTCCAGTCGAGCCAGCGCTGCCCCAACGGCACCGGCGGCGCGCGCAACACGTCGACCTACCTGCAGGGCACGCCCACTCCCGACGGCGTCAACAGCTGTCCGCCTCCCCGCAGCCAAGCAATAGCGTCGATCGTGATCAGCCAGCTCTATGGCGGCGGCGGAAACTCGGGAGCGACGTATCAGAACGACTACGTCGGAGCTGTACTAACCGCGGCGCCGCCACCGTCGACATTGCCGGCTGGTCGCTGCAGTGCACGTCGGCGACGGGAAGCGGCTGGGATTTCAGCAAGCAGCCCCTGGGCGGAACGATCGCGCCCGGTCAATATCTCCTGATCTCGCTGGCGTCGAGCGGAGCCGATGGCGCCGCCCTGCCGCCGCGCGAATATCGACGGCCAGATCAACATGAGCGGCGACAAGTGGAAAGGTCGCCCTCGTCGACAGCTTCGATGGACTGGTCGGCAACTGTCCGACCGGTGATCCGCACGTCATGGACCTGGTCGGCTACGGAAGCTGCCGACTGCCGCGAGGGACAGCGACCGCGCCCGCGCGGAGCAACACAACCGTCGATCTTCCGTAAGGGCGGCGGGAGCACGGACACCGACAACAACGGAAACGACTTCGTCGCGGGCGCGCCGATGCCGCGTCAGACCGCGCCAATCGTCGAACTCGGGCCGCTGGTGTTGAGCACCGATCCGCGCACGCAACGGCGCGAACGCTCCGCGCGATGCCACCATCCAGGTGACCTTTACCGAGCCGGTCGATGCTGTTCGGCGCGTGGTTCGACATCACCTGCGCCGGCAGCGGATCAGCACGACAGCGCGACGTTTGCCGGCAGCGGCCGGGACCACTACATCACGCCGAACGTCAACTTCCTGGCCGGGCGAGCAGTGCACCGTCACGATCTTCAAGGACCAGGTGTCACGACCAGGATCTGGACGACGGCGGACCGAACACCGACACGCTGCCGGCGAATTACGTCTGGTCGTTCACGGTTTCAACCGGCACGCGCGCCGCCGTTACCCGCCGAGCGTCCATCTGACGATGGGCAACCCGAGCGGCGCGGTCGCGAGCATCGGCCAGCCGAACAACTACCTGATGGAGAAGCCGGAGTTCGCCCTGTCGTACAGCAGGGACCTCGGCCGTCCGAACTGGGTGAGCTGGCACCTGTCCGACGAGTGGATCGGCACGCTGACGCGCGTGGACACGTTCCGCGCCGACCCCGCAGTGCCCGCCGACTGGTATCGCGTGCAGTCGTTCGATTTCACCGGCAGCGGGTTCGATCGCGGCCACATGGTGCCCAACGCCGACCGCGACAAGGGAGACGTCGATCCCGATCAATCAGGCGACGTTCCTGATGTCGAACATGGTGGCGCAGGCGCCCGACAACAATCAGGGCCCGTGGGCGGCGCTCGAGGGCTACCTCAGGACCCTGCTGCCCGCCGACGAGGCTCTACATCGTCGCGGGTGGAGTCGGGCGCTGGCGGCACGGGAGCAACGGCGGTGTGACCATGACGCTCGCCGACGGCCACGTCACCGTCCCGTCGCACACCTGGAAGGTGGCCCTGGTGCTTCCCAAGGACGGCGGCGACGACGTGTCGCGCGTCACGTTGCTCCACTCGAACCATCGCCGTCGTCATGCCCAACCAGCAGGGCATCAGGAACGATCCGTGGGAGAACTTCCTGACGAACGTCGATGCGGTCGAGGCCTTGACCGGCTATGACTTCTTCTCCAGTCTGCCGCCGAGCCATCCAGGCGTGCGTCGAGGCCGGCACGCAACGGCAACAACCCGCCGCTCGACACGGATGCGGACAGCGTGCCCGGACGACGCCGACAACTGTCCGCTCACGCCCAACGCCGATCAGGCTGACACCGACCACGACGGGATTGGCGACGCCTGCGACGACATGAGCGCTCCCACTTTGTCGTGCGCTTCTCCCGATGGGATGTGGCACGCCGGTAACATCGCGCTCGCGTGCACGGCAAGCGATGGCGGCAGCGGACTCGCCAATCCGGGCGACGCCTCGTTCTCTCTCGTCACCGCGATCGCCGCGGGTGTGGAGACCGCCAACGCCAGCACTGACAGCCGCGTCGTGTGCGACGTGGCGGGCAACCTGCACCACGGCCGGGCCGATCAGCGGCAACAGGATCGACAGGAAGAGCCCGTGATTCTGCTGACGACGCCGGCAAGCGGGGCGGTCTATCAGTTGAACGCGGTCGTGAATGCGGCGTACGCTGCTCGGATGCCGGTTCCGGCCAGTGCACCGCGACGGGTACCGCCGCGAATCTCAGTCCGATTGACACGTCCACGCTCGGCTCGAAGACCTTCGTCGTCAACGCTTCGGATGCCGCAGGCAACCCGTCAAGCACCACGGTGAACTACGAGGTGAGGCGGACGCTGAGCGCGAGTTGGCCCGGCGAAGGTCTGGGTCGGGCTGAAAAACAGCGATGACGCTGGACTCCGGTTGGATCTTCGGGCTGAGCTGCTGGTCAACGGCGCATTGGCGGCGTCCGGCGAGTTAAGCAACATCAGCACGGGCAGCAGCGGGTTCAACAACGCGTTTCTGAACTCCGTCGGCATGTCGATGACATCGGGGCCGGTTGACGTCCCGGGCGGTGCTCAACTCGCGATGCGCGTGTCCATCCGCCGGACGTGCGCGGGCGGCGTTGGACACGACGCGGGGATGGCGCGCGAATGGTGCAGCGGCGCCGCGGTCGATACCGGGGCCAGCCGGGATGCGGGCACCCGCGTTCAGCTCACGCTCGCTGGAACCGGGACCACGTTTTTCTGCGGAACGCGTTTGCGCTCGCGACCGTCGCGGGAAGCGCCCGCCAAACATCGGATGCCCAGGTCCAGAGCACCGTCGCATGCCCGGCGCGCCCGTTCGTGTCCTTCGGCACGTGGAGTGTCGTTGTTGCCCTAGAAGGCCTCGTCGCGTCCTCGGAGGCGTCCGCATTCGTCGACCGAAGATTGGTCGCCCTTCGGTCGAAGGGCGACTAGGTAATCCCCATCCTCGAGTGACTTTCTGGCGGTGAAGCATGCGGTGATAGGCCGTCGAAGCCGCACCACGGACGATGAGAACGCCTGCACGAGCGAGCGGGCCTGGGCGACCTCGCCGCGTGGCGGGTTGCAAATGGATCGAGCTGTTACCACCGGAAGGCAATGCCCGCGTTCGCCTTCCAAAACGAAATGCCCGAGAGCTCGACTCGGGTGAACTCGATCTCCGTCGATGTTGTTCAGGTCGAAAACGATCAGCGTTGTTGGATGCCGGTCGCGTAATCGCACGTCGCCGCGGAAGCCCCAGTTCTTTTCGGACCACGCCATGCACTCCGCAGCCGAGGTTCCATCCGAATTTCGACCCGCTGACGCGTCTCGGTTTGGAGCGCGGCGAGGTTCGGAGTCCGCGTCGGGGTCGACGACGTGAAGATGGTCGCCGCCGCAGCGTCACCCAGACCGATGCCGCCTGGAGATGTAGGGGTCGTAACTATGCGCGTTTCCGAATGGCGCTACCGCAATCAGGTTGAACATGTAGCTGTTCAGGCTCGGCGACTGCTGGAACAGCACGTTGTTGAAGGTGCCGTCAGCCCGGCGAAAAGTCCGCCAGGAACTCGCCACCGATCACGCCTCGCGCGAGTACCCCGACTTGTGCGCCCCAGTTGAAGCTCGTCGAGTTGTTGGTCGTCGAGGTTCTCGATGTCCGAACAGGTCCACGCTGGTGTCTCCTGCTGCTGCTGAAGTTCGTTCCGATGAATCCTGATGCCATCCAGCCACGGGGGTTGTCGGACGGCGTGGTCACGACGGCGGCCTGACTCCGCTGGCGCATTGGCCGCAGGTTGCTGGCCGCTCCCTGTCTGCGCGAACGCCGGGCCGGACAATCCAACCACGACGGCGGTGATCGCAAAGCCTCTGAGTTTCATGCTAACAGTCTCCCTTTCGTCTTGTGCGCGTCTTTCGGCGCCCTGCGTCTTTGTGCAAGATGCCTTCCGAGAGCGCCGATCGTCAGGAAACTGTCAGTTGCGGGGAGGTGGCACTGTTACGATGTGCCAGTCGTCAGGCGGGTCAGAATCCGGGGCGCAGGTTGAAGGAAAACGTCCATCCGCGCGCCGCATCGAGGCGGCGAACCGCCATCCAGCTCGAAGATCATGCCTGCGGCGTTGATGCGTACCCCGGTTCCGACGCTTCGAAGCAGGAAGTCGCGCCACGAAGACGATCGGGCATCCAGAATCGGCCGAAGTCCGTAAATGCCAGCCCCTCGATCGGCAGACCGCCAAACGGCGACTCATGCGAAAACAGACCGGCAATCGGAAACCGTATTTCGCCATTGCCGACGAGCATTCGTGAGGCGCGCAAGGCGCCGAGTGACGACGATCCAGTTCCGACATCGCCGTAGCCGCGGACGATGTCGCGGATCGTCCAGACCAGCGGCAGCAGCCGGGGATCGGCGGCGTCGGTGCCGTAGCGTCCGAGCTGCATCACGCGTATCGGCGACGGTGAACGGCCGCACGCGGCATCCAGTACTGCCGGTAATCGGACGTGACCGTTGCGAAGGTCAGCCCGCCGAATGTCGGCGCCACCGCGAATCGATAGCGCCTGCCGAGGATGGGACTGGTGGGGCCAAACGTGGCGGTGTCGTACCCAGCGCGGCGTGGCTCTCGCCGAGCCACAGGGTCGGGTCGGCCGGATTGCTGACCGTCGCCTGGTTCATCAGCCGGCCGGTGGAGGCCCGATACCGCTCGTAATGGTTCGCGAGCCAAATCCGATTGCCTGCAGGCCACCGGAGAGTTCGAGACGCCTGGCGCTGCTGAAGGGATACACGGCGGCCCCGTGGACCTGGCGGTGCACTTCCCTGCGCACGTCGGTCTCGCGCACGACTTTGGGTTCGCCGATCGTGCCATGGCTGATCGTCGATCCGGTTGACCAGGGTACCTGGCTCGTGAACATGCCCCAGTTCCAGCGTGAGCGCATGTTCAGATAGCTGACCTGATAGGCGAAATCGTCGCGGCTCTTGCCTACCTGCAGCGCCGTCTGCACCGCGCTGATCGCCCAGCATGTCGCCGAACGACAGGCCAACCCCGGCGCGCAGCGCACTGCCACTGCCGCCGCCTCCGGCAGTCAAGTACGGCTGCACGATGCGATCGAGAGACAACCGTGGCCGATACGGCTTGCTCGGTGAATTGTGAACCATCCTGCAGGCCGAACGTGGGCGGGGTGACGGCGCCGGCGGCACGTCCGCTCCGGCGGTGTTGCAGCAGGAGGCGTCACGGTCTGACTGACTCTGGCCGTCCGCGACAGTTGACGTCGGGAGCAGGCGCGAACCGTCCGTGGCGTCCTCGACGTGAATTTCGTACGCACCGTGGCGATAGACGCTGAATGCGAGCTGATTCGCGGGTCCTGCTACGGCAAGTGCGGGGCTGAGCGCCGTGACCCCGCTGACGCCCGTGGAGACGTCGGTGACCTTGAAGATCGATCCATCTGTCAGGACGACGCGATAGACGTTGTTCGATCCCGTCGGGGTCAGAGACGAAATACAGGCTGGCGCCGTCCCGGGCCCAGTGCGGATCGATGTTCTTCGCACCGGGAATGCTTGGCAGCTCGGTGATGGTCCCCGACTCGACGTCGATCGACGCCAACCGGAACTCACCGAACGTCAACGTCTCCAGAGACGAGGTGAAACGATCGGTCGAGAACGCGAGTGTCCGGCCATCCGGCGACCAGGCGGGATGGAGATCGGCAAACGCATCGGACGTGAACGAACGAACCGTGGCGGTCTCGAGATCGACGACTTCGAGATCGCTGAAGCCCTTGTGAAGAACCGAAAACGCGATCCGCCTGCCGTCGGGCGACCACGTCGGGTTGAAGACCTGATCCGCCTGTCGAAGAAGCACCTCGCGCTCCACGCTGCCTGATGTCGCGTTGAGAATCGTGAGCACCGGACCGCCGCCCGAAAGCGCGGCCATCGCCAGCAGCCGGCCATCGGGCGACCACGCGCCCGCCGACTCGATGAACTGGAGGCTCTCGAAATGCGCATCGCCTTCGGTGTTCACCACCCTGCGGCGAACGGCCCCTGTTCGCGTATCGGCGACGACCATGTCAATCGAGTGCTGACTGCGATCGGAGAAGAAGGCAATCGCCTCTCCGTCGGGGCTCAACGTGGGACCGACGCTCAGCCGTGAATCCGCGCTCTTTCCGCGCCCGAGGACTGTGGCCGCCGACGTCGATGTTTCAGGCGACGCGCTGTGCGGTCGCGCGACAGCTCCGCGAATGAACTCGTGCCACGCCGATGACAACGACTTGGAGTCCACGCCAGTCACCGCGACGATGACCCCGATGGCGCCTCCCGGTGCCTTGCTCCTCAGACTCTTCGCGACCACATCGTCACCGAATCGTCCGGCGAGATACACCCACAGGGCCTGGCCGTATCGATAGGGGAAGAAGGAGGGATCGTCGAGTTGATCGAGACGCGGCAGCGAATCCTGCTCGACCGAATCGCGCAGCCACATCGCGGTATTGCTGTATCGATCGTGCCGACGGAGAGATATTCCGCCATGCCTTCGACGAACCAGAGCGGCAGCGTCGACATCCCCCGGCCGGCCCGCTTCAGGATGTCTCGCTGGAAGGCGTGGACCAGTTCGTGTCCGAGCACGTGATCCGTTTCGCCGAGACCGGCGGCAAACGGCAGGACGACGCGCCCTTTCTCGTGCTCGGTGACGCCGCCGATGCCGTCGCCGAGCCAGTTCGGAACGACATTGGTTTGCGTGAACTGCGCGTGGCTCGCGTACAGCACGATCGGCTGACGCTCGGTGAACGTGTGATCGAGGCTCCGCGAGAGGCGGTCATGCCCAGCGCTCGGCCAGCCGGCCAGCCTGCACCACGGCTTCGCGATCCGAGGAGTCGTAATAGATGTCGAAGTGCGGCGTCTGAAGAATCTGAAAATCGAAATTCTCGTAGCGCACCCGGTTTCGCCCGAACGACTGCGCATGGCTCGGCGCCACCGACGCAAGAGTCACGAGCACCACGGCCACGACGCGCTTGACCAGCATTTGTCTCCCGTTCCCAGCGAGTCGCCAAGCGCACTCCGTCAACCCACGCGCGCGACACCGGTAGCTGGGTCAGCACGCGCAACGCGGAGTGTGTTGAATCGGTCGGCCGAAAGCCGGGCGAAAAACCCGGCGGAGACTTGGGACGATAGCACCAAACCCGACCGCTCACAACCAGCTCAGCCGAGGATTTCGGCCCCCAGCTTCGAGAAATATCGAGCGTTGCGTCCTATGAGCTCGATGGTGTGATCGTGATCAAGATCGTGACGATGAATCTGTGCGACGCGGGTGCGCGAGCTGCGCAGGATTGCTCCAGATCTCACAGGAAGAACCAGCAGAACGGGCTGACCTTCATCGGAACTGCGTCGGTAGCGTCGAACGAGACGCTGGCCCTCTGCGATGACCTGGCCAGCGAGCTGATTGGCTCTCCAGGACCGGCTACCCCGTGTCGCCTGCGCAATCGCGTCGTGACCAGCATTGCCAAACGGGGATCACCCGAAAGTGGCGTGATCCCCGGTGGCGGTGGTCAGTGGAGTTCGACGGACGCGGCGGTGATCGACCCGTCGGCCTGCTTGGTGCCCTTCGACCTCGACGCGTGCGCCGTTTGCCAGCGCCGTGCATACGACGCCGTTGAACGTCGTCGAGCTGTTCGTGTTGACCGTCGTCGCCGTGGCGAGGGTGGAGCCGACCTTGAACGTCAGCGCGGGACACGATCCGGTTCCAGCCAGGGCGAAGATCATCCCTTCCACTTCGTCAGGACCAGCTTCGCCCTCGACCTTGCTGGCCGAGATCGATCCGTCCGCCTGTGTCGTGCCTTCGACTTCAACGATTGCGCCGTTGGCGAGCGTCGCGCAGGTCACATCGTCGAACACGGTTGTGGCGGAGGTGGTCACCTTGGTCGTGCCGATCATGAACGTCGCAGCGGGGCAGGTCGCCGTGCCGGAGAACGCCGAGATGGTGCCCTTGATCTCGGCCTCGGTCTCGTCGTTGTCATTGCCCGTGTCTTCCACCTTGATCTCGGTCGCCACAAGCGTCGTTCCGTCCATGGTGCCGCGCGCCTGAATGTGGTCGCCGACCTGGATGTCCGCCATCGTCAGCGTGCGGTTGCCATGCCGGATCACCACACCCCCGGTCCACCGGCCACCGTGGTGCCGTTCACGGTGAGGGTATCTGCAGAACTTGCGCGCTGACGAAACCGACGACCTTGTCGTCGTGGCCGCGCCCGTGATCGCCAGCGTCGCCGGGCCCCTTTGCCGTGTTCGGACCTCGCCGGCCTCACCTGGCTTCTTGCCACCGGGATTGCCCCTCTTGTCCAGCGTATCGAAGACGTCGGCGCTCGCCGCCGACGACGCGTCGCCGGACACACTGGACGTGGAGAGGGTGTCGGAGTTGGCCGTGCCCGATGGTCCGGTTGGCGACTGAAGGACGTTCCCGCCGCCGCATCCGACTGCGTCAACGCCGTGGCGGCGAAGGTAAATCAGGAGCAGGCGCACGCGAGCCGACTCGAGCGTCAATGTCATTCCCGTATCTCCTTGTGGCACGCCTGCGACGGGGGTCTCGAGCCAGACGCGGCCGTTCGAGACCTAGACGATGCACCCCGGCCCCTGCGTCACATGGCACGGCATAATGTGACCTGACCGCCATCTGACTCCGTCTACGTTTCTAGGTCTTCCCATGAACGATCCGATAGACCGAGCCATTCACGACACGCGCGACTTCCCGCCGCCCGGCGGGCGCCCGACCTTACGGCTGCGGTTATGAGCCGGATCGCGGACACGACCCCGTTGCCTTCGTCGCGGCGCGGCGGCCTGCTCAGGCGCCTGGCGCAGATGCTGTGGGCGCCTCGCGAGTTTTCGATCCGCCCCGCGCACGCGCTTGCCGCGGCCGCTGCCTGTGTCGCGATCCTCCTGGTCGCCTACGCGTTCGCCAGCTTCCTCGAGCGTGCCACAGGTGGCCAATGCTGTGAACGATCCGCAGCTGTTCGTGCAGTTCCGCCTGGACACCGCGGCGTCGAGAGTCCAGCTCTGCGGGCACCTTCACGAATTGGGAGCCGCGCTACGCACTTGCGCGAGTCCGCTCCTGGCACCTGGACGATCACGGTTCCCCTGAAGCAGGGCGTGCACGACTACCCTTGTCGTCGACGGGCAGCGGTGGGTCCCCGATCCTCTCGCGCCGCAGATCGGCGACGGGTTCGGCGGGACGAACAGCCGTCTTGCTCTGCTGTCTCCAACTACGCCCAGGCTGTGACGAACGGCGCCGTCACCGCCGCGCTAATGGTGAGTCTCGTGGCATTGATTCATGCCACCGCGGCGCGCGGGCAGGGTGGTCGGTGGACGTCTCCGCCGGTCGACTCGTTTACGAGCCGCTGTCGGCGAACGTCCGCATACAGCAGTCTGATCGGGAGCCTGCGGTATGCACACGCAGCGATGCATGGGTGTATGGAACCCTTGCGGCACCCGGGAGTGACGGCACGCTCGTGGGGCGCCGCTGGCACCGGCGGGCGCGTGTGATGCTGAATCGATCGCCGCTCCACCGAGTCAGTGTTGGAGCAGACGTCGGCGCTCACGGCTACTTCGTTCCGCGACCGTCTGGTTGATCAAAGACGGGCACCGGAGGCTCGCTCGAGGCGATACCGTTCGCGCGCGTCGCGGGAAGCGGCGGATTCATCGAGGTCGCGCCGGGTGGCGTGGCCAGACGCTGTCGTTCGCGTGTGTCCGCGAGAATCGCGGCGTGTTCGAAACCGGCGCCCGCGGCGGCTATGGCACCACGCTCAGCGTGGTGGGCGATGCGCGATGGGTGCACGCACGCGAGGGGACGTATCCGTTTGTCGGCGCCACGGTTGCCTATGACGTCTCGCCCGTGCAGCTCTGGGGCCATGCCGGGAAGTGGATGGCGATCGACCTGGACGAAGCGCGTGGGCGCTGGGCAGCGGCGTGAGTCTTGGCGCGCGCACGACGGTCTGGGGCAGCGTCCGCCAGGATGCGCCTGACCCGTTAGTACTGGAATTCGACGCGCCGGTCGTGGATCGTCGGCCTGACGCAGCGGCTGGGCCGTGTCCCGGCGTCGCTCGTGCCTCGTCGCAACGTCGCAGGCGGGGACGGTGCGCCATTCGGCTCTCCGCGACTGATAGCGCCCTCAGGGACCGTGTTCGATTGCCGGTGACTTCAACAACTGGCAGCCGGCCCCGATGCAGCGCGAAGGCGGCGAGTGGATCGTGCGTTTCTCGCTGATGCCCGGCGTGTATCAACTACACGTTCCGATCCGCGACGGGCGAATGGTTCGTGCCGCCATCGGCCGCCGGGCGGCGAGACGATGGACTGGGCGGATATGTGGCGGTGCTGGTGGTGAATTGATGGCCAGTGTCGCACGATCGCCGCCGGTCTGATGCGCCGTCCGACGCCGACGTGGTCGCGCGTGTGCTCGACGGCGACAAGCAGCAATCTGAGCACCTCGTGCGCCGGTATCAGAGCGTCGCGTACCGCCACGCCGTGTCGATCGTGCTGGACCACGATGCGGCGGCCGACACTGGTGCAGTGACGTTCGTGCGGGCCTATCTGAACCTCAGGGAGTGCCGCGACACGTCGCGCTTCCGGCGCATGGCTCTTTCGGACCCTGCGCAACCGCTGCTTCGACCATCTGAAGGCCGCCAGCCGGCGGAATGTTCCGCTCGACGACGTTGAGCCGATCCCGCTGGACGAAGCCGATCGGTCCGGCAGCTGCGCGCGGAGCGGCAGTGAAGCTGACTGAACGGCGATCAAACGGGCGCTGGCGAAGCTGCCACCCGTGCTTCGGGAGGCGTTCGTCATGCGTACTACGTGTGACGGAATGCCCTACGAGACGATGGCGTGAACTGCTCGGCGCCTCGGTCAGCGCGATCAAGATGCGCGCGCTGCGTGCGCGCGCGAAGGCGCTGAGCTCGGCGCTTGGCCCGGAGCAATGTGACGGGCGGCATCGCCTGAATCGTCTTATGTCCCGGGCGGCGCTGAGCGCGGGTTCGGGGAGCAGTGCAGTTTTCGAGGAGGAATGATGAAGTTCCGGATGGCTGTCGTGATCGTGGCGCTGGCGCTGGCAGGCACCGTTGCCGCCGACGCGCAGGTTCAGCCCCGCAGGAGCGGATCGATACGGCACTCTCGCGCGCCTGTCAGGCCTGGATTCCGGGTAGCTCTGCTCGGGAGCAAGATCGCGGAAGGGAAGAGGCCAAGGGGTGTCTCCCAGGAACGGATCGCGGCGGCCATCGAGCGCAGGGAAGGCGGTGCGTCGAGGGCCGAGCCAGGCGCTCGCGGCGCGGCGGATCGGGCGGCGGCAAGCTTGCGCGTCGGGGCTGACGCTATCGAGTCGGGCGTCAACGAAGCGGTCCTCGGGGCAGGTGGCGGAGGACGCCCTCGCGATCGCCGCAACGTGGCGATCGCGGCGCTGACACAGCTCGTGCAGCAGGGCCAGGTGCCTGGAAGCTGCGCTCGAGCGGGGCACGCGACGCGCTCAAGCGCGGGCCAGACGCGCTGCGAATCTGCCCGGCGAGTCTGGCTCGAATCGCGGGCAGGCAACGGCTCACCGAGGGGAACGGAAGCGGAAACCGAAGCGGAAACGAAGGAAGCGGAAGCGGAACGGGAACGGTGGTGGACAATCCGGGAAGGATCCAGGTCCGCCATCCGGCGTTCCCGCGCCGGGGAAGCCCTCGCAGTCAGGCAAGCCGACGGAAATAGCAACAGCAACCCGGGCAACAATACCGACGCCGGCAAGTCGAACCCACCCGGCCGCGGCCGCTCAGTGAATGGCGACCGAAGAAAGGTGTTCAGCTCAGAGTCACCGCCGAGGTGGCGAAGGTCTGCAGGTCCTTCGTACCCGCTCCGCCGGAAGTCATCACCGCTCAGCGGCCCAGTGCGCCGCCACCCCCACTCACCGTGGACCGTATGCGGCAGCAGCCCGTAGGTGGACAGGTTGTACAGCGCCGGAATCAGTTTGCGCTTGTCAGGTCCTCGGCTGCGCCGAAGATCACCACCGTGAGCAAGTGGTCGCGGATGGACGCCGTCCGCTCATCGCTGGCATTGCTCACGAGAGTAGCACCTGGCTATGGCTTGAAATGTGAGCGCCTCCTTAATGATGGGCATCATGCAGGCCAAGCGCTTCCACAGTCGGTTCCGGCAGCGCGTAACTCAGCTAAAGACCGGACGGCGGCCGCGTGTCGGTCTTTCCTTGCGTTCGTCGATCATCGCCGCGCACTTTGCGGCGCGCGCGGTGGTCGCGGACCGATCCATCCTCGGCGCGATCCTGCGGCCCGGATCGCCCGTAATCTCTGTCCGCTCGGCGGCGCTGACCTTCCTGCCCGCCTTTTCAGCCGCAGATCGATCATCGCGTCAGATGAACGGCTCTCGCACTCGAAGGCCTCGCGCATCTCCACGCAGGCGTCGACCGCTTCTTCCTTGTTCAACGTCTTGCCGTCCATGGCGGCCGCCAAAGCGGGGATCACGACTCCGAACAGAGTGGCGGCACGGCGCAGATTGCGGCTGGTCATGGGGTCTTTCTCCCGGTGGGGGCTGGGCGTCGCTGGATACGCATGGTGGAGGCAGAGGTGTTAGAGGTGGTGCTCAATGACGACGGGCGGTTTCGTGGCTGGGCGAGGGGCCATTTGGTTTTTCCAGAGCGCGGTTCCACCCTTAAGACGGCGACCAGCGCCACGCCCCCGCCGCGACATCAACAGCGTGTCGAGGCGCGCAGGTCCCGCTTCTGCGGGCGCGCTTTTCTCCACCGGCCCTGCCAAGGGCAGCAGAGCTGCGCGCCACGCTTCGCGCTTCCTCCGCACGTAGCATCCAGGCTCGCGCAGCTGACGCAGTCCTTCGCTGATGCGCCAGCGAACGGTGCCGGGCGCGGCGTCCAACATCTGTGCGGATCCCGCCGGCGAACGCCCTTCGTAAAAACGCAACAGCAGGGTCGTCCGATACGGTCTTCGTCCAGCGCCGTCACGTGCTCTGCCACCAGCCGCTGCAGTTGCATCCGTTCCAGCAACCCGTCTTCGCTGTGCCGTCGCTGGGTCCCTCCCACGCCGTTTCGCGTTCGCGTCGTTACCGGTGGCACGCTGGCCTGCGAACGGCGTTGCGCAACACCTGCGCCAGCCACGGTCGCGCTGGAACAGTTGCCCATCAGCGGCGTGAGCGCAGGGCTTGCCACCCACGTTTCTCACGTCATCGGTGGTCGCGGGATCCCGCACCAGGTGTCTGGCCAGACGGCGCAAACTTACAGTCGGCGTGCGCCATCAATTCTCCAGCTCGGCGGTTGCTGCTCATGTGGCCTGGTACCTTTATGCCACCGACCCGCCCAGGCGTTGGCTGCGTCTACGCTTGGGCGCGATCGTCGCACACCCGAGGTGCAGAAACCAATTTTTTCCAGCGAAGATCGCCACCTGGAACAAGCCAATGGCATTCGAGCGCGTCGCTAATTCAGGTGCGCCTGTGGATCGAGAGCGCGAGCCGCCTGACGGTCTGCCTCGCAAGAAATCAAAGCCACCACTGAGCAGATCCCTCCTGCCCCAGCGATGGAAGGTTGCCGGAAGTACTGGCACGTGAAGTGAGCGCGCCTATTCCGGCGCGTCGGGGCTGCACGTACGCAAGGACCGGGGCGCGCCGGAGCGTCCTCCTTTTTCCACCCAGGCTTCGACTTTGCCCGCACGTCACCGTCGACGCCGTGCGTCACCGTGGCGTCGGTGTAATACGCTCAACGGCGGCAAGGATCTGGCGGCCAAGATGCGCTTCTTGAGGCGCTGACCGCTGTTGCCGCCATGCACGCCGAGGGCGCCCGCTGATCCTGTGCTGGCAGACCTGAACGCGCGCGCCGATATCGACGTGCACCTAAGGAGCAAGATCGCGATCGGCCAGTTTCCGCAAGAGCGCGAGGCGTTCGAGCGTCTCCCGTCACACGGCCTGGTCGACGTGGCCCGCGCGCTGGAACCGAACAACGATCAGCTCTTCACCTGGTGGGCGCCTTGGCGAAACCTGCGCCAGCGCAACATCGGGTGGCGCATCGACTACATCCTGGCCAGCGAATTTGCCGCGCGCGTCGCAGTTCGTGGCCGCGAAGCGCGAAGAGGGTACGAGTGATCACGCTCCCATCGTGGTGACCTTCGGCGAAGGTTGATCGGCCGCAGCACGATTGGTGCCAACAACGCAGGTCAGCATGCCGCGGTGAGCTGGCAGGTCGTCACGTGGTCATCACCGGCTCGGCGGCGTCTTCAAACTTTTGCCAGCGTCGTCGGAAAAACGTTCTACGCCGCCGGCGCCGTTTGCCACCTACCTCTGCGATCGCTGGGGCTTTGGCAGGTTCACGCCTGAACGTGCAGGTCGCCGAAGTGAACGATCTGACCAACGAAGACGCCATCCGCGCTTTCGCGTCGTTGCCGCCGTTGTGGGCGTCCATTCATTGACGTCGCTGCGGCTACGCGGCGGGCCGATCTGCAGACTAGCCTCGGCTGACCGCGCGGTTGGCGGATCGCAACTTGGTCACGGCGTTTCGCAGCCGCGAAGCCGGCTCTCCTCGCGTCATGGGCACGCGCGGCGGTCGGCTGGTCAACGCGAGTCTCGCGCGCCGCCGTTGTTCCCGCCGGTGGCTCCACCGCCTACAGCGTCGAAGGCGGTCAGCCATCTCACCCGCCGGTCTCCTGCGAAGAGCTGGCGCCTGCCGGCATCCCGGTCAACGCCGTGGCGCTGGCATCGACGATACTGCCTCGCAACCACGGAGATCATGCCGAGGCCGATACCAGCCGCTGGCTGCGCCCGCCGATCGCGCGCGATCTACTGGTTGGCCCTTCGCTGAACACGCTGACCAGCGGCGAGATCGCTTTCCGCTTTCTACGGCCGGGTTCCGAGCGGCGCTTTGTATCGTTTCTCCTGTCAGATCCGATCATCATCGCCGACATCGCGACATCGCTTATTATCGCGCCGACATCGCCGACGTCCATCGAAAGCCAGCGCGGTTGCCCTGGCCTGGGGCGCGAACGCGACGTCACGCAGTCGTCTGACCAGCGGTGACAGCGAGGCCAGGCTTCATCGGCCGCCGCCACTGTTCTGATTGCGCTGCCAACGCCAGCGCGGTCCTTTCCAGCAGCGCCACCTCGCCTGCAAGTGCGCGCGCAACGATCGGCCTGGTCGCCAGCGTTCGGATGTGTTCGCGCTGGTCCCGCAGCGCGGCAATGCCTGGTCGTATGTCGGCCCACACCTCGGCGACGGTGTCTGGTGGTCCATCAGTGTGGCGATGCGACGGCGCCTCGTCGGTGGTCGCCAGTGTCCTCGAGCGCGCTTCATCTTGCGCGCCAGCGCGATCGTTCAGGGTCAGCGGTAAAGTTAGCCAGCGCAGCGTCTGTGCGTCGGGCAATCTGGCCTCGACACCAGCGCCGTGCGGATGCGTCGCTCAGCCACCGCCGCCCGACCTGCACAGTGCGCGTTCTTCCTCCCGCTGGAGCCTGGGCCGCGGTTCATCGCGCGACCCACCACCTCGGCATCCATCTCCAGGTGCAACGGCAACAAACCCAAGCTGCCACCAGACCCGCGAGCCCAGCCCACAACACGTCCATCGGCGGTTATCCCATCCCGTCCACCTCGGCGCCAACATCGTCGCCGTCGCCCGCGCCCCCCACACCGCCACCACCAAAGCCGCCACCACCGCCAGCCCGCGCCGGAATCGTGGAGTCACCCCTTGCGCGCGATCGTCGCCAACAACGCCAGCGCGATGCCCGCGGCGTCGAACCGGCGACCGTCCTGGCGGGTGCTTGAAAGCCCAGGTCGCGCCTGGGCTTACTGCCGCGCCGGCGGCCACCGTGGTGATCGCGACTGCGCGTTGAAAACCAACGTCGTTCAGCGCCGTAACGCGGTGATGCGCATCGCCGTCCTCAGAGTTTTCAGTCCCGAGGCCGGTTTCGGCCGCCACGTGTCGCGCAGCAGCTTCGCAATACTTTACCGGCCGCCGCGCCGCCAGCGGCGTGGCGTTTCTTCTTCCCGTCACCAGAACTCCTGGCGCGACCGACTGACTGTTTGATCTCTCATCAGCTCGTCACGCCGGCTCTTCATCCTCACCCGCGCCGCCCGCTGGGCTGGCGTCAGAGCCATCATCGCTCGGCGGTAACGCGGCGGCTGCACACAGCTTCCGCCTTCACGCGCCCCCTCGGCGACGTCTTCCACCGTCGCCGGCGCTGCCCACCGCTTTCCCTTGCCGCCATGAAGGCCGCGCGATCAATCTTTGCTTCGGCAGGCGCAGCGCTTGCCGCCGCCAAGCCGCGACGGGCACTTGCGCCCTCCGCCCTGTAGCCGATGACCGTGTCCGACAGCGTCGTGCAGCCGTCCCAGCTCGGCGTCATACGGGTACGCGCTGGCTATGCCGCTGTTCTGCCTCGATGGTCAGGTGGCCGTCATGCCCCAGCGAGGCCACCTGACGCCAGCTTTCTTCTGTGGACGGATCGTTGCCGCAGCGAATGGTGTGCACCTGATTCCCCGCCGAGTCGCCCGGCGCGTCGCCGTCAGGGATGTCGTAGCCGTCCTGGTAGTCGGTGTGCGGTGATGCCGCCGACCAGGTACACGATTCGCACCACGCCCTGCGTCGGTCCACGACATCTTGTGGACGGTTCGTCCAGCGCGCGGGTCGGTGTTCCGGCGCGTCGCCCCGCCGTCCGCACGAAGCCCTGCAGCCGCGAATAGACCCGGATCCATGTCGTCGTCGGTGAGCACCAAAGATGTGGTGACGTATTCATCGCCGACGTCGCGATACGACCAGCCCCACAACACGCAGATCGGCGCTCGCCGCCGCGCGCCACGAAGCTGGCCAGGCTCCAGATCTTCCGCTTCGCCCCAGCAGGCCGCCCATCGATCCCGTGGTGTCGAGCGCAAACACCAGTTCCACGCGCGGATCGTTATTGGGCGCCGAGGACACCACGGGCGTCGTGGATCGCCGGCAGCCGCGGCTGGGGGCGGCGCGGGGACGGGCACAAAGGGACGTCCCCTGCCGGTTGGTGATGGCTGGTGACCGCCTGGGCGGTGCGTGCCAAATGCGTCAACGAAACCGTGAGGGCTCCGCCGATCAGCGCCTGAGCCAGGCGGCGGCGGCGCGCGGAGATCGCGTTGGTGTACTCGGCTGGGCATGGTTCTCGGCGTTCGCGGTGGGCCCCTTTCAAGGCACCTGTCCCTTAAACGCGCCATCACCGGGCCGAAAGATCTACCGAATTCGACGGGCCCGGTTACCTACGCTGACTGCCGTCAGAAGGAGTTTGTTACGCCGCGACATGCCGGAAGTTCCGCGCCGTTCGGTCCTGACTGTTGGTCGTGGTGGTGCTGCCGATCTCAATCCCGCTGGTTTGCGTGCTTGCCAGGTGAACGTTCACCAGCGCCCCAATGGTGAAGCCGAAGCGGTCGTACGGTTTGATATATCGGGGCGTGGATCGACGTCCAGCGACAGACCCGTGGCTCGGTTCGACGTGGTCGGGGCCGGCGATGGTGCCTCGATCGTGGTCGAGCCAGCAAGTGACGCCGCCGCGTTGTTTTCGCTCACGATCGAGCTAAGCCCCAGCGCGTAGCCGATCCGCGGCCCGACGACAATGGCCGAGGTGCTGGGACCTGTGGTGTTCGTGGTGGTGGTGCCATTCGCTCTCGAAAGCCAGCCGGCGCACGCCGAAGAAAAACCCGATCGATCCGCCCAGTGAGCCCGTCGATGGGGTGGGGCGAAGCCGAAGGCCACGCGGGGAACTGGGGCGTGGGGCGTGGTCGGCGCGGAGAGCAAGAGGCCGCGAAGCCCGTGTGGCTGACGATGCCGCCGCGCCAGCGGTGTCCGTGGTCGTGCAGTTGTTGCTGAGGCCGGAACAGGCGGTCGGCGCTGATGAGGACCGCTGTCTCCTGGGTGACGGTGGAGCGTCATTGCGCGCGGGCCAGTCCGGCCAGCGCGGCGATGAAGGTGATTCCAAGGCTGATTTCCAGTTGATTCGCAGTCGCTGACCGTCTGACAAAGCCAACCACAGTGCGTCCGTGAAACGAAGCCGCAGCGATCATTCTGGCGGTCACACGTCGAGCCGGGCGCTGCGACGGAGAGTTCGAGGTCCCAAGAGGCAAGACCCGGAATACCATGTGGTCCGCCCGACCGGGTCCGGACCCCCACCGCTTCTCGAAATCGGGCCCGCGCGCGCCGCCTGCGGGGTCCTTTCCGTCCTTGAAGTGAACATGCAGTCAGCGTTAGGTGGTTGGTTCGTAAGCCGGTTCGCCTCGCGCGTGGCGCCTCGGCAAGCAGGCCAAAGTGGAGTCTCAAGCAATAACTGAACGAAGCGTTAC
>ERZ1370068.2386-contig-1539_pt1 | contig 25093 bp, 28 predicted proteins | sample MGYA00561227_ERZ1370068 | MGnify/ENA primary metagenome ERZ1370068 (study PRJEB38410, sample SAMEA6850437) | metagenome | study: Metagenomic assessment of the ecological functions of the soil: analysis of the soil microbiota associated with the...
GTTATTTACTTCGTTCAGTTTACGTATTGCTCACCGTGGAAGAAACAAAGGACAAGGCACATCGCGCAACGAAGCCGGCGACTGCGCCGCCCGCGCGGCGCAAACCCTGACCGAGCGCAAAACGTCAGGAAGGGACCACGGACGCTTACTACAAAGCGTATAGCGCCACCGGCCGCTTTCCTCCGGCGCATATCCGTCCGGCATGGCGCGGCGGTGGGCGGTCAAAGGATTTTCTGGTTCACTCTGCATGCCTGGGATGCTTTGCCGGCGCATCCTCGGACACTGAGCCGCCGCTGCCCTGTCGCCATTGGAGCACTTGGGGCACGCGCACATGATCCAGCCATCGAGAGAGAGCACCATAGCGGAGCGGTAGCCACAAACGGCGAGCACCACCCTCCGCGAGCGAGCCACGAGGAGAGCACCAGAAATGAGAGCGAGCCAGCAGGGTGGAGAGCACCATACGACGTGAGCGAGCCAAGCCACAGGAGAGCACCAATGATCGGGGCGAGAGCCATTGATTGCGAGAGCACCATTGGTGACAGAGCAGACGCTCTCGCGAGAGCACCAATCAAACGAGCAGAAGCCACCTGCCGTAGAGCGAGCCAGGGACTGCAGCTGAGCACCAGCAGCAAAGAGCGAGCCACGAACCTTGAAGCCGCTCGCCTTGAGCGAGCCAAGATGCACGAGAGCACCAAACTCGGGGAGCGAGCCAAGGCTTCCGAGCACCACGCGCCGGAAGAGCGAGCCACGCGCCGGGAGAGCACCATAGTGCGGGCAGCCACAATGCCCGAGCACCCACCGATGGTGAGCGGCCAGAGTGGTTGAGCACCAAATGCGAGCAGGCCACTCGTGGAGAGAGCACCAGCTGAGCGGAGCGAGCCATTGCGAGAGAGCACCAGTGTGCGAGCGAGCTGAGCTGACGGACACCCCCTGTTACGTCAGCGACGGGCGCCCGCCGGGTGACATGTTGAAGCGTACCGGCGGGGTTTCCGTCCAGCCGTCCTCTTCCGGCATCAATTGCATGCCGTTGATCATCAGCACCAGCTCGACGCCGTCCGGTATCGTCAAGGTCAACCACAACGCGCGCCGGCGGCGTACCAGGGCGGCAGCTCGACAGGCACGTCGGCGGGATACGTCACGGTCACTTCGTCGTCGGTCTCGATGCCGAGGGCCGTCATGAGGCCCGGCGAGATGTCGGCAACGCCGCCCGGTGTTCTCGTTCGGCCCCCAGTCCGCAGGCCGCGCCAGAAACTGCCGCCCGTTCTCGGCACGCACCAAGGCCTTGTCGCCGCTGGTCGCGAGATGGTCTTTCGAGAATTGATCGTAGTCCCAGCGCATGGCGATGATAAAATTTGTCGGGGTTTAGTCGCCGCGCCAGCCCCGTCGTGTTGGGAGGCTGATGCGGCAGGAACAGCTCCGTGGCCTTGTCCTCGACCACGTCGTCCCAGTCCTCCCACCAGGCGAGGTCTTCGCTGGGCGAGACGCCGGTGTCCGATGGGCCGCCGAAGTGGCTAACCTTGCCGGTGATGCGCATGCTCGTCTCCTACGGCGGCAGCGGCCGATCCCACGCGCCCGTCAAATATCCGAACATCGCCAGCCCCGCGATGACGACGGTGACGGCGATCAGCACCCAGATGCCGGGCGGCAGGTCTAGGCATGGATGATGAACCCGAAGGCGTGCCATCCCAGCAGGAACAGCAGCACGAAGAACAGGAACTCGTTGGCGTAGACATACGGCCCGGCGATGCCGCCCCAGCGCGTGCCGATCCACGACACCAGCCAGAGAATCATCAAAATCCAAAATATCAAGCCGATCGACATGGCTATCCTCCTATAGAGCTTCCCCTGCTCGCCGTCTGTTCGACCTCCGCGATCCAAGGCATTTTCATCCCCTTCTTCTCGCGGCAGCGATATTTGCTCGATGCGCTGGCGTGAAAGGCGGAAGCCGTTTCCCTTTCTGGTTGCTGACATCTTGGCGCGTGTTGCATCAGACGCCCTTGTGCCTTGTCGATGCGCCGCCGGTTTCCCGCGCGAGCCTCTGGTGTAATTTCCCTACCTTTCAATGCTTCTGCTCATCCTTGCCCGCTCTGCTGGATCGGCGCTATCTACGAAGTGCAGCCTCTCGCATCTTCTGGCGCGTTTCCGGTGTTTTTACTTTGGAGTAGGCCCACCCTCGCCGCCGGGTGTAAATTATTCCAGCCTAGGACAAGTTACTGGCCTCACCACAGCTTCAAGCGCGTAGCATTCTTGCCGTGGGAACCTTTGAACAAAATGCAATACTCCAAAAGTCTTCTTCTCCTAGCCGATGCCATTTCAGACGATTGCGCAAGTCGCCAGTGACACCAACGATAGCCGTGCTTCCACGCGCACGCATCAGTTCGTCATAGAGCCTAGACAACGAACGACATCACGCCCTCCGATCTATGCACGCCTTGATGAGCGCCCTCGCGCCGCTCCATTGCGTTCGACACCTCGTTCAGCACAAACGCGAACCCGATCAGCGCGACTATGTTGATCACGACGACCGCGAAGATGAGCGGTGTCGCCTTGAAGATGTCGAGCGCCTTCTGGGCGACCTCTGGCGTTACGTCTCTTGGCGGCCCCGCCTGGGCCCCAGCATGCGGCCACGACTGCCTCGGTCAGCGCGTCGAGCTGTATCTTCATCGCCGTGAAATGCGCGTTGGAAAATTATCCGGGTTGCCTGTAGCGCATCGCGCACCGTCACCGCGACGTCCACGGCCGCACTAACGCCGGCGTCAAGCTCGCGTTGGCGCGCTGCGCCTCGACCAGCGTCGGGTTCTCCGGCGGTGGCGGTGGCGGACGGCGCGACGTGGGTCACCGCGCCATTGACGTAGCGCGCGCCGTCACCTGGTCCGCGAGCAACAGTTTCCGAGTCAGCCTTCCTCGCTGATCTCGACTGCCGCCGCGGGGATAGCCGGAGTTGCGCGTGCCTCAGCCTGCGCCGGATAGATGTCGTCGTTGAAAAAGCCTCGCGCTTCTGCCCGTGGCGTCGAACACGCCGGTAATAGCGGAAGACCGGCCGCGCGTGAATGTCGTCTGTCGCCGTCGGAACCCCACCGCTACCCAATACCCGTCTTGCGATCCGATCCCGATTGATCGCCGGCGATAAGCGAGACGTATCCGGCATGCGAACGACGACGTAGTGACATTTGTGAGATGTACGAACGGCAGTGGACGTTGCGCCGATGAGATCCTCACAACTAACGCCATTACCTGCGACCGAGGTGGGGAGTGCGATCGGGAAAACCCGGCGTCGAGGTCGCCAACGCCGGTAACTCCATGCACTGAATGATGAACCCATTCGGCAGCTTGAGGTAATTGGCCGTGAAGGTTGCGTTGCCACTGTCCCAGAATTTGCGGAACGTCCCGCTCTGGCTAATGTCCCAAAATAGATCTGGGGCATTATACACCCAGCCGCAAAATTAGTTCCGCCGGCTGGATCGAAACCGCGCTTGAAAGAATTGCCGGCTCGATAAACGCGCCTCGCGCGCTGGTGCGGTCAATCGTCAGCGGTAGTCTATCAGAGACCCCGCATCGCTGTAGCGGCCAGTGACATTTAAAGGATCCAGATGCCAGTGCGCCACCGCCCGTTCTGGGGCAACAGCGGCAGCGATTTGGAACTGTTCAGCTGTCCTATAAGATGCCGCGTTTGCTTGTGACTGAATTAAGATACGAAGCGGGCTGTTTTCTGTATTTACGGAGTCGCCGCTCGTGTCGCCGGTTGTTGACGTAGGTGGCGTCGAGTTGCTAATGACCCTGCGGCTTGCACCCACGCACCCTGACGCTGCGCCGCTTTTTTGTTCAGCGCAGAATGGTGCAGGGCGTTCTCGCCACGGGCGGTGACGATAGATTGGCGTCGTAAATCTGGGCAATACCGATGTAGGCTTGCAAAACAGGCGGTGCATTCGTCGCGCCCGCGATCGGTGACCAGAACGACCCGCTCTCAAACACATGACTGTCGTAGGAGAACCTGCACGCCCTTCACCTCGGCGTGCGAGGTTGCCGCGCGCGTCCGAGGCGCGTTGTTCGCCCCGTGCCGCCCGCCACGACCGGCCGCGGCAGGTTGAGGTCGGCCTCCACGTCGGCGACGTTGCGAGTTGTACTTGCCCGAGTCGATCGTGTTGTTGGCGACGGCGTCGATGCCGGTCGGGCGGGCGTAGATACCAGCTACTCGGGGCATCGGCGGCTCTCCCTGTAAACGGATTAAACAGGTCGGCAAGACCGCCCTGTGCAGCTCAGCGCATATGCTTTGTCGATACGCTTCGCCGCGCCGGAGATGACTCTGCGCATTATGACCCAGAGCCTTGCCGCCTGCAGGCGTCTCGCGCAGCACCTTGCGCACCTCCAGCGCGTCGGCGATCTGTGCTCGCATGCGCTCGTCGGCGACCGTGCGCGCTTTTGTTAATCAGCCACCCTGTTGGCGCTCTATAAGACGCTCCACATGCTTCAGACTGGCTTCGGCAATGGGGGGAGTTCAGCTCTCTTCTTTTTGCCGCCAACCGATTTGTGCCGTGTCCAGACCCGCACGCTGATGCGAGTCATAGTTCTCGCGAAACATACGGTTTGTGCAGTTGCGGCTTACGCAATGTCGGCTGTCGGCTGTGCGCCAAAAGCTGTTGTTGCTTTTCCCGGTTCCAGGGTGCCTTAGTGTTGTTTCTAGCTTGCTAGGGTCGCGCGTTGTCGTGCCTAGTCGCCGCTCCAAGATCAGCGTGCGCGCCTTCACGTAGACGCATAGCGGTTTCGGGCGTCGCCATGGCAACAGTGTCTGCAAGATCGGCGGGGTGTACGGCTTCCTTGCCGGTGTCGAAGATATTGCGGCCCTGCTGCAAGGCCTTACCTTGCTCAACGATATCGTCTGCAAATTGCGCGTCGGCGACTTTGACGCCAGGGGCAGAACTTGCAATCTGCGCATCCACAAAGCCGTCTCGCTTCTGCCACGTAAAGCGGCAGCTTCATTTCTTCTCCCGGCAATGCCGGCGGCATCAGCAAGAGTCGTCTATCCTGATGTCGCACATTAAGCCATTGTCCGGGTGGACAATTCCAAGCCTGATGCTGTCAGCCTGTCGGTTATTGCGTTTAGATTTAACGTCACGATTACGCTCGAGAGTGTTGAGCGCGGCAAGAGTTTGACTCCCCTTGTGGATCAATTGACGATGCCCTTGAGATGTGGTTCATAAATAGCATTCACGGCTTTGCGGTCAGCATCTAAGCCAGCTTCGATCTGACTTATTCTCGGCGCGGGACCAAGTGCCGCTTCGCGAGCAGTTTGCAACCGTGCCGTTGTCCCTCGATCACGACGCCGTCAAGGCATTGGCAATTTTAGTCCGATAGTCGCCGGTTCCTTGCACATAAGCCTGCGCAACGCTCTGCATTGACGGTCCGGCATCCAGACAGCATGGCCTCGGGGCCGTGCACTGCAGGAATGCCAGCCCAGGCGCATCTGCTCTTGCCGCCCGCGCCAGCGATGTGAGGTATGCCAGCGATCCTATCGGCTGCTGTCTGGGTAAATACCTTTGCGCGGCGGCCCTGCCGCCGGTAATGCGGCGCCAAGTGTCCCTCCTACACCAAAACCGATTGATGCATTCTTGATGTAATCAGGAAGTTCCCCACTATGTGCCCGCCGGCGCCGTGTATCGCACCATACAATCCCGGCTCAATGATGTTTGCGCCAAGCCGCTGCGCCGTCCAGGTGCGGTGCGACGATCAAGGTTGCGCCGCTGCGTACAAGCGGCAAAGCACGGTAGCGAGGCCTCCGACCGCAGATGCCGTGGTAGAAGAATGGACCAACTCGCTCTTTTGCCGCGTTCTCAAGAGCAAACCGCCTCATCGACAGCCTGGCCGTATGTCTTGTCGCTGGTTGCGGCGTCCGCCGCTCTCGCATACATGCAGCCAGACACAAACGTGCCTTCGTGGCCTGCAATCAGCGCCAAGTCCTTGGCGGTTTGATATGAGGATGTCTCCGACCCGGCCGCTGGCCATGCCACGAGGATTTGCTGCGCGCCTGATGGCTTGCCACGCGAAAATTCATCCTCCGTTTCAGTGCCGGAATCGGGCGTGACAATCGGATGATCCTTCCAGGATTCTCCCACCATGTCAGCGCATCCTGATTTCTTCGAACGGCACTGGCGGACAAGTCCGTGTCTGGCGCGACGTACCCACGGCCTGGACTCAGCTTTCCGATCTCCGCGCGTCAGCGTCCTTGGGGAGACACGGTGATGCGAGCGGGACGCGCCTTGCCTCCGCTAGTCGAAATTCGGTACCGCGCGACGAGTTCTCGGCCTTGCGCGTCATTACCAAGAGCACCAATACTTCGCCATGATATTGCGCCGCCGTTCTGCCTTGACGGCAATATCGGCATCGGTGTCACCTTGGCCAATACGACGACACAGCGTGCGTTCCATTTCCGCTCGCCATATGCCGCACCTGACATGTGTCATGAGTGCCATGCCAAAGTTCATCATCGCATCTCTTTGCGCCCGATACGCATCGGAGACGGCCTTCTATCCATCCCAAATGGTAGTTTGGCCGCCAGCACATCGTCTTTGAAATATGTCAACGCTTTGCCGTTTTTGTGCTTTTTCCAAAGCATCGACCTCTGGCCACATTCGCGCGAGGGATTGATTCTCGCCTTCCCCTGCATCTCCGTGGTTTCGTCTTTCACCTCGGGCGCACTGGGCGCCCACCGTAAGCGGGCGCATTTGGATCGCCAGATGGGCGCTGCAAGATCGTACCGGCTGTATGTTCGACCTGCGTCATGCCCCTTTGCCAGAGTCTGAATGGCCCGAGACAAGTCCACCCTTGCCCTATCAAGGTCGACCTTGCGTTTTGCTGTACGTCGGGGATACCTTCGGCCTCGGCCTCTCTCAGCGCGGCTTCCGCTTGGCGCACCCGCAAATCAAGTGGAGCCAGCGCGCTGTGTTCCTGTTTGATTTCAAGGTCCGTGCGTCCCGTCTGCTCCCTTGAGCGCACGGTCGCTTTCTTCGAACCGGCGCTTTTCATCCAGCACTGATCTCTGCGTCCCGTTTCGAACGCTCGTTGACATGGTAATCCGTCTGCTGCTGGTCTCTAATTCTTTCTAAATCCTCCTGGGTATTAAAGACCTGCGTGGCTCGCCTGACCGCAGCCCCTTGTGGATCGAGCCTGCGGATCATTCATGACCGCATGCGCTCGCGCTTGCGCATCCGACATGCCGAGCGGCTGCGGCCGTTTCGGCGCGGGCGGCACCTCGGTGACATAAGGCGGCGCTGCTTGTGGGATCGGCTCCTGCGACGGCAATGTCTCTGGCGCCTTCTTGACGGCGTCCGTCGTGATAATCGGATTGCGAGGTTCTGCCTGCGCCGTCGCGTCTGGCGGCAGCGCCGACCGTTCCGGCGCAGCATCCGTGGCAGTTGTCGCTGGGCAGCGCCGCAGTCTGAACCGGCGGCGTGGGTGGCGGCACCATCGCAGAGGTGATCGCGTCACGAGCGGGTAAGCCGCCGGCCGACAGGAACGGCACCTCTCCAGACGGAGCGGGGCCGGGGCCGCCTGCGTATAGGGTCCTCCGAAGGTGCGCGGGCCGGACTCTATCCCGCCAGCCGCCTGCGGCCGGATGTTGAGCGGAGATCCTGGGACGCGGCTCGCCTCCAGCCGCGCCAACTGTGCCGGCGTCTCCTGCTGTGACATAGGTCTCGGCGTCGCCGGGCAGTTTGCCGGCGGCAGTCGTAATAGCCGCGCCTGACTGCGATGCCGCTCGACGCGACGTCGCCAGACGCATTGCCGGTCGGCGCGAAGCCGAGCGCCGCGCCGCCTTCGTCGGAGCCGCGCAGCACAGCGCGTCAGCACATCCTGCGAGACGCCTGCCCGCGCGTGAACGTCTCAGGCGGATAGTAGCCGAGCCGCGTATTGGTCCCGGTATCGAGCAGTATCTGCGCCAACGGACTGGTCGCGCGCAGTCGGCGCGGTTGAACGCCGTTTCGAGCTGCACGCGCTGCTTCGCCGGATCGGCGCCGACCTCGCCCTTCGCCATGGCGAGCAGCCGCGGCTGTCAGCGCACGGGTCCGGCTTCAATCTCCGGCGATCTGCCGATTGCGGTCGTAGACCGGCCGCGGCGGCGGCAGCGGCACCCTCTCGCCAGTCGCAGCCGGCGCTGTCGTAGGCATCGGAGCCGGCTGCTCCTCCGATGCGTCGTTAAAAGACGGTATGTTACCGTAGGGCGTATTGGTCCTCTTGCTCTTGCAGGCTGTTCGGAAAACTGGCGAAATAGTTTGAGCCTGCTGCCGGCGCGCCGGACATGCTCGGCGTGGGTGCTCGCAACCGGCGCTGCCGTTGCCCTGCGTGGGGCATATGGGGTATCCGCAGGCGGCAGCCCTCTGGCAACGCCTCCTTCATAGCCCGCATATTCCCGCTCGGCTTCCCTCTGCTGTTTCGCGATGAGCGCATCCGCGAGGCTGCCGCCGGCGGATGCGATGCCTTCGCCGACGTTCTTCGGATATGCCTGCTGCTTCTTCATCATTTCAAGGGCGATCCGGCGCCGCCAGTCGAGCGAGCCGTAGCCTTCATAGCCTTGATAGCCTGTTGCTGTCTCCGGCATGATCTCACGCTGCCCTTAAGATTGAGCCCATTACGCGCGAGGCGTTGATGTACTTCACGCCGCGCTTATCTTCTCCACCGCGCCCTGGATCGATCTTCTCCACATCCTGCGCCATCGGCCCGATATGACGTGTGCTCGCCGGGTCGTCCTTGTAGCTGTATTCGTAGATCGGCAGTTTCTTCTTCTCGGCTCTTCGACCGGCTGCGGCGTGCCGGCAAACACCGTCCCGATGCGGTGAATGTCCTTCTTCACGCGCCGGTCGCTCGCCATGATCGCGGCGCGCGCCGAGCTTGCCGGCCGCGCCGAGATATGCCGCCGAGCATCGCCTGCTGGTTCTGGTTCTGCTGCTGGTAATTCTGGAATTGCTGCGCTGAAATTCTGGTTGTACAGCCCCGCGATGTCCGTGGTCGGGATCTGCTGCTGCGGCGTCGTCATGAAGCTCGGGCCGGCTGACTTGGCTGCCCGACAACAGCGCGGTAACTTCGTTGATGGGCTGGCCGCGCAGCGCGTATTGCTCGGTCAGATATTGGTTGCCGGCCCTGGTTCTGCGCGTTGTAGGCGGCCTGCGCCTGCTGCAATTGCTGCAGCAAGCCTGCATTGGCGAACTGCCCGCGCGCGGCGGCCTGCTGGAAACCCCTGCTGCTGCTCGGCGGCGCCGGCCTGCGTGACGGCGACCCGTTGCGCGGCGACTTGGTCGTTGTAGTCCTTCATCGCGTCGTTGTAGGCGGTCGAGCCGTAGCGGATGCCCTGGTCGGCGAGCCGCTGCTCCAGGCTCGTGCGGGCACGGTCGAGCTGCGGATTGAGCCGCGAGAACAGCGACTGCCTCGACGCGCGCGCGGTCGGCGCTGAGTAGTCGTTGGTCGCCGAAAGATGTCGCCGCGCGCGGAATGCCGGACAGCATGCCGGCATCGCCCATGCCGGGCGCGCCGCTGAGATCGAATGGCGAATTTAATACACCGCCAAGCCGGCCGCTCTGGTCGGCTCCGAGCGTTGCCAGATTCAGCTTGCCGCGTTCGCCTTGGCTCTGAATGGCCAGTTCTTGCGGCGACAGCGTCTGGCTCGCCGTGAAGCGCGGAATGCTGTATTGCGAGCCTGTCGTCGGATCGGTGAAATCGTAGGTGCCGGTCTGGTTGTAGTTCAGGTTGCCGAGCGGCGTGCGTCTGGTTGGTGTTGTTGAGAAACGCATTCGCGATCGCGGTCGAGACGTTCGCCGACGTCTGTGCGCCCGCGACTTGCACCGGGTTGGGCGGCTGTGGCGGATCGTCTTTGACGAAGAAGCTCATGCATGCTCCTCCTAATACGGCTGCTGCACGCCCTGCTGGCCGGGCTGTTGCTGTTGCGGCCCCATGCCGAGCGGAAGCTGTCCGGGCGGTGTGATGCCGGGCAGGCGCAAGCCCGGCTGCATCGGGCCGCCGACCGGCCCCATGGCCCCCATGGGCGGTGCTGCCGCCCCCAGCGCCGCCGGCTGGCTCTGCGGCAGTGACGCCGAGCGGCTGCCTGCGGCATGCCGCCTGCGAGGCTCTGCATCGCGCCGCCGGCCGGCGCGGGCGGCGGCTGCTGGATGTTCATGAGCGCCTGCCGTGATGCGGTTTCGTTGGTCGCCGCCTTGCGGGGCCATGCTCGCATATGCGTCACTCATGCGGCCTCTCCCAATCTGTTCAGTCGATCGCAGGACGGTTGATCCTGCGAAATATCTTCGCTTTGCGCGCCAATCGTCATCGGTCAGCAAAGCAATGACGCCGTCCTTGTCGCGGCCAAACAAACGCGGAATAGCAATCAATCGATAGCCAAGCGCTGCCAGCTCTCTTAGGTGCCGTTCGTCGGACGCCAAAACTTTGTTTACAACTCTGTCTGGCACCCGCACTGAATGAACGGAAAATTATACATCAGCCTCAGCGTCTCGCGCGTGCACCACTGCCGCCCCGGCAGCGCCGCGGCGCGATCAACTCCATCAGCCCCGCCGACGGCGAGAGGCTGTGGAACACGATGCCGGCGATCAGCTCGTTGTCCTCGCAGATGCCGATGGCCTTGCACTTGCCGAAGCCGAATGCGCCGACGTGCGGAATCATCCGCGCGACAAAGTCCGCGACAAGCTCGTCCTGGCCGTAGAGATATTTCAGCGTCATGCCGCCACTCCCGCTTAGACGAAGCACATGACGCACAATAGCGTGCTTGGCGTTGTTGCTGATGTCGCTGTCGCACAAGTGTTTAAGCCGCACGGAGCGACTGCCCTGCTCGATCAGGTTGGCGGCCTCGATCTCGCGCAAGCCGCGCGGTGCGGTCATCGGCCAGGAACTCCGCGCGATTGCGCGTGCAGAACAGGTAGAGCCAGCGCCTCGGCGCGGCATCGCCGATCAGCTTGCGGATAGTCTCGCGGTCGGTCAGCGGCCAGGACTGGTGGCGGAAACGCCTGGTGCCGTAGATCGAGTGGAACAGCCCGGCATTGCAGATGTCCTCGCTGTTGCCCCACGCCTCCAGCAGCGCGTGCGTGCCGGCGAGGTGGTCGTAGAGCATGCGCCCGCTATGGCGCGTCTTGCCGGCGCTGGCGGGGCCGAGCAGGAACTGCTTGTGCTCGTCCTTGATCATCGAGCGGCCCCGCGTTGAGTTTTGAACATAAGCGTGATGCGCAGCACTGGGCACGTCCGGCTCACGCCGCGCGCGAGGTGCGGGATGTTGCCCTTGAACACCGCGAGGCGGTTCGGCTTCGGGTAGAACGACGCGACGATGTCGGTCTTGTCGGCGTTGAACAGCACCGTCTCGCCGCCCCAGTTCGGCTCCCAGTCATCGTGCGGGTAGTAGACCGCCGTGTAGCGGTTATCCTTGCGGCTGTCGGTGTGCAGCGTGCCGTCGATGCCGTAGGCGTGCGCGTTGGCGTAGCAGCGGATCAGCGTGTGGCCCTTGAATATATGCTGCTCCAGGTTCTGCCAGAGCACGAACAGCGGCGGCACGTTCTTCTTCAGCTCTTCGGCGCAGTCATACGCGCCGGTCTTCGTCTTCTTGAGATGGCCGGCGAAGTGCAGAGTGCCAGAACGAGTAGATGTCGTTCTTGCCGTTCGACTTCCAACCGTACTTCCAGCCCGCATGGCGCAGGAAATTGTACAGCGGCGCCCGGTCCTGCTCGGGCAGCAGGTTGTCGAGCTTGAAGATGTCGGGCAGAGGCGCAAGCGTGCGCATCTGCTACAAGCGCGAGCGCCATGTTGAGCCTCTATTCGCCGTCGTCGTCATCGTCGTCATCATCGTCGTCATCATCATCGCCGGGAGCGTCATCGGAAGGCGCATCGGTCGCCAGGCGTCCCCGTACGTCGCCATAGCCGGCGGTTCCGGTTGCGGTCCCTTCCGCTGCGGCGGCCTCGTTGGCGGCTGGCTGCGGCGGCGTCCGACGCGGCGTTGCCGCCTCCGAAGCTCTCGCCATATCCGCCTAGCTGCGCCAGCAGCGCCGCGGCTGCCGCGGCGGCAGCGCCAGCATCGCCATAGCCCCTACATCGCCGTAGCCTGCAAAGCCGCCCAGCGTTCCGGCCGCGGCGGCGGCTGCGTTTTCCTGCCCGGTGACAGGATCGTCGGGGCCGAAGGTTTCGGCATAGCCGCTAGGCCCGGCAGGCGGAGAACCATATCCGCCAACCTGACTGCCGAGCCTCTGCTGGCCGCCAGAAGGCGCCGCCGAGATTGCCGTGCCAAACGAAACATCCAGGGCGGTAAGCTCTGGCTCGCTGGCGTGACGCCACCGAACATGCCGGAACCGAAGGGCATGCCGAGGTCGCCATGGAAGCTCGCGGCTGTGCGCCATAACCGTAATTCCCGGCCGGACCAAACGCGCCCTACCGGCGGCCGTACGGCTCCTGGCCGAAGCCGGGTGGTGTAGCAGGGCCGTATTGTTTCTCGATTGGCGGCCGGTGGGGGCGGCGGACGGGGCGGGGTGCCATAGCCATAGCTGAACGTTGCCCTGCCCCGGAACGGTGCTATTGGCGTTGGATGGCGTTATCGAACGGATTGTTGGGGTCGTTGTAGCCACTGGTGAGCGGCCCATAGTCGCCGAAGACTCCCCGGGTTGCCCATGGCGGCTGTCCTGCGCCGACGGAGACAGGGTTGTCGAAGGGACTTCAGGCGCCGTTACGCCGTTTGGAATGGTCTGGCCCCCGCTCGGCGGGGGCCAGAACTGGGCGGAGCATTGCCAACGCCGCTAGCACCACCAACGGTAGGAGCGCCCGTGACACCATCAGGTGCGGTGCCAGTCGCGCCCGGGCGCCGAAGGCCCCGCCAGTAACATCTCCATCGCCGCTGCTGCGCCAGTAGCGCCGCCACGATGCGGTCGCGCACGTCAGCGGGCAAGTTGGGCGACGCTGTCCGGGTTGATGCCGGCCTGCAGCAGCCTGAAATACTCTTCCTGATCCACGGCCACTCCTCCCTAAACATTCACGCCCGCAGGCTCGTAGACCGCCGCGATCGCGATCAGCTCCACGTCCGGCTTGGCCTGCTGCGCCACCGTGATCTGCACGATGGGCGCGTGCGCGAAACCGGTCTCGCCGATACGAGATCCACATCGTGTTGCGCGCCGGGATCACGAGCAGCGCCGGCTGGTCCCACTGCCCGTACTGCGCGATGTCGGCCGGCAGATGGCGGGATGACGGCGCCCGCCGGCCCCCACAGCGCCTGGTCCCACACGTCGCGCAGGCCCGGGTCGGGGCCGGGCGCGGGCGGCTGCGGAATGACAATCGAGGTTGTCGACCGTGGCCGCGAGCTGCGGGACGAACGGCTCGCCGGCGACTCGACTTGAACGTCGCGCGCGCCTGATGCCAGACGAACGTCGCGGACGGCGCGCCGAACATCTCCCAGCCGCCGACCAGTGTACAAACGTAGGCGCGGCCGTCATCGAGGCCGGTGCGCTCGGCCTGCATGATGATGCCGTCCTGCGTGCCGAAGAACATGTCGGCGCGCAGCCTGATCCAGCAGGTGGCGTCGTAGTCCGTGAACCTGCCCCAGGCGCCCGTGACATTGTTGGCGACGAGGCAGAACCGCTCGCCCGGCTTGCCGCCCGGCAACGCAATAAATATCCCGCCGTACTCGTCCCACTTTTTAGCTGTCCACGGATTTGCGCGCTTCTCCGTCACGCTGTCGCGCCACATCGGCTTGATCGTGCGCGTGAGCATGGCAAGCTCGAGCTGGCCGACTTCCTTGGTGATCGCCTGGCGTTAACGGAATGATGCCGTCGACGGTGAGCAGCAGCAGATCGCCGCCGACGCTGATGTGCGCGTTCATGCCCATCGGCGGCGATGTGCGGTAGCGCCCCTCCTGCCGCCAGTTGGCGGCGTCGGCGGGGTTGCGAGCCGGTGAAGATCAGCACCTCGCCTTCGCTCGTGATGAACACGTTCTTGTCGTCAATGCCGTCGCCCGCATCGAGCGACCAGCTCGCGCCGGCGATCAGTTTCCCGCCGAGCGTTGCCGCGCCCGCCAGCGGGATCTTCGCCAGCACGCCGCCGACACTGTCGATCGGCAGATACCAGGCGTCCATCGAGCCGGCCCCGATGAAATACAGCCTTCCGCGGTATTTCCAGACGTATGACAGCCCCTTGCCGAACTCGACCGGCGTTCCGGCGGGGCCGGTGATCTTGGCCGCGCCATCCGTTGGCGCGGGCGCACCTGCCGTGCCGTCGAGCGTCACCCAGCTCGTGCCGTTGAACCGCAGCGGATAATCGGCGCCGCTCTCGTTGACGGCGATCATCCAATTGGTGCCGAGCGCGCTGACGGCGGCATTGGAAAACTGCGCCGCCGACCAGTTGCCGCTCGACTGCCCCGATGCGATCAGCACGGGCGTCGAGCTGGTCACGTCGAACAGCTTCGTCGCCTGCGCGGCATACATGCGCTGCGTATTGCCGCTGACGTACTCGAACGAAGAAATGACAGGCAGCCGCGTTATGACCGTGGGGTTCGCCGTCCAGAATGTCGGGTGCGCGGCGCGATCCGCGGCAAACGTGCCCGTTGCCGCGCTGGTGTGGCTGACGGCGACATTCCAGAACGTGCCCATGATCCGCGTCGAACTTCACGGCCCCGAGCGTGTTGTAGAGGATGTTGTTCGCCCACGCGACCGCGCCCGGAACGTCGAGCGCGTGCAGGTCGCACCACCGCACATAGCCGCCGCGCAGCTTCACGCCGCGCATGGTGGGCGCCCAGTTGTCCTGCACCAGCGCCCCGCCGGGCTGCATGTAGGCTTCGTTTTCGTTCTGGATGATGCCGCGGGTCGGGGCCGGGATCGTGATGGTGCGCAGATGCTGCGCGACCTGTTGGTCGACCGGCTGGCGGCGGAAGGCGGCGTGCGCGCTTCATGAGCATCAATCCCCATCCCCGCCGTATAGCAATGTGCGCCATCCAGCCTACGTGGGCGTACGCATAATTGACGCACGCGTGCGCCCACCAACCACTGCGCGCCCCATGACAGTTACCTTGGGCATCGTCTCATTCGCGCGACGCGCTATCTCGGCTTCCTCCCGCTCGCTCAACATCCATGCTCGGCTTACTCGTCATGGCGTCGGCACTTCATCCACGGATACGCCGTGCGGGCGTGCGCCGAGATCGGCAGGCGGTCGATGATGATCGGGCCGGGGCTGTCGGTCCCCATCGCATTGGCCATGGCATCGCCCCAGGTGCCCATGTCCTCGGCGTAGGGCTGACCCCTTGTTGGCCTTCCACTGCCAGAGCATGCCGAGCTTGAGGATGCGCTCGGGCAAGCGATAGCTGTCGCCATCGGCCACGAAGCGGTCGCCGAAGCCGCTCGACGCCAGCGCGATGGGGTTCTTGTCGAGATAGGAAAACCGCGCCGTGACGCCGACGCCCATGATCGGCCAGATGTGCATCTGCCCGCCGAAGATCGTCCACTCGCCCCAGGCGTCGGACCAGTTGGCCGAGCGGCGTTGCAGCCACTCGTCGGTGTTGGGGATGAACCGCATCGGCTGCAACGGTCGAGGTCGAGCGCCAGACGTGGCTGTTGGTCAGCATGCGCAGATAGTCGGCCGGCAGGTTGAACGCCTCGGCGACGCCGTCGCCCGTGAACGTCGCCTGCTTGCGCAGCATCGTCCAGTCGCGCATGTCGGTGGCGATGCGCGCCGCCATCTCGTTGGCCAACGCCAACATTTCGAACATGGTGCGGTTGGCGTTGATGTTCGCAACCACGCTCGTCGTCTGATGGACGCCGACCGCCGCGCAAACGTCGTTCACCACCGTCAACAGTGTCATTCAGGCCGCCTTGCTGGGCTTCGCGTTCATCGCCATGCGCGTGAGCGTCTTGCGGCTGTTGTTGCCCACCGGGGCCGTCCCGGTGTGGGTCGTGACGTAGTCGACGAGCTGCTCGTAGGTCATGTCGTTGAACATGGCCTCGGTCTTGTCTTCGGCATCGGCGGCTGCGCAGCCTCATCGCGGCGACGGCGCAATTTTCCCCTTCAGCATCGCGTTGTCGGCTTCCAGCACTTCCGCCCGCGCCCGCAGCGCATCCAGCTGCGCCCGCAACTGCATGTCGGGGGCGGCCTTCATGGCGTTGGCGATGTACTCCTCGGCCTTGTTCTTGAGTTCGCGGCCGCCATGCCCGAGGTTCTTCAGTTCCTGGCCGTCGACGGCGGCGAGCGCCTCGACCGTGTAGACGTTGAGCGAGCGCAGCTCGGCCCGCTTGCCCTCGGTCAGGAACGGGACATGCGCCAGCGGCGTGCCCGACGCGGTCTGCGCCGCGTGCTCCTTGAACTGCTCGTATTGCCGCGCGGAACCGCTCGGCGTAGGTGATCTGCCGCTGCCGGCCGGTGTAGGGGTCGTCGATCCAGTGCGGCCACATCTCGTTGGCCGGGTGCACGGTCGCTATTGCGCGATCCGGGGCCGCGGATCTCGACCTGCCTCGACATCGTCGAAGATCGGCCGCCCCGCCAGCTTGGTCTTGTCCTCGTTCTCGAGCGCGAGGTTCTTGAACAGCACGATCAGCAGGTCGTCGGGGTTGTTGATTGCATGCGGCATGGCGGGCCTTTCTCGTTGTTACATCGCTGTAAAATTTCGTGAGCTTCACCGCCCGCCGGGAGGACGAACGGACGGGCGATGAAACTGTAGGCCGCCGCGACAGCTCTCCCGAGTAAACGCGGCGGCCCAGCTCGCGGTCGCGAGTGGACAGCCCGCGAGCGTTCATCAGCCGCTCATCAGGCGGCTGGCACTTCAACGCGGCGGCTGCGGCTGCGGCGGCGGCTTCGGGCTGGGCTGGGCTTAGCGGCTGACGGGCTCGATCGTCCATCAGGGCTTGGGCGTCGCTCGGGCACGCCTCGTTCATGGGTGCCGCTCTCTCGGTTTCAGGTTCAGTTTCAGAAACGGTCGCGGCCAGGTGGTTGGCGCGGAAGCCGTGCTAGCTCGCCTGCCTTCGCGGGCGGCTACCGCGTCCTCGCTACTTTGCTAGGCGCCGAAGGTTGCTGAACGTCCGGCCTCGCATGTTTGCTAGGCCTGCTTCCGCCCGGCTCTCGCTGATAGTACTGACGCCCGTTGTTCGGCTCGGATGTTGTCTATTCGCTCGCAGCGGAAGGCTGCGGCCGTTGTACCGCCCGCGGGACCGTCTCGGAGATTGCCCCACTTGCTGCTGCTGCCGGTTGCCGTCGATGTGGTCGACCTCGTCAGGGTCGAGGCCGGTCATCGATTTCGCAGAGCGACAATGCGTGTGCGAAGCGTACCGGACGACCGCCAATGGCGCGGATAGCTCGTAGCCGTCTCGCCTCAAATTGATGGCGGCCAAGCCTCCTTGGCCTGCGACATATCTGGGAATTCCATCTGATTGCAAGTGTGCTCGCGCAGTGCGCTGCCTCGGTTCCGCCTGCTGCGAACAGCGTGACTGGCTCGCGGCCTCCAGCGCAAGACACTCGCCCGGTGTCGGGGTCGTATTCCAGCAAGCATGCGTCGAGACGCCTCTTGCGAGGGCATGTCCGAGCTTCCATTTTCGTCTCCGGTCTGGCTAGATACCAGACCCACCAATAGACCGGAGTCTCGCCGCTATCGTCCTTTGTTTGCCTGCTCAACCCCTAATGAAGGCTATGCAGCAGGATTGCGAGTCGTACATTCTCCAATTACAAGGGGTTCGACCATGGTAAGCCTGCCGGCCCACCTGATGAACTGGGCGATCGCGTCCTTGTCCGATCGGGTTGCTGGCCGTCGCCCTCGAACAGCTTGTCGAAGTTGCGCGACGGGTGGTAACGCAGGCGCAGACTGTCGGTGTTGATGCCGAACGTGGTGTTGGCCGGCATGTTCGAGCCGATGCCGCCGTCGAGCACGATCTCGGCGCGCTTGCCGCCGCCGATGTATTCGAGCGCGCTGAAACCCCAATTTCCCGAGCGACGTCTCGTTGGTCTGGCGCTGGATCGCGATCGTGGCCGCGTCGTAGGCCGCGTAGTGCTCAGGGCTCATGATCAGCGAGATCGGCGTAGTCGCGGCCTCGCGCTCTGCCGCGTCATGGCGAAGTTGAGCATCGGCCGGATCGTCGTTGAGGTGACCTGCGTGCCGATGGCCGACAGCGACACGCTGCCGGCGGCGCCGGACGCGTCGAACGTCACCGTCCGCCAGATCACCGCCGTGGCGCGGTCGATGCCGCCGTAGACGCCGCTCGTGGTCGTGATCGGAATGGCGGTCGCCAAGCCGGTGATCTGCTTGTTGCCGTTGGCCGTGCCGTCCGAGTAGATGCCGGCGTCCATGGTGTCGGACAGGCTCTTCTCGGCAGCCGAGATGTACGAGTCGTACACGTCGAGCAGCTGCGCTTCGCCCTGGTTGTTCAAGCAATTCCTGCGATGGACAGGATGATAGGCACGACAACACATCTTCGGCTCAAAAAGGCGTCGTTGAACAAATCGATCGCGGGGTTCAGCAGTTGGTCGTAGCCGCTAGTACCACTGCGCGGTTTGTTTTCCGATTTGCAGCGTCTCGCGGATGCGCGGGCCTGATGTAGGTCTGCCACATCCCTTTGCGCTTCAGAACGGCGAGCAGCGCGTTGTTGTTCGAGACAAGGTCTTGATAGCCGCTGGACCGGTCCTCCAGGCTCATCGAGAGGATCTGCTGATATTGGGCATTTGTCGTGATATTCGGCATGGATGCGCTCCACGGCCCTCGTCGGCGCGCAGCGCCTGACGGGCTCGAACGGGGTCAAACCTCAAAGCGACCCGTTGACGCGCCGGATGGCGTTGGCAATCGAGTCGCGGCGGCCAGCCGGCGGTTTATCGGAGCGCGAGCGCGTTGCTCCGTTCGAGGAGCCGCTATCGGGCGCGCCGTGTATCGACCGGTCGGAGGTGCGGGTTTGAGCCGCTGCGGTGCGGGTTTGAGCCGCGTGACGTGGCCGGCCTTAAAAGGTCTGCCCGCTGGTAGGCAGTCGGGAGATCGAAGCCGAGCTTCAATTCCCGTTCGATCAGATCGCCTAGCTCGTCCAGGCGCGGGTGGGTCTCGGCGAACCGGTCGACGCCCGCGCGTGTGTGAGTAAAGCGCCGCTCATAATGCAACTGTTGGAGCTGTTGTGCAACAGCTCTCTGCTGCTGGTGCAGTTGCCCCATCTGCTGGCTGATCGCCGTCTGCGTGTTGGCGAGCTGCAACGTCTTGTGCTGGTCGGGCGATTGATTGAGGATGTGCCACGCGACATCGCGCGAGTTTAGTTTCTGTCCGTCCGGCGTGCGCAAATTGAGATTGTTGATAATGAGATCGATCCCGCCGATCGGGTCCGACCGCAGCTTGTTTTCCATGCCGACGTAGTTGTCGAGCGCGCGCTGCAGCGTGGTGCCGTGCTGCTGCGCCATCTGATGGTAATGGCGAATGCTGTTCATCGCCTCGACGTCGGCGCGCATGCGGCCGTAGGCACTGCGAGAACTCCTTGTTCATGCGCTGGACGCTGGCGCGCACGCTCTCCGGCGCCGCCGCCCACTCGGCCTGCGCTTGCTGGCTCCAGCGCCGCGGCGGGTTGCGGTGGCGCGCGTCCGCAGGCAACTGCACGATGTTCCATGTTGAGGAGGCGCAGGCTGGCCAGGGGGTCGGGCTGACCAGCCTGCTGTCGTCTGCGCCGCCTTGCCGCGGTGTTGGCGTCCGCCTGCTTGGCAGCAAAATGGCCGTGCTCGGCGCGCGGGCGCGGTGCGTCGGAGCCCGCCTGCTCGGTCGGCTTCTTCTTGAGATCGAGCGGCGGCGTCGCCTTCTCGTTCTCCATCGGCTCGGGCGGCTGGTTGTGGCCCATCGCTGGGCTTCGCCGCTTCCGGCTCGCTGGTGCGCTGGAACGCCTTGCGGATCACGTCGCGGCGGTGCTCGGCGGGGCCTTTGACGACGTCCGACGCGGGCTTCTCGGGCGCCTGCGAGCCGACCGTCGACGGCGGCGGGGCGGCCGGCGCGATCGCCATCTCGTTGGATGGGGCGGGTGCGGGGGCTGATGGCGCAGGCGCGCTCGGCGCGGAGGATACGTGTCTGACATGTGCTCTCCTGGCGGGCTTTGAACCCGCTGTGGATCGTTCGGGAGAGCTTCGCCAGCAGCTTAGCGCTGGCGCACTTGCATCATCGCGCGAGTGATCCTATCGCGGCCCTTCTTCTTGCTGATCGGCCGCGTAGAACTCTTTGCCGACAGACTGCGGCACGTCAACTTTATCGGCGAACTCCTTGGAGTGCGCCACGGCCGCGCATGAACTTGGCCTGACGCTTTTGACTACCGAGAGGCATGGCTAGCCCTTCCTCGCCCAAGCCGGCCTTGCCGGTACTCCCGCGACGACCCGCTCGAGCTGTGCGCCGCCGCTCGACCTTGGTTTCGCGGGTTTCGCGGTAGCGCCGCCTCGGCTTCGGTTTTTCATTGCCCACCTCGGTCAGCCCGCAGCGACTTTGCCGGAACACGGCGGAACGCGCTGACTTGCTCGTAGAACTTGCCATTGACTTGCTCTGTCGGCGGCATCGTATCGCTGATCACGTTCGGCATGCGGCAAGTCCGGACTTCTGGCGGCTCGGGCGCGCGTCCTTGCGCACCCGGAACAGGCCGGGCGCGATCTCGACCAGCGCCCGGCGGTGCTCATGCCGGCCATCCTGCCGTGAAGCCCGAAGGCGCAGCAAACGCAAAAGTAGTCGCCCCGAAATTAGCCGTCACGCTATCCCCCAATGGAGAGGAAGTGCTAAGATAGACAACGGGCGAGAAACTCCCTGCACCAACCACCACGCCTCCGGGTACCGGTTGCTGGATCGGCGCCCGCAGTCGCGTTCCACTACTCCGCGTTTCTCCTTATCCATGCGAGCCTATTCGTAAGGTCAATAGCAAATCCATAGACATTGCCGCTTCGCTGCGGTGCCAAGATCCTTACCCATCCACATTGTGTTGGAGAAAATAAATGGCGTTACCCGGCTTGGCTATCACCGTGGTGATCCCGTCACTGCCACATTTACATCTGATGGTAGATAGCAAAGACAATCCCAGCGAGTCGTCGGAGCCGAGATCTTTACCGTGTTGGTTATCTCGAAATAAAATTTCCCAGTAGATTTGGCGCTCGTGCTGTGCACCACGCCGGTCTGCGCGGTAGTGTGTTCTGGTTACGGTAAAGATTACCGTTCGACATGGTTATGAACGCCGGGTCGAAGGCGCTGCATCAAGTGTCGCAAACGACGGCGCCACCCCGATGGTCTCGAACGTCACCGGCAGGCCGGGCTTGCCCACAACTTTGGTCACCGGCAACGCCGCGCAGGTTGGCGGCCTCGGTGACGGGCGTCCCGCGCGTCGTCTCAACGATGGGCAGGCTGCCGCTTGCTACCGTGACGACCGGCATTCCCACGGCGTCACCTCTTGCGCTTGCTCTTCTTCTCGGCCTTACGCAGCAGGGCGATCACGTCGTCCTTGTTACTGGCGTCCGAGATATCGACATCGAGTTCATCCGCGAGGTCGTCAAGCTCGCTGCGTGTCATCCGCGCCAGTTCGGCGTCGGAAGGAAGTTCGTCGCCCTTCCGTGCGCCCGCCGCCCGCCTCGGTGAACGTGAACTCCAGCGCGTTTGAATGCAGCGTGCCGTTGCGGACGTACACGTTCACCGTATCCGGCCCGTGCCACATCGCCATGTTGACGCCCGTCGACACCGTGCCGTCCTCGTTGAGCGTCGTCGGCTCGTCGTGGCCGGCGAAGTAGATGATGCTCGCCGTGGTGAAGTTCTCGCCCGTGACGTGGAGATCGAAGTCCGGGTCGCCGATGGCGCAGGTGTCGGGCTCGAGCGCCGTGATGGTTGGCGTGACGGCGCCCGACACTTCCTCGAAAGCCGGGGTGCTCGGCTCGTTGATGCTGACTGGCATGTGTGCCTCCCGTTAGGTGTAGGTCATAAGAGCGCTGTTGGCGGTCACGACCACGCCGCCGGTCACCACGTTCACCGCCAGCGTGCCGGCCGTCGCCTTCTTCAGCGCCGCCGCCACCGTCAAGCTCGTTGACGAGACGTAGACGGTCGTCTGCCGGATGCCGTCGATGTAGACGACGGACTGCGGGGTGAAGCCGACGCCCGTCACCGTCAATGCGAACGTGTTGGTGCCCGACGCGATCGTGGCCGGCGACAACGTCGTGGCCGGCGTTGCGCTGATCGTCGGGTTGGTCGTGGGCGAGAGTGACGACGCGTGCGTCCCGTTGGGGTTCATCGGCCCCGCGCCAACGGATGGCGCCGGCAGCGCGGGCCCCGTGCTCGCACGTCACCATCTGCCACGTGCCCGTCACCGCGCCCGCGATGCCGCCGCCCGTGCCGCTGTACGGCAGGAACGTGTTGGGGTTGTAGTCGTTCGCCGTGGCGCCGTAGATCTTCTGCACCACCACCTCGGTGCCCGCGCCCTCGGCCGCAACGCTGGTGCTGGCCGGAACCGCCCCGACATCGGACACGTCGGTGAGCAGCGTCCCCGTGCCCGGATACGTCCCGGCCATCGCATGCTGACGCCCGTGCCGCCCGCGCCGGTCGCCGCGCGTCGAGATCGTGGTGCCGGTGCCGGTGTCGTTGGCGGACGCGCCAGCCGTCAGCGCCGCGGTGTTGGTCTTGAAGGCCGGCAGCACCGCGCCCGTGCCTGGCCCCGAGAGCGCCACGCCGCCCGCTGCATCATCGAAATACGGCGGCGGGTTCGGGTTCACGCCGTAGGGCGACTGCGGCGCCTTGTTGGCGTCGAGGTTGAACGGGTTGTCGTAGGTGTTGCGCCGGTAGTTCGGCGGGTTCGGCCCGGTCGTGCCGGTGAAGGCCATGTTCGTCGGCGGTGTCGGGGTTCGGCGTCGTGACCACGGTGAGGGCCGGGACTGGGCCACCTGGTGTTCTAGCTCCTCGTGTTTGTGCTACCGCTGACCACTCGCGGCGACCGAGCCTGCCAGCCCGGCCGCCACTTGACCTCGGAACCGGATGGAGCGGCGGCGACGCGCCACAGCTAACGCATTACGCCCAGAGCCCTGCGTTTTAAAACACCGCTATGGCGTGACCTTCGAAGCGCCGAGCGCCAAAGATGAGTGGCCAGGGGCATGGTCGCCGCGCTTGTGATCGCGGCTAACGACGTTGCAAATTCGGAGGAGAGCGAGGACACGTATATCATCCCGCATGACCGGCATGGACCTTTTCCCAGCTCAAAATTTTACGAAGGATTACGAGCGCCGACGGGCGCGCGGAAAACTACGAGCGCATGAGGCCGCCCGCAAAGAAACGGGAAGCGGCCATGACGGAGGCGAGTCGACCTCTAACTTCATTTGCCAAGCAGCTCGAGCGCGTGCTCGCCGAGCAACCCGGCCGGCCACGCGACGAGATGGTCGTCATGGGATGCCCGCGCCTGGATCGGCTGGACGCGGCGGTGACGGTCGTGTCGTTGGAAGACGCGGGCGTTGGGCAATCAAATCACCCGGCATGAACGGACCGCATTGTGAAGCTTGGAAGACGCATTGAGGAACATCACGCAGGAAGATCGCCATGCCCGCCTTTGCTTGATATCACAGGTCGTCGCTTTGGTCGTCTAGTTGTTCTCACTCGCCCTCGACGGCGGGCGCATTTGATGATGTCGTTGTGACTGTGGCACACCCATTGTGGCATCTTGACACGTTCTAAGAAGCGGCCACACCATTTCATGCGGTTGCCGAAAACAATCCATGGACATGCTCGCCGTACGGAAACATCGCGTACCTATCGAACATGGTCCGCCATGCTTTCGCGTTGTAATAATCCGACTCACAAAGCTTTATCCTGACTACGGCGACGCGGTATTGGCGTATGCAACACCGGCTCAAGTTTGAAAATTTTCTCTCCGACATGGGCGAGAAGCCTGCGGGCCTGACGCTCGAACGAGTTAACAACAATCGCGGCTATTCTCCTGCCACCGCAATGGGCAACACAAATGGGAGCAAAGCTCAAAACAGACGCAACCTCAATAATCGCAGGCCAGCGCGCACATCAGCCACTGCGGGTCATTGGGCATCGAACGGCCCTCGCTGCGGCGGGTTCTCCTCGTCGTACACGATGCGCCCGCCCGGCGAGATCAGTTGGTTGCCCGACCATCCCGGCGCGCCTGGGCCTGCCCACTGGCTCTCGTTGCTGAACGTCTGGTGCAGCGGCGTCTTCCAGTAGTCGGGATAGTGCATGCGCTGGTCGACCGGGTTGACCGCCGAGGCCGCCATCGGCATCCCTTGCGTCTGCGCCTTGTAGAACCCGCGCATGTCGTAGTCCTGCGGCTCGCGGTCGGGGTTGAACGGCACGCCCTTGTCCTTCACCCATTGCCGGAACGCAAACTCGTCCAGCAGCGGCAGTTGCGTGCGATGGCTCGGCGAGACAGCAAACGGCGGCCGGTGCGAGGCCGTGTAGCCGTCCTGCGCGAACACCTCGCTCATCTTCTTGTCGCTCATAGCACCGGCCCCTGTGGCTGCTGCGCCTTCGAGCGATGCCGCGGCCTGCCGCTCGCTCGCCCGCGCCGCCATGTCGTTCTGCTTGGCGATCTGCGCTGCCTCCATCATCTGCATCTTGCGGGCGTCCGCCTGCATGTCGGCCTGCTTGCCGATGAGGTCCATCTGATGCTTCTCGCGGTCGTGCATCACCTTCTGATTGGTCTGCTGCACCTTGGCGGCGTCGTCGCCCTGCTTGGCCATCAGCTCGGCCGCCTTGATCTTCTCGTTTGACGCAATCTTCATCTTCTCGTGCTGATCCTTCATTTGCAGCTCTTGCGCCTTGAGCTGAATATCGGCCTGGTTCTTTTCCTTCTGCGTCTGCTGCTTCGAGCTGCTCGATCTGCAACGCCACCTTGTTCGTCGCCGTGGTCGGATCGTCCGGCCGCCCGCCCGCGCTCTGCTGCTTGGTCTGCTCGACCATCTCGTCGATCGAGCCGTCGAGCGAACGCCCGACGCGGAACGGCGCCACCGCGAACTTCAGGATCTCGCCGGCGAACTCGGCCTTGCCCGGATCGAGCTGCACCATCTGCGCGAGCTGCTGCAAGCACGGGCGCGAGCACTTGCAGGAACTCGGCGCGCCGCTCCCTTCTCCGCATTCTCGTCGGCCATGAGCAATACGCAACTGAACGAAGTGGGC
>ERZ1370068.3008-contig-2131_pt1 | contig 25085 bp, 36 predicted proteins | sample MGYA00561227_ERZ1370068 | MGnify/ENA primary metagenome ERZ1370068 (study PRJEB38410, sample SAMEA6850437) | metagenome | study: Metagenomic assessment of the ecological functions of the soil: analysis of the soil microbiota associated with the...
AGTTACGTATTGTTGGCGTCGCGTGCCGAGAGACCGGCCAGAACGGCATGATCGCCGCTGAGCACCGGTTGGCGGCCGAAGCAAGGTTTACGCGCATTCTGTGAAGCGCGTAACGCTGTCGTGATGCCGCCGTGGCGACGGCGTTGGCCGCCGAAAGTGAATAATCCGACGTCGTGCGGCATCGGCGGCGGCGGCTTCATGCTGGTCTTCGACCGCGCTCGCGCGGCGCGTGCGCGGCGCTCGACTACCGCGAGGCGGCGCACCGGCGCGCAGGCGCCGGCGCGACATGTTCGTGCGCGACGGCCAGTGCCGTGCCCGAAGCTCGAGCGTGCTGGGCGGGCTGGCCGTGGCCGTGCCCGGCGAGGCTACAGCCGCGGCCTGTTCGCGGCCAGTCTCGACCGCGCGGCGGGACGCATGCCGTTCGCGACCGTCGCGGCAGCGCGGCTGGTCGCCTACGCGCGCGATTTTTCCCGGGTTCGCGGTCGAGGCCCATCTGGCGGACGGCAATCGCGCGCTACCGCCGACGCGATCGCCGGCGCGCCCGGCGCTCTGCGGCGATCCTGCTGCATCGCCGACGGCGCCCGCTGCGCGCCGGGGACTCGCTGCGCCAGCCGGCCCTCGCCGACGACGCGCTGGAGCGCATCGGCGCGCGGCGGTCGCGAGCGCGTTCTACCGCGGGCCGGTCGCGGCGGCGATGCGCCGACAGCGCGCGCGTCGCGCGCGGCGTGCTGACGCAGCGGCGATCTCGCCGCCCAGCCGCGCCGGTGTGGCGCGAGCCCGCTGCAGACGCGCGCGTGGGGTTATCAGTGGCTACGGCGATGCCGCCGCCGAAACCGGGCGGCGCCGGCCCTCATCACGGCGCTGAACACGCTGCGCGTCACGACGATCTGCCGGCACTCGAGCAGAACTCGCCGACATATTCCACCTGCTCGCGCAGGCGCTGCAGTTGCGTTCGCCGATCGGGCCGCTTACTACGGCGACCCGGATTTCGTCCGACGTGCCGCTGCGGACGCTGCTCGCGCCGCAGCGCGGCGCGGCCGCTGCGCCACCGCATGAGCGCCGTGACGACGTTCCCGCCCAGTACTACGGCGATCGCACGCTGGGCGGCGACGCCGGCACGTCGCATCTGTCCGTCGTCGACGCGCGAGCGGCAACGCCGTCGCGTGCACGACCAGCATCAACACGACCTTCGGCTCGATGGTCGTCGCCGGCGACACGGGCATCATCCTGAACGACACCGATGGACGATTTCTCGACGCAGCCCGGCGCGCCCAACGTCTATCGGCCTGATCGGCTCGGAGGCCAATGTCGATCGCGCCCGGGCAAGCGGCCGCTCAGCAGCATGTCGCCGACGATCGTCACTCGTCGCGGCCGAGGTCGTCGCCGTCGCCGGCGGCTCGGGCGGCCCGTTCATCATCACCGGCAACGCTGCAGGTGCTGCTCAACGTCGCTGGTCTTCGGCGCAGGACGCCGAGGCAGCCGTCGCCGCCACCGCGCATGCACGCATCAGTGGATCGCACGCCGGTACCTGATGCTGGAGCAGCGGCATCGGCCGCTCAACGAGCGCTGGGCGCTGCGTCGGCTCGGCTATCAGGACGTCGATGCGCCGGGCGGCGGCGCGGTGCGGGCTCGATCGTGCGCGACGCCCGATGGCAGCCTCAACGGCGCCGCCGATCCGCGCAAAGGCGGCGCGGCGGCGGGATGGTAGGTGCGTGACGCCGCTGCGCAAGTCGCCGCGCTCGCGCTGGTTCAAGCCTGTTGCTCAGCCTGCGGCGCTGCTGGCGCTGCTCTTGCTACGAGACCGACGTCGACGAGATGCGCGCCGCGCTGGCGCACGCGCCGGCTCGATTGCACTCGTCGCTGGCCTACGTGGCGGTCATGGCCAGTCAGTTCGTCAGCGCGTATCGCTGGGCGTTGCTCGCGCGCGCGGTCGGGTTTCGCGAGCGTCGTTCCGGCCGCATCTGCATCTACTACCTGAGCGCCATGTATCTGAACCTGTTCGGTCCGGGCACCGTCGCGGGCGATGTCGGCCGGGTGCTGCTGCTCGCCGGCAAGCAGGCGCGGGTTGGCGCTGAGCGACCGTCTTTGCGGATCGCGTCGATCGGCTTGGTGGCGCTGGTCTGGATCAGCGGCAATTGGGGTCGTTGGTGCTGCCGGGCGACCCGGTGCTGCGGCCGTTGCGCTGGCCGGCGGCGACGATCGTGCCGATCACCATCGCAGCGATGGCTGCGGGGACCTCGCGCTTGGTGGCCCGCCTGCTGCCGCGCACGAGCCGCTGGCGCGTGCCTCGTAGAGCACGGGACATGGCGCCGTACTGGCACGACCACGCGCTTGCTCGGCGATCTCGCTCGGATGGGCCGCGGCCGTGCAGCGCACCTGTGCCAGATCGTCGGCGCAGATGTTCATCGCGCACGCGCTTTGGGTCTGGAGCTACCGTGGGCGTTCTTCTTCCTCATCGTCCCGCTGGTGAACATCGCCGGGGCGGCTGCCATGTCAGCCTGCAGGGCATCGGCGTGCGCGAGGCGGGCTATCTGGTACTACCTGTCGGCAGAATCGGCGTGCCGCGCGAAGCGGCGCTGGCCGTCGGGCTGCTGACCAGCATCGATCGTTGCGAGCGGTCTCCGGGTTGCCTCGCGTTCTTGATGCTCCGGCAGACCGGAACCGATGCAAGCGGAAGGCAGAAAGCAGAACGACAGAATAGGGCAGCGGTAGGCGAACTTGGGGATCTTCTTCGCTTTCGCTCACCGCTTTGCCGTAAGCGCGCCGCTCGACGATCCAGTCGAACGTTTTCGTCAGACCCTCCTCGAGCGTCGTGCGCGGCGTCCAGTCGAGCATGCGCGCGCCTTGCTGATGTCGCCGACGCGGGCGCTGCCGGCGGTCCGACCGGGCGGCTCGTTCGGCTAACGACCGGCCTGCAACCTCGAGCATGAGATCGATGAGCGGTTGACCGCGGTCGGTACTCCGCTGCCGATGTTGAACACCTCGCCGCTGACGTCGGGCATCGAGCGCCCGAATCGCCGCGCCGACGGCGTCCCGACGAACACGTAGTCGAGCGCCTGCGTACCGTCGCCGAACACGGTCGGCGGGTCTCCGTCGAGCACGCGGTCGAAATTCTTGACGATCACCGACTTGTACCCCGTGCCGGCAAACTGTCGTGGCCCGTAGACGAACAGATAGCGCAGGAACGTTGTACGAGGTCTGGTTGGCGACGAAGATGGCGCAGCAGTGTTCGCCGCACAGTTTCGACAGCGCCGTACACCGTCTGCGGCTGCGGCAGCTCGTCCTCGGACGAAAGGCCGCCCCCTGCATGCGGCCGTAGGCAAGCAGGGAGGACGCGAAGACGATCTTCTCGACGCCCCGTTGCGCGGCCGCCTCGTAGAGGCTCGAAGGTGCCGTCGACGCTGCTGCGCAGCACATCGAGCGGGCTGTGGCGCGATTGCGAATGCTTCTCCGCCGCCAGATGGAACAGGTAGCGCACGCCGTGCATCCTCTCGCGCAGGGACCGCGGGATCGTCCGCGCCAGCGGTGCCGGACGACCCGACGTCGGCGGAGCACGCGGCGAGGTTGTTCGGGTCGCCGTAGCGCAGGGCTGTCGATCACGACGATGCGCGCGGCGCGCAGGGCATGCAGGCGCTCGACGAGATGAGCCGATGAACCCGCAGCCGCCCGTCACCATGATGGTGCTACCGGCGATGCGCGACGGGCTGCCCATTCGTGGCGCCGTCGGTCGACGGCTAGGGCCGCGGCCTGTATGACGCGCGATGCCCGACCAGCATCGTTTTGCGCCACTGGCAGATCACCGTGCGCGCCAGGCGCTTTGCGCAGTCGCGCTGCCAGCGTCGCTTCGATGCGCAGGACGGCGGGGCTGTAGTACGGTTTGAGCCCGAGCGGGATGCGGAAGACGAACGAGTTGAACACCAGCAGGAAGCCGAGGTTGCCGCCGTAGTACTGGCTGACGAACTCGAACTTGTCGGCGTAGATGCGCTGCAATTCGTCGACGTCGATCGCCGCCCGTTGCAGGGCGAAGCGCATGTCGCGCTTGTACCATTGCTGGCGAAACATCGCCGGGCAGCGAGCCGGCATGCGGCTCGAAGAAACAGAACCAGCCGCCGGGCTTCAGGAGGCGGTGAATCTGTCGAACGCCGGCTCGAGGTTGGGCTGCAGATGATGCAAGCCGCCGACCACGACCACGGCGTCGAAGGACGCGCTCGGCAGTCCCGACTGCGCGATCGACGCGCACGCGGCTTCACAGGTCGGCCAGTTGCGGCGAAACGATTCGATGCAGGTATCCGGATGTCGAGGCCGGTCACCTCGGCGCCAGCGGTCGAGGAGCGTCTGGGTGGCAGGCCGGCGCCGCACATGCGCTTCCAGCACGCGACGTCCGCGTAGATCGAGCCCCGCGAGCAGCGGGCCGTTGATGAACCGATCGCGCGGTAACGGCGACTCCACGGTCGTCGTAGTGGACCTCATACGTCGTTGCCGATGCGATTGTAGCGTGCTCTCTGTGCGGCTTCGGCGTCCATCGCGAACCTTTTCCGTATCTGGTCGCGATGGGCATGCGCAGTCCAATCCGCGCCCAACGGCGATGAGCACCCGCAGGCGTGTGCCGCGGCGCTGCGGTCGCCGCGGCGGCCCGGCTCAGCTCGTGAAGCCGTTGCGCAGGATGATGGTGTCCTGCCGGCGGGCGCCCGACCGACACGATGAAGATCGGTGTGCCGGTGAGCTCTTCGAGCGCGGTCAGGTAGCGGCGTGCGTTGGTCGGCAGATCGTCCAGCGAGCGGCGCTTGGCGAGCGGCTCGTCCCAGCCCGGGAACTCCTCGTAGATCGGGTCGCACGGCGTCGAGCGACGCGACGCTGGCCGGCATCGTCCTCGATGCGCTTGCCGTCGAGCTCGTAGCGCGACGCAGACGCGCACGGTCTTGAAGCCGGTGAGCACGTCGAGCTTGGTGACCGCCAGGCCGTTGAGGCCGTTGAGGCGGACCGCGTGGCGGGCAACGACGGCGTCGAACCAGCCGCAGCGGCGCGGCCGGCCGGTCGTCGCGCCGAACTCCTCGCCGTCGTGCTGCAGCTTCTGGCCGAGATCGTCGATGCAGCTCGGTCGGAAACGGGCCGCTGCCGACGCGCGTCGTGTACGCCTTGGTGATGCCGACGACCGTGGTGATGCGGTTCGGCGCGATGCCGCCGCCGGTGCAGGCCGCGGCCGCGATCGTGTTCGACGACGTCACGTACGGATACGTGCCGTGGTCGACGTCGAGCATGCGTGCCCTGCGCACCCTCGAAGCAGCACCCGGCGGCCGGCCGCCAGGGCGCGGTCGAGGAAGAGCGCTGGCATCGATCACCAGCGGCGCCAGGCGCTCGCGCAGCTGCGCTGTACTGGTCGAGCGATGTGGGCTGTAGTCGAGCGCCTGCTCGCCGAGGATCGATGCGCAGATAGCGTGTTCTTCTCCTCGATCGTCGCGCGCAGCGCGTCGGCGAAGCGGCGCTGCGTCGACGAAGCTCGGCGAAGCGCAGGCCGATGCGCGCCATCTTGTCCTCGTACGTCGGACCGATGCCGCGTCCGGTGGTGCCGATGCGGCCCTCGCCGCGCAGCCGCTCGCGCGCCTGATCGATGGCGCGGTGATACGGCATGATCAGGTGGGCGCGATCGCTGATCTTCAGCAGGCTCTCGTCCTCGAGGTAGCCGCGCGCGCGCAGCGCGTCGATCTCCTCGATCAGCGCGACCGGATCGACGACAACGCCGTTGCCGATGACGCAGACGTCTTGCCGGCGTGCGAGCACGCCCGACGGCACCTGATGGAGCGACGGTCTTCTCGATCGCCGACGACGAGGGTGTGGCCGGCGTTGCTGCCGCCCTGATAGCGCACGACGATGTCGGCGTGCTCGGCGAGGATGTCGACGACCTTGCCCTTGCCTTCGTCGCCCCATTGGACGCCGACGCCTACGACCGCTGGCATGTCCTCGAGTGCGCGCCGACTGTACGCCCGTCGCCGTTCTCGCGTTGACCGCTCCAGCTACGATCATTCGGCCGACACGATGTTCGGCAGCTGCGCAGGCGGTCCAGCACGGCGCCGGAATGCGCTCGTCGACGTGCACCAGCGACGAGCGCCATGCCGCCGACGCTGCTTCGCGGCCGAGCTGCAGGCCGGCGATGTTGATCTTGGCCTCGCCGAGCAGCATGCCGACGGCGCCGACGACGCCCGGCACGTCGCGGTTGTTCAGCATCAGGATGAACCCTTCCGGCACCGCCTCCAGATAGAAGCCGTTGATCTGCACCAAGCGGATCACGTCGCGTCCGAAGACGGCGCCCGCCGACTTCGCTCGTCTTCTGCGGCGGTGCGGACGCGCACGCGTGATGAGATTGGTGAAGCCCTTGGGCGACGAGCTGCGCGACTCGACGACCTTGATGCCGCGCTCGCGCGCGACTCGCGGGCGTTGACGAAGTTGACCGACGCTGGTCTCGAGCAGACGGTCCGAGCAGGCCCTTGCAGCACGGCGACGGTCACCGGCTGCACGTCGCGCGCGGCGACTTCGCCGGCGTACTCGACCGTGACCTCCTGTCGGCGCCCCCTCGAGCAGCTGCGCCTGCAGGCTGCCGAGGCGCTCGCCGAGGTCAGATACGGGCCGCAGCACCTCGAGCTGCTCGGCGCTCAGCGACGGCATGTTCACGGCGTTGCGAGTGACGTTGTGACACCAGGAAATGCGACGATCTGCTCGGCGATCGCCACCGAGACACGCGACCTGCGCCTCCGCGGTCGCGGCGCCGAGATGCGGCGTGCAGATCACCTGGTCGAGCTTGAGCAACGGATGATCGGCCGGCGGCGGCTCCTGCTCGAAGACGTCGAGCGCGGCGCCGGCAAGGCGTCTGCTCGCGCAGCGCGTCGGCGAGCGCGGCTTCGTCGACGATGCCGCCGCGCGCGCAGTTGATGAGCCGCGCCGTCGGCTTCATCTTCGCGAGCGCCGCTTGCGTCGATCAGGTTGCGGGTCTCCGGCAGCAGCGGCGTGTGGATCGAGATGAAGTCGGCGCGCGCGCAGCAGCGCGTCGAGCGTCGACCAGCTCGACGCCCGAGCTGCTGGCGCCTCTCGGCAGTGAGGAAGGGATCGTAGGCGATCACCTTCATCTTCAGGCCCTGGGCGCGCTCGGCCACCAGGCGGCCGATGTTGCCCATGCCGACGATGCCGAGCGTCTTGTTGCGCAGATCTCGGTGCCGATGAAGCTTCGACTTCTCCCACTTGCCGGCCTGCATCGACGCGGTCGCCTGCGGGATCGAGCGGGCGAGCGCGAGCAGCATGCTGATCGCGTGCTCGGCGGTGGTGACGTTGTTGCCGCCGGGCGTGTTCATCACCGACGATGCCGCGCCGGGTCGCCGCGTCGACGTCGATGTTGTCGACGCCGATGCCGGCGCGGCCGATGACGCGCAGCCGGCGTGGCCGCGTCGACCACCTGCGCGCGTCACCGTGCGTCGAGCTGCGCACGATCAAGCCGTCGTACTCGCCGATGATCGCGCAGAGCTCTTCCGGCTTCAGTCCGGTGCGCTCGTCGACCTGCAGCTGCCCGGCGTGCGCGGCGTGCTCGAGCACCGCCATGCCTTCCGGGGCGAGCTTGTCCGCAATCAGAACGCGGTCCACGGCGCCCTCACTCCGGCAGCGCTGCCAGCAGTTCCGCCTCGGCGCGCACCGACGCCGCGACCGAGCTCGACCGGATGGCCGAAGTGACGCAGCGCCATCTCGAATGCGGCGATCGCGGTGACGATATCGAATGCGCCCATGTAGCCGAGGTGGGCGATGCGGATGATCTTGCCCTTCAGGTGATCCTGCCCCCGGCGAAGACACGACCTGCATCTTGTCGCGCAGGTAGGAGAACAGCTTGCCGCCATCGACGCCGTCCGGGCACGTAGACGCCGGTCACTGCCGGGCTGGGATTGTCGGGCGCCACCAGGCGCATGCCGAGCGCCGGTGGCCGCCGCACGCGTCGCTCGCGCCAGGCGCGCGTGGCGGGCGAAGACGTTGTCGAAGCCCTCTTCCTGCATCATCGCCAGCGGCCTCGCGCAGCCCGATGACCAGCGAGATCGCCGGCGTGTACGCGGTGGTGTTCTTCGCCTGATTGGTGCGCTCGCGCAGCAGGTCGAAGTAGTAAGCGCGCTGCGGATGCTTCTCCGCTCTCGCCCAGGCGCGCTCGCTGAGCGCGATCAGCGCCAGACCGGGCGGCAGCATCAGCGCCTTCTGCGAACCGGTGATCAGCACGTCGACGCCCCAGCGGTCCATCGGGAATGTCGTACACGCCGACCGCGGTGATGCCGTCCACGACCAGCAGCGCATCGCGCTCGCTGCGTGACCGCCGCGATCTGCTCGATCGGGATGCACGGCCGTCGTCGAGGTCTCGCTGGCCTGCACGAGCACGCCGCGGGCGCGCGGGTGCTCTTCGAGGGCCTGCTGCGACCTGATCGGGCCGGACGGCGCGTCCCCACTCTGACGCGGATCTCGATCGGCTTGAGGCCGAAGGTGTCGGCCAGCTTGCCCCAGCGTTCGCCGAACTTGCCGCCGTTGACGACGACCACCTCGTCGCCGGGATCGAAGCAGTTGGTGACCGCTGCTTCCATCGCGCCGGTGCCGGACGAGGCCAGGACGAGGACGTCCTCTTCCGTCTGAAAGAGCTGCGCGCAGGCGCTTCGCGCACCTCGCCGAAGAGCGCGCTGAACTGCGGGGTGCGATGGTGAAACATCGGCGTGCGCCATCGCGAGACGCACGCGCGCCGGGACCGGAGTGGGACCGGGGGCGAGCAAAAGCTGCTTGATCACGGAAGCCTCACGCGTTCCATCGTGCAGTGGCCAGAACCTCTACCGTTCGAGAGGCCCAGGCGGTCGGCCTACTGCCGTCAGCACTCCCCGTGGTCGATTCCACGCCGCGCCAGTCGTGCAGGAGCAACGATGTGAGGTGCCAGGGGTAACCGACTCATCCGCAGGCTCGTCAATGCGGCCGGGTCGACGGACGTCGATCCGCTCGGGCCGTGCGGTCAGCGACGGCATGCCGTTGGCGACCAGGCTCATGAACTCCTGGCGGGTCTCCTGATGCGAGCGGAAGACGCCCAGCATGGCGCTGGTGACGACGACCGAGTTCTGCTTCTCGACACCGCGCATGCGCATGCAGAAGGTGCTCCGCCTGCAGACACGACGCCGACGCCCTGCGGGTCGAGCTCGTCCATCAGGATGTTGGCGATCTGCGTCGGTCATGCGCTCCTGCACCTGCAGGCGCCGCGCGAACACCTCGACCAGGCGCGCGAGCTTGCTGATGCCGACGATCGCTGTGCTTCGGGATGTAGGCGACGTGCGCCTTGCCGAAGAACGGCAGGATGTGGTGCTCGCACAGACGAGAAGAAATCGAGGTCCTTGAGGACGATCATCTCCGGAGTAGTCTTCGGTGAAGAGCGCGCCGTTGATGACCGCCTTGCGGATCCTCCTCGTACTCCCTTGGTCGAGGAAGCGCAGGGCGCGCGCGACGCGTTCCGGGGTCTTCAGCCAACCCTTCGCGCGTCGGATCCTCGCCGAGCTCGCTGCAAGATGTCCGCGCACGTGCTCCGCCAATGAATCACTGTTCATGCGCGACATTCTATCGCGGTCGACCAGCGCGGCACAGCAGTGGGACAGGTCGGCGCGCTCAGCGGCTGCGGCGCTCGACGGCTTTGACCTTCTGGTACTTGCGGTAGTCGTAGCCGGTGGCCATCGCCATGAGCATGGCTTCCATGCCGCCTTCCGTCTCGCGGCGGAGGATGCAGCAGGCGCTCGTAGAACTCCGTGAAGTCCTTGTTGATGCGCTTGCGCTCGTCGACCGGGTTGAGGAAGAAGTCGCGCAGGCGGGTGACGCGTGAAGCGGAAGGCCGAGAAGCGCAGCTCGTTCGGGAAGGCGTCCCACTCGGCCAGCGAAAGCGTGCGCAGCGCCTCGTAGCCGGCGATCAGCGCCTCGAAGCGTCTTCAAGCGCGTAGCGTCTGCCCTCGAAGCAGAGCGCGTTCACCGCGGTGGCGAGATCGAAGATGAACTTGCCGCGCCCGGCCGCCTCGAAATCGAGCACGGCGACGACCTTCTCGCCCTTGAGCATCACGTTGTCCGAGAAGAGGTCGCCGTGAATGATGCCCTTCGGCAGCTTGGTCTCGAGATAGTTCTGCAGGTACTCGAGCTCCTCGTCAAGCGTGCGGACGATCTTCTTGAGGTAGTGCGGCAGACGGCCGCGCACCTCGGCATAGATCTCGGCGACGCGCTCGAAGCTGAAGCGATTGTCGACGCCCTTCTTGTAGGCCTTGGTGATGAGATGCAGGTCGGCCAGCACGCGGCCGACGTTCTCGAGCTGCGGCGAGCGTCAGATCGTCCGGGCTCGACGCATGTGGCCGTCGATGTACCGGTAGACCGAGAGCTGCTTGCCGGTCCAGTCGCGGCAGTGGCGGCCGCGACGGTCGGCCAGCGGTGCGGGCACGGGAAAGCCGTGCTTGCGGAGGAAAAGGAGCAGATCGAGCTCACGCTTCACCTCGATCTCGCTCTTCACCTCGTCGATCTTGACGATGAACTTCCCGCGCACCGTCTCGAGCAGGTAGTGCGTGTTGACGGATCCCTCCCGAACCGCCCGGACGCTCAATACTTTTGGCAGTCCGTACTCGACGGCGAGCAGAGTTGGCCTCCTTTTTGGTCAGGTGGGTGTATGCGGCCATCTTGTGGAGAAGCAGGCTGGACCGTTGGGTGGAAAATCTGCGCGAGTCAGTTTTAGAACGCGATAACGCTCGGATACATCATCCGTGCCAAAGCTGTCAATGAGAATCTCGCTGACTGGATAAGTTTGATTAACCTTGGAGTATGGACGCCAGCCAGCGCGGTAAAGAGCCTCGAAACCGCGGTCTTACCGGAGCTGCAAGTATGGGAACTGAAAGGTGATTACGCGAGGAGGTAGGTGAGCCTTCGTTAGCAGCCCAACGCGATGCTCTGCGATGGCCCCCGATGAACCTCGCCACCGCTGAGATCGGACAGCGAACAACGATTCACTCAAGCCGAAACTGGGTGTCTGAGCAACCGGATCGGCACAGTCCGTTACAGAATGCCGAGCATCTTGTGCGTCTGCGGGAGCACTCGGACGTCTGCGACGCGCTCGCCGAAGGGTGGTGAAGAAGTGTGGCAAGAGCTACTGGAGCTGACATCATCGCCCGGTTGGGCCGTAATCGGCTGAAGAGAAAACCCGCGGCGGCGGGGCGATGGCGCTGACGGATCTCGGCAGCGCGTTCGACCTCTGCGAGCAGCGTCGCATCGTCTACGAGAATCTTGACGTAGGCCTTGTCGCCCGCCGCAGCGAGGAAGTGTGCATGGGCGTCCCAGAATGGCGGCTCACCCGTATTGGAAGGCAGCTTGATGTCCATGCTGACTGCGTCGACGAACGGCAACACGATCGACAGCTTGTCGGGCTGGAGTACCGCTCGTCTCCAGCATGCGCGGGCGCGGCCAGCAGGTCGTCGTCGAGCAGCTCCGCCAGAAAGTCGGCTTGCAGCAGCGGCTCGCCGCCGGTGATCGCCGTTCCGTCCGGCGCCCTCGCCGCCGCGAGCACATGCTTCGCGTGTGAGCGGACGTCTGCGGCCGTCAGCGGATTCGATCCCGAAAATGCCGGTTGATCGTGCGCGAACACGGCATAGTTCGCAGCAACGCTCCAAGCTCCCGGGCGTGTCGCAGTAGCGGCAGCGTGAGGTGGCAACCAGACAGACGCACGAAGAGATGCCGGCGGCCGGCGAGAACAGACCTTCGCCCTGAAAGGAGACGAAAAGCTCCGGAGAGGTACCCCTTGCGCACGAGCGGAGCTGTAGCACAGGGGTCTCATGCCGAGGAGGGCACGCCGAGTGCCAGCTTGATGTCCATGACGTTGGTGCCGGTTGGGCCGCAGCGCAGAAGATCGTCGAGGCGTGCGAAGAAGCCGTACGAGTCGTTGTCGGCCAACGCCGCCACGTCATCGAGGCCGATCGCCCTCGCTCGCTCGAGCGTCGCGCCGTCGACGAACGCCCCAGCGGCGTCGGTAGGCCCATCGATGCCGTCGAGTGCCGGCACTGAGAACGACCACCGACGCGCCGGCGATCGGGCTCGACGAGCGCCAGCGCGAACTCCTGATTGCGGCCACCGCGACCCTGGCCGCGCACCACGACCGGTCGTCTCGCCTGCCGGCGATCCGCGCACGATCTGGACCCTCGATTCGCCCACGCACCTGGCGAAACCAATGGTGCGCGGCCGTCGTCGTGTCGCCGACCAATGCCTTTGCATCGACATAGGGCTCGTAGCCCAATCGGCGCGCCGCTTCGGCGGCCGCCTGCCAGCGCCAGGCGGTTGGTGCCGATGCACTGTCGTCGGTCGCCCGATAGCCTCCGGATCTCCGGGCTTCACCGTCTCCGGGAGCGCGCCTGCGGCACGCCCTCCAGAACCTTACGCACGGACGTCGCCACCTGATCGACGATCGCATGCTTGCGCAAGACGGCGAGCGCGTCAGCATAGCGGCTCGCGTCCGGCGTCGTCGGCCCGGAGCCGATGACGCTCGGGTCGTCCCCGACGACATCGGAGAGTACGAGCGTGACGATCGGCCGCGTCATGCGCGACAGCGCAACAAGCCGCCCCCTTCACCGACGACAGATGTTTGCGGACGGTGTTGAACTCTTCGATGTCGGCACCGCATGCGAGCAGCAGCCGATTGACGTCCATCTTCTCTTCCAGCGTCACCGGCGCGCGTGGGCTGACGAGCACGCTGGAAGCACCGCCGCTGATCACGACAAACGATCGCGCGCGCGCTCCCGTCACCTAAGGTGCGGCACAGCTCTGCGGTGGCCTCGACGCCGCGTCGATCGGGGTATCGGATGACCCGCAGTGCGTACGGTCACGTACACCGAGTTCGACCCGCGCAGCCGTCGGGAACGATGACCAGCCCGCCGCTGACTCTGTTACCCAATGCGGCCTCGCAGCCATGCCGCCATACGCGCCGCCGCTTTGCCGGCCCCGACCACGAGAACGTGCCGCGACTGAGCTATCGCGGGATCGGCACCCAGATGGCGGTGCACCAACGCTGCCGAGATCGACCGCTTCAACCGCCGCGCGATAGATCTGCAGGAGATCGCGGCGGCGCGGCGCGAGGCTTCCGGGGTAATATCTGGGGAAGAGTGCAGGTCTCCTCCCGAGCGGTAACGAAAATGGGGCTCACGGGCGCAGGCCCCATTTCGCAGTGTTCTTTACGAGTTCTCTTCGTCCACGTCGGCCGTGGCCAATCTGCGGTAGAGCGCGTTCGTCGTCGAAACGCCGCAGCTGCTTGGCTTCCTTCTCGCGCTCGGCCTGGCAGCTCACGCAGAGACGGCTGAACGGCATCGGCCTCGAGACGAGCCGGGGCGATCTCGGCCTCGCAGCTCTCGCAGATGCCGTAGCTGCCGTCCTCGATGCGCTTCGAGCGCCTCTTCGATCGACTGGAGCTTCTCCCGCTCGCGGTCGTTGAGGATGAAGTTGATCTCGCGATCGCGCTCCTCGCTCGCCAGGTCGTAGGTATCCATCCCGTCGTCCTTGGCGCCTTCGCGACCGTGCTTTGAGGTCCTCGCTGATCTCGCGCAGGATCTGCCGCTTCATGTCCAGCAGCAGCTGCTTTGGCGTTCTTGAGGGTCGTTTTGCGCATGATGCTGTCTCACCGGCCCTTTCAAGGGGGCGGAGCTTAGACACGAGGTGCTAGCGCTGTCAATGGTGAACTCGATGCACAGATTACAAGAAAACGATTGCCAGGAAAGCCAGGGACCAGTATAAACAGTCACGTAGGGCTATCCCCTGACAGGGCGGTGGGGATCTTGGTGCGGGTGGAGCAGGGCCGACGGCCCGCCTTCGATCCCGGATGAATCGCCAATCGAAACATCACAGAGCGCGGGCCGCCGTCGCCGCCAAGCTCGCGGAATGGGTCTCGGGTGTCGAGGACGTCCCCGCACCAAGGGGTACGATCTCCTCGTGAACGGGGAGATTCGCGTCGCGTTACGGGTCGCCTTCCCGGGTCGCTACGCGCACACCGTCACCGTGGGCGGCAAGCGGTACACGTACAACTACAAGAGCTGGAGCTTCAACTTCCACCGCCACGGACGGTGGGACCGCAAGTACTGCGACGTCTTCGTGTGCATCGCCAAGCGGCGCGAGTGGCGCGGACGAGGTCTTCGTGATTCCCGCCAGCGCGGTCTCGGGGCCAACGTTCAGCCTCGCACGGTGCCGGGACCAAACCGTACCGCGGAGCGTTACGCGCCGTTCCGCGACCGCTGGAACGTCTTCACCGAGACCGATCTGCATCCAGCGCCGAACCAGCCGCCGTGGCCGTGACCGAGCTGCGCGTCCGCCGAGCGGCGTCACTCGCGGAAGTTGACGAACTGCAGCGGCGACGTCCAGCTCCTGCTGCTTGAGGAGCTGGATGACGCGCTGCAGGTCGTCGCGGTTCTTCCCGCTCACGCGCACCTGATCGCCCTGAATCTGCGCCTGCACCTTGAGCTTGCTGTCCTTGATCAGCTTGACGATCTGGCGCGCCTTCTCGGTCGCGATGCCCTGCTGCACGGTGATGCGTCTGCTTGGCGCGCCCGCCGGCCGCCGGCTCGACCTCGCCGTAGATCGAGTGACTTCAGCGGCACTTGCCGCGCGCGCCATCTTCGACTGCAGCACCTCGACGACCGCCTTCACCTTGTAGTCGTCGACGGACGATGCTGGATCTCGTTCTTCTCGAGCGCGATCTCCGTCTTGGTGTCTTTGAAGTCGTAGCGCTGGCCGACTTCCTTGCGCGCCTGGTTCACCGCGTTGTCGATCTCCTGCATGTCGACCTGGGAGACGACGTCGAACGATGGCATCACGCGCTCACTGTTTCCGCGCCCAGGCATCAGCGCCGGCCATCAGCGTCGCCGATGTGCACCCGCGTCGCGGTGCACGCCTGGCATGTCAGTTCCCGATCGGCGCCTCGATGACGTCGACGCCCGGCGGCACCTCGAAGTGGAACTGCGCGTCGTCGAGTCCGCGTGTTGCGGCGCAGATCGCTGAACCGCAGGCGCGTCGACGTTGCCGAGCGGATCGACGAATCTCAGCGCCGACGATGTCGTACGATCTGCGCATCGACGCTGAGCTGCAGCCGGCCGAGCTCGCCTGCGTCGCTTGCGCGGCACGAGGGCAAGCCGACTTGCCCGCTCCGTTCGCCCGTCGAGCGCCACCTCGAAATCTTCGCCCGATGCGCCCGACACCGGTGAGAAACGAGATCGGCGTGCTGGAGCGAAAGGCGGCGCGAAATGGAGCCTTGAGCACCTGCTGCTCATCGGGCTGATAGAACCACAAGGTCGTGCCGTCGGCGACGATCACCTGCGTCGAACCGTCGGTGAGGCTCCAACGCATCTTGCCCGGCCGCTTGAACGCCACCGTGCCCTTGGCGTGCATCGTCTTCCGGCGCTGGCGACGCCGAGCTCCTGATCCACCGTTGCGCTCAGATCTTTGGTCGCGTCGAAGCGCTTCCTGCACGCGGCGCACGATCTCGTCGCACGGCGACGGCATGCGCGCGCGGCGCTCCAGACGCTACAGCACGTGCGCCCAGACCGATCGAGGCCGCATCGATGCGCATCAATCCGCCTCGATCGGCGGTGCCGAGCACTTCGCGCGGACGGCCGCCTTCGCTCGCCGTGACCACGCCTTCGCGCTCCATGCGCTCGATCATGCGTGCGGCGCGGTTGTAGCCGACCCGCAAGCCGGCGCTGCACCCAGGAGATCGAGGCCTGGCGGCTCTCGGTGACCAGCCGCACCGCCTGATCGTACAGCTCGTCGTCCAGATCGTCCTCTCCGGCGCCTCGCTCGTCCTCGTCGTCCGGCCTTCGAGCAAGCTCGAGCGCGTACTGCGGCGCGCCCTGCCGCTTGACGAAGCTCGACGACCTTGCGGATCTCTGCCTCGCGACACGAGGCGCCGTGCAGGCGCTGCACCGCGCGCGGTGCCCGGCGGCATGTACAGACATGTCGCCGCCGCCGAGCAGGCGCTCGGCGCCGATGCGAGTCGAGGATGGTGCGCGAGTCGACGCGCGCCGTCACCTGGAACGAGATGCGCGCCGGGAAGTTCGCCTTGATGAGGCCGGTGATGACGTCGACCGACGGCCGCTGCGTCGCCAGGATGAGATGCATGCCGCGCGGCGCGCGCCTTCTGCGCCAGCCGCGTGATCGGCTCCTCGACGTCGCGGCCCACCGTCATCATCAGATCGGCGAGCTCGTCGATGATGACGACGATCTTGGGCAGGTGCTCGTGGCGCACCGGCGGCCGGCGTCCGCGCGGCGTCTCGTCGTCGTCGTCGCTCGTCGAGCTCGGTCAGCTCGATCACTCCGCCCGGTGCGCCTCGGCCTGCTCGCGCTCGACCAGCTGGTTGTAGCTGTCGATGCTGCGGACGCCCGTTCTGCTTCAGCAGCCGGTAGCGCTCGTCCATCTGCTCGACGATGTTGTTCAGCACCGACCACCGCCTTCTTCGGATCGGTGACGACCGGCACGAGCGAGATGCGGATGTCCTCGTAGACCGGACAGCTCGAGCATCTTCAGGTCGATCATCACGAAGCGCACGTCGCGCGGCGACGCCTTGTACAGGATGCTCATGATCATGCGCGTTGAGCGACACCGACTTGCCGCTGCCGGTCGCGCCGGCGATCAGCGAGATGCGGCATGCGCGCCAGATCGCCGACGACCGGGTTGCCCGGCGGTGTCCTTGCCGAGCGCCAGCGTCAGCGTCGAGGCACGATGCGCTGAACGGCTCGCTCTCGACGATCTCGCGCAGCAGCACCTGCTCGCGCTCGGGTTCGCGACCTCGATGCCGACCACGGCCTTGCCCGGCACCGGCGCCAGGATGCGCACGCCGAGGCGCGCGCAGCGCCATCGCCAGATCGTCGCCGCAGGCTGACGATGCGGTTGACCTTCACGCCGGGCGCCGGCTCGATCTCGAAGGTGGTGATCACCGGTCCAGGCCGCACCGCGACGACCTTGCCCTCGATGCCGAAGTCCGCGAGCTTGGCTCTCGAGGATCTGCGAGCTCTTGCGCAGCGCCTCCTCGTCGATCTGCATATCGGCGTGCGATTCGGCGCCGCCAGCATACGCGTCGGCGGCATCTGGTACCGTTCATCGCCGAACGGCAACTCTTCCTGCACGCGTACCGGCTTGCGCTTGGCCACTGCGGACTTGCGCTCGCATCGTCCGCGAGCGACGATGATCGGCGCCGCGGCGGTAACCGGCATCTCGCGCTCATTCGGTTTCCCGGGCGCGGAGCGACCACTTCGCGAACCTCGCGCACCGATTCCGCTGCCGCGGCGCGATAGCTTGACCACGCCGTCGCTGACCTCCGCGCGCGGCGCTGCCGGCGAGTCCGCTCACCGATACGCGGGTGGCGAAGATGAACGACAGCAACGCTCACGGCGCCGACGATGACGGCAGTGCCGAGCGTGCCGAATCCCTCGCGACAAGCGGAGCGGCGAGAAATCCGCCCAGCCAACCGCCAGCACGGGTCACCGATGCAGCGCCGGTGGTGGCGACACGACGCCGAGAAGCACGGCGGCGCAGAGCAGGAGCACGACGGCCGCGCTGCGCGCCACGGTCAGCTTCCGTCGGCCGCATGGCGGAACAACACGATCGCGACCACCACCAGGTAGAGCGGCATCAGGTAGGCCGCGTAGCCAAGCGCCTGCATGGTTGCGTCGGCGAGGCCGTGCCGACGCGACCGGCAAAGTTCAGATTGGGCAGCTCGCTCTGATAGGCGAAGAAGCTGACGCTGGTGAATGCCGCCGCGGTGAGACTGAGCAACGCGGCCACATCGTCGAGCAGGCGCGATTCGTCGCGCGGCTCCGCACCGCCACGCGCCGCTTCGCGCGGCTCGGGTTTCGCGCGGCGGTTCTCCGCCGTCTCCGTGCGCGACCGCCCCACGCTACATCTCCATCACGAACGGCAGCACCACGGGCCGGCGGTTGAGCTGTCTTGCTGATCGTAGCGGCGCAGCGCTTGCGCACTCTCTTGACTTCGAGCGACTGGTGCGCGACTCGGGCGCGATCGCGTCCAGCGCCGCGCGCGACGACCTCGCGCGCCTCCTCGAAATAGCGCGGCTGCTCGTCCTCGGCGAACACGCCGCGCGGCGATGAGGCCGGGCCCGCGATGAGCTCGGCCGCTGTGCTGATCGACGGCGAGCACCGCGAGCAGCAGTCCGTCCTGCGAGAGATGTCGGCGATCGCGCAGGACGATGTCGCTGATGTCGCCGATACCCTTGCCGTCGACGAACACGCGCCCGGCGCAACGGGCTTCGCCGCGGCGCGCGCCGGCGGCGTCGATCTCGAGCGCCTGCCCGTCTTCGAGCAGAAATCACCGCGTCCTCCGCCAGACCGACCGACGATGCGCGCCAGCCGGATGTGCTCGGTGAGGTGGCGATACTCGCCGTGCACCGGAACGAAGTAGCGCGGTCGGACGAGGCTGCAGCATGAGCGCCAGCTCGTCCTGGCTGGCGTGACCGGAGACGTGCAGGCCGGCGTTGCGCGCCGTGAAGACCTCTGCGCCCCGCGCCGGCAACATGTGGTTGATCATGTTGCTGATCGTGACGCTCGTTGCCGGGAATGATGCGCGACGACAGGATCACCGCGTCGCCCGGGCCCATGCTGCACGGAGCCGTGGTCGTCCATGGCGATGCGGGTGAGCGCCGATAGCGGCTCTCCTGGCTGCCCGAGATCAGCACCGTCACCTGGTGCGGGGCAGCGTGTGTCGAGCTGCCGATGCCTCGACGATAGATCGACGGCGGCACGCGCAGGTAGCCGAGGTCGCTGGCGATGCGCGATGGCTGTTCACCAGCTGCGGCCGACGACCGCCACGCGGCGCGCCGCCGCTCCCCGACAGGTCGAGCGACCTGCTGCAGTGCGGTGCACGTGCGACGAGAACGTGGAGAAGAAGATCACGCCCTCGGCGCTCTGGAAGACCGCTCTCGAGCCCGGCGCGCACGCTGCGCTCCGACGCCGTCGAGCCGGCGTGCTCGGACGCTGGTCGAGTCCGAGAGCAGCAGCGAGCACGCCGCGCGCTGCCGTAGTCGCGGCGAAGCGCCTGGATGTTCGGGCCGCGCCCGTCGATCGGCGTGTGGTCGATCTTGAAGTCGCCGGTGTGCACGACGACGCCGACCGGCGTCGTGATCGCCAAGCGCGACGGCGTCGACGATCGAGTGCGTCACGTGGATCGGATCGATCGCGAACTGGTCCCAGCTCCCAGCGCTCGCCCGGCGCGGATAGACGCGCAGATGCGGTCGACTGGTCGAGCCTCGTGCTCGCGCAGGCGCGCGCGTGATCAGCCCGGCCGCCATCGGCGTCGCGCAGACCGGCACCGCGAGGTCGCGCGCAGCGCGTACGGCAGCGCGCTCCGATGTGGTCCTCGTGACCGTGCGTGATGACGAACCCGCGGAAGCGCGGGCCGAGGCTGGCGCAGGTAGCTCGAGCTCCGGGATCACCAGGTCGATGCCGAGCATGCTGGTGTCCGGGAAACATGACACCGCCAGTCGATGGCGATCGCCTCGCCCGGCGCACTCGAGGCACCAGACATGTTGAGGCCGATCTCGCCGAGACCGCCGAGCGGCACGACTGCGCAGCGGGCCGTCGCTGCCGCCGCTCACACGTGCCTCCGACAATGTGGCGGCGCGAACCGCGACTCGACTCGGCTGCAGGCCGCCACCGCGGCCGTCGAGCGGCCGCAAAGCCTTGCGCTAAAAGGGCTTCCCGCATCATCCTCAACCACCGCGGCGAATGATAGCGGCGCGCTACTCCGGCAAGTCAACGCGATGCGTCGCGCCATGCGAGGCACCTTGACGGCCAGTGCGACAGCGCCGGTTAGGCGTCCGCGCACTCTGTCATTCGCGCGAGGTCGCCGCGACCTCCACGCCGCCAGAGACATCGAAACGAAAGCGAGGGCGCCGTGCGAACAAAGCCATCATCATCGGCAATTTGGGACGCGACCCGGAAGTGCGCTTCACCCCGAGCGGTCAGGGCCGTCGCGAAGCTTCTCTGTCGCCACCACTGAGCGCTGGACCGACCAACAGGGCCAGCGTCAGGAAAGACCGAGTGGCACAACATCGTCGTCTGGGGAAAGCAGGCCGAAACCTGCGGGCAGTATCCTCGAGCAAGGGCCGCCAGGTGTTCGTCGAAGGCGAATCCACCACGCGCAGCTACGACGACAAGGACGGCAACAAGCGCTACAAGCACCAGGAGATCGTGGCGCGCGACGTGCGCTTCCTCGGCGGTGGTGGGGCCGGCGGCGGCGCCGGCGCCGGCGCCGCGCCGGCGGACGCGTCGCCGATCCGGGCTTCTCGGCTCCTGCCGGCGAAGACGGCCCGCCGCCCGACGACGACGATATTCCTTGACGCGCGGCGCCCGCGCGGGCTCGCGTCGAGCGGGCCCATGAGCGAGATCCGGGTCGCCACGCGATCGACGGCGCAGCGCAGAGTCGCGGCGCGGGCGCTCCCGACCGCCAGGCGCGCAGGGCGGCTGCGCCTCCCGGCGAGCCTCGAACGAAAGCACGTCCGGGGATAAGAAGCGCTTCTGCCGTCGGCCTCCTCCCGCAGCGATCATCCCATGCCGCAGGCGCAGCTGGGCGACGCGGGCGAGATTGTCCGCGACGAAGCGCAGGGCGCGGCAAGCCGGATAGGCCTCTCCTTCCACCGCACCCAGGCCGGCCACGACCTCGATCGGCGTAGTACAGCAAGCGGTCGATCTCGACGCGCTGCCCATGCGTCCGGAGTCGACCAGTCGACGGCCGGTAACCGGCTCGGGAACTCGGCCAGCATCGCCGCGGCAAACTGCTGCGGCGGCGAGTCGATCGTCATACTGCCGGTCGGCGTCGCGACGATGCGCCGCCAGCCCAGGCGCACGGCACGCGCTGCACCGGACAGCCAGATCACCTCGGCGCGCATGCCGGCGCTGAGCGCGATGACGTTCGCACCTGCACGCCGCCGCTCACGACGGCACCCGGGCGTGCCCCCGCCCGCGCAATCGAAGGCGCGCAGGGCATAGGCTTCGATCTCGTGCTGCGGCCAGAGCGCGATCTGGTTAATTTCTTCGACGTCAGCGTAGGCGCTGACCGTGGAGTCGTCGCGCACATAGCGGCGCGGCGCACGACGGTCTCGGCGTCGAGCCGGGCCTGAGCGCCGATCACGAACGGCACGCCGGACCAGCGGCTGTCGGACGGCTGCGCGATCGACCCGTCCGTACAAGCGAGTGCCAGTGCAAATACCGTGAGAGCTATGCGCTTCGACATGACAACGCCTCATTGAGCACTTCTGCCTAACGATCAAGTGACTGCATTGCGCCGTGGCGGCGCATCAATCCAGTCAACCTGTGCGTTGCCAAACGCCGCGCGGCGCGCCGGATCCCGCAGGCCGGGAAAAACTTCCACAGCGGCGAACGCTCAGCAGGAGCGCTGCCGGGAGGGGAAATCATGCAGCGCATCGCTCGCGTGCTGGTCTTGCTCGTCCTGTTCGGTCTGATGATCGCCACCGCGCCGCGTCCTGCCGGCGCCTTCTGCATCTTCGACTGCAGCTACGCCAAGACGAAGTATCCGATCGCCCTGGCGCACGGCCTCGGCGGCTTTCGACGAGCTTTGCGGGGTCTGGCTGCTGAGCTACTGGTTCTGGGATCGTCGGCGAGCGCGGGCTGCGCGACGGCGGCGCGACGGTGTTCGTCGACCGAAGCGCGCCAGCTCAATCCCGGACCGAGTGCGCGCGGCGAGCAGCTGATCGACCAGATCGAGACACATCGTCGGCACTCACCGGCAAGCCTAAGGTGAACCTGATCGGCCAGCTGGCCACGGCGGCCTCGACGTGCGGTACGTCGCCAGCGCGGTGCGGCCCGACCTCGTGGCGCCGGTGAGCGCCGGTCGGGAGCTCCGCACAAGCGGCGCGGCGCTGGCCGCCTTACCTGCGGGCCAACGTGCAGAGCGGCTCGTTCACGCGAGTCGGTGACTGGCGCACTTCGCGAACTCGCTCGGCACGGTGCTCGGGCTGCTGACCGGGCAACACGAACCCGCAGGACGCCGATCGGCGCGCTCGACTCAGCTGACCGCCGGCCGGCCTGGCGCAGCCTTCAACGCGCACTATCCGCAAGGCGTGCCTGACGACCGGCCTGCGGCCAGCGGCGCGGCGAGCGTGAACGGCATCCGCTACTACTCGTGGAGCGGGCACCGGCATCCTGACCAACGCTCCGGACGTCTCCGACGCCGCCCCTGGCGCTGTCCTCCTCTCTTCTACCACGCGAGGCCGCCAACGACGGATCTGGTCGGCCAGCTGCAGCTCGCGTTCCTCGGGGCGGTGGTCCGCGACAACTACTTCCAGACCACCTCGACGAGGTGAACCTGATCCTCGGGCTGGTCTCCGACCTCGAGTCGAGCCTCGCCCTCGGTGTTCCGGGCGCCGCACGCCAATCGGCTGGAAGAACGGCCGGCCTGTAGCGATAACGCGGACGGCCTCGATGGCGCAGCGTGCGCTCATGCTGCGGCGGTGCGATCGTCGCCGGCGCCGCCCTGGGCGCTGCTGCGCGTCTCCTCGCACTGCTGCGAACGGACGCGCCGCGCTCGACGGCGGCGCCGCTCACGGGCGCTGCGCCGGACGATCCGCGGCATGATCGCGATTGGCGCCGCCGCGCTGCGACGCGCCCGACGCGGCGCCGCCCGCCGCCCCGCCGGCGTCGCTACGCGATACCGACGTCGATGGCTCGCTCGCAGTCGATGCTGACGGACACCCGTTGATCAGCCCGGCGCTGCGACGCTTCTTCTGAGTACTTCGTCGCCTCCGGCGAGGAGTCCGTCGATCTGCATTCGCCAGCGCATCGAAAGCGCAATCGACGCCCGGCTGAGCGGAGCGGCCCAGGGTGAAGCCATCGATCTCCCGGATCGCTATGTCTCGTACCGCGAACGCGGCTACCTGGTGGAAAGCGAGCCGCCCGGCGGCGACCTGACGCGCGTCGAAGCGCTGCGGCGGTTGCGGCGCGACAGCTTTGGCGAGCACGACGCAGCCGCGCTGTTTGCCGACGAAGAGGCCGTGCCGCCATTGCTGCCGCGCAGCACCGCATCGCCGCGGATGCGACGCTGAGCGAGGACGAGCGGGGCGGCGCAGCTCGCGGCGCTCTTCGAAGCCGAGCCGCCGGAACCGGCGCGCTTTCGGCGCGCGCCGCCGTCACCGCGCCCCTGCGCTTGGCGCGCGCGCGAGGAAGCCGCGCTGGCGCGCCGGCGCCTGCCGGCGGAGATCCGCTGCGCGAGCAGTGCAGCCGGCAGTGAGGCCGCGGAGCGCTGCGGTCTCGACCAGCACCACGCCGAGTGGCAGGCGTGCTGAACTGTACTGCCAGGAACGCGCAGCGATCGATGCCGACGCGTCACTGACGACTCGCAGCGATGCGCGCTGCGCTGCGCGGCCGCCATTTCAGCGGGCCCGAGCTGCTACGTATCCGCGCGCGCTCGATCATTTGGAGGCATCGGCGGCGCCGTGACGATCGCGCCCTGCGTGCTCGGTTGCGTTCTCCCGGGCGCTGTGGCGAAGTGGAGCCTTCTGCGGACGCGACCACGGCGCTCGGCCTCACCGCCGCGACGCTGACCACCTGTTCCTTCGTCCCGCAACTGACCAAGATCTGGCGCGTATCGAAATCCGCCGACGATCTGTCCTACGGCATGTTCAGCGTCCTCGCACCGGCGCGTGTTTCTCTGGTTGGTGTACGGTTCATGCGCGGGACGTGCGCCGCTGATCGCCGCCAACACCATCACGCTGATGTTGAACGTCGCGATTCTGGTGCTGAAGGTGCGCTGGGCTGCCGCCGACGGCGCCGCGGCTCACCGCAGGATGGCGGTGACGCCGCGCCCGGCAACCGCGTGGTTGCGGCCTGCTCGATCTCGCGGGCGACAGAGTCGCAACGATGCGCTCGGTCTCCTGCGGGGTGCGGGAAACCCCACGCGCGCTTCCGCCAACGCGACGGCCTGGTCGAGCCGGCTGTCGGCGAGAATCGCATAGCGGTAGCGCAGCTTGCGCGCGCGCTCGAGCTCGTCGGAGCTGAAACCGGTGTCGGCGGCGCGGCGGCAGGTATCGGTGACGGCGCGCATGAGGCGATCGGCGTGGCTGCGCCACTGGCGCTGATCACGGCCAATGCCCAATCCGCCCCCACCGAGATGCGCGCCGACCTCGTAGCTGAGACCGAGGCGCTCGCGCAGTTCCTGGAACAAACGGTCGTCGGGATCGGCGCCGACGATATCGACCGCGACTCCGGTAGCGAGCAAGGGTCGTGGAGCGGATGCGATGGGCATCAAGATGGCCAGATACGCCTGGTTGCTGTCGCGATCGCGCAGCGTCAGCCGACCGCCGCCGCCCCAACGCATTGCGGGCACCCGGGGCTGCGGCTTGCCGGGGAGGCCACGATGGTCGGCGCCGCACGGCCGCCTCGCGGCCTCCGACCCGACGCCACCCACCACTGCCAGCACGGTGTTGGGATGCGATGCGTCGCCGGCGCAGGAAGGAGACGACATCGGGCGACTGGATGCGCGCCACGCTGGCGATGGTCCTCGAGACCGGGTGCGCGAGTGCGCCGCGAAACATTTCCCGCCCACGCGCGCCGGTAGAGTCGCTCGCCCGACCGTCGAGGCGACCGCGGATCTCTTCCATCACCACGCGCTGCTCTTTGCGCGGAATCGCCGCGTCAGGCTCGCACGCGCGTGCGGTAGATACTGCTCGGCGAGCAGCGCCGAGCGCCCGCGTCGAGGTGCGTCGCTGAAGACCTCGATCGTGGAAGCGCCATGATCGCCTTCGTAGCCAGGCGGTGTCGGCGTTGTGCTCGCCGCCGAGCTCGGCGGCGCGGCGGTTCAGCGCGACCTGGTCGAGCTCGCGCCGTGCCCTGGAACCGTGCCATGTGTTCGGCCATGCGCGAGACCGGCAGCGCGCCATCGAAACGCCGGCGCGCACCACTCAGCGCAATCGCCGTCAGCTTCGCTTCGGATGGCGCTGGTACACAACACGCAGGCCACGATGGCGGAATCGGGACAGCATTGCCTACGCAAGAGCAATACGTAACTGAACGAAGTACAC
>ERZ1370068.1064-contig-10973_pt1 | contig 25081 bp, 39 predicted proteins | sample MGYA00561227_ERZ1370068 | MGnify/ENA primary metagenome ERZ1370068 (study PRJEB38410, sample SAMEA6850437) | metagenome | study: Metagenomic assessment of the ecological functions of the soil: analysis of the soil microbiota associated with the...
TTACGTATTGCCTCGAACGCGCTGCTCGTCGACCTCGCGGCGCCGCCGGCAACACCCAGGCGATTGGCGCGCGGGTTCGAGTGACGACGGGATCGCGGACGCAGATTCGTGACGTGAAGGCGGGGTCCAGCTATCTGAGTCAGAACGATCTCCGCGCCCATTTCGGCCTCGCCGCAGCCGCGAGTGCCGATCGGATCGAGGTGGTGTGGCCCATCCGGCCGGACGGAGACACTCACCAACGTATCCGCGAATCAGATCATCACCATCAAAGAGGGCAACGGAATCGTTGCCCACAAGCCTTTTCGCGCTGAGGCAGCAGCAATGACGTGTTCGCTCTACGGAGCTGGCCCGCGGAGTGTCAGCGACGGAAGCGGACGTAGCGGTTCTCTGGGGAGCGCGTCCTCTGCTGTGTAGGTGACGACGTCGACCTGGGCGTTGTGGTCGTCCTGGAGGATCAGGTTGCCTCCCTGGTTTCCGAGCTGGACACCGTTGCCGTCGAGCGCGATCGAGGATCGGATTGCCCCGGCCCGAGTCGTCGCGTTGATCGGCGTGACTCGCGCGTTCTTGTCCAACGAGCCGCCAGTTCGTGAGCGTCTGCGCGCGTCGTCGCGAGGCTTGCCAGAACGACGACCTCGCGGCCCGCGATCCGGGCCGCTCGGATTGATCAGCGCGCGCTCGAGATAGATCGGCAGATGTGGACCGGCGGCGGTGGCGGTGGCATGACGCCTGCAGCGAGGATCTGGCTGATCGGGGTGGAGCCGGGCGCAGCATTGCCCGCGGCGTCGGTCGGAATCCGCTGGGTCTGGAAGCCGAGAAAGAGACCGAGATACGCGATCGGGAAACGCCAGGATGAGTCCGCCGTCGTGAAACGCGCCGTTGTCCCCGGCGTGCGGTCCGACGTTGCCCTGGTTGAGGTGAATGTCGTGGATGCCGTGGAGACCGTCGGTGTTGCCGAATTCGATGTCGATCGGCTTGTGCAGAGTTCCGGTCGAACTTGGCGCCGAACGCATAGAGCTCGCCACCGGCAGTTCTTGCATTGGTCGAGATACAAGCGACAGCAGATCCTGCAGGTCGTCGCTGCTCGCGTTGCCGGACGGCGGCAACAACCGACCGTGCTTCCAGTCGAACAGTGGAGCCTTGACGTAGTCGAGGGCGTGGCCCGCATTCCGTGGCGACAGTGCTGAACCCTGACGCCTGTCGCCGGAAGCGACGCCAGGAGCGGATGGCCCGCGAGCGGGTCGACCACCCAGAACGCGACGTTGGAGCCGGTGTCGGACTGCACGTTCACGGCAATCCGCCACGGTTGGCCGCTGTCCTCGAGGACGCGAATCTGCAGATGAGGCGTCGATTCGTTGTCTTCGCGCTTGTAGCGGTCGGGCCGGCCTCGAAGCACACCGTAAAGGATCGCCACGTCCCCTCCTTCGAACCGTCGCGGCCAGATTATCCGCCAATCACGCAGACAAGCCTTCAATTTCAGCTGCTAAGGTCGGGAGCTGGTCGATCTATGCCAGACGTGTCATGAACGCACCTCTGCTAGAGTCACCGGAGAGGCGCATCGATGAAGCTCGATCTGCACGTCTCGCTCGCCTTCAACGGTCAATGCGAGGCCGCGTTCAGGTTCTACGAGCGGTGCCTGAACGGCACAATCACATTCATGCATGACATGGGGCAAGTCTCCGATGGCCGCCGAGGCGCCTCCGGGTTGGGAGACGAAGATCTATCACAGCACTCTGAAAATCCGGCGACGCCGTCGTGAATCGGCGGGGACTTCTCTTCCGATCCGGTACGAAGCAACCACATGGCTTCTCCTTTGTGCTTCAGATGGACGACCCGATTGCGGCAGAGGGCGTTTTTCAGGCGCTATCGGAAAACGGCAGGGTCGACGATGCCACTACAGGAGACGTTCTGGGCAGGCCGGTTCGGCGTTCTGAAGGACCAAGTTCGGAATCACCTGGACCATCAATTGTGAGAAAAGTCGCCGAGCCAACGGCTGCGGCCTAACGACTGAGCAGAGGCACGGTGCCTCGCACAGCCCAGGCGCGCGCGTCGAGCACGATAGGACGATCGTCACCCTCGCCGAGCAACCGCCGGCGTAAGTTCAGCCGCAATTGCTCGCGGTCGCTCGTCGAAAGCGTCGCCGCGTACGCGCCGGCCTGGACCTTGTCTTTCGAGGAACGGCGACCAGTAATCGTCGAACGAAGAGAACCGGCGTCTCGATCGTGAGCGCTTCGTCGGCCACGTTCTCGAGCTATATGTTTGCGCCACAGCTCTGACAGGTCGCTGCGGCGGGACAGCGGCATATGTCGCTCGTCTTTCCCGTCTGCAGCTGGGATTGAGCGCAACCGCCTCGTCCCAGAACACACGCAACATCTTCATCCCTTCCCCGTAATCCCATACCGCACGCGGCGATCGTGCCGCCGGGCCTCGTCACACGGACCATCTCCTTCAACGCCTTCTCGGGATCGGGAATGAAATTCAGGATCAGCAGCGATAATGTCCGATCGAAGCTTGCATCTTTGAAGGGAAGGTGTTGCGCATCGGCAACCGTCGAACCGCACACCCTCTTGCTCGATGATGCAGCTTGCGCGTAAGCGACGTACGGCTCCGACGGATCGATGCCGAAGACGCGACTCGAGGGAGCGGCTGCAACGATGGCGGCGGTCAATGCTCCGGTCCCCGATCCGATGTCCACGACGGCGTCGCCGTCTCGGCAACGCCGCGCGAACTGCACCAGAAGCGGAGCGAGCTTGCGGCTCCATCGGCCCATGGAATCGTTCGTACGCGTCACCGAGCGAGAACATCGGGGTGGTCGGCTCCCTCCGGGGCGCTCAGGGTTCGATGAATGCGCTGAGGGTGCTCGCTACAACGTGTTGATTCTAAAGGCGAGGCCGAATATCGTCTTCATCTTGGCTTTTAGCGACCAGTAGGAACTGAATCCAGCAAAGCGATGTCGAACAGCGACTACGACGTCATCGATCGCCGGCGGTGGCATCGCCGGTCTCACCGCGGCTCTGCATGTGCGGCGCGTGCCGGCGCGGAAGACGCGCGTCTTGACCGGGCCCGCACTCGGCGGCCACCTCCTGAGCATCGAACGCATCGACGGCTATCCCGGCTTTCCCGATGGGATCCCCGGCTATGACCTGTGCCCGATGATTCAGGAACAGGCCGCCGGCGCAGGCGCGGAGTTCGACGCGGCCGAGGTGACCGGTCTCGCCGCCCACGACGGACGCTGGCGCGTGACGACCGGCGCGGCGGCGACCTGTGGGCTCGAACCGTCGTGATCGCAACCGGCACGACGACGAAGACGCTCGGGATTCCCGGCGAGGAGCGACTGCGCGGCAAGGGCGTGAGCCACTGCGCGAGCTGCGACGCTCCTCTCATGCGCGCTCGCATCGGTCGGCGTCGTCGGCGGCGGAGATTCCGCGCTGCAGGAAGGCGCTGACGCTGGCCCAGCACGTAGCGCGCGTGATCGTTCTGCACCGCGGCACGGCGTTTTCCGCGCAGGCCGCGCTACTGCCGAGCGCGTCCGCGAGCATCCGAAGATCGAAGTCCGCTTCGACACGATCGTCGAGGAAGTGCTCGGCAACGGCGCGCCTCACAGGTGTCCGCACGCGGACGGTGAGCGACGGGAAGACAGCGGACCTCGAGCTGGCCGGTCTGTTCGTGTACGTTGGGCTTGCGCCGGCAACGGCGTGGCTGAATCAGCTGGCTCGATCTCGATCCATCCGGGACGGATCCGGACCGACAGTCGCGATGCGCAGTGCCGTCAGGCGGGCCTGTTCGCGGCCGGGACGGTCCGCTCCGGATCGGCCGGGCGGGCGGCGGCCGTGCGGCCGGCGACGGGGCGACGGCCGCGATCGCCGCCGACCAGTACTTGAGAGACGGCAGCGTGGCGCTCGCGTGAGGTCGCCGGCGTCAGCAGTCTGAGGACGCAATGACTCAGCAAGCTGACTGTGCACGATCCCCGTGGTTATCCACCGAAGGTTGTCGGCAAGCGTCTGGCGCCGCGGCTGTCGTCGCTCGACGGAAAGACGGTCTATCTGGTCGACTGTCTGGTTCGACAACTCCGACGTGTTCATGGAGCAGTTGACGGCAGCTGGTTCGCGCGAGCGCCTGCCCGCGGTGAACGTCCGCACGATCCGGCCGAAGGAGACATGGGCCGACGATGAGGAGATGCGCGCCAGCGATCGCCTCCGATGGCGACGCGGCGATCCTCGGCGTCGGTCTTTGAAGCACCTGCAGCCCGACGGTCGTCGGGCTCGCGGTGGCGCTCGAGCAGGACGGCATTCCGACCGTCGCCGTGCACACGAACGTGTTCGCGCGGCTCTGCAAGCGCGACGGCGCTCTCCATGGGCATGCCGCGCCTGCGTCAGGCGTACGTGCCGCAGCCGGTGGTCGATCGTTCGGCCGGCCGACCTGCGCGCCTACATCGACGGCAACGATCCGGTGTCGAAGCGGCCCGTTCATGCAGGAGGTGATCGACGGCCTCACGCGTGCCGCTCGACGGAAGCGGACCTGCAGGGTGTGTCGTTCGAGCGGACCACGCCGCGGCTGCTCGAAGCCCGACACCGAAGACAGCCTGCAGCGGCTGTTCGAGGAGAACCACTGGACCGATTGCCTGCCGGTCATGCTGCCGACCGAAGCGCGCGTGGAGGCGATGCTCAAAGGCACGAGCCATCCGCCGGACAAGGTCGTCGGCCGGCTCCGCCCGACGGCGTTCCGCGAGTTCTGGGAGTTCACCGTGGAGAAGGTGGCGGTCAACGCCGTCATGGCCGGCGCGCGGCCCGCAGTATTTCCCGGTGATTCTCGCGCTCGCCGCGAGCGGCATCACGGCGCGATCGAGCAGCACCAATTCGTTCGCGACGATGGCGGTCATCAACGGCCCGATTCGCAACGAGATCGGCATGAACTCGGGCATCGGCGTCGATGGGTCCGCACAACCACGCCAACGCGACGATCGGGCGCGCCTACGGCTTGCTCTCGCAGAATCTCCAGGGCGGATCGGTTCCGGGCGAGACCTACATGGGGTCGCTCGGCAACTGGTACGCGTACACGGCGGTCCTGCCCGAGGCCGAAGAGCGCAGTCCGTGGCAGCCGCTGCACGTGCAGCAGGGCTTCAAGCCGACCGACAGCGTCGCCACCGTCTTCTTCGGCGGGTGGTATACGCACTGCCGGCTACGGTCCGCAGCGCCACCTGGCAGGAGAAGATGCGGCACATGCCTCGCGGCGGTCGAGCAGCTACAGCCCGCCGCTGCTCGTGATGGATCCCATTGCGGCGCGCGGCTTCGTCGAGCTCGGCTTCGACACCAAGGAGAAGCTGATCGACTGGTGCGCCGAGAACGGGCTGCTGACCGCGCGCGAGTACTGGGACAATCAGTGGACGCAGTACTCTGATGCAGCCGCGCGCAGTCGCCGGCGTCGAGCCGTACGCGTCGCGGCTCAAGCGCCAAGCCCGACGAGATGATCAAGATCTTCGAGCCGTCGGAGATCAACATCGTCGTCGCGGGCGGCGAGACGCAGGGCGCCTGGAAGATGATCGGCGGCTCGCTGCGGGCGACGGTGTCGATCGACGCGTGGCGGTGATGGAAACCCAGAACGGAAGGCTATTGATCCAGCCTGAAGCTGTGTGACGTCTCCACGTGAACCGTTGGTGCCTTCGCTGGTCTCCAAGGACGACATTGCAGCGGAGACCACGAGTGCCGCGCACGAGGGTCGTAGATGGCGCCGACGCATAGTAAAACCGTAAGCCCACCCCACTCGCGCCCACGGCCAGGTCGCGCGGACGGCGCCAGTCGCTTCGCGAACGAGTCGTCCAGCAGCTTCAGGAAGTCGTCGGTGATCGGCTTCGGCGCGACCGCGCTCCACAGCTCCCACAGGAGCCATGCCGCGACAGCGACCAGCAGCAGGCCACACCAGGCGTTGAACACGCACGTTCAGCGCTCCCGCCCTGTAGGCGACGCGTTCACAGGGCTGAACGATCGGCGGCGCGGCGTAGCAGTTCGTGAAATCGAACACGGTGACGATGTTGTCGGGCGCGGTGGCGATGAGCCGCGTGCCGAACGCCAGAGCGCCGCACACGAGCACGCCCATCCAGACTTCCCACACGGCCAGCCCGACCCAGTCGCTGCATCGAGTCCGGCGGGATCGTCAGCGACCGCCGCTTCCAGGGACTCATCTCGGGCAATGCGGCGCGCGCCATCGTCTATCTCCATCTCCTTCGCGTGAGGTTCTCGCTGGCGCTGACGCCCGGCTCCTCGATCGTAATCACTCTGTTGGCGCCGCGATTGCCCCAGGGCGGCGGTGCGCCGTCGCCGACGCGGATCGTGATGACCGGAAACGGCGGAACCTCTCTTCGGCCACGGCGTGCGGCAGTCGCTGACGATGACCAGCAGGTCGATCGGCGCGACTCTTTCGCTCGATGAACGCGCGCAGCCCGACGCCGATGTCCGTGCCGCCGCCGCCATACAACTCGACCTGCGCGCTCGAGAACACCTTCCTCACGTCGTGCACGGCGGCATCGCAGCACGCGACGACCACGTCCGCGCCGTACCCGAGTTGGCGCGTCAGGCCTCCCAGCTCCGCGACGGCTCTCGCCAGCTGCGAGTCCTCCATCGAGCCGGACGTGTCGATCAGAGAACCCGGCCGCGGCCGCGGCTGGTAGAAGCTGGCCATGATGAACTCGCCGTAGCAGGCCTGCCGGCGATGCGGCCGCCTGTACGTGCGGTCGTAGCCGGCCGAGCGTGCTGTCGCGCAAGGCTCGCCGCACCGCGTGACGGATGCGTCGCCATGTAGTCGACCTTCGGCGCGAGCGTCGCGCGGGCCCAGCGCCGCCAGCCGCAGAGGACGTCGCCGTCGTAGCGGCGAGATTCTCGTCGATGCGCCGCGCCACCTCGCGCCGCACGAGCTCGGCCTTGATCCGGTCCGACACCCGGCACCCTCCGCTCGGCTCCATCGTCGGCCGGCAGCTCCCAGAATCGCCGTTCGCCGTGCGCGCCCGACCCGCAGTCCTGCCACGACTGCGGCTCCGTCGCCGGCTCGCGTCTCGTCCGCTCGCGGCGGAGCCGGCAGCTGGTTGTAGTAGATCTCGGCGTTGTTCCCGCTCTGCAGTCCATACTTGCCGGGCAGCGGCGGATCGCCCGGCAGCGGCAGTCCCTCGGCGTGGAGATCGTCGTTGATCTCGCAGTCGCCGGCGGTGTTCCAGCGCCGGTGGTCCGTGATGCCCGCGGCCTTCTTGCGCGCCTCGTGGTCGCGCAGCAGATGGCTCACCTCGTGAATGAGCAGGCGTCGCGTTCTGCTCGACCGTGTGCGTCGCGACCCAGTCACGCGTTGTAGTACAGCCGCCAGTGCGAATCGACGGCCATGCTGCCGATCAGATCGGTCTCGACCGGAACGAGGCTGAAGAGCGCCGGCGCGAAATAGCTGCGCTGATGCGCCGCCCGCACGCGCGCCGCCTGCAGCGCGCGCGAATACCCGTCGGCCTTCTGATCGGCGCTGCGAATCAGATCGAGCGAGCCTGATTCCCACGTCACTCCCTCGGAACGAGCTTCGCCATCTGCATCAGCTCGTAGAACGGACGGCACTCCTCGGGCAGCTTCATCAGGCCGTCGGGACGGTTCCTCTTGTCGCACAGCGTGCGCGCCGCCGCCGCCGGGATGTCCGCGTTCTTCCGGCACGCGACGCCGAGCGCGATCATCGCCGCTTCCCATCGCTGCGGCGTGTTGTGGTTGATGACGGCGCCGGCGAGCGAGTAGCAGACCGCATACGCGCGATCGACACGATCGGGCAGCACGAAGCGGCGCGGATCCTTCAGGATGTCCTCGGGATCCGGCAGGTTCAACGTCTCGCGGTACTCGAGGAACGGCAGCGCCTGGTCGCCGACGAGGCCGGCGAGCGCGGCGCCTTGCAGCAGGCGATTGCCCGGCGACACGGCTTCGATCGCCGCCAGCAGCCGGGACGCCAGATACCAGGTGCGGCCCGACGGCCACGGACCGCTTCGCCGGGCCGGATCGTCGGGCGGCGCCATCCAGGCATCGCGCCCCGCGGCCTTCACGTACGCGGCGATCATCGCGCGCTGCCGATGATGGTGCTTGTGCAGGTAGTCGGCCGGCAGGACCGGCAGATCGCTGCGGCGCCGGAAAGTCGCTCACCATCATGTCGCACCACGTTTCGTGGTCCATCGGAAACTCGCCGTGCCACAACCGATTCGCCATCGGCGGCTGGATCTCCTGTCCGCCGGCGGCCCATTCGACGGCGTTGCTGGCGCACAGATAGACGACGCCGCCTTTCCCCGGCTCGTAGTCCGGCAGCGCGAGCTCACCGCAGACGTTCTCCGTCAGCAGGCGCAGCATCGCCGCCTGCGTCGTCGGCGGCACGGTGGTGAGCTCGTCCAGAAAGACCACCACCATGTAGCCGTCCTCGGCGAGGCGCTGCGCGTCGCGCGCCCAGGCCATCGGCAGCAGCCGCACGCCGTCGGGCGTCGAGACCGGAAAGCCGCCGAAGTCCTGCGGCTCCCGAATCGAGCCGATCAGGATGATGACCTTGCACTTGAGTCCCGCGCGCTGCGAATCCCGCCTCGAGACTCTTGGTGAACTCGGTCTTGCCGACGCCGGGAAAGCCGGTCATGTGCATCGGGATGCGAGCCTGCAAGCCGATCGCGATCAATTGAACGAAGTGTTTGAATTCCATCACGCCTTTGCTTCCGCGGGGGTCCGCCAGTTAGACACATACAGCTTAGACACCCAGATTTGACACACGGCAGGCATAGAATCGGAGCGACAGATTTCGAGCCTCCTGGGCGAAGAATAGCCATCATCACTGCAGAGAGGTCTATCGGAGCAACCCAATCCTTCCCAGATCATGCAGATAGGCATGGGCTTCTGGGCATCAAAGGTCCTGTTGTCGGCCGTCCGGTTCAAAGCTTTTCACGTTTCTCGGCGATGGACGAAAACGCACAAGCGAGATCAGAGATCATCTGAAGCTGCAAACCACCACCAGGCATGTATAGCGACTGGCTGGACGCCTTGGTCTCAATGGGATTTCTTCAACGGGATGGATTAATGGAAGGGGCATCGTATTCCAACACGCCGACAACGGCCATGTTTCTCGACCGTTCCAAGTCCACCTACATGGGTGGAATTCCTGGAGATGGCGAACAACAGGCTTTACAGGTTCTGGGGAGACCTCGAGGAAGGATTGCTGACGGGAAGACCACAAAACAGAGCAAGCATGGAAACATGCATTTCTTCGAAGAGCTCTACAAGAATCCGGAATGGCTCCATGAATTCATGGACGCGATGTCAGACTTCCAGGCTGGAAACTTCATGGCTCTCGTCAACGCGTTCGATTTCTCGAAGTACAAGACAATCGCGGACCTGGGCGGGGCGGATGGTTTCTTGTGCTGCATGATCGCTTTGCAACATCCACGCGTCACGTGCCCACCTACGACCTTCCTCCAGTAAAACCGGTCGCTGACGAGAGGATCGCGAGGTCCAAGTTACAGGACCGCGTCAAGGCAGCGATTATTGACATCGATAAAGCCGCCGCGTTTCCCTCCGCCGACGTGATCACCATGGGAAACATCCTTCACGGCTACAACGAAGAATCAAAGCAACAGGTGATCGGAAAAGTCTACGGGGCGCTGAATGACGGCGGCGTTTTCATCGCGATCGAGAACATCATCGACAACGAGAGGAGGAAGAACGCCCTGGGGTTGATGATGAGCCTCAACATGCTGATCGAGAACGGCGACGGATTCGACTATACACTACGAAGACTTCGAAGGGTGGGCGAAGGCCGCAGGATTCAGAAAGATCGAAGGCCTTCCGCTCGCCGGTCCAACCAGCGCGGCGATTGCGCTACAGTGACGCTGACAAGTGATGAGGAGGACGACATGGAACACATCATCAGCGGACTGCTACAGGATTTCGAGCAGGGAAGATGACGCGGCGGCAGCTCATTCAAAGCCTTGCGCTCGCGGCGGCGGCAGGGGCGGCGGTGCGTCCCGCACTGGCGGCTGACACGCCGGTCGCGAAGGCGCTCTCCATCAACCACGTGTCGCACGCAGGTGGCCGACTATCGCAAGACGCGCGACTTCTACGCCGGGTTGTTCGGGATGGCGGTCAGCAACGACGATGGCAAGACACAGTGTCGGTTGACCTTCGGCGACAACATCCTCATTGCCCGGAACGCCGGCAGCCGGCCTGGCGCCAAGATGGGCGTCGACCACATCGCGCACACGCTGGCCAACTGGGACACGGACCCGAAGGTCAAGTCGGCCGTCGAAGCCGAACTCATGCGACGCGGGTTGCAGATCCGAACGACCGAGGGCAGCTTCCACGTCCAGGATCCGGACGGATTCGAGGTGCAGATGGGCGGAAAGAATCAGTAGTGTCGCAGCTCGAGCTCGTCGCGCTGGTGGTGCGGGACTACGACGCCGCCATCCGGTTCTTCGTCGACGTCCTGCAGTTCGAGTTGGTGGAAGACGCACCCTCGCTGACCAACGACGGCCGTCCAAAGCGCTGGGTCGTGGTTCGTCCGCCTGGAGCCCAAACGGGCGTTCTGCTCGCCCGTGCCGACGGCGAGGAGCAAATGGGCTGTGTCGGCCGGCAGTTCGGCGGCCGCGTCGGAATGTTCCTGCGGGTCGACGATTTCGACGCGGCTTACCGGCGCATGGTCGCCGCGGGTGTCCAGTTCGTTTCGCCGCCTCGTGAAGAACCATACGGTCGCCTGGCGGTGTTTTGGATCTCGAAGGCAACAGTTGGGACCTTTTGGGGCGAAATCCGCGGCGATAGTGGAGTCACCAGCGAATCGATTCTTGAGTCTGATTGCGCCCTGGGCGAGAATCTCCCGGCCAGCCGGACCTCCGTTTGAGATTGAAGGAGGGTTGCGATGAGATTCCCGCTCACGTTCGCGCTGCTGAGCGCCGCCTTGATGTGCTCGCTGGACTCGACGGGACATGCCCAGGCGCCCACGCCAACACAAACGCCGCGAACCGTGCCGAACTTCGTCACGGTCACCGATCAGATCATGCGGGCGCCCAAGCCTGAGGATTGGCTGATCCATCGCGGCAACTATCAGGCCTGGGGCTACAGTCCGCTCGACCAGATCAACAAGACCAACGTCAAGAATCTGCAACTGGTCTGGTCGCGCGCCATGGAGCCCGGCATCAACCAGGCCACGCCGCTCGTCTACAACGGCGTGATGTATCTCGGGAATCCCGGCGACGTGATCCAGGCGATCGACGCCGCGAATGGCGACCTCATTTGGGAGTATCGGCACCCGCAGCCGCCGGCGACGTCGTTCCGCGCCAACCACGGACAACGCAAGCGCAGCATCGCGCTCTATGGCGACCACGTCTACTTCGTGACCTGGGACAACATCGTCGTCGCGCTGGAGGCCCGCACCGGCAAGCTGGCCTGGCAGACCAATCGCGGCGGCGACCTCTACGTCAGCAACTCGAGCGGCCCGATCGTGGCGAACGGCGTGGTCGTCGCGGGCAGCACGTGCCAGGTGGCCGGCCACGGCTGCTACGTCACCGGTCACGACGCCAAGACCGGCAAGGAGCTCTGGCGCAACGAGATGATTCCGCGCCCGGGGCAGCCCGGCGACGAGACCTGGGCCGGCTCGCCGTTCGAGAGCCGCTGGATGACCGGCGTCTGGGGCCAGCTCACCTACGATCCGGAGCTCGATCTCGTCTACTACGGATCGAGCGGCGTCGGCCCCGCCTCGGAGGCTCAGCGCAACATGCCGGGCGCAACCATGGCCGGCACCAACACGCGCTTCGCCGTTCGGCCCAAGACCGGCGAAGTGGTCTGGAAGCATCAGGTCCTGCCGCGCGACAACTGGGATCAGGAATGCACCTTCGAGATGATGATCATCAACACGCCGGTCAATCCAGCACGCCGCCGGCATGCTGTCGGTCAATCCGAACGCGCGTCGCGGGCCGCGCAAGACGCTGACCGGCGTCCCCTGCAAGACCGGCATCGCCTGGAGCTTCGACGCCGCCACCGGCGAGTTCCTGTGGGCGAAGCCGACCGTCGAGCAGAACCTCGTCGCGCAGGATCGACCCGAAGGGGCTCGTCACCGTCAACGAGGACGCCGTGCTCAAGGAGGTCGGCAAGACCTATCACATCTGCCCGACCTATCAACGGCGGCCGCGACTGGCCGCAGGGCGCCTACAATCCGAGATCGAACGTCATGTACATGCCGCTGTCGAATCTCTGCATCGACTCGACGGCGCGCACCGATCGCGCTGCCGCGCCGCAGTTCGTCTACAACACGACCAACGTCGGCAAGTTCGCCGACCGGCAAGGACAAGGTCGGCCGCATCGACGCGATCTCGGTCGAGACCGGCAAGACGCTGTGGAGCTGGGAGACGCGGGTCTCGAACTACTCGCCGATCCTGGCGACCGGCGGCGGGCTCCTGTTCAACGGCTCGATGGACCGCTACCTGCGGGCGCTCGACGCCGACAAGGGTCAGATCCTGTGGCAGACACGCCTTCCGTCGCAAGTCGTCGGCGGTGCGCGTGACGTTTTCAATCAACCGCCGGCAGTATGCTGCCGTCACGGCGGGCGGAGGGCGCGATTGGGGCAGTTGGCGTGAGCATGACTCCCGAGGCGGACATCCGCAGCGGGAACAATGCTGTCTATGTGTTCGCGCTGCCTGAATAGTCGCGAACAGGACGAAGCGCCAAACACACTATTTGTCGGGCGCGATCTGACTCAGTTTTTCGAGCTTTTCTTCGGCGCTCTGTCGAGATCAACTCCTGAACCGTTCGTCGCGCTTGTCGGCGGGCAGAAGCTCGAGCGCTTTCCGCGAAGATGCTCGCGCGTTGTCGTTCTGCCCGTCGGCGAGTACCGTCGCCGAGACTGTCGTACGCGTTTGCTGAATTTGGGTAGGCTTCGATGTTCACTTTGAACAGCTCGATGGCTTCCTTGAGCTGTCCTGCCTGCAATCGCTCGTAAGCCGTCTGGTTCAATACACCCTCGGGAAACAAGCTACGCGTTTGGGTTGGTCTTTCGAGCTTCATGGAATATCTGCACCGCTTTGGACGTGCCGCCTGGATTGGCAACTGCGGCCCAGAATTCGGAGACCGGTGTCTTCTTCGCAGCGACCGCCCGACCTGGATCCACGGGTGATTTCAGGAGCGTATCCACGTACCACGTGACGATCTGCCGGGGCAGTTCAGGATGTGGACCAAAGATTTCCGTCCCGTGCCTGCCATCGGCAAATGCGACGAACTTGTTGCGCGGATTGCCGGAGATTTCAGTCAGCCACTCCATCGAGCGAGGCGCATCGCTGTCGAACTGATCGTCGGCCGCAGCCGAGGCAAAAATCGGCAACCACGGGTTCCGGCGCAGGAATTCCAGGCCTTGCGGGTTTGTGCCGCCGGCCAGCAGAACGAGCGACCTGACCTCGCGGTGCCGGACTTGCCACCAGAACTGCCTGATTGACGCCGCAGCTGCCGCCGGCCGCGCCAATGCGGCTCTTGTCGACGCCGACCTGCCCACGCAGGAATGCGAGGGCGGCATCGATATCGCCCGGCCACTTCTCGTTGACCACCTGCTGTTGTTTTTGAAAATCGTTCTCGAACCACTCGCCCTTGCTTTCGCCGAACCCGCGATAGTCGAGCGCCAGCGCATGAATACCGGCGGCGCCAAGCTGACGGGCAAGAGGCTCCCAGGCCTTGCGATTGCTGTTGCACATGTGCAGCAGCAACACGCCGGGACCAGGTTTCGCGGCAGCGAAATAGGTCGCCTTCAGCATCGTTCCATCAGGCGCGATGATGTCGGCATCACGTGGCGGCGCCTCGGCAGCGATCGCTGGTGACGTCGCAGCATACAGCAGCAAGGCAACGACCTTCGCGGACATGGTGCACCTCAAACCAGCGACTGTTGAGCAGTGCGCGCTACGCGCCGGATTCGACGTCGAACGCGAGGGCCTTCTGGACGACGCGCCCGGCGGTGTCGGTCAGCCGGAACTGCCGGCCTTGATACTTGTAGGTCAGCCGCCTGTGATCGATCCCCAGGCACCGCAGGATCGTCGCGTTCAGATCGTGAATGTGCACGGGATCCTGCGTGATGTTGTAGCCGTAGTCGTCGGTTTCGCCGAGCGTGATCCCGGCTTGACGCCGCCGCCCGCCATCCAGATCGTGAACGCGCGCGGATGGTGGTCGCGGCCGTAATCGTCGGCCGTCAGCTTGCCCTGTGAGTACACCGTTCGTCCGAATTCGCCCGCCCAGATGACCAGCGTGTCGTCCAGCAGGCCGCGCTCCTTCAGATCCTGAATCAGCGCCGGCGCTCGGCTGATCGACCTGCAGGCACTGCCGTCCGGATGTCCTTCGGCAGGTCGCTGTGATGATCCCAGGCGCGGTGATAGAGCTGAATGAACCGCACGCCGCGCTCGGCGAGGCGCCGCGCCAGCAGACAATTCGCCGCGTAGGTCCCGGGCTTTCTCGAATCGGGTCCGTAGAGCTCGAAGGTGCGCTCCGGCTCTTTCGACAGATCGGTCAGCTCGGGCACCGAGGTCTGCATGCGGAACGCCATCTCGTACTGCGCGATCCGCGTCGCGATCTCGGGATTGTTCGTCGCTTCGAATTCGAGTCTGGTTCAGTTTCTCGAGATCGTCGATGAACCGTGCCCGCTGCGACTTCTCGAAGCCCGCCGGGTCCGAGACATACAGCACCGGGTCGCCCACCGACCGCAGCTTGACTCCCTGATACCGGCTCGGCAAGGAACCCAGTGCCCCACTGCCGCTCCGCCAGCGACTGGCCGTTGCCGGTAATCATCACGACGAACGCGGGCAGGTCCTGGTTCATCGTCCCCAGCCCGTAGGACACCCAGGCCCCCAGGCTCGGCCGCCCCGCGAGCTGAAAGCCGGTCTGCGCGAACGTCACGGCCGGATCGTGATTGATCTGCTCGGTGTGCATCGACTTGATGAAACACAAGTCGTCGGCCACCTTGGCGGTGTGCGGCAGCAGCTCGCTGAGCCACGCGCCGCGACTGCCCGTGTTGCGCAAACTTGAAAATCGATTGCGCGACCGGAAAGCTCGTCTGCCCGGCGGTCATCGCGGTCAGCCGCTGGCCGTTGCGGATCGAATCGGGCAGATCGGTGCCATGCGTTTTTGCGAGCTGCGGTTTGTAATCGAACAAGTCGAGCTGCGACGGAGCGCCGCTCTGGAACAGATAAATCACACGCTTGGCCTTCGGCGCGAAGTGCGGCAGACCCGGCAGACCGCCCGTCGCGCTCGTGGCGCCGCGCTCTGCGCGAACAGGTCGACCTGCAGCAGCTCCGCCAGCGCGGCCGCGCCGATCCCGATGCCTGCCTGCCCGAGAAAACGCCGCCGGGTCACACTCAGCGGATGTGAGCGTCCACGCGCGGATCCATGGCTACTCCTTCATCACCGTTTCGTTCAGGTTGAGGATCAGGCTCGTCACGCTGGTGTACGCGGCCAGCTCGCTGACGTCGAGCCGCGCATCGCGCGGATATTCGCCGGTGCTCACATATTTCAGGGCCGCGTCCGGTCTTCGCCTTGAACGATCTCGAGGTTCTGCGCGAACGCGTCCAGCAGAATGGCGATCTCCGCTGCTTTCGGCCGGCGCGCGGTCGCCACGCGAAACGCATAGGCAATCCGTTCGGGTGGCGTCGCGCCGCCCTCCTTCATCGACGCGCTGCGCAAACACGCGCGCCGCCTCCGACATACGCCACATCGTTCATCAGGTCGAGCGCCTGCAGCGGCGTATTGGTCACCACCGGTCTGACCATGTGGTTCTCGCGCGCCGACGCGTCGAAGTTCGCCATCGACGGCGGCGGAATCGATGCGCCTCCAGAAGGTGTACAAACTGCGGCGATACAGATTGTCCCCGTGATCCTGCACGTAGGCGCCGCCGCCGCCGATTTCATTCCACAGCCCGTCCGGCTGGTACGGCTTCACCGAAGGCCCGCCGATCTTGTTCACCAACAGGCCCGCAATGGCCAGCGCCTGGTCCCGCACGATGTCGGCCGAGAGCCGCAGCGTTCGGCCCGCGTGCGAGCAGCCGGTTGTCGGGATCCTTCGCCAGCAGCTCCGGACTGCAGGCGCGAGGCCTGCCGGTAGGTCGCGCTCATCACGATCGTCTTCTGCAGCGCTTTCACGTCCCAGCCGGTTCGCACGAACTCGGTCGCCAGCCAATCGAGCAGCTCGGGATGCGACGGCGGCTCGCCTTGCGATCCGAAATCCTCGGTCGGTCTTCACGATCCCGGTGCCGAAGTACATCTGCCAGAACCGGTTCACCGTCACGCGCGCCATCAGCGGATTCGACGGATCCACCAGCCACCGCGCCAGGCCCAGCCGATTCGGCGGATACGCCGTTCGGCGACGACACCAACGCGGCCGGCAGCTTCGGCGTGACCACTTCACCGGGCTTGTCATACATCCCGCGGATCAACAGGTGCGTCTCGCGCGGCGCCGGCATTTCCTCCATGACCATGACGGTGGGAAGGCTTTGATAGAACGCGTCTCGTTTGCCTGGGCATCCGTCAACCGCGTCCGGGCCTGCGCGATGTTGGCCGGGAGCGCGTGCTCGAGGAAGTAATCGCGGATCTTGTCGGCCTGCGCCGGCGTCGCGCTTGTCCTCCGGCAGCGCCGCGATCGCCGTCACCGGCGTGAGATCGGCCAGCATCCCGGCCTCGGCCGGCGACAACGCCCGGCTTGTAGATCCGCACATCGTCGATACTGCCGTGGAACCGGTTCTCCGGCCCGCCGCCGGCGCCGATCCGGAGCGGCTCCCGCTTCACGGCGCCCTGGCTGTTGAAATCGTCGATGAGGATCTCCAGCGTCTGATCCTCGCCGTCGACGTAGATCTTGACGCCGCTCGCCCAGCGCGAGCCGTATAGGTCAGCGCCACGTGATGCCACTGGTTCAGACGTGATCGCCTTCTGCGTCCGCAGCCGGATGCCTTCATCCACCCACTTGGTGCACGTAGTCGTACTCGATCTTTCCGTCTCGCAGGTTCAGCCCGTGTCCGTTGGGCTCGACGATGTCTTCGTCCCTGGTCACGATCGCGCCGCTCGGCGCCGTGGGATAGATCCACGCGGCCATCGTGTACGCATCGTCGTAGGTGACAGTCGGATCGTTCGCACCGAGCGCGCCTCGTCCGGAGCCGTAGCTGTCGAACCCGGCGATATCGCCGCCGAATTGAACGAAGCTCTTGCCGTCGAAGCTCGCCGCCTGCCCGATCTGACCGGCTGCAAAGTCGGAGCAGGCGGCGCGCGGTTTTCAGCTTGCGCGTGCACGGTGACGCGTAGCCTGCTGCGGACGCGGACTCTTCGCGTCCTGCAGCACCGCGACCTGAGGCGCGAGGTCGCCGTCGAACGAGTAGTGGGCCACCAGCCCGCGGGCCGGCGCCCATGCCACCGGCGTGGACGTGTTCAGCGACCGTTCCCATTCGCTGCTGCGCCCGCGCCAGATCCGGCTGCAGCTTCGCATAGGCCGCGTCGGCGGCCGCCAGCTCATCGTCGAGCTGCTTCAACTGCGCCTGCTGATCCGGGAGCGGCGCCGCGATGTACGGCGGCGAGTTGCCGACGCGCCGGAACTTTCCGTGCTCGGGCACGTTGTTGAAATACGCAAACAGCTGATAGAACTCCTTCTGCGTGACCGGATCGAACTTGTGGTTGTGGCACCGCGCACAGCCCAGCGTCAGGCCCAGGAACACCGTGGCAGGTCGTGTCGACGCGATCGACGACGTATTCCGCGGCGTACTCTTCGGGAATGATGCCGCCTTCTGAATTGCCGCGGTGATTGCGATTGAACCCGGTCGCGATCTTCTGGTCCAGCGTGGCATTCGGCAGCAGGTCGCCCGCCAGTTGCTCGATCGTGAACTGGTCGTACGGCATGTTGCGGTTGAAGGCATCGATCACCCAATCGCGCCACCGCCACATGAACCGCTCGCCGTCGGTCTGGTAGCCGTTGCTGTCGGCATAGCGTGCCGCGTCCAGCCACGGGAACGCCATGCGCTCTCCGTATCGCGGCGACCGCAGCAGCCGATCGACGACCTTCTCGTACGCGTTCGGCGACGTGTCCGCCAGGAACGCGTCGAGCTCGGCGGGCGTCGGCGGCAGCCCCGTCAAATCGAGCGACACGCGCCGCAGCAGCGTCGCCCGGTCCGCTTCCGGCGACGGCTTCAGCCCTTCGCGCTCCAGCCGCTGCAGCACGAACGCATCGATCGGATTCCGCACCCACTTCGCATCCTTCAGCCCCGTCGGCAGCTCCGGCCGTTTCGGCGGAATGAACGACCAGTGTTTCTGCCACGTCGCGCCCTGCTCGATCCACCGCGTCAGCAGCGCGATCTGCCGCTCGGTGAGCGGCTCGCCCGCCGCCGCGCCGCCCTGACTCCGCGGCATCCGGACGGCCGGATTCGTGGCGGTGATCCGCGTGATCATCTGGCTGTTGGCCGGATCGCCCGGCACGATCGCGAACCGGCCGCCGCTCAGCGCGTGCTTGGCGCCGTCTTCCGAGATCGAACCGCAGCGTCGCCATCTGCGTCGCCGGTCCGTGGCACTGGAAGCACTTGTCCGCGAGGATCGGGCGGATTGTCTCGGTTGAATTCGATGGTGGCGGGCAGCGTTGCACGGACCGGCCGCGAGAGGCCGACAGGCGGTGCACTTGCGGCGCCGGACTGCGCGGCCTGCATCGCTCGGTCGCACCGAGCAGCAGCGCGACCGCCACGCTTGTCCACCGTGGAAGCCGTGGAATCGTCATCGCTGTCGTGAGAAGTTGCTCATACAGTCCAACCCTCTTGACCGACAGCTCGGATAATCGGCCCATTGTGAAAGGGTGTCAAGCAGCCCATGCAGGTTCCCGAAACTACACTCAGCTCCTCGACGAACCCGCTTTAAGGAGAGGTCCTACGGCGCGGCTTCAGTTCAGGATGAGGGCGATCGGGGACGCACGGTGGCTGCGCGATCCAAAGGCTGTTGACTCAGGGCGCCGCTGGCCGTCCGGGAGAAACCACGCGTTGCTGTTTGAAGCCCCCTGGAAGCTGCACCGCCGGGGATTCGCGTGGCGAACAGCGAGACGAGCGATGTGCCCGGCTCGACGGCGGCGATTGGAGCCGAGGTCGGAACGGCGCCACGCCATCAGCCGGCCGTCCAGCCCGATGTAGAACAGCTCCTTGCCGTCGCGCCGCCACCGCACCTGCGCGCCGCCGTTGGTCGACATCTGCCACCTGCACTCCGGTCCGGAGACGGCTGGACGCAAATCTCAAAGCGCCCCGACTCAACGGCGTTCGACTTCGTCATCCGCGATCCACTGGCCATCCGGGTGAGTACTGCCCGTCCCGTTCAGCTGAAATCTGTTTGGACCACCGGAAACGGTTTTCGATTCCCATCCACGGGCAACGCCCAGATGTCCATGGCTGCTGTTCGGAGCGTCGCCTCGGTAAAGCAGGAAAGCGAGCCGTCCGGCGACCAGTCCGTTGGCGCTTTCGCCTCTCCGGCGTCACCAGCGGCGGCTCTTCGGTGCCGCCCCGCTGGCAGCCGGCTTCTCGCAAGATCGACCGGTCCCTGCCGGTTCGCGAGCCGAACACGAGTCGCGGCGGCCAGTCCAGGAGACACCCACACTGTGGATGCGCGTCGGGAACAGCTCCGTCGAACGTGAATCGGCTCCAGCACCACCCGTCCGCGTCTCTGAGCGGCCAGATGCCGGGTTGCCCTGGTTCAAGGTGCGGAACCGAGTTCAGTGCCGCACAGCCGGCCATCCGGGCGGCAGCTGGGGGTTGGCGGGAGCGGCGGTATCAGGGATCGCCGAGCTTGCCCGCTCTCCTTGCCCGACCGGTCGAACCAGAGGAGTTGCCGCTGATCGCCCGCCGCACTGCGTGCGATAGGCGACTCGGACCAGCGGCTGACGCCGGGGAGGGCTCGAATGCTCACGGCTCCGGCGAAGCGTGCGTCTTCGGCGGCGCGGCAACCGAATTCCCGGCCAGCCCGAGCCGGACCGGGTCGAAGCTCTGGCGCAAACCAGAGTGCCCTGCCGGACGAACAAGACGATTGCCCCGAGGCCCATCCGCAGCCGTCTCCGCATCGAGCAACCGCTTCTTGCATGACGGACCCATCGAGCGACGCGGCAGTAGACAGGCGCGGTCTTTGGGAGAACCCACCGCAGAGAACAAAGAGAAATGCCTGACCATCCGGCAGAAAACTGCGGGAATCGGTGACCTGGTGGTGTGGGCGTGCCCGGGCGCGTCGACGGCGACCGGCTCACCGCCCCTGTCCGAGGACACCCGGAAGATCGGACCGAACGTCGTCGGGGACAAACAGGATGACGCCGTCGCGGCTCCACGTGCCGCCCCGGGCGATGTGCGCGCTCCGCCAGGGTTTGCGCGGCCCCACCCTGCGATGTCGATATCAAGCTTGAGTTTTGCCCGCTGGCGAAGAACCCGATCGAGCGGCTGTCCGGCGGCCAGAACGGATACGCCGCCCCATCGGTCCCGGCCAGCGGGCGCGCCGCGACCGCCGCCTCCAGCAGGCGCAGCCGCAACCCGGCACGGCTCCGGCGCGCAGAATCTGCGACGAACACGAGCGATCATGCCCGTCTGGGCGACAGGGCCAGCGACAACTTGATCCGGTAGCTGGGTGGCGTGGTGATCTCGAGGCGCCACCTCGGGTGCGGCGGGAGCGTTGGAGACGCGGAGGGCCAGTGCGATTGCCACGACCACCGCGACAGCCCCGAAACCATGGCCGGCAGCGCGGTCGCACTGTCCCACGCGAGCCGCTCGCGGCCGCGGCGAGCGACGGCCGGAACCGGCGCGACGGCCTCGTCGAGCGGGCCTTCGCCTGCGCATCTTGAATCTGAATTCGCGCGTCGGCGATGATCGTGGAGGCGATATCCTTCGGATCTTTTCTCGAGGCACCGCCGCAGCTTTGGCAAGCGGACGTTGTCGGATCGTTTCACCTGGCAACCGACGCCAGTCCGGATGCGCCGTCCGAAGGGGATCGCCCGCGATCGTGTCGGAGATCGTGTCGCCCGGAAACGCCGCGCGGCCGGTCAGCATTTCGTAGAGCACGCAGCCGAACGCCCAGATGTCGGTCGCGCTTGTCGACCGCCTGCCCGCGCGCCTGCTCCGGGCTCATGTAGGCGGCCGTCCCGAGGATCATGCCGTCGCGCGTGCCGCCGACGGTCATCGTCGGCGAGCTGCGACAGATCCGGCGCCGGATGCCGTCGCCGGTCGACCACCTTCGCCAGCCCGAAGTCGAGCACCTTCACCGACGCCGTCGGGCGTGATCTTGATGTTCGCGGGCTTCAGATCGCGATGGACGATGCCCTGCTCGTGCGCCGCGTCGAGCGCGTCGGCGATCTGCCGCGCGATCGGCGAGCGCTTCTGGAATCGGCAGGTCGGCTGCCTCTGCGCGAGCGCGCTCCGCGAGCGTCTCGCCCTCGACCAGCTCCAGCACGAGCGCGCGGACGCCGTCCGACTTCCTCGACGCCGTAGATCGCGCCGATGTGCGGATGATTGAGCGACGCGAGCACGCGCGCTTCACGCTCGAACCGGGCGAGGCGGTCGGGATCGGCAGCGAAGGCTCGCGGCAGGATCTTGATCGCGACGTCGCGTCCGAGCTTCGTGTCGCGCGCGCGGTACACCTCGCCCATGCCGCCTTCGCCAATCTGCGCCGAGATCACATACGGCCCCAGCGCCTGGCCGATCCGGATCCCCCCGCCGATACCATTCGCCACGGCCGGGGTACTCAGGAACGCGGCTCCACCGTCATGTGCCAGCAGCGACTCGACCTCACGGCGCAACGCGTCATCGCCCGCGCACGCGTCGGCCAGAAACGACCGCGCGTTCGTCCGCGCCGCACGCGAGGGCCTCGTGATACAGCCGCTCGATCCTCGCCCAGCGCTCAGGTGTCGTCACGTCGGGAACCGCCCAGTTCGCGCGCCAACCAGGCTTTCGCCAGCCGCCAATCGCGCTTGATGGTGCCAACCGAGAGGTGAAGCGCCTCTGCGGTCTCCTCCACGCTCATTCCGCCGAAGAAGCGCATCTCGACCACCTTGCACTTCCGGGGGTCGACCGCCTCCAACGCGTTCAAGGCGTCGTCGAGTGCCACGAAATCCTGGGAGGGCGTGTCCGCCACGGCGACGGCCTCGTCAAGCGACACCTTCTGTCCCCGGCGTCGCGCTTCTGATAGCCCTTCGCGCGCGCGGCATCCACCAGAATGCGCCGCATGAGGCGCGAGGCCATCGCAAAGAAATGCGCGCGATTCTGCCACTGGACCTGCTTGACTTCGATCAGCCGGAGATACGCCTCGTTGACCAGCGCGGACGCCTGGAGCGTGTGGCCGGCACGCTCGTGGCGCATATGGCGCCCGGCCAGGCGGCGCAGTTCCCCATGGACGAGGGGCAGCAAGCGGTCGAGCGCCGCCATCTCACCCCGCCCCCAGGCCTGCAGCAGAGCGGTGGGGTCGTGCGCGTGACTGGGAATGCGCCGATTCTACACCCGCCTGCACATGAGCCCCAGTGCGCCTGTCCTGTTTCTCGGCCGCTTTTGAAGGTATTGACCCTTTTCGACGTCGTTCTCGCCTCCAGGGGTGAGGACCGGCGCGTCCGGTCCGGCGAGTGAACATGACGCTACACCCCCTGTTCCGACCGGCGTCCCTTCTGGGTGTCGAGCCGCCTTCGTCGTGCGTGCTCGCTCGCCGCCCCGGCACCTGCGGTGGCCCAATCTCGTCAAGTCGCTGCGCAGGGCGGCGCCATTCAACCGCTGCCGATTCAGGCGGCACTCGACCTCCTGATGGTCTCCTGACCGCGTGCCGATGATTGAGGTCGTCGAGAGATGCGCCCACGCGGGTGAGTGCCCTCGCTGAAGCCTGGATCGTCTATAACGCGGACGGGAGCGCGCGGCGCGATCTACGTCGCGGGGTGGTCGGCACTCTACCGCGCGGCCCGTGCGAATGGGCTCGATGTTTATGTCGATGTGATTCGTCTTGCGGGTGTCCTCGCACACACGAACGGGCGCATATCGAACAGGGCCCGAATGAGGAGTTGGCCTACATCGCACAACTGGTCACGCTGGAACGCCTGCGGGCACATGACATCGACCTCGCCAGGTGCGACGAGCCCGCCGAGGTCGTCAAGCGCCAGCAACGGGGGGCGCAGTTGACCGCCGGCGCGGGATGAAGCATTGCACGAAAACGGAACGAGAGCCGGTCCGCTTCCGACCAACATCCGCCGCGTTACGAGACTGCCCGTTCTTCGTCCGAGTCGTCGTCACGTAAGCTTTCCGGGTCGAACGTCACAAGTCTGGCCGCGCGCAGCGCTAGCGTTGCCGACGGCTGGGCGTGGTCGTCAGCGGCAGCTCTCGTGATCGCCGCGCCTGGCAGCGCCTGGATCAACGCGTCGACCACCCCTGGGATCGAAGTCACACCCGCGGCAGTGCCACGGTTCGGCGATGGCCTCGCTCGACGTTCGCGCGCCTCGATAGGCGCGCGCGGTCATATGATCGCATCGTAGGCGTCGGCACAATGGACGATACGGGCGAGCAGCGGCGTCCCTCCCCGTAAGCCGTGCGGATAGCCTCGGCCGTCGAAGCGCTCGTGGTGCAGCTCAACGATCGGCAGATGCGGTGCCAGGGACAGCACGGATTTCAAGATCCGCGCGCCGAGCGTCAGGTGCGCCTTGATGAGCCCGAACTCCTCGTCAGTCAGCGGTTCGGGTTTTCGCAGCACGTCGTCCGGCAGCCCAACTTTGCCGATGTCGTGCAGCAGCGCGCCCAGCCGCAGGGTATCGAGATCGCTTTGCGAAAGGCCCATCTGTCGGCCAATGCTCACTGAGCGTCGCGACTCACTCAGGCCGACCCAGCCGTGTACCCGGTCTCGCGCGTCGAGCATCATGGCCAGCGCGCGGATCGACCTTTGAGATACGCCACCTGCGCCCCGGCCTGCGCAGCCGCGAGCGTCAATTCGTTGAACGTGTTGATTCAGCGTCGAGTTCCTGACTGGTTCCACTCGGCTCCAGACGCTCGTCAGGTGTCGGACGACGCCATCGCGGAGATTGACGACGAAAGGCTGTTGATGGGCGCGACAGTGTGCGAGAGCCAGCCAGAAGCTGGCCAGCGCCGCCAGCACCATCGCGCCGACGCCTATGCCTGCCAGCGCCTGCAGCGCCGTCGTGGTGACCTGCCCGCCGCCGCGTCAGTCGATGCCAGGGCGTAATACGACGGTAATGCAATTTCGAAGAACTTCGAGAACGTACCCGTTCGCCGGCGAGCGCGACCATCCTCGGTTTTGCTGGAGACCCCAGACTATCAAGCCCACGCTGTGCTCGTGGTGGCAGCGTGCTCTGCCACCACGTCCGTTGATGCAATCGCTGCTTCGGCTCGCGTCAATCGCTGAAGCTCCTGGGCGTACGCTGGTCCAGAAGGCTCGCAGTGCAGACGTCCGACCAGTGATGCCCGGCGAGCTTCAATGGTGCGACGACGACACGGAACACGGCTCCGGCGACCTTCACGACACCGTCACTGCCTGTCTCCTCCCCGAGATCCCGTGCACTTCGATTTCGCGTCCGACCGGCCAGGCCCAGCTGAAGTTGCGGCGGCCTGCCAGCGTGACATTGCGCGAGTCCGCAACGGCCACCACGTCGGCGTCGGTCTGCTCCGCGACGCGACGCTGCTGACGCGAATGCCACCCGCCCCACTCGTCGCTCTTGTGAGGGCGCCGATTCACTCGAGGACGGGCGATACCCTTCAACAGCCGCCCGCAGATCTGCCGCGTCGGCAAGCGTCTTCACGCGACCGTGCATCTCGCGTTGCCGGTTTCGTTCGACCACAGAAAACAGATCCTGCGTGGAAGCCAGGTTCAGAGATGACCCAGCCTGCGGACCCGGTCGCGCACTTCGACCGTGATCACGATGAACGTGATGCACAGGACGGCTGCGACCGTGGCGAATGTCGCAGCCACCGTGCGCAAGACAGGCACGGCGGTGTCTGGTTCGAACAGTGTCATGTTTCACCCTTGCAATCATAAGGAACCATTCTGTCAGTGCAGGTCAGACCGGTGACTTTCGATGTGCGGCCGTAAGCCCTTTTGAAATGACGCTTGCGGCTTCTGCCC
>ERZ1370068.489-contig-10444_pt1 | contig 25078 bp, 34 predicted proteins | sample MGYA00561227_ERZ1370068 | MGnify/ENA primary metagenome ERZ1370068 (study PRJEB38410, sample SAMEA6850437) | metagenome | study: Metagenomic assessment of the ecological functions of the soil: analysis of the soil microbiota associated with the...
GTTGTACTTCGTTCAGTTACGTATTGCTCGGCATGGCGCTCTTGCTCTCGGCGGTCGCCGGATGCAGCAAACCGCCGACGGAGGTCTCTAAACCTGCGGCGACCGCGGCGGCGCCTGCAGCGCCTCCGGGGCTCGACCGCACGGTGCTGCCGATCCCGGAGCCGGCCTATCCGCCGGTCACCGAGCTCGACGCGCGCAAGGTCGACGCCGCCGCCGCGCTTCGAGGTCAAGGCGCCCGAGGGCGCGCCGAACGTGCTGATCGTGCTGATCGACGACATGGGCTTCGGCATGTCGAGCGCCTTCGGCGGGCCGATCGCGCATGCCGACCGCCGAGCGCCTGGCCAGCGCAGGGCTGCGCTACAACCAGTTCCACACGACGGCGCTCTGCTCGCCGACGCGCACGGCGCTGCTCAGCGGCCGCAACCACCACATGAACAACATGGGCGTCGATCACGGAGACGGCCACCGCGTTCCCGGGCAATACCGGGCCAGCGCCCGAACAACGTGGCGCCGCTCGCCGAGATGCTGCGCCTGAACGGCTACAGCACCGGCTTCTTCGGCAAGAACCACGAGACCGCCGCCTGGGAGGTCAGCCCCTCCGGCCCGACCGACCGCTGGCCCACGCGCTCGGGCTTCGACAAGTTCTACGGCTTCATCGGCGGCGAGACCAACCAGTGGGCGCCGATGCTGCTACGACGGCCTGAGCCAGGTCGAGATCGCCGCACGACCCGAAGCTACAACTTCATGACCGACATGACGGACCAGGCGATCGCCTGGATGAAGTACCAGAAGTCGCTGACGCCGGACAAGCCGTTCTTCATGTACTTCGCGCCGGGCGCGACGCACGCGCCGCACCACGTGCCCAAGGAGTGGATCGCCAAGTACAAGGGCAAGTTCGACGCGGGCTGGGACGCGATGCGCGAGGCGACGCTCGCGCGCCAGATCAAGCTCGGCGTCGTGCCCGCGGGCACCAAGCTCGCGCGCCAAGCCCGAGGCGATCAAGGACTGGGACAAGCTCACGCGCCGACGAGAAGAAGCTGTTCGCGCGCCAGATGGAGGTCTACGCCGGCTTCGGCGAGTACGCGGACTACGAGATCGGCCGGCTGTTCGACGCCATCGAGCGACACCGGCCAGCTCGACAACACGCTGGTGCTTCTACATCCTCGGCGACAACGGCACCAGCGCCGAAGGCGGCATGAACGGCCTGTTCAACGAGATACACCTACTTCAACGGCGTGCCGGAGACGGTGCCGGAGATGCTCAAGCACTACGACGACTGGGGCGATCCGAGCACCTATCCGCACATGGCCGCGGGCTGGGCCGTCGCCGGCGACACGCCGTTCATGTGGACCAAGCAGGTGGCGTCGAACTTCGGCGGCACGCGCAACGGGATGATCGTGCACTGGCCGCAAGCGCATCAAGGCGCAAGGGCGAGGTGCGCTCGCAGTTCCACCACGTCATCGACGTGGCGCCCACCGTGCTCGAAGCGGCGAGCCTGCCCGAGCCGAAGAGCGTCAACGGCACGGTGCAGGCGCCGATCGAAGGCGTGAGCATGGCTCTACAGCTTCGACGACGCGAAGGCGGCCGGCCGGCGCACGGTGCAGTACTTCGAGATGTTCGGCAACCGCGCCATCTATGCCGACGGCTGGTTCGCCGGCACCATCCACAGGGCGCCCTGGGAGGCAGAAGCCGCGCGCGGCGCTGCAGGACGACAAGTGGGAGCTCTACGACACGCGCAACGACTTCAGCCTGGCGAACGACATCGCCGCGCAGAATCCGGCGAAGCTGAAGGAGCTGCAGGACGCTGTTCATGAAGGAGGCGGAGAAGTACCGCGTGCTGCCCATCGACGACCGCTTCCTCGAGCGCCTCAACGCGGCGCTGGTCGGGCGGCCCGACCTGATGGAGGGCCGCACGTCGCTCACGCTGTACGCCGGGCATGAAGGGCATGTCGGAGAACGTGTTCATCAACGTGAAGAACCGCTCGCTGACGATCACGGCCGACGTGGAGATCCCGACGCGGCGGCGCCAACGGCGTGGTCCTCGCCCAGGGCGGCCGCTTCGGCGGCTGGAGCCTGTACTTCAAGGACGGCAAGCCGGCCTACGCCTACAACTTCCTGGGCCTGCAGCGATTCACCGTCGCCGCGACGCAAGCTGTTCCCGCGGGCAAGGCGACGGTCCGCATGGACTTCGCCTATGACGGCGGCGGCCTGGCCAAAGGCGGTACTGGCGACGCTCTACGTCAACGACAAGAAGGTCGCCGAGGGCCGCATCGAGCACACGCAGGCGGGTGATCTTCTCGGCCGACGAGACCGCGGACGTGGGCGTGGACGATGCCACGCCGGTGACCGAGGACTACAAGGCGTGGGACAACGCGTTCACCGGCAAGATCCTCAAGGTCACGGTCGACGTGAAGGAGATGGGAGCGGGCGAGAAGGCCGCGGCGAGCAAGGCCGGCGCCGAAACCGCGAAGAAGATGGAAGCGGCGAAGTGATCTACCGTCTAACCGCCACGCAAGGAGCTTACACGTGAGGCATCCAGCAAAAATTTTGCAGCCGTATGCATGGTCCCGGCGCTGAGCTTTGCCGCCTTTGCGCTGGCGGAGGGCGGTCATTGGACTTACCAGGGACACGGAGGTCCCTCGGAATGGGGGTCGCTGAGTCCCGAATTCGGCACGTGCAAGCTCGGCAAGCTGCAGTCGCCGATCGACATTCGCGGCGCGAAGGCGGCGGACCTGCCCGCGATCAAGCTTCGATTACAAGCCCTCCGCGCTGAAGATCATCGATAACGGCCATACGATCCATGGTCAACTACGCGCCGGGCAGCGTCGATCGACGTGGGCGGCGCGCGTTACGAACTCGTCCAGTTTCATTTCCACCGGCCGAGCGAGGAAAAGATCAACGGTAAATCGTTATGCCATGGTCGCCCATCTCGTGCACAAGAATTCCGCCGGCAAGCTTGCCGTCGTCGCAGTGCTGCTCGACAACGGGCGGCGCCAGCGAACTGATCGACTCGCTCTGGAAAAACATTCCGAAAGAAAAAGAGAAAGAGACCGTCGCCGCCGGCGTCACCATCGACGCGGCAAAAGCTGCTGCCTGAGAACAAGGGCTATTACACGTTTCAGGGATCGCTCACGACGCCGCCCTGCAGCGAGGGCGTCACCTGGTTTGTCTTAAAAACGCCGCTGAAGATCGCCGACGCCCAAATCGCTGCGTTTGGGCAGGATCTACCCGCTGAACGCCCGGCCGGTGCAGCAGCTCCAATGGCCGCACGATCCAGGAGATGGCGTAGATACAAGCAAAGCGCCGCACGAACAGCGTGCTGCGCATCTCGGTGCTTTCGGGGTTGCGGTCGTGGACGCCCGCGCGCAGAATGAACCGCGCCGCCGAGCGCACCTCCCGGGGATCGATGCTGACCTCTTTCGCCCTTCCCGCCGCGAATTCTTGAAGTCTCCACCGCGGTCGGCGGCGGGCTTGCGCTGGAGCTGACGTTGCCGCCCTTGGCACTCGGCCGCGGGAACCCCGGGCCCCGGCTCCACCGCCTGGATCGTGATCCGCCCCAACGACGAGGTCCTCATCCGCGTCGCGCGCTCGGAGATGGGGCAGGGCAGCTCGACCGGGCTTGCCGATGCTGGTCGCCGAGGAGCTGGAGTGCGACTGGCGCAAGGTGCGCACCGAGTTCGTGTCGAGCGCCGAGAATCTGCGCGCGCAACCGCGTGTGGGGCTCGATGGCGACCGGCGGCAGCCAGTCGATCCGCAGCTCGCAGGAGTATCTGCGCCAGGCGGGCGCGACGGCGCGCGAGATGCTGATCGCGGCGGCGGCGCAGCGCTGGAAGGTGGATGCGTCCGACTGCGACGTCGGAGAACGGCGTGATCGTGCACACGCCTTCCGGGAGGAAAGTGCGCTACGGCCAGGTGGCGCAGGCCGCCTCCAAGCTCGAGCCCCCGAAAGAGGTGAAGCTGAAGGACCCGAAGGACTGGAACCTCCTCGGCGCGCTCGGCGTCGCCGCCTCGACATCCACGACAAGGTCGTGGGCAAGCCGCTCTTCGGCATCGACGTGCAGCTGCCCGGCATGGTGTACGCCGCGATCGCGCAGTGCCCGGTGTTCCGCGGGAAGCTGGTGTCGGTCCCCGGCGAGCGCATCCTCGGCCTGCGCGGCCTCGTCAAGGTGGTGAAGCTCGACGACGCGGTCGCGGTGGTCGCCGACAACTGGTGGCGCGCGAGCAAGATGCTCGAAGCTGCTGCCGATCGAATGGGACGCGGGCGCGAACGGCGGCGCGACGACCGCGAGCATCCGCGAGTTCGTGCGCTTCGGCCTGGAGGATTCCGCGATCCCGGTGGCGCGCAACGACGGCGACGTCGAGGCCGCGTTCGCCTCCGCCGCGAAGGTGGTCGAGGCCGAGTATTTCGCGCCCTTCCTCAACCATGCGCCGCTCGAGCCGATGAACTGCACCGCGCTCGTGAAGGGCGACCGCGTCGAGGTGTGGGCGCCGACGCAGAACGCCGAGGCCACGCACGCGGCCGCCGCGGCGGCGGCCGGCGTGCCGCTCGAGAACGTCGAGGTGCACCTCACCTACCTCGGCGGCGGCTTCGGCCGGCGCGGCTTCCAGGACTACACGCGCCAGGCGGTGGCGATCGCGCAAGGCGGTGCGAAGGCCGGCCGGTGAAGCTGCTGTGGTCGCGCGAGGAGGACATGCAGCACGACTTCTACCGCCCCATGACCCTGATGCGCTTCAAGGGGCGCTCGACTCCGACGGGAAAGCTCACGGCGCTACGCGTGCGCGACGCCAGCCACTCGATCATGGCGGCGCGTGCGGCCGCAGGAGATCAAGGACGGCATCGACCGGCATGCGCTCGGCGGCATCATCGACTTCGCCCTACGCCGTGCCGAACTTCAGGATCGAGTTCGCGACTGCGGAACAGCCACGTGCCGGTCGGATTCATGCGCACGGTGTTCCACTCGCAGAATCCCTTCATGCGCGAATGCTTCGTCGACGAGCTGGCGCGCGCCGCGGGCAAGGATCCCTACGAGTTCCGCCGCACCGCTGCTCGCGCGAGCAGTCCCAGGGACCTGGCGCGTGCTCGACGCGGCGGCGCAGCGCCTCGGGCTGGGGCGCGCCGCTGCCCGCGGGCGTGCACCGCGGCATCGCGCTCCAGGATTCGCACGGCAGCTACGCGGCGGCGGTGTTCGAGGTGCAGGTGAGCCCGGCGGGCGAGATCGACATCCGGCGCGTGGTCGTCGCGGTGGACCCGGGGCACGTCGTCAATCCGGACTCGGCCGAGGCGCAGGTGCAGAGCTGCGTCGCCTACGGGCTCACCTCGGTCCTGTGGGGCGAGATCACGCTGAAGGACGGCCGCGTCGAGCAGTCGAACTTCGACGACTACCGCATCATGCGCATCGCCGAGATGCCGCGCAGCATCGACGCGGTGCTCGTCCCGAGCGGCGGCTTCTGGGGCGGCATGGGCGAGACGCCGCTCGCGCCGCTCGCCCCGGCGCTGTGCAACGCGATTTTCGCGGCGACCGGCAAGCGCATCCGCTCGCTGCCGCTCAAGAACCAGGGCCTGCAGCCTCGCGTCGATCGGCAGAGGTAGACTACGCCCAAGCTCGAACGCAACATTCAGAAACGAAGCCCAAGGAGATTTCAGGAATGATCGAACTCACCGTCAACGGCAAGAAACACAGCGTCGACGTCGAGCCCGAGATGCCCCTGCTGTGGGTGCTGCGCGACGTGCTCGACGTGAAGGGCCCCAAGTTCGGCTGCGGCATCGCCCAGTGCGGCGCCTGCACCGTCCACCTGAACGGCGAGCCGGTGCGCTCGTGCTCGGTGCCCGTCTCCGCCGCCGCCGGCCAGAAGGTGCTCACCATCGAAGGCCTGGCGCAGAAGGGACAGCTGCACCCGGTGCAGAAGGCCTGGATCGACAACGAGGTGCCGCAGTGCGGCTATTGCCAGTCGGGCCAGATCATGGCGGCGGTGGCGCTGCTCGCGAGGAACAGCAGTCCCAGCGACAAGGACATCGACGCGGCGATGACCAACATCTGCCGCTGCGGCACCTACGCGCGCATCCGCACGGCGATCCACGCCGCGGCGAAGTCCGGCAAGCCGGCGAAGTCGGCCTAAGGAGGCGAGCCATGACGACGTTCCCGCAGGAAATTTCTGAAGCAGTCCGCCGCGATCGGCGGCGGGCTCACGCTCGGCTGCGGCCCGCTCGGCGTGTTCGCGCAGAACCCGGGCAGAAGGCCGACCGCCGGCGCCGAGATCAACGCCTGGGTGGTGATCCGTCCCGGACGACGGCATCATCATCCGCTACGCGCGCTCGGAGATGGGGCAGGGCAGCATGACCTCCGCGCCCATGCTGGTCGCCGAGGAGCTGGGTTGCGACTGGCGGCGCGTGAAGGTCGAGTACGCCTCGGCGAACGCGAACGTGAGGCGCAAGCGCGCCTGGGGCGACATGGCCGCGGTCGGCAGCCGCACCATCCGCAACTCGCAGGAATACCTGCGCAAGGCCGGCGCCACGGCGCGCGAGATGCTCGATCGCCGCCGCGGCGCAGCAGTGGAACGTGCCCGCGTCCGAGTGCACCGCGTCAGAACAGCTTCATCACGCACGGCCCGAGCACGCGCCGCGATGAGCTTCGGCAAGGTGGCCGAGGCCGCCGCCAAGCTCGAGGCGCCCAAGGACGTGAAGCTGAAGGATCCCAAGGACTGGAAGCTGATCGGCAAGCCGGTGAAGCGCGTCGACATCCCCGACACGGTGATGGGCCGGCAGCGCTACGGCATCGACACGCAGCTGCCGGGAATGCTCTACGCCGCGATCGCGCAGTGCCCGGTGTTCGGCGGCAAGGTGAAGGCGATGGACGCGTCCAAGGTCGAGGGGCGCCGCGGCATCGTCAAGGTGCTGAACATCGAGACCTTCGTCGCGGTGGTCGCCGACAACTGGTGGCGCGCCAAGGAAGCGCTGCGCGACGTGCACATCGACTGGGACGTGGGCGCGAACGGCGGCGTCTCCAGCGCGAGCCTGATGGAGTTCTACCGCGCGGGCCTCGACGCCAAAGAAGACATCGCGGTGGCGCGCAAGGACGGCGATTTCGACCAGGCGTTCGCCGGCGCGGCGAAGAAGCTCGAGGCCGAGTACTGCACGCCCTACCTCGCGCACGCCTGCATGGAGCCCATGGGCTGCACCGCGGTCCTGAAGGACGGCAAGCTCGACGTGTGGACCTCGACGCAGAACGCCGAGGCCTCGCTCGCGACCGCGCGCGTCGGCGGCGGGCGTGCCGCTGGAGAACGTCGAGGTGCACCGCGTGCAGCTCGGCGGCGGTTTCGGCCGGCGCGGCGGCGCGCAGGACTTCGTGCGCCAGGGCGTGCTCATCGCCAAGGCGATGGAAGGCACGCCGGTGAAGATGCTCTGGACGCGCGAGGAGGACACGCAGCACGACTTCTACCGTCCCGGCGAGCCTGATCCGGATGAAGGCGGCGCTCGACGACTCGGGCAATCCGGTCGCGCTGGTATTCGCGCGTCTCGGCAACCTCGATCTTCGCGAGCGCTGCCGCAGCCTGCCTCTCAGGCCGCCGCTCGCGCCGGCCGAGGGCGTCGACCCGCAGTCGGTCGCGTCGCATCTACGACCTGCCGCATTCGATCCCCAACGTGACGCGTCGAGTACGCGCAGCGCAACGCCGCACGTCCCGGTCGGCTTCTGGCGCACCGTGGGCCACTCGCAGAATCCGTTCGTGCGCGAGAGCTTCATCGACGAGATCGCGGCCGCCTCCGGCAAGGACCCGCTCGAGTACCGGCGCGCGCGCTGCTGCAGAAATCGCCCAGGGACCTCGCGATACTCGAGGCGACCGCGAAGGCGGCGGGCTGGGGCTCGCCGCTTCCCGCCGGCGTGTTCCGCGGCATCGCCGAGACCGAGGGCTACGGCAGCTACACCTGCCGCGGTCGCGCGAGCTGTCGGTCGACAAGAACGGCGAGGTGAATATCCGGCGGCTGGTGCTCGGCATCGATCCCGGGCTACGCGGTCAACCCCGACAACATCCAGGCGCAGATGCAGGGCAGCGCGGTGTTCATGCTGACGGCGATGTTCTGGGGCGAGATCACGATCAAGGAAGGGCGCGTGGAGCAGTCGAACTTCCACGACTACCGCATGATGCGCCTGCGCGAGATGCCGAAGGTCGAGGTGGTGCTCGCGCCCACGGGCGGCTTCTGGGGCGGGGTCGGCGAGCCCGGCCAGGCGTCGATCGCGCCCGGCGGTATGCAACGCGATCTTCGCCGCGACCGGCAAGCGCATCCGCTCGCTGCCGCTGAAGAACCACGGGCTGACGCTCGCGTAGGACGGTGCGCAAGCTGCTGCTCGGCGTCGCCGCGGCGTGCCTGCGCCGCGGCGTCCGCCTTCGCGCAGGCGGTGACCTTTGAGGCGGTCGGGGACGCGATCCCGCGGCCGCTCGCCGCCGAACCCGGCGACGCGGCGCGCGGTCGAAGCATCGTGGTGAATCGCGATCAAGGAGGCTGCACGCTGTGCCATGAGGTGCCCGGCGAGACGCGCTTCGGCAACATCGCGCCGCCGCTCGCCGGCGCGGGCGCGCGCTTTCGCCCGGCGCAGCTCCGCCTTCGCGTCGCCGACTCCACCCGCGTGAGCCCGGATACGCCCATGCCCGCCTACTACCGCACCGAAGGCCTGAGTGCAGGTCGCGGCGGCCTACCGCGGCAAGCCCGTGCTCTCGGCGCAGCAGGTCGAGGACGTCGTCGCGTGGCTCGCGACGCTGAAAGGACCGAAGTGAAGCGGCGCGAATTTCTCGCAGGACTGGCGGGGACGCTCGCGCTCTCCGCGCGCGGCGCTCGCGGACGACGACGCGCTGGATCCGCTCGCGGCGAAGGTCGCCAGCGGCGCCCCGGTGAAAAGGGCAAGGTGACGGTCGACGCTGCCGCAGCTCGCCGACAACGGCAACTCGGTGCCCATCCGCATCACCGTCGACAGCCCCATGACCGCGGCCGATCACGTGAAGAGCATCCACCTGTACTCGGAGCGCAATCCGGTTTCGAACATGGCGAACTTCTATCTCGGCCCGCGCGCGGGCAAGGCCGAGATCGACTCGCGCGTGCGCCTCGCGGGCAGCCAGAAGGTGACCGCGGTGGCGGCGCTCTCCGACGGTACGTTCTGGTACGACGCCGCGTCGATCGTGGTGACGCTGTCGGCCTGCCTGGACGAGAGCTGAGCGAGAGCGCCATGGCCGCGAGAATCCAGATCCCGGCGCAGGCGAAGCGCGGCGACGTCGTCGAGGTCCGCGTGCTGATCCAGCACCCGATGGAGACCGGCTACCGCCACGACGACGTCGGCCACCTGATCAAGCGCAACGTGATCAACGTGCTCTCGTGCCGCTACAACGGCGTCGAAGTGTTCCGCGCCGACCTGTCCTCGGGCATCGCCGCGAATCCCTACGTGCAGTTCTACACCGTCGCCGACAAGAGCGGCGAGCTCGAGTTCTACTGGATCGACGACGAAGGCAAGCAGGGGCTCGGAGCGCCAGTCGATCCAGGTCACATGAGCCGCGCCGCGCGCGCTCGCGCTCGCGCTCGTCGCACTTCCAGCGCTCGCGCAGCAGCGCGCCATCCCTCGTTCCAGATCGAAATCCGGCTCGGCGTTTCTCGGCGCCGACCTCCGCTCGCTGCAGAGCGACGACTTTGCCAACCCCGGCTTGCTGTGGGTGGAGCGCGGCGAGAAGCTGTGGAGCGAGCCTGCGGGGAAAGGCGAAGCGATCGCTGCGCGAGCTGCCACCAGGACGCGAAGGCGAGCATGCGCGGCGTCGCGGCGAGCTATCCCAAGGTCGACAGTGCGGAGCGGGAAGCTCTTCAACCTCGAAGGGCGCATCAACGCCTGCCGCGTCGAACGCCAGGGCGCGGAGCCCTTCAAGCTACGAGTCCGAGGAGCTGCTCGCGATCACCGCCTACGTCGCGCGCCAGTCGCAAGGCATGCCGATCACCGCGAATATCGACGGGCCGGCGCAGCGCTCACTTCGAAGCGGGCGAAGCGGCCTACCGCCTGCGCCGCGGGCAGATGAACCTCTCGTGCGCGCATTGCCACGAGGCGAACTGGGGCAAGCGGCTGCTCTCCGAGACCATCAGCCAGGGACAGCCGAACGGCTATCCCGGCGTACCAGAATGGAGTGGCAGACCCTGGGGTCGCTAGAGCGGCGCCTGCGGGCGTGCCTCTCGGGCATTCGCGCCGAGATGCTGCCGTACGGGTCGCCCGAGTACCTCGACCTCGAGCTGTACCTCGCGTGGCGCGCGCAGGGCTGCCGGTCGAGACGCCGGGGTGCGGCGCTGAAATACTTGCTGCAGCGGGACTCGGCTAGAATTTTGGACCAGAAGAACACAAGAGGAGGAAACATGTCAGCAGGCTCACGCCGGTCACATCGACCCGGCCAACAAGAAGGTCGCTCTGCTCATCGCGGTGCTCGCGCTGGTGCTCGCCTTCGCCGAGACCCTCGGCAAGGCGGCGCAGACGAGCGCGCTCGCCAATCACATCGAGGCGTCGAACCTCTGGTCGTTCTTCCAGGCGAAGACCATCCGCCAGACGACGATCCGCACCGCAGCCCAGGAGATGGAGGCCCAGTTCGGCAACCGGGCCCCGAGGCGGTGACGAAGCAGGTCGAGGCCTGGAAAAAGACCGTCGAGCGCTACGAGTCCGAGCCCGAGACCAACGAGGGCCGGAAGGAATTGATGGCGCGCGCGAAGGAAGGCGAGGCGAAGCGCGACCGCGCGATGGCCGCCTACCACAACTACGAGGTCGCCTCCGCCGCGGTGCAGATCGCGATCGTGCTCGCCTCGGCGCAGATCATCACCGGCGTCGCGGCGCTGCTGTGGATCGCGTACGCGCTCGGCGCGATCGGGGTCGCGTTCAGCCTGATCGGCCTGCTCTGGCCGACCGCGGTGCATCTTTTCTAGCTTTCGGCGCCGAGGCGCTCGGGCGATCCGGATGAGTCCCGCGCGCAAACGGCCGCGAGGCGCGCGAGCGGGGCCTGCGGGCGGCCCGGTGCCGAGCGTGAGCGTCGAGGTTCTGCGCGAGCTCCAGGCGCTGCAGGAACCGGCGACGAAATCCTCGACGCGCTCGCGCCGCGCGTCCGGCTGCGGCAGCTGACGGCGGGTCAGCGCCTGCTCAAGCGGGGCGAAGCGAACCTGCGCGTCTACATCGTCATCTCGGGCCGGCTGCGCGTGGAGCTGGACGACAGCGCGCCGCTCGCGCACATCAAACGGGGCGAGACCGTCGGCGAGCTGTCGCTTCTCGCCGGCAGCGCCGCGACCGCGACGGTCGCGGCGGAAGAGCCGACGCAGCTCCTCGTTCTGAGCGAGGAGACCTTCTGGTGGCTTGCCGAGTCCTCGCACGAGTTCTCCGTCGGCCTGCTGGTGCGCCTCGCAAAGCGATTGCGCTCGAACAACGAGGCCGTCGAGGAGCACATCGCCCTGCGCCGGCAATTCGAGCAGGCCGCCCTGAGCGACGCGCTCACCGGCTTCCGCAACCGGCTGCTGGCTCGACCAGACGCTGCCCCGCATCGTCCAGCGCCACCTCCATGCGTCCGAGCCGCTTTGCATCGCCATGATGGACATCGACCATTTCAAGCACGTCAACGACGGCTTCGGGCATGCCGCCGGGGACGCCGTGCTGATGCGAGGTCGGACGGCTGGTGCGCGGCAACCTGAGGCCGAGCGACTTCGCCGCGCGCGTCGGCGGCGAGGAGTTCGCGCTGATCCTTCCCCAGACCTTCGCTGCCGGGCGCGATCACCGCGGTCGAACGGTTGCGCGAGGCGATCGCCGGCGCGGCATTCGAACTACCACGGACGCCGGCTGTCGCAGGTGACCGTTTCGCTCGGGCTGGTCGAGCTCGAGCGGGGCGCGAGTTCCGAGCAGCTGCTTGCCCGGGCGGATGTGGCGCTCTACGCGGCCAAGCAAGCGGGCCGCAACCGGACCGAGTGGCCGGGGCGCAGCGCGTCCGGAGAAGGCTAGGCGAACGCCTCCGCGACGAGCCGGTAGGAAGTCCGCCGGCTCTCGGGGTCGCCGGTGATGGTCACCGCCATCAGCTCGTCGGCCTCGAACTTCTCCTTCAGCGCGAGCAGCTTCTCGCGCACCTCGACCGGGTCGCCGTGCACCAGGCGCGCGCGCTGCTGCTCGACGTACGGCGCGCTCCTGCAGCGAATAGCGGTACGCGAGGGCTTCCTCGGCGCTCGGCACCGGGCGCGTCGATGCCCTTCGCCATGTGCAGGCGCCGCAGGTCCACGCTCGCCGCGAGGCGCTCGGCCTCGGCCTCGGTCTTCGCGCAGATCACGAACACGCACACGATCGAATGCGGCTGCGGCTCGCGCTGCGTCGGCTCGAAATGCTGGCGGTAGGCGCGCGACACCACCTCGCCGCCGAAGGCGCTGATGAAGTGCGCGAACGCGAAGCGCAGGCCGAGCTGCGCGGCGAGCGCGCCGCCGTAGTCGGACGAGCCGAGCAGCCAGATCTCGGGCGAGGTCTCCCCGCGGGCTGCGCCCTCGACCTTGACGTAGGGATGCGTCGGCGGCAGCGTGCCGTCGAGAAAGCCGATCAGATCCTGAACCTGCTGCGGCATGCGCTCCGCTCCCGGGTATTCGCCGTCCATGAGCGCGAGCGCGGTGCGCGGGTCGCCGCCCGGCGCGCGGCCCAGGCCCAGGTCGATGCGCCCGGGAAACAGGCGCCTCGAGCATGCGGAACTGCTCGGCGATCTTCAGCGGGCTGTAGTAGGGCAGGAGCACGCCCCCGGTGCCGACGCGGATGCGCGAGGTGGCCGCGGCGACGCGCGACGACGAGGATCTCCGGGCAGGGATCGGCAAGCGCCGCGATCGCGTGGTGCTCGGCGAGCCAGTAGCGGTGGTAGCCCAGCTCCTCGGCGAGGCGCGCGAGCTCGACGGTCTCGGCGATCGGCCTCGCGCGGGGCTCCGCCCGCTGACGACGGGGACTGGTCGAGCACCCCCAGCGAAATTCTCATCCGCTCAGTCGGAAATCCACATCACCCCGCCGACCAGCGCGGCGAAGAAGAGCGTGAGCCAGAAAATGCCCAGGATGCGCTGCCTGTCGATGTTGGTGAAGCCTTCCTTTTTCTTCGTCGCGAAGCGGTACTCGACGTACATAAGGGCGAAGCCGAGAGCAGAATGACAATCCCCACCCATTTGTAGATGTCTTTCACGGCTTTCGCTCCACGGAGGCCGAAGCGCGCAGTCTACCGGAGTTCGCGCGGCGGGAAAAAGGCTCCGATCTGCATTGCAGGACAATGTAAGGAAGAATGCCGGCGGCACGACAGAGATGGCATGAGACTCCGCAGCCATTCTTGCCCTCGGCGCGATCGCCTTCGCTGGCGCGGCGCGCGGCGCCGAGCCGGCGTGCTCGGCGTACAGCGGGCCGCACACCACCGCCCTGGTCGAGCTAGTATACCTCGGAGGGCTGCGACACCTGCCCTCCGGCCGACCACTGGCTGTCCTCGCTCTTCTCGCGCGGCTTCCGGCCCGACCAGGTGGTGCCGCTCGTCCCTGCACGTCGACTACTGGGACTACATCGGCTGGAAGGATCCGTACGGCAAGGCGGAATTCTCCACGAGGCAGCGCAGGCTGGCCGCTATGCGCCGGCCGGTGATCGTCTACACCCCGCAGGTGCTGGCTGCAGGGGCAGGATTTCCGCCGCTGGGGCGAGCGACGACTTCACCGAGCAGGTGTCGCGCATCAACTCCGCGCGCGGCGCGGGCGAGAATCGCGCTCGCCATTCGCGCCGTCGAGCCCGGCGCGATCCGGGCGGACCTGTCGGCGATGCTCTTCGAACCGGCGGCGCAGAAGAGCGCCGCGGTCTACCTCGCCGCGTACGAGAACACGCCTGGCGAGCGACGTGAAGGCCGGCGAAAACCGGGGCAAGCGCCTCGAGCACGACTTCGTGGTGCGCGAATGGATCGGGCCGCTCGCTTTCGGTGACGGGCTCAAGGTCGAGGAGAGTCGCGCGCTGCCGCTCCTGCCCGGCGCCGATCACCGCAATCTGGGCGTGGCGGCGTTCGTGCAGAACCGCTCGACCGGCGAGGTGCTGCAGGCCCTGATGCTGCCGGTTTGCGGGAGCTAAGCCGGCTCGCGCCCTAGGGCAGCACGAGCGACGCCGGCAGCTCCGGCAGGCGCATCTCCCTCATATAGACGACCACGTCGCACGGCATCGGCGCGGGCAGCACCGGCTCCAGGTCCGGGGTAAGCCGGTAGTCTCTCCGCACCCGCGGCGAAGCCCAGATCCGCGACTGCGACCGCCTCGCTCTTCTCCCCGTGCCTTCGCGCGACCTCGCGCCGCAAAGGCGCCGCATCGAAATCCAGGCGGCAGGCCTTCGCGCGCCCCAGGATGCGGAACGCGTCGACATAGCCGCGCATGAGCTTCGGGTAATCGGCGCGCTGCTGCTCCGACATCCCTTCCACCGGGCGCGCTTTCTGCGCCCACACCGGCGCCGCCGCGAGCAGCAGGCAGAGGAGCACCCGCGTCTTGCTACCGGACGGCGGAATCGACATGGGGCAGATTCTATGCGCTTCGAGGCAGGTTCAAGCACCGGATCGCGGCGCTCCGGGTTTTGACGCTTGAGGTAGCATAGGCGCACCCGTGTTTTCCTTCGGCGCCCCGTGGACCTTCCTCTCGCCTGGCTGATCGCCGGCTTCGTCCTCGTCATCGCAGAGCTGGTAACCGGGACGTTCTACCTGCTCGTGCTCGGCATCGCGGCGCTGGCGGGATCGGGCGTCGGCGTACGCGGGCGGGGCGCTCGTGTGGCAGTCGCTCGCCGCCGCGGTGGTCGCCGTCGCCGGCGTCGCCTGGGCGCATCAATACAGAAAGCGCACCGTTGCCGAGCCCCATGCAGGGACTGGACGTCGGCCAGCCGGCGGCATTCGAATCCTGGGTCAACAAGGGCGCGGGCCACGCGCGCGTGAAATACCGCGACGCGCTCTGGGACGCCCAGGTCGCGGGCGACGCCTCGGGCGAGCCCGGCGAAATTCTCTATATCACCTCAGTCGATGGCAACACCCTCAAAGTTTCCAAGACCCGGCCCGCCTGATCTCGCGCAGGTTGCGGAAGAAATCTCACGCACCATTGGGAGGCAGCATGCTCTTCAAAATCATCGCGGTCATCGTCGCCACGGTCCTCATCTACGGGTACGAGCCGCTCCATGCGTTCTGGATCCCGTTCGCCATCATCGCGCTGGCGGTCGTGTTCGTGATCGAGGGCGTGCGCGTGGTGCCGCAGCAGAGCGCCTGGGTGGTCGAGCGCCTGGGCAAGTTCCACGAGACGCTCCAGCCGGGCCTGAACATCATCATTCCGTTCTTCGACCGCGTCGCGTACAGGCATTCGCTGAAAGAGGTGCCGGCTCGACGTCCCCGAGCAGGTCTGCATCACCAAGGACAACACCCAGCTCGCGGTGGACGGCCTCATCTACTACCAGGTCACCGATCCCGCGCCTCGCCTCCTACGGCACCTCCGACTACGTCACCGCGATCGTGCAGCTCGCGCAGACGACGCTGCGCTCGCGAGGTCGGCAAGATGGAGCTCGACCAGTCGCTGCAGAGCCGCGACGTCATCAACCGCCAGATCGTCAACGTGCTCGACGAGGCGGGCCGCTCCTGGGGCGTGAAGGTGCTGCGCTACGAGGTGAAGAACCTCACGCCGCCCGAGACCGATCCTGCGCGCGATGCAGGCGCAGATCACCGCCGAGCGCGAAAAGCGCGCGCTGATCGCCAAGTCCGAGGGCGAGAAGCAGCAGGAGATCAACCTCGCCGAGGGCGAGAAGCAGGCGGCGATCCTCACCTCCGAGGGACAGAAGCAGTCGGCGATCAACAAGGCGCAGGGCGAGGCGACCGCGCTGCGCGTGGTGGCGGACGCGACCGCGGCGGCGGTGAACGTCGTCGCCGACGCGATCGGCAAGGAAGGCGGGCTGCAGGCGCGCGAACCTCAAGGTGGCCGAGCTCTACATCGGCGCGCTCGGCAACCTCGCCAAGACCAACAACACCATGATCGTGCCGACCAACCTGTCGGACGTGGCGAGCGTGGTGGCCTCGGCGATGACGGTGCTCGACAGGACGCGCGCCGGCGCGAAGCCCGCGTGAGATTTTCATTCTGGGAGATACCGATGAAAAGAAAACTGCAATGGGTGGCAATGGGCGCAATGCTCGTCGCTTTCTCGATTGCGTCCGGTTCCGTCGCCGCGCAGCAACCGCCCGAAGTCCGCCGCGTCGTGACCAAGATCGACGCGTCGGGCAAGGCCGTGGTGATGCTCGACGGCCAGGTGCAGCTGACGAGCTTCCGCTCGCCCAACCCGGCGAGCGAGATGTGGGTCACGCCGGTCAGCCCGCCGGATTTCTCCTGGAGCGACGACCGCGCCAAGACCAAGGTGGGCCTGGTCCCGCCGAAGAACGGCACGATCTTCCGTATCGTCGATTTCGTGCCGACCGGACAAGAAAATCGAGAGCATGGACATCAACACCATGATGAAGGTGGTCGGCGACCACGCGCCCGCGAAAGGCCTGCCGCCGCGGCATCCGATGATGCACAGCACGCGCAGCCTCGATTACGCGATCATCATGTCGGGCGAGATCGACATGCTGCTCGACGACAGCGAGGTGCACCTCAAGGCGGGCGACGTCGTGGTGCAGCAGGCGACCAACCACGCGTGGGTGAACCGCAGCGGCAAGCCCTGCCGCGTGGCGTTCATCCTGATCGACTCGCAGGAGCCGTAGGCTCGTGATCGGCCCGCCCGGTCCGGCGGGCAAACGATGAACGAAGGCGTCGCGGTCCCGGCCTGGCTGCTGGTGCTCACGGCGGCGCTCGCCGCCTGGGCGCTGTACGAGCACGTCGCTGGCGCCCGGTGCTGCGCTTTCTGGTGACGCATCCGGCGAACCAGGTGATCGACGAGCTGGGCGAGCGCCTGCGCATCGGCATCCGGCCCTTCCAGCGCACCAAGCGCCAGGCGCTGATCCACCGGCTGCTCACCGACCCGAGAGTGCAGGTCGCCGCCGAGCAGCTACGCGCAGCGAGAATCGCACTTCCGTGCCCGCGGCGCTGCGCCGGGTCGAGCGCTACGCGCGCGAGATCGTCCCGGCGTTCAACGCCTATCTCTACTTCCGCCTCGGCTACTGGATCGGCCGCTGGATCGCGCGGTCGCTGTACCGCGTGCGTCTGGGCTATCTGGACGCCGAGGGCATCGCCGAAGATCCCGCCCGACGCCACCGTGGTGTTCGTGATGAACCACCGCTCGAACATGGATTACATCCTCGCCGCGTATCTCGCGGCCGACCAGGCGGCGCTCTCCTACGCGGTCGGCGAATGGGCGCGCCTGTGGCCGCTGTCGGCGCTGATCCGCGCCATGGGCGCGTACTTCGTGCGCCGCAATTCCGAGCGACGAGCTCTACCGGCGCGTGCTCGAGCGCTACATCGCGATGGCGACCGAGGCCGGCGTGCCGCAGGCGCTCTTCCCCGAGGGCGGCCTGACGCGCGACGGCCGCATCCGCGAGCCGCGGCTCGGGCGTGATCGACTACATGATGCGCGGCTTCAGGCTGGACGGCGAGCGCGACCTGGTGTTCGTGCCGCTGGGGATCAACTACGACCGCGTGCTCGAGGACCGCAGCCTGATGCGGGCGCTCGACCCGAACGCGAAGCGCGTCGGGCCGTGCGAAGGCTGCTGTGGAACACGCTCGCTTTCGTCGCGCGCAACCTGAGATTGATGTGGAGGAGCGAGTGGCGCCGCTTCGGCTACGCCTGCGTCAACTTCGGCTCGCCGGTCTCGATGCGCGCCTACTGCCGCGAGCGCGGCGTGGATTTCCAGAGGCTCGCGGGCGAGGAGCGCAGGCGCGAGACCGCCGCCCTGGGCGAGCATCTCATGCGCGCGGTCGGCGCGCATCGTTCCGGTGGTGCCGGTGCCGCTGATGGCGACCGTGTTCGTGCGCAACCCGGGGCGCAGGCTCGCGTCGATCGAGCTCAAGACCGAGGTCGAGCGCATCGTCGAGCGCCTCGAGCGCTCCGCCGCCCGGGTCTACGTGCCGCGGCGCGACCTCGACTACGCGCTCGACGTGGGCCTGCGCATGCTGCTCCTGCGGCACCTGGTCGAGGAGAAGGATGGGGCGTATCGTCGCGCGCGAGGAGGAGCTGCCGCTGCTGCGCTACTATGCCAACTCGATCGCGCACCTGGTCGGAGGATGAGGGTCCGCGATGAAGCTCAAGTCTGATCTGAAGCGGAGTGGCCGCTTGGCGGCGAGCCTCGCCACGACCGGGCTTGTTCCTCGCCTTCGGAGCGGGCTGGCTCGCTGACCTGTCCGGGGCGGCGTGGTTCGCCTTCGTCTCGCTCGTGGCTGCTCGCCGCGATGTTCCTGTCCGCCTTCGCGGTGGTGCGCCACGCCGAGGCGCTCGCGGTGAAGCTCGGCGAGCCCTACGGCACGCTGATCCTCACCCTCGCCATCACCGGCATCGAGGTGATCGATGATCGCCGCCATCATGTACACCGGGCAAGGGCAACTCGACGCCTCGCCCGCGACGCGATGATGGCGGTGGTGATGATCGTGCTGAACGGCATGCTGGGCGTGTCGCTCATCGTCGGCGGCCTGCGCTACCGCGAGCAGGCCTACAACCTGCAGGGGGCGAACTCGTTTCTCGCGGTCATCCTGCCGCTCGCGGTGCTCGGCCTCGTGCAGCCGAACTTCACCGTGACGACGCCCGGGCCGGTCTACTCGCCGGTGCAGGCGGCCTTCCTCAGCCTCATGTCGCTGGTGCTCTACGGCGTGTTCCTCGGCATGCAGACCTCGCGCCACCGGGAATACTTCGTGTCGCCCAACGAGGCCGCCGGAGGCGAGCGCCCATCCGCCAGGCCACGCGGTCCAGCTCGACTTCCTTACCACGCGGTGATGCTCTTCGTCTACATGCGTGCCGTTCGTGGTCCTTTCGAAGCAGATCGGGTGCCGATCAACCACGCGATATCAGGTGCTGCGCGCGCCGCCCGAGCTCGCCGGCCTCCTCATCTCGGTGCTGATCCTGTCGCCCGAGTCGCTGACCGCGGTGCGCGCGGCGCTCGCCAACCAGCTGCAGCGCTCGGTGAACGTCCTCCTCGGCTCGGTGCTCGCGAGCATCGGCCTGACGATCCCTGCGGTGCTCGCGGTCGGCTTCGTCGACCGGGCACGAGATCATCCTGGGCCTGGGCGCGACCGACATCACGCTCCTCCTCCTCACTCTCGCGCTCAGCATGGTCACGCTTCGCCGCGCCGCGCACCAACGTGCTGCTCGGCGCGGTGCACCTGCTCGTGTTCTTCGCGTACCTGCTGTTCATCTTCGAGCGGTGAAGACCAAGCTCATCGGCATCATCGGCGGCATCGGCCCCGAGTCGACGATCGACTACTACCGCCTGTTCGTGTCGATCTACCGGGAGCACCGGCCCGACGGCGGCTACCCGCCGCTGCTCATCAACAGCATCGACCTCGCGAGGGCGCTCAAGCTCGTGACCTCGGGCGACCTCGCCGGGCTGGCGGCGTACCTGCTCGAGGAGATCCACCGCCTCGCGCGGGCGGGCGCGACCCACGGGCTGCTCTCCTCGAACACCCCGCACATCGTGTTCGACGAGATCGAGAGCGCCTCGCCCATTCCGCTCATCAGCATCGTCGAGACCGCGTGCCGCGGCGGCCGTCGAGCGCAGGCTCAAGCGCGTCGGGCTGTTCGGAACGCGCTTCACCATGCAGGGCGGTTTCTACCAGAAGGTGTTCGCGCGCGAGGGGATCGAGGTCGCTGATCCCCGAACCGGACGACCAGGCGTTCATCCACGACACCTACCTGAACGAGACTCGTCAACGGAGTCGTCCATGCCGAGACGCGCGAGCGCTACATCGCCATCGCGCGGCGGATGAAGGCCGCGCAGGGAATCGAGGCGCTGATCCTCGGCGGGACCGAGCTGCCGCTGCTCGCTGCGCGGCGCGATCGATCATCGGCGTGATGCTGCTCGACACCGCGCACCTGCACGTCGAGCGCGCGGGTGGCCGAGCTGCTGTCCTGAGGGCTCGTTTTCGAGGAGAAATGCAGCAGATCCTGGTCTACTCCGACTCGCTTTCCTGGGGCATCGTGCCGCTGACGCGCAACCGTCTTGCTTTCGATGCGCGCTGGCCCGGGGTGATGGAGAACCGCCTGAACGAGAAGGGCAGGGCGGTGCGGGTGATCGAGGACTGCCTCAACGGCAGGCGCACGGTCTGGAACTGCACCCGTACAAGCCCGGGCGCAACGGTCTCGAAGGCCTCGCGCAGCGCATCAGAGATCAACTCGCCGCTCGCGCTGGTGGTCCTCGCCCTGGGCACGAACGATTTCCAGTCGATGCATTCTCACGGCGCCTGGCAGTCGGCGCAGGGCATCGCCGCGCTCGTCGCCGCGGTTCGCGGCGCGCCGATCGGAGCCCGGCATGCCGGTGCCCCGGTGCTGGTGATGGCGCCGCCGCCCTTCGGCGATCCCAGGGGGCGATCGCGCCCCAAGTTCGCCGGCGGCGAGGTCAAGTCCAGGGCCTCGCCGAGGAATACCGCAAGGTCAGCGCCGAGCTGGGCTGCCATTTCTTCGATGCGGGGACGGTGACGCCCTCGAGCCGGGTCGACGGAGTGCACCTCGACGCCGACCAGCACGGAAAGCTCGGCGAGGCGATGGCGGCGGCAGTGCGGCCCATCCTCGCGCGTGTGATATGTTCCCCGCGCGCAGCTAGGATGGGTGCGTTCCATCCCGATCGGAGGAGCCGTGGCTGCAGCGAAAGAAAGGCAAGGCCAAAGTCAAAGCGAAGAAATCCCCGGCGAAGAAGTCTCCGGCGAAAAATCCCCTCCAGGAAGAAAAGCCCGGTCAAGCTGGCCTGCGGCGCGAAGGAAGCAGGCAGCGGCGCCAGAAGAAAACGGCGGTACCGGGAGGCGAAGTCGGCCGCGGTCCGGCGGAAGCTGAAACCGGTCGAGGCCCGGTTCAGCGGCCGAAGCCCGGCGAAGTCCGGGTCGGGGTGGTGACGCACTACTACGGCCACCTGTCGGTGGCTGGCGGTGAAGCTCGGTGGTGCTCGCGTCGGGCAGACGATCCGCATCCCCGGCCACCAGCGACTTCCGTCAGCGCGTCGATTCCATTCAGATCGAGCACGAGTCTGGTGCAGGAGGCAATCGGCGGCGACGAGGTCGGGCTGAAGGTTACCCAGCACGCTCACTGACACTGACGTGGTGGACCGGGTGCCCGCGTAAGCGGGCTGGTTCCTGATGGCCGGTCAGCTGCCGCTCGTCGTCGACCTCGACGGCACGCTCACGCCGACCGATACGCTGATCGAGTCGTTCATCGGGTTGGTCAAACAGTCTCCGCTGAACCTGCTGCGTGGCGCCCCTGCATCTGCTGAACGGCCGCGCGGATTTCATGATTGGGTGGCCGCGCGCTCCGGCGTTTCGCCGGAGCGGCTGCCCTACCGCGAGCCGCTGCTCGCGTACCTGCGCGCCGAAAAGCAGAAAGGGCGGCGCATCGTGCTCGCCACGGCCGCGCACCGCTCGATCGCGCGAGGGCGTGTCCGGCGCACCCGGCCTGTCTCGACGCGGTGATCGCGATGCGGAGGCGGGGCGCAACCTCAAGGGGAGGCGAAGCTCGAGGCCATCCGGAAGGAGATCGGGGGCGAGTTCGCCTACGCGGGAGACAGCGCGGCCGACGCGCCGCGCATCTGGAGGGCCGCGAAGGCGGCGTGTGCTGGTGGGCGTCCCGCCCGGTGTCGCCGATGCGATCCGCAGGGAAGTACCGGTCGAGCGCGAATTCGCCGCTGAGGAGGTCGGGCTCACCGCCTGGCTGCGCGCGCTTCCGCGTGCACCAGTGGATGAAGAACCTGCTGCTCTTCGTGCCCGCTGCTCACTGGCTGTTTTCCTTCCTCGACGTGTGGAAGCTGGCGACCACCGTGATCGCCTCGCGTTCTCCTTCGCGGCCTCTGGCGTCGTACGTGCTCAACGACCTGTGGGACCTCGAGAACGACCGGGCGCACCCGCGCAAGCGCCTGCGCCCGTTCGCGAGCGGCCGCATACCTGATACGCGCAGGGCCTGCTCTCGCGTCCGCCGCCGCCGCTGGCTGGTCGCGCTGGCGCTCGCCTCCGCCGTATCCAGGAGCTTCCCTGCCCGATGCTGCTCCTCCACCTCGCGCTCACCAGCGCGTACAGCTGGGTGCTGAAGAGAGCGCGCGCTCATCGACGTGCTGACCCTGTCGCTCCTCTCACACGCTGCGCATCATCGCCGGCTCGGTGGCGATCGGGATCGCCGGCGAGCTCCTGGCTGCTCGCCTTTTTCCGCGTTCATGTTCCTCTCCCCTGCGCGCTGGTGAAGCGCTGCGCCGAGCTGGTGTCGCTCGAGCAGAGCGGCGAGGAAGACGTCCGCGCGCGGGCGCGACTACCGCGATCGGCGACCTCGGCGGTGTTGTGGCCGCTGGGAGTCGGCTCGGCCCTGTCGGCGGTCGTCGTGTTCGGCCTGTTCATCAGCGCGGACGAGACGCGCGGCGCGCTACGCCACGCCCGAGCTGCATGGCTGGTGGCGCTCGGGCCTCGATCTACTGGCTCGCCCGCCTGTGGATCAAGACCTCGCGCGGCAAGATGGACGACGATCCTCCGTAGAGCGCGACCGGGCGATCCGGGGCAGCCCGATGGCGGTGTCCTTCATGATCGCGGTCACGCTGGTCGCGCATTTCTTCTGCGATGCACATGAGCGCGGCCGACGGGATCTCGCGAGCGGCAGAGCGGTGGCTCGCGGATTTCGGAGGCAGCTCTCCGCGAGCGGGACGACGCGTCGCTCGCGAAGCTGTTCCCGTCGCCGACGCGCATTGGCGTGACCTGCTTACCTTCACCTGGCGCGTGAAGACCGTCAGCGGGCGGCGAAGGATCCTCGGCGAGCTGAATCGCCACGGCAGGGACGCGGGCGCCCGCGGGTTCGAGATCGGACCCTGGGCGCACGGCGCCCCGCCCGTCACCCGCGCGGGCGAGAACGCGATCGAGGCGATTTTCCGCTTCGACACGGCGCTCGGTCCGCGGCGCCGGCGTGCGGCGGCTGGCCCCGACGGCAGATGCTGGACACTGCTGCGACCGCGCTCGACGGGATCTAGGGCGGTTCGAGGAGAAGACGACCGCCGGCTGCGGAGCAGGACCGGGAACCCGCCGTGCTGATGCGTCGGCGGCGGACACGCGGGACTCTCGATCGCCGCGCGCCTGAAACGGCCTCGGGCGTCGACGCGCTGATCGTCGACCGCTGGCCGCGCGTCGGCGACAACTGGCGCAAGCGCTACCACGCGCTGACGCTGCACAACCAGGTGCACGTCAACCACCTGCCGCTACATGCCGTTCCCGCCGAACTGGCCGGTCTACATCCCGAAGGACAAGCTCGCCGAACTGGTTCGAGGCCTACGCCGAGGCGATGGAGCTCAACTACTGACCGGCGACCGAGTTCGAGGGCGGCAGCTACGACGAAAGCAGAACAGCGCTGGTCGGTCGCGCTGCGACGCGCGGACGGCACGGACGCGCGACGCTGCATCCGCGGCACATCGTCGCTGGCCACCGGCGTGAGCGGCATCCCGAACATGCCGGACATTCCCGACGCTGCAAAGACTTCCGGGGCAAGGTCCTGCACTCCAGCCAGTACGAGCGACGGCGAGGCCTGGAAGAGGCAAGCGCGCGCTCGTCATCGGCACCGGCAACAGCGGCCACGACATCGCGCAGGACCTGCACTCGAGCGGCGCGCAGGTCACGCTGGTGCAGCGCAGCCCGACGCTGATCGTCAACATCGAGCCCGAGCGCGCAGCTGCCTACGCGCTCTACGAGCGAAGGGCCGCCGCTCGAGGACTGCGACCTGATCACGCGCCGTCGGTGCCGCTTGCGCTCGCCAGGAAGATCGCACCAGCTCGTCGACCGAGCAGGCGCGAAGAATCTCGACCAGGCCGCTGCTCGACGGGCTCGAGCGGAGCGGCTTCCGGCTCGACTTCGGCGAGGACGGCACCGGCTGGCAGTTCAAGTACCTGACGCGCGGCGGCGGCTACTACTTCAACGTCGGCTGCTCCGACCTCATCGTCGAGGGCAAGATCCGGGCTGGCGCAGATTCGGACATCGAAGCGTTCGTCGCTGAGGGCGCGCGGATGAGAGCGGCAAGGTGATTCCCGCCGACCTCGTCGTGCTCGCGACCGGCTACACGGGCCAGGAGGCGCTCGGTGCGCAGCTGTTCGGCGACGCGGTCGCCGAGCGCGCGTCGGCCCGATCTGGGGCTTCGGCGAGGAGCCAGGAGCTGCGCAACATGTTCGATGCGCACCGGCCAGCCCGGCCTGTGGTTCATCGCCGGCAGCTTCGCGCAGTGCCGGATCTACTCAGGAGGTTTCTCGCGCTCCGAGATCAAAGCAGGTAGAGGAGGGGCTGATTCCCGCCCGGATCCCGCGCCCCGACTTCGAGGCCGTCGCACTGACCATCGCACGCACCGTCGCCGCAGCGCTGCTCGCGGCCGGGCTCACTGGGGACCGTCCACGCGCAGACCGTTCCCCTCGAAGCCCGTCCGCATCATCGTACCCTTTCCTCCGGGCGGCGACGGCCGACCTGACCGAGCCGCGTTCTCGGCGAGCAGCTGGCGAAGGGCCTGGGGCAGCCGGTGATCGCGGAGAACCGGCCCGGGCGCCGGTGCGGTGATCGGCTACGAGCTCGGCGCGCGCGCCGCGGGCGACGGGCACACGCTGCTCGTGGTGTTTCCGAGCTTCGTCATCAATCCATCGGTCAAGCCGGATCTGAAGTACACGATCCCTCTGAAGGACTTCAAGGCGGTGGGCCAGACGATTTCGGTGCCGATGGTGTTCGCCGTCAATCCTTCGGTGCCGGCGAAGTCGCTCGCCGGAGCTGGTCGCGCTCGCGCGCGCCAAGCCAGGCGACGATCGCCTACGGTACGCCCGGCGCGACCAGCTCCGGCGAGCGTCGTGCCGGCACGGAAGGGATTGACCGCGGGCACCTCGGCACCGAATCATCTGAGCGGAGTCGCCGGAATTCGTGACGAAGCCTGGAAAATCCTGGCAGCGGTATCACCGCCCGGCGCTGGCAGTTCT
>ERZ1370068.5186-contig-4219_pt1 | contig 25075 bp, 38 predicted proteins | sample MGYA00561227_ERZ1370068 | MGnify/ENA primary metagenome ERZ1370068 (study PRJEB38410, sample SAMEA6850437) | metagenome | study: Metagenomic assessment of the ecological functions of the soil: analysis of the soil microbiota associated with the...
TTTTTCCGACATCGACTCAAGGCCGGTGCCATCTTTGCGTTCGCGAATTTGTCGAACGAGCGGCCATTTCGAAAGCAGACCTATCATAAATCCAGTCTCAATTTCTTTGCGTGCAGCGTCACCGCCGGTCGCTTAGAATGTCACCATGCAGCTGGCGAAGCTAGCAAAAACAGCATGGACATGCAGCTGATCATTCGTCGAGGCCGTCGATGCAGAATCGAAACAGCCATCAGGTCGGCGATGCGGTCGCGCTCTCCAGCTGGTTGTCGCTTATTCCGTTTTTCCCTCCCTTTCGTGACTACGCGAAAACCTTCCGCCGGTCGGCGCGCCTGGTGGCGGTTGTTCGGGGTGCAAATTTGGTGGCTGACCGGCCTGCGGCGCGTTCCGCTCGAGCCAATCAAGAAAAGCCGGGCCACGCGGCAAGCGTCCCGGGATGATGTTGCAGACAAGCGCCTTGCTTTCCATGATCGTGACATTCGGTTCGCCGGAAATGGCAACCAGATTATTGGCAGCGTTACCGCGCAACGGACCGGCTGCTCCGAAATGAAATGGAATTGCGACCTGATGCACGGTTTTTCCGTTCAAATTCATCGGTCGAATGCGGCGGCTAACGAGTGCGCGCGCTTCAATCGCGCCGCGCAAGCTCACAATGCAAACGTAATCGCTATTGTCGATCTTCAGCTTCGCCGCCAACTCTGGCGAGATTTCGACGAACATCTCCGGCTGCAATTCGGAAAGATGGCTCAGGAAACGCGACATCCCGCCGCCGGTATGATGCTCGGTCAGCCGATAAGTGGTGAGAACGTACGGAAAGCGCGGGTCGCCTGGCGGTGCGAAACGGTTTTCGTTTCGTGTGAACCAATTCACCGCCGGGTTCGTGTCGCGTGAATAGAAGCGGATTTCGCACCGGCGATTCCAGCGGCTCGTAGTGCGTCGGGAATGGGCCGTCCTGCAAACCTTTCGGAACGTACATCCAGCCCAAGCCGTCTTCGTGCAAGATGAACGGCGCGTCGCCGCGCTGACCATCAAGACCAGTTTCGTCCCCTCGCGGTCGATAATCGGGAGGTTTGTTTGCCTTGAAATCAGGAACGTCGATGCCGGTCCATTTTTCCGAGTCCCACCAGACAAGTTTTTGCGTTCGCTCCACGGTTCGCCATTCGGCTTCGCGCTGGCGCGATTGTAAATGATGCGGCGATCGCTCGGCCAACTGAAGCCCCAGCCGTGGCCGAGATAATCTTTCGACTGGCGCGCGTTCGCTTTGTTCACGCCGTCGCGATTGAAAACGCCCGAGTAAATCCAGCAGCCGCACGCGGTCGAGCCGTCAGCTTTCAATTCGTTATAATCCGCGACTTGTGGACCATGATGCGGTTGCCCTTCGCGATCTCTGCCCAAAGAGAACGCCTATCTGCGTTCGGTTGCGGTTCTGTTTTCCAGCCATTGATCTCGGCGAGCACGGCTTCCATTTTCGGCTCGCCGAGCTCGTCCTCCGGATACCACCAATCGAGCGCGCGCAACGGTTCGTCCATCGGATCATCGGAGGCCCTGGCTTTGGCGATCAATCTCAAAGCCAGTTGATGAATGAACCACGCGTCGGATCGACAATCGCCCGGTGGATCGACCGCTTTCTCGCGCCATTGCAAAAGACGCTGCGTGTTCGTGAATGCGCCTTCTTTTTCCGCATGGCCGGCCGCGGGAAAGAAAAAGACTTCCGTCTCGATCTCTTCCGTTTTCAATTCGCCGCGCTCGATTTCAGCCGAGTCGCGCCAAAATCTGGCCGGCTCGGTTTCGACCATGTCGCGGATAACAAACCATTTTAGTTTCGCCATCGACTTTCGTTGCAAGCGCGAGTTCGGCGCGCCGACAGCCGAATTCTGTCCGATCAAAAACATGCCCTCCATTTTTCCGTCGGCCATGTCGTAGAGATATTCGAAGAAGGAATGGTCGGCGGTAAGTTTTCGGCAGCCAGTTGTAACCGAAATCGTTTTCCGCGGTCGCGTGTTTGCCATAGTAAGCCTTTAACAAGCTGATGAAATACGCCGGCGTGTTCGACCAGAGCCCGGTCTTCGTGGTGTGCGCATCGAGATATTTCTGCAGCGTCTCGTCACTTCCGCCGCGCGGCATCGCCAGATAACCGGGCAAAATGTCGTAGAGCGTCGGAATATCGGTCGAGCCCTGAATCGAGGCGTGGCCGCGCAAGCGCGAGAATGCCGCCGCCGGGCCGGCCGATATTTCCGAGCAGCAAGTTGCAAGATCGACGCGGTGCGAATGATCTGCACGCCTTTGGAATGCTGCGTCCAGCCGACGGCATAACAAATCGCCGCGGTTTTGTCCGGACCCGATGCCGCAACGAGCGCGTCCGCAACTTTGTGAAAAAGCGCCGGCGGGATGCCGCAAACTTTCTCGACCATCTCCGGCGTGTAGCGCGCGAAATGGCGTTTCAGTTTTTGAAAAACACATTGTCGGATCTTGCAGAGTGAGATCGCGCTCGGGATAGCTCAGGCCTTCGCCTTTGTATTGCCAGCTCTGCATCGTCGTAAGCGCGCTGTCTCTCGTTCCAGCCGGAGAAATAACCGTCCGCGTTATCTTCAGGATCGCGATACTCGTCGCGCAAAATGCAGGACGCATTCGTGTAGTGAACGACGTAATCGCGAAAGAAAAGTTCGTTCTCGATGATGTGATGGATGATTCCGCCAAGAAACGCGATGTCGCTGCCGGCGCGGATCGGCACCCAGATATCGGCCAGCGCGCTCGTGCGCGAAAATCTTGGATCGACATGGATGATGGTCGCGCCGCGCTCCTTCGCTTTCATCACCCAGCGGAAACCGACCGGGTGCGCCTCGGCCATTGATGAGCCTTCGATTAAAATGCAATCGGCGTTGGCGAGATCTTGTTGCGCGGTCGTAGCTCCGCCCCGGCCGAAGGAGGTGCCCAGACCGGGCACCGTGCTGCTATGTCATATCCGGGCCTGGTTGGATATGCAGACCATCCCCAGGCCTCCGAGTGAAAAGTTTTTGGATGAGATAATTTTCTTCGTTGTCGAGCGTGGCGCCGCCGAGATGACAGATCGCAGTCGTGTGATTGATCGTCGCGCCGTCTTTCTTGCTGCACGAACGTGCGCTTGCGCGATTCCCAGACGCGGTCCGCCACCATGTCCATCGCGCGATCGAGCGAAATCTCCGTCCACTCTTTCGCGCGCGGCGCGCGATATTTCATTTTCGTTTCGCGCCGCGAATGCGTGAGCAATTGATAGGACGCCGCGCCTTTCGGACAAAGATTTCCCTGGCTGATCGGACGTCTCCGGATCGCCTTCGATCGAAATCAGTTTGCCGTCCTTGTGATAAATCAGCTGCCCGCAACCGACGCCGCAATACGGACAAATCGAGCGCGCGACTTGCGCGTCATCGATCCGCGCGTGCATCGCGCGCGTCTTGTCCGACATCGCTTCCAAGCCCGGTGCCGTCCGTCGCGCTCGCGAATTTGACGAATGAGCGGCCATCTCGAGGAGCAACGCCAGTGAGCGATGTCATGTCGTTCAGTCCTCGCTTAAGCGGCCAATTTCGACTGTTATCGTTTCATCTCGCACCGTAAAGCGCAATAATTGCCTCACGTCTTGAGGCTCGAATCGCCATCGGCGGCGGCAACCACGTTTATTGCTCAAGCGAAGCGTACTCAGCGCTTCTCCAAACCGCGGTAAATGCGTAAGTCTCGCCGCGGCTTTGCGTTGACGCGTCGTTGCGCCGGCTTTGTCCATCCGTCTTTGGATTCATGCTTATCGACACTACATGCTGTCCGGGCCACAACACCGCGTCCGTAACTCTGACTAAGCGCCAGATCCGCAACTTGGACGCCGACGCCGAATACGCCTGATGGATTTGCCTCTTCTAAGCTGCGACCGAGAGCTCTTTTTCCAGAAGATCCTCTTTCTTGCTGAGCGCGCGGCGCAGCTTCGCCAGCGCAATGTTCTGCAGTTGGCGAATGCGTTCCCGCGTGACGCCGAAATTCTTGCTGACATCCTCCAGCGTCTTTGGCTTTCCACCGTCGAGACCGAAACGCTGAGAGATGATTTTCTTCTCCCGGCTGTCGAGCACTTCGATCAGTCCGTCCACTTCGCCGCGCAGGTTCTTGTCGCGCAACAATTCAAACGGCGTTTGCGCCTCCTCGTCGCCGATCACCTCGCCAAACTCCGTCGAATCATCGTCCGCAATCGGGGCGTCGAGCGAAGCCGGGCGAATACCGACACTTTTTAGTCGCGCAACTTTTTCGCTGGCGATGCCGATCTCTTCGCCAAGTTCGTCGTCGGTCGGTTCGCGGCCGAGCTCGTCGCTCATCTGCAGCGAGACGCGGCGCACCTTCGCGATCTTATCGACGAGATGCACCGGTAGTCGGATCGTCTTGCTCTGATTGGCCAGAGCGCGCTTGATCGATTGTTTGATCCACCACATCGCATACGTGCTCAGCTTCGCGCCTTTCGCCGGATCGAAGCGCTCGACCGCTTTGGTCAATCCGATGTTTCCCTCGGAGATCAGGTCAAGCAGCGGCAGACCGAGATTGGCGTAATCGTGCGCGATGGTTACAACGAGCCGTAAATTCGAGTTGATCATCCGCTCGCGCGCTGCGGCATCTCCTTTTTGATTTTCGCTGCGAGCTCGATCTCTTGTTGCGGCGTCAAAAGAGGAATTCGCCCGATCTCTCGCAGGTATCTGTTCAGTCCGGTATCGCTTTCATTCATGACCAGGAACGTATTCGCTGGAGCGAATCCGCCGCTATTACGCAAGGTGTGGGATTTTGAAGTACCACTGGCGAGGTGATCCGTAATCCCTCGTTCGAGATGTTCCTCGCTAATCTCTTCAAGCGGCGACAATTCGTAGACTCCGGCGTCATTAACCAGGATGTCGATCTTGCCAAAGCAGGTTCGCTGGAAAGATCATCTTCCCATGAAACTCTGGGCTTGGGACAAGAAGAATCTTCCTTCGATCACACACGCGATCCGCACAGCCGTCGCTGCGACAGTGTCAGTTGTAATCGCGCGGCTCGTGCAAATGCCCGAGGCGTATTGGGCCGCGATCGCGACCTTGGTTATAATGCAATCGACCCTCGGCGCGACGCTGACGACTGTCGATCGAGCGAATCGTCGCCACGGCCGTGGGCGCCTCAGTTGGAGCGCTCGAGACAAATTACTTCGGAGCAAATCTGGTCGCGTTCGCGGTTGCGATCTTTCTCGCCGGATTGCTGTCGATCGCGTTTCGTTTGGAGAAGACCGCATATCGCTACGCGAGCGTTACCCTCACTATCATCGTTCTAATTCCGCGCGCCGGCTGCACCGTGGAGCATCGCTTTGCACAGATTCATCGAAGTCTCAGTCGGAATCATCGTTGCTCTCGCCGTCGTCGCGCTGTGGCCGGAACATCAACCAAGTGCGGTGAAGAGCGCAGGCGAATAGCTGGCCGCAATTTTCAAGTGGGGAGCTGAGCACTACGCGCTCTGCGCAGTCAGAGTGTCGAGCAGATGTTTTAGATCATGCATCCCGTCGTAACGCTCGCCGTTGATAAAGAATGTCGGTGTTCCGTTCCCTTAGAGAATTGAACGAAAGCATCCCAGAACGTATCTCGGACCACAGTCCAATCATTGTGGACCTGCCTCTGCAGGAACCTTCCTTGACAACCAGTTTGCTTCGGCATTGAGGCGAAAAGGATGACAAACCACGGGTGTTGCCCTTACTCGGACAGCAGATCCGTCGGCATCCTCTTTCAGGAGACTCGTCTGTAAACTTGTTTGTACGTGATAGTTTGAGACAGTCGGGGGCTCGTTTCTGTCACTTGCATAGTCAGCGTCCGCCCATCAGGGCTTAGAGTGTAATCATTAACTCTGCGCCCGTCTGCTGACGTGAATGTCTGCGCCAAACGCCGGCCTGCCAACTGCATGCTAGCGTTCACCTTTCCTCCGTCAGGACCAACCCAAGCGACAGGTGCACCCTTCGCCGGTGTCCGTAACGGCGGCTGGTTATCCACGGTGACGCTGATTTCATTCGGAGAAGAAGTGATGGCTACCTGGCGGTAAGCGGGGTTCAGTTTCTTGAGGCGCCCTCGAGCGATATCTCGCGTCAGGAAGTTCAGCTTCCCCACCGCGTCCTCGATCACCTCATTCATATTGTCGCTGTCGGTTTCGTCTAGGATGTAGGTTCCATCCAGGCCGGACTCCTGTGCTGCAGCTAGTGTGCTTGAGCCGAGAAAGATCGCACTGCACAGCAGGACGAGGCAAAGTGTCGACACGAAATTAGTCATAGCCATTTTTCTCCTGGGCCGGTGACGAGCGATATTCTGTCGTGAGTTTTCATCATTCGAGCATCAGAAGGTATTCGCTGAAGCCAACCCGCCGCTACGACGCGAGCGTGGGATTTTGAAATGCCACTCGTGAGGTGATAGCTGCTCCCTCTTTTGGGTAATCTATCGTCGCTTACCGGCTATCGTTTGCCGCCAAGTTCGACATGTCCGCGGACAGGTCACGAGGTGATCGTTCACCATCCCGGTCGCTTGCATCAACGCGTAGCAGATTGTCGAGCCTGCAAATTTGAATCCACGCCGCAGCAAGTCGCGGCTCATCGCATCGGATTCCGCAGTTCGCGCCGGCACCTTGGCCATCGTTCGCCAGCGATTCTGGATCGGCTTGCCGCCAACGAAACTCCAGAGGTAAGCGTCGAACGATCCGCATTCTTTGCGCACGGTGAGGAACGCTTTCGTATTCTGGATCGCGGCCGCGATCTTCAGCCGGTTGCGCACAATGCCTTCGTCGCGGAGCCCCGCAAGGTTCCGCGGAGTCTCCCTCTAAAGCAGGAGCCAAGGGCAACTCTTCCGCGGCACCACAAAATCCCGCGGACGCGCAATGGCCGCGAAACGGAAGAGTCACGATCTTGGAATATGAAAAAGTTAAAATTACTTAGTTTAGTCGGCATCACCTCGATTGCCCTAGCTAACGCCGGGTGGGCAGCTGGCCACGGCGGCGGTGGAGGAGGGTTCGGTGGTGGTGGTTTTAGCAGTGGTGGACACGCCGGAGGCGGAGGTGGAGGTGCAGGGTCCGGCGGTGGCCACTTCGGCGGTGGAGCAGGATTCCGTTTTGGTAGACCAGGATTCAGTGGTCGTCCGCTCAATGGAAGAATGGGCCGTATCGTTGAACGTCACGATGCAAATTGGCATCGCGACTGGGACCGGCGGCATGCCCATTTCTTCCGCAATCGGTTCTTTGTTTTTGACGACGGCTTCTGGTTCGGGTTTTATCCTTGCGATTATTACTATCCGTACTACGACCAGGATTATTACGGATACGATGAGTCCACCGATCCATATTCGGTGCCGACGGTCAGTGCCGTCCAATCGGACCTGGCCAGGCGAAGGTTACTATCGCGGTGTGATCGACGGTGTTTACGGCCCGCAGACGCGCGTGGCCATCACGCGTTATCAAAGCAATCACGGCTTGCAAGTGACCGGTAGTCTTACTACGGCAACGCTGCAATCCCTCGGATTGCCACAACCAATGGGAAGCTAATAAGCGCGGAATTGCTCTGTGAGAACGCCGCATTCGACGTCTTGTAGGAGAGTTAGGGAGCAATGGAGGTGGGTGCCAAACGTGGCGCTCACTTCCAGCTTGTTAGGGGACGGGATGTCACTCCCCAGGTCATAGTAGAACTGAAATCCCATGAAGCCGAGACCGGTTCGTTTCATGCGGGATACAACAACAATCCAAATCTCAAAATATGAGTGGCGAGAGCACTTATTCAGCACTGCTGCTGTAAATAGCCCTGCGGACGTAGTGACGCTGCTTGAAATCAAACCGCACCGTTGGGGCTGGAAAGCTTTGAGGCTCCGGGCGTCGAGCCTGTGTTCCCGGAACAACCTCAGGCGATTAGCTATGCAGAAAACCGCGCCCGGGCGCGATCTGCCGACTAGTCCGCACACTCGCTTCACGCCCGCCGCGACGAGCGTTTCGATCAACACATCCGCTACTCGCTTCTTAGCCATGGTTTTCCTCCTTGCTTTTCATTTGCACCTCCGACGCGAGCTCCTTATGGCAAAGTTGCGCGCGAAGGCAGGTTGCCGTCGATCTACTTTAATCCAGTCAACGCTCGAATCGATTTCGTTCGTTACCTGAGCTCGAACCGAAGCCGAACAGCAAAACGGTCAAGGAGCAGATGATTAGGATCGGAGTTATCATTACACGCCAGACACTATTCGGCTGTAAATTGCACCGCTATTGCGCGAGGGTGGGATTTGAAACTCCCTCGTCCGAGATAAGTATCAATGCAGCATGGCGAGTTATCTTGAATTCGGCGGTTCACAGATTGCCCGCCTTTTAAAGAGAGAGAATTCCTGCGAGAACGACGTTGACGGTGCATCATAACGAACACGTCAGCAGCCGATCGTTCGAGGAGGTCGTCAATGCCTTCGAGTCTGCCGTGGGATCCGTGGAAGACACTGGATTTCCAGCGCTATTAGCGTCAACGAAAAGCGCCGAGGAGTTCGAGAGCCAAGTAAAATCCCGCGAGAGCACGAGCGGTTTCATGCGCTTCCTCACCGGTCGATCATGGCGCCTGGATGGCGCGCGTCGGATTGAACGCCAGGGCCAGAATGTACACGATCGGCAATCCGTTGATCGCCCGGACCATGCTCGAACACGATATTGCCGCGGGATTGAATGTTCCGGTGCGGTTGATGATCTATGAGGAGCCGGCCACCCGGACAACTCGATTGACCTACGATCTTCCTTCTTCCTTATGAGTGGATTGCAGAATGAGAAGGTCACCGCGGCCGCGAAAAGCTGGATGCCAAACTGATTGCTCTCGCCGTTCACGCTACCGGCGCGCGAAGCCTAACGAGTTACAAGACATTCAGATATGGCTATGCGAATCCTTATCGTCGGCGCCGGTGCGGTCGGCGGCTACTTTGGCGGCCGGCTTGCCCAGGCCGGGCGCGATGTGACTTTTCTCGTCCGTCCATCGCGGGCGAAACAGCTCAGTCGAGGATGGCCTCCGAATCATCAGCCCGCATGGTGATGCGGTCCTCACTCCGAAACTAGTAAGCGCTGAGGAGATCGACACGCCTTACGACCTCGTCTTCCTGAGCGTGAAAGCCTATGCGCTGGAGGCGGCGATGAACGATTTCGCCGCGGCCGTTGGACCAGAAACGATGATCTTTCCGGTGCTCAACGGCATGCGCCACATCGACCTCCTGACGAAACGGTTCGGAGAACATGCGGTCATCGGCGGCGTCTGTCTCGTCGCGAGCCGAGATCGACGATCAGGGTCGCATCGTCCAGCTCGCGGACTTTCAGCAACTTGTTTATGGCGAGAGAAACGGCGAGACGCACGCCCCGACTGAAAACGCTCGACGCGACGCTGCAGGGAGCCGGATTCGACGCCCGTCTGTCGACCGGACATCATGCAAGCGATGTGGGAGAAATGGGTCCAGCTCGCCAGCCTCGGCGCCATTACCTGCCTGATGCGCGGAACGATCGGCGAGATCGTGGCTGCGCCCGGTGGGGCCGAGCTGTCGATCGATGTGCTGAACGAGTCCGCCGCGGTTGCCACTGCCTGCGGCCATAAGCCGTCGGAAGCAGTGCTTTCAAGACACGCGGCCGCCATGACGGCGCCGGGATCTTCGTTGACGTCTTCGATGTATCGCGATTTGCGCAAGGGCGCGCCGGTCGAGGCCGATCACATCCTGGGCGACTTCATCGAACGCGGCAGCGCCCACGGAGTTGCCACGCCATTATTGAAAGCCGCTTTCGTCAATCTCCGCGTTTATCAGGACAGGCTCCCGAAGCATTGAGGCGAGCAGATTATTTCCGAACGAGCGTATTTCAGGCAGCGCATGTGAGTTCGTTAGCAAAGATGCCGCCGCTGTCTCAGACGCGAGCGCGGTTCGCACCAGAGGAGCAACGCGCGTCCCGAGCAGCTCGATCGCGCGCAGCATTTTCGCGTGCGGCAACGCCGCGACGCTCATCTGGAACGTGAGACGGGAAATGCCGCCTAACGACTCGTTCACGCGCAGGATTTTTCCGCGACGGTTTCCGGATCGCCGACGAGGAGCGCACCGGTCGGTCCGAGCTGGGCGTCGAAGTGCGCGCGAGTCATAGGTGGCCATCCGCGCTCCCTGCCAATCTCAGTGAAGCTTTGCGCATAGCCGGGAAAGAACTCGTCTTCGGCCGTCGTCGAACTGTCGGCGACGTAGCCTAACGAATGGATGCCAACCTTGAGCTGATCTGGAGAGTGTCCAGCGCGCAATCCCGCTTCGCGGTAGCGGTCGATCAATGGCCGAAAACGGTGCGGTTCGCCGCCGATGATGGCGACCATTAGTGGGAGCCCGAGCATGCCGGCGCGAATAAAAGAGCCCGGCGTGCCTCCGACACCGAGCCAAACCGGCAGCGGGTTCTGCAGCGGGCGCGGATAAACTCCCTGCCCGGTGAGTGGCGCGCGGTGTTTGCCCGACCAGTGAACGTGCGTGTTCTCGCGGATGTTCAGAAGCAGATCGAGCTTCTCGGCAAAGAGCGAATCGTAGTCCTCGAGTTCCAGCCCGAAGAGCGGAAACGCTTCGATGAATGAGCCGCGCCCGGCGACGATCTCCGCCCTTCCGTTCGAAAGCAGATCAAGCGTCGCGAACTCCTGGAACACGCGCACCGGGTCGGCCGCGCTCAGGACCGTGACGGCGCTCGTTAGGCGGATACGGCGGGTTCGGGCCGCGGCGGCGGCGAGAATCACCGTCGGCGCGGAATCGAGGAACTCGCGCCGGTGGTGTTCGCCGATGCCGAACACATCGAGGCCCACCTCGTCAGCGAGCGTGATTGCTTCGAGTAACTCGCTGAGATGTCGCGCGGGATCGACGGCCCGACCGGCCGCGTCAACGGTTGCCGCTACGAAACTGTCTACGCCGATCTCCATTTGTTGGTGATTCTTGTTCAAGCTGCAACGCGCTGTTGGAAGAGACCGGCGAAAGCGGAGCGGACGCTCAGGAACACAACGATCCACAGCACCGTCACGACGAGAGCCAAAGGCAGACCGCTCGGAAGCATCAATATGTGAATGAGCAGAATGTTGACGATGATCGGAGCGAGCAGCGTCAGCGCGAGTGGGACGTAGCGATTGACCAGGAGCAGGACCGCCGAAATGATTTGGAGCAGAAATATCGGGACCAGATAATGGGAGACAAAGAGCGCCCCGACGAACTGGCCAGCCGTTCCGGACGGCGGAGAGCTGGGAATGAAGTGGAGGAAGCCGTTCAGTCCGAAGACGAGAAAGATGAAGCCAAGAAGGAAACGAGCGATGACAGTAGTGATTTTCATGTTAGTTTCTTTTGTTTGATATACAGTATATTGACATCAATATAATCTGTCGTCAAGATAAAATTTCAATGAAGCGGAAAAGAACAACTCCAAGAGCAAGACTCCACCGGCGTGCATCTCTGGCTCGTTTTCATGAAAGCCTTTCAAGCGCTGTTCCCGCACGCGGCCGAGAGCATCAAGCGGACAGAACTGGGCGACTCCGATTTCCGCGTCCTGGAAGTCGCTCCTGCATAAGGGCCCGCTCCCGGTGAATACCATCGGCCCGAAGGTCTGGCTCACTCCCGGATCCATCAGTGTGGCCGTCGATCGGCTGGTTAAAAAGGGCTCGTTTCGCGCAAGGATCACCCGGACGACCGCCGGGTGCGCCGGGTTGAACTGACACCCAAAGGACGGGCGCTGATTACCCGCGGGTTTGGCGAGCACGCCGCCGCGATGGAAGATGTGGCCGGCGTCCTTTCAAAAACGAACGGCTGACATTGCTGCGGCTTTTGAAAAAATTGGGCAAACACGCGGCTGAAACTCGTAAGTAAACGGATCCGACGCCAGCAGAGGCCGCATTAATTGTTAGACCTCGCCGTTTGTCTAAGCGACGAGTTAGCTCGCGCGTGGCGCTGCCAGATTCGCCCAATAGCCCACGTTTGTTGTGTTGCCATACTTTTCCGGCATGATGGAATTCGTCGACGACACGTGGCCAGGCGCCATCTATACAGTCGCAATGCTGGGTAACCGCTGGTCTGAGTCGGACTCGTTAGGCCAAAACTGTTGAAAGTCAGAAGGGCAGCCACCCGATCGGCAGTGCAAAAGCAAACCAAACCAGGTCGGCTGCGATCAGCCCCACAACCAGCATCGCGAGGATTGCGGTTGATTGATAACAAATGCAGCTATTTGAAAGGGAGGATTCCTTGAGACATCGTCGTGCTGGTATCCGTCGCATCAGCGTGGACGCCTTGGCGGTAGCAGGACAGCCCAACATGAATCGTACTGACAACGGCTGCACAGCGCGGGATAGAGATTTCAACGTCTGGACTCGATTCGTCAGGCCGAAGAGATCAGTTCATATTCATATTTCAAACCGCGTGACGCCATTCGCCCGTGGATCCGCGAGGTCTTTCCATTTCCACCTCGGGGAAATGGTGAGCGCCGGTGATGTCGTCGCCATCGCCCACGGGGATTTTCCAATACGCCCCGGCGGGGGTTCGAGTTCGCCCGGGCGGGAAAAAGCGCAAAGAACGACTGAACGCCTCGCTCGGTGGAGCCACACAATGCATAGAGTTGGTTCAGGCAGTGAAGCGGTCGCCAAACATCGGCAGGCCGCTCTTCGATTCGGCTTTGGTCGCCTCGTCTTGCAAGACGTCCCAGTGTTCGGCAAGGCGGCCGTTCTCGATCCTGACAATATCCGCGGCGACCCAGGCAACAGGCCGGCCGGTTCCTGAGAAGCGTCCGTGGACGATGACGTAGTCGCCCTCCGCGACGATGAGCTGATGTTCGTAACGCAGAGTGTCGGGTGTGTTGCGGATCAAATTGAACAGTCCATCGCGACCCGGTTCGATGTGCGCGCTGTGCTGAATATAGTTGGGCGACCAATACGTCTCAGCGGCCTGCATAGTCCCGCTTGTTAAACAACGTGTCGAACGCTTCGAGCACGAGCGCTTTATTTTTCTCTTGTTTGGTTGGGTTCATTGAATTTGTCCTCATAGTCGACTGATCATTCTTCACGTCGTTGGAAGTTGCTCTGCTATCTCATCGACGCGGTCGGGATAGAACGCGACGTGTCCTTTGATCTGCGCAACAGCAGGATACGGATCCTCGTACGTCCACACGGCATTGACGGACTTCTTTCCTCCAGCGGGAATGCTGTAGTAACTGCAATCGCCTTTATACGGACAGTAGGTAGCGTGATCCGTCCGTTCCAACTGAGAAAGATCGACATCTTCACGTGGAATGTATTGAACGGGCGGATAGTCGGCTTCGCGAAGCGTCAGGGCGTTGCGGGTATCGGCAATCACACGGCCCGCGACGGATACGACGACGCGAGCCGGATTGCGCTGGATGGAAATCGGATGATCTGGACCTGGAATCTTAATCTGTTTTTCTTTCATGTTTCGTTTTCCTTTTGGAACTCCTCAGATTGTTAGGACGACTCTGCCGAACGGGCGGCCCTCAATTAGGTAACGCAGAGCATCAGCCGCTTCTGCCAGCGGAAAGGTCTTAGCCACGATCGGTTTGATCGCACCGGATTTAAGTAGAGAGACAATAACTTTCCAGGCGTCAGCTGATGGCTCGCCTTCGGCTGAGCGAACATGTTGAGACCCCGGATGCTGGCCTGTGGCACGATGAGATTTGTCACGTCAATGGTTGTCTTACGGCTTGCGGAATATCCCAGTGTTGTGAGGCGTCCTTCCAACGCGAGCGCTCCGAGCGCCTCGCTCAAGACTTCACCACCGATTCCGTCGATGACGATGTCTGCGCCGTAACCGCTCGTGATACGACGCACGCCGTCACCCAACTTCTCCAAGGAGGTATCGATGACTTCATTGAATCCGAGCGCCTTCGCCTGCTCGGCTTTCGCATGATTGGTCGTGCTTGACATGGCGTGTTTTGCGCCCAAGGCGCGCGCCAATTGCGTCACTGCATTGCCGATCGATCCTCCGATCGCCGGTGCCAGAACAGTTTTGCCTGCCCGAAAACCAGCCAGAGTAAGAGCCACCTGCGCGGTGAGATACGCGACCGGAATACCTGCGGCACTCACGTCGTCGACATTGTCAGGAATCAGGCAAAGGTCTTCCTTCCGTACGGCAACCCACTCACTATAGGTTCCATCCTCAAAAGCGCCATAGGCGCCGAAGAACATCACGCGTGAGCCGACGGGAAAGTCCGTTCCGCCTCCCTCCTCCACCACGCCCGCTCCTTCGTTGCCCAGGACTAACGGCGCCTTCGAGCCGTGAAATTTGCCGGAGAGAATCGTATGGTCCAGCGGCGTGACGCCGGCCGCGGTGATTCGCACCAGTCACTTTCCCGTTTGTAACCGCCGGTTTTGGAAGTTCGATGAGCTTCAGCCCTTCATAACCACTAAATGTTTCGGCTCTCATTGCACGCATATCATTTCTCCTTTGATTCAGGCATTCATTCCGCCATCCACGGTAAGATTCGCCCCAGTGATGTAGGAAGACTCCGGACCGGCGACAAACGCGACCAGCGCAGCGACCTCATCAACGTGCCCGTAGCGGTCGAGCGCTGTGGCGGCCTTCTGCGGCACCGCCCACTCGCCCGCGGCGGGATTCAACTCCGTGTCGATCGGACCCGGCTGAACGTTGTTGACCGTGATGCCCCGGCTCCCGACTTCTCTGGACAGCGCCTGAGTAAATATCTTCACGGCTCCCTTCGTGGCCGAGTAGGGCACAAGGCCGGGCACCAGGACACGCTCGCCCACGGACGAGCCGATCATGATGATGCGACCGCCGCTCTTCATGTGCTTCAGCGCCGCCTGCGTCGCGACGAATACGCCGCGGACGTTGATGTCGAGCACGCGATCCATCTCTTCCAGCGTGGTCTCCTCGAACGTTTTCGGAATGGCCGTGCCGGCATTGTTCACAAGGACGTCGAGTCGGCCGAACGTCGCCACGGTCTTTTCGACCGCGGCTTTGACGGCGTCGGCATCAGTGGCGTCCGCCTGAATCGCGATCGCCTTTCCGCCGGCGCGTTCAATCTCCTTGACGACCGACGCGGCCGCATCGGCACCTTTCGTGTATGTGATGGCCACGTTCGCTCCGTCCGCAGCCAGACGCTTGGCGATTGCGGCACCAATGCCGCGCGAGCCGCCCGTAATGAATGCAATCTTTCCTTCGAGTTTATTCATTTCATTTTCTTCCTAAGGTTTCCAACTACTGACCCATGTGAAAGCCTCAGCTGCAGTAAATTTGAACAGAATCTTTCCGCTGCGATTCGATTTCAAAGATTGCTCGAACGCTTCCTTGAACTGGTCGAGCGGGTAGACATGCTCCACTGCGGCGGAGAGCGATCCATCAGCTACGAGGTCGCCCAGCTTCTGGTAAATCTCCTGGATCTCTGTGCGGGGCGCGTTGCGTATCCAATTGATGAGCCAGAATCCGTGGAGGCTAAGACCACGGTAGATGAAGTCTTTGGGCGAGATGGCCGGGAACTGCCCACTTTGAATGGCGTAGACGACAATCGAGCCGCCAGTCTTGAGCGACTTGGCCAACTCGCCCACGGGAGTTCCGCCCACCGTATCGAGGACGAGGCTCAGTTTCTTCCCGTCGAGAGCCTCCTCAATGTCCTTGTGTAGGTTGTCGCCTTGGAGGACTACGCGGTCACCTCCCCACTGCCGCACCTGTTCGGCAGCTTCTTCCCGGCGGACGACATTCAGCGTCTTGACTCCTGCGAGCTTCGCGAGCGCAATGATGTACTGCCCCATGGCCGAGTTGGCTGCGGTTTGACCGATCCAGTCGCCGGGCATCAGGGAAACGTATCGGTTCAGCAAGAGATAGGCGGTAACCGGGTTAATCCCTATCATCGAGAGTTGCAGGGGATCTGCTTCGTCGCTCATCGGCACGATGTTGCGCACTGGGGCGACAACTTGGTCTGCCCAGGTGCCCTGCTCGTAGGTCGGAAGAATCAGGACTCGCTTACCCTGCAGAGCAACATCAACCTTCGATCCGATCTTGGCGACTCGGCCAACACCCTCCGCGCCTACCGAGGATGGGAAGGCCGGCCGGACGCCGTAGATGCCGCGGACGAACAGAAAGTCCGATGGATTAATCGGGGCCGCTTCCATCGAGACGAGAACATCCTCCTGGCCGAGAGCCGGTTCGGAGACCGTGTTGAGTTCAATGACATCTGAAGGTTCGCCGTGAGCTACGAGTTGCAACTGCCGCATGAGACGCCCCCTTGAATGCGTTCGACGCCGTTTTTCTGCTCCGGGTTCATGTCGGTTGTTGTCATTTCGTTTGTCCTTTCGTTTTTCACCTGCAACGAGGCTCAGGCGCCCACGGCCGAAATGGCCGTGACCCCGCCGTCGATCAGGAAGTCTGCCCCGACGACGTACGCAGAATCGTCCGACGCGAGGTAAACTGCCAGCTTCGCGATTTCCAACGGATCGGCCATCCGCTTGCTTGGATTGTTGGTTCGGAGGACGTCCTTAACCGCCTCGCCCTGCTCTTCGCCTGGGAAGCGACCGAACATCGCCGTGTCCGTCGGGCCTGGGCTTAGGGTATTCACGCGAATCCCGCGGTCCACGAGTTCGGCGCTGAGGATTCGAGCGAGATGGACGACCGCGGCCTTGCAGGTCGAGACGGTCGAGGTTGTCGGCCACCCCTTGCGCGCGCCAACGGACGCATTGATGATTACAGACGAGCCTTGCCTGAGTAGCGGCAAGGCTTTTTGAATCGTGAAGTAAGCCCCTTTGAAATTGACGGCTATCACCTTGTCGAAGCTTTGCTCTGTCACCTCTTCGAACAACAGGAACTCGCTGTAACCTGCATTTACGAAGACGCCGTCCAGGTGCCCGAACTCCCGCTTGATCGTGGCGAACATCGTGTCGAGGTCGGTGAGATTGCTGACGTCCGCGCGAACGGCGAGACTTCCGGCTCCAAGCGTCTCCTTAGCCGCCTGCAGCGACCCCTCATTCAAGCCGCAGATGGCGACGCGCGCGCCCTCTCGGTCGAATTCCTGCGCTGCGGCCAGCCCGATCCCGCTGTTGCCGCCGGTGATAAGGATATTCTTGTCCGCTAGCCTACCCATTGTCGTCACTCCTTTTGATTTTTGATTAAACATATCCGTGTCGGTCCTCCCGCACCTCACGTGCAGGCCGGATCCTAACGGCGGCTGGGCTCCGATGATGAAAGAAGCCAGGGTGGCCGGCACGTCCCCAACCACGCGCCAACGGTGGCGAGTTCCGTTCTCAATCAGGACATCGCCGGGAGACAGCGACCACCTCCGCGCCATCGTCGAGCTGGAGTGCCAGGTTGCCGGAGAGAACGACCCCGAAATCCGTCGTGTCGGTCCTGTGAAAGCCGTCGTTAGCTCCACCGGGTTCGTCGCCATCCTCGAGGTGCATCTCGGGAGTGGGTTCTGGTGCAATCACGTCTCCGGCAAGTACGTCCCGATGATGAAGCGGATGCCACCTACGGGTGGAAATATACCGGGCGCCGCCGGATTGTTCCCCGCGTTCGGGTAGGTTGCGGGCTCATTCGGCATTCCAGAGGAAGGCGAGCTCTCCTAGGCCAGGGATGGGCGTCCCATCGACTTGCTCGTCTCGCACAAAAACAGCCCGACCCTTGGCGTCATGGCCGGTGACAACCGTGCGTACCTTCATTCCCTGTCTCTTCTCGTCCGGCTTGTTCATGGTCACGTTCTTGGATACTTGTAATTTCGTTTTCATTTTTAATTTTCCTTTCGTGTTGTTGAAGTCACCTTCTGTAAATGCCTAACGAAGACCTCCGCGATGAGTATGTTTCCGGGCCATGGTTTTGCGGCGTCACAACACGTCAGTTCAGCGAAAGCTCTCGCCTTTGGTTGTGATTCTCATGGATTTATATTCACGGTGTTTTTGTATCGATAGGTATAAAACTAGACGCTGGACAAAAGCGTGTCAAATGATTTATTTACCCATCGGTATGAAATCAGAAACTGCTGCGGCACAGCGCGGACGACCGCGCGCCTTCGATCCTGACGCGGCCCTGGAACGCGCCATGCACGTTTTTGGGCCAAAGGTTACGAAGGCGCTTCGCTCTCAGATCTGACGCGAGCCATGCGCATCAATCGGCCAAGTCTTTACGCTGCATTTGGCAACAAGGAGCAGCTCTTTCGCAAGGTTCTCGATCGATACATGGACGGACCGCTCGCCTATTTTGGCAAGGCTCTGGCGGCGCCGAAGGCGCGGGATGTCATCGAACAAATATTCCTCGGCGCGGCCAGGATGGCGGGTGATCCGAGGCTTCCAGCAGGATGCCTCATGGTTCAAGGTGCGTTGGCGGTGCGGAAATGCGGCCGGGTCCGTTCGGAAGGAAGCAGCCGCGCGCGCGCGCCGCCAGCGAAGTTGCGTTGCGTCGTCGCCTTCAACGAGCAAAGCGGGAAGGCGATCTTCCGAAAAACGCTGATCCAGCCGAACTGGCCCGTTACGTGATGACTGTGCTGCGCGGAATGGCGGTCCAGGGAGCCGACGGCGCCAGTCCCGATCAACTACGTCGAGTCGCGCAAATGCGCACTGCGTGCGTGGCCGACCTGAGCGGTCGCCGTTGCTTTCGAGATTGGACGAGTTGGTCGCTCGTCGTTTCGAAAAGGGAAAAAGCGTGAGACGATCTTAGGTTCGCCGGAAAATCGTGCGTCTCCTCCGGAAACGCATGGCTCTAAGTTCCTTAACAGTCTGTTTCGCGCCAGCTTGAGGTGGGATCAGTAACTTGGGCCGGCGCAGGTTCCTCACCTTTCCCGCCAGAACGATGGCGTTGCGCTCCCCACCCGGGCTATCCAAAAGGCGCACAGGCCAACCCATTTCCTTGAATCCCGCAGCAATTCTATCGGCAGTCGGATCTGATTTCCGTTCCAGGCAGACATTGACCAAGGCCACGCCGTCCTTTCGCAGGCAGCGGCCAGCCGCCTTGAAAAATGCCGCGCCTTTCATGTGCGCGGGAATATTCTCACCGGAAAAAGCATCGATAATCAGGACATCATAGCGCCGCCGCGTTCTTTGCATGAACGCCAGTCCATCACCTACATGACATACGATATTCCGTGGCAGGCCAAAATAGAGCTTTGCCAGCGTGAATGAGACGGGATCGATCTCAACAATCGAAACCCGCCTGCCTGCTCGCGCCAGCATGGTGCCGAGAGTGCCGCCGCCGCAGCCGATCATGAGGACGCTTTTCCCGGGCCGTTGCAGCGTTAATCCATAGAGTGCATGGATGTGCGCGTCCACGCTGACGCCGTTGCAGTCGGCCGTGCTTTGATAGCCGCCCTTCTGTTCGTAGGTAAGCGTGCGGCTTCTTTTTCGGAAGCGAAGTTTGATGACTCCGTATTTGGAAGCGTGCTTCGGCGGCGGCGGACGCATTGGACTTTTTGTAACAGGAACTTCGAGTCTATTCGGCGCGAAAGCGATTGGGAGCATGATTACGAGCACGAGCCGGAGTCTACGGGGTCCGGGTATCCGCGCCTGCGGGATCATATCCGGCTGATTCAGCCCCTCGCTGACGTCCTGATCTCTGTCCGACCTGGCACCGGCCGGAGAAAAATTCTTGCGAGAGATGCTTGCGGCGATCGGACCGGCACCTCTTCTCACCGACCACGAGTGTCAAAAGTGAGGACTGACCTCATTCTCCTTACTCCGCGGATTTTTTCTCGTCCCAGCCGCAAAATCTGTAACTCGCACAAAGTTTAACGAAAAGATTCCCTTATGGCTCTGGCAGAAAGTTACACATTCAAGACGAATGCAATTCCGGGCATATTTCGACGCGGTTTTAGATGCCCAACCCCCGAGAGATTTCGTGAAATCTCTTGAAAATCTGGGGGTTCACTTCGACAAACGACCGTTTGTTTATCGGGACTTAAAGATTTGGGATTCCTGAACAGATACGGAGCGCCAAAAACGATATTTTGATTTCCTCGACCGAACCCAATCAAAGACCATCTTAGCAGAAGGAATTCGGGATGCGTTTTCCGAGCTCTTCGCCGTCAACACCAAGGCGAACGAGCTTTCACCGTTGACCAAGCCAAAAAATAAACTGTGGACTCTTTGGTGGGAAAACACCCTTGTGATTGGGAAAATCGCAAACACGTTCAGGGCACTCTGCGATTATGCCGATTTCTCCAGCTCAAAGAAGGAGTCCGAAAAGAAGGACGAGAAACCGGTGGGTGGAGGAGAAGGCAAAGGTGAGAGGGCTGATAAAGAAAATCGCAGAGCGGTAAAGCCCCAGCTCCCCGGCCTGGGGGAAACACGTAGAGAAATCGATATCTCAAAGGCCCAGTATCACGTAAACATTGTGCTCCCGCAACACGCGACCAGGCTGTTTATGATGCAATTTTCCGCAGCCTTAGAGATCACTATCTGATGAAACAACGGGACCTTTTTATTCATTTGTCTATCGGGGCATCTTAACGACGAAGCTAGACAAAGCAGGACGGCGAAAGGGCAGCCAATTCGGAAACGAAGAATCACGAGTCATCGAAAAGGCGCTGTCCTACGAATTTCTAGATTCTGGACCGGCTCAATGAGGCCCGAAGAATGGCTCTGATTTATACAGCGATCCATGCCTTTGAAAATTCGGTTCGAGAAACAGTAACGAAAAGGATGGCAGAATTGCATCAAGAAAATGGGGTGAGCAAGGTTCCCGAGAAGGTGCAAAATAGCGCGAAAAACTCGGATGGAAGAGGATGCTAAAGCTCGGCGGCACGGAGCCAGGGGAGCTTTGAAATAAATTACGCATTTTGTGACCTCTCGATCATCGTCACCAATTTGCAGCTTTTGAGACTTGTTAGGCAGCCTTGAATAAGGCTGATTCTCCAAACTTTGGAGAAATCTAGGAAATAACAGATACGGCGGCGTTCTTGCGAAAGAAGATGTTGAGCGAATCGGAGTCAATATCCGCTAGGATTGGATTCGACAGGCGGGTTGAAGAAACAAACTCTCTTCCTCTCGGACGGCAGAACGACCTAACGCAAAGTTGTTCGTGAGCGTTCCTGCAAGGAAAGCAAGGCTTCATGTCAGGAATCAAAAGACAAGGTCGTCGTCATCACCGGCGCGGTTAAGCAGCGGAATAGGCGAGGCCACCGCGCGGATTATGCTTTTGCTGAGCGCGTCGCGGTAGTCGTACTCGGCGCGACGGATTGATCGCGTGCATCATCGGTCGGTCGGTCGAAATTTACGAGCGTATTTTGACGGCGGATAGCGCGGTGAGCGGCATGCGCGGTCGGATTACCATCGCCGTCGCTCGTTAGGCCCGGCACTCGTATCAGGGCCGCCATGTCGTGGGCGCCGGACGCGAAGTCGACTTTCGAGAGCTGGAGAAGGTGGTCGGGGGGCGGAATTGAAGATGACCAACACACCGGGCGCCGCCTGCGCGATCGTGAGCGGGATCGGATCGTTTACGAAAAGGGCGTCGGGGTTTCCGGACATCGAGACGGGGAGCGCCGGCCACGCCAGGCCATGCTGTTTTCGGACCGGGTCGATAAACACAAAATGCTGACGGCGGCGGCGCTGGTCGCGCTCGCGGACGAAGGCAAAATCGCGCTCGACGCCCCGCTCGCGCAGTCTGTGCCCGGGCTCGCGTCGCGCGCTTGTCGCGGGTGACGGCGGGATCAATTACTCAGTCACACGGCGGGCTTGATCGACCCGGCCCGCGTTTGCTGCGGGTAAAAGCAGGAGGAAAGGTGGGGCTTTCCGCAGGCGCACGAGCGCCTACCGGGACGGGGACTGCTTCTTCACTCTGAGCCGGGCGGATTTTTCCCACTCGAACCTGGGCTACATCATCGGCGGGTTTTTTCTCATTCGCTAACAACTCCAGCGGTGAACTCTATATGCCGATGCGCGATGCCTTCGCCGTCTCTTCGGGCCGCTCTGGGATGATGCACACAACTTTCCGCCCCACGACGGCGATGACGTTCCCGTCGGGCGCAGGGGCGCGACGCGGAAGGCAAGGCCGGTGGCCACAGTCGTTAGGCCGTTTGTCACCATCAATGCGGGCGATCGGTTCCGGCCGGGTTATGCTTATGCAACCGTGGGCGACCCGGGTCAGCTCGGCGATCGCGCTCATGAATGGCGGAGAAGATCGATGGCGCACGCAGGTCCTGGCCCCGACGTTGCTCGAGGCGCTGGCTCATGCCGCGGGTGAAGTCCCCTTCGATCGGGACCTGCCGAAAGCGATTTCTGGAGGGCGCCAGCTATGGCCAACATGGTTTCTTCGTCCAGGAGCATCGCGGTCTGGCACATCCTGCACCGGGCGGCGGTACGATCAACGGCTTTGGCGCCTTCCTGGTGTTGGTCCCGGAGAAGCGATTCGCGGTCATCGCGTCACGGCCAACAAAGCGGCGCGGTGTTAGGGCAAGACGACGGAGAAGGCGATGGAAATTATCCTGCCAGGCTGCAACCGAGACCACGCCGGTTGCGCCGGCGCAGAAAATGCCACCGATGACGCGCAGGCCGAGATGGAAGATAGTCGCCGGCACTTATCGCACCAGTAGAACCTGCGCATCGATCATCTTCGTTCGGGATGGGAAGCCGATCGCGGAAGGAGTTCTACAAGACGTCGGTCGAGGAGGGGCCGGGCCACGAGTTCCGAGGTGCCGGTCGCGAAATCGACCGCGACGATTCCCGTTCACGCCGCCAGGAAGTGAAGCTGAGAGATTCAATTCACGGTGATCCGCGGCGCAGAAGGCAAGCCAGAGTTTGCATGGGCACCGGAAGCGGCGGCCAGCGTAACGACGGATGGCGCCTTTGATGCGGAAAGCAAAACTTCATGCCGGGAATCAAAGACAAGGTCGTCGTCCTCGCCGGCGAGCTGCAGCGTTCGCCCGCCGCGGCGGCAGGCTGGCGGGCAGCGGCGATGCGGCAGGCGACTGCGGCCGATCTCGCTGAGCGCGGCGCGACGGCCGTGCCCGGCGCGCGGATGAACGCGGCGTATGCAGCGCCAGCGCCGGGGCTTACGGTGACACACTCGAACATGAAAACCAAAAGAAAGCCTGCGACGTCTACAACACTGCCAGGAGGCACATTCAAGCTCGCCGATGATTTGATCCTTACTCGCATGGGGTACGGTGCCATGCAGCTGGCTGGTCCGCATGTATTCGGGCCGCCAGCAGACCACGACGGTGCACTCGCGGTCCTGCGCGAGGTTGTTAGCCTCGGTATCACTCACATCGACACCAGCGACTTCTATGGCCCGCACATAACCAATCAGCTTATCAAAGAAGCGCTGCATCCCTATCCGGAGCAGTTACGGATCGTGACCAAGGTCGGGGCGCGGCGGGACGCGGAAGGAAATTGGCCCAGAGCGCTCGCTCCCGATGAGCTCCGCCAAGCCGTTCATGATAACCTCGCGAACCTCGGTCTCGATGCACTCGATGTCGTCAATCTGCGGGTCGGTGGCCTCGATGCACCGGAGCCAGGTTCGATAGCGGAGCCGTTCAGCGTGCTCGCCGAAATGCAGCAAGAGGGTCTGATAAAGCACCTCGGGGTAAGTACTGTCAGCGCCGAGCAAGTCGCCGAGGCGCAATCAATCGCGCCGGTTGTCTGCGTCCAGAATTTCTACAATATCGCTCACCGGCAGGATGATTCGCTTATCGACTCCCTTGCCGAACAAGGAATTGCTTATGTGCCGTACTTCCCACTCGGTGGTTTTCACCGCTGCAATCCGATACGTTGTCCAGCGTTGCTGCCCGCTTAGATGCTACCCCAATGGCCGTCGCCTTGGCGTGGCTGCTGCAACGTTCACCTAACATTCTGCTCATACCCGGAACATCATCTGTTGAGCATCTGAGAGAGAATGTAGCCGGCGCTGGCCTGCAATTGCCTCGATGACGCGATTAAAGAGTTGGACAGCATCGCCGGTTAAGGCCTTCACACTAAACCGCGAAGAAGAAAAACGAATGTCGATCGCGCAGCTGGTTTATGCACGCACAGACGTGAGACGGAAGTGTTGACGGCCGCCGCGATCTTTGTGACAAGGCAGAGGGTATGCCGGAAGTCAGCGACTCTCCGATTCCTTTACAACCGGCACGCCCGCGTCTCGAGAATATAGACGTCTTGCGCGGTCTGGTCATGGTGGTGATGGCCCTCGATCACACCCGTGATTTCCTCAGCCACGACGCCCTCTTGTTCCGCCCGCTCGACCTGACCCAAACCTACGCCGCGCTTTTCTTCACGCGGTGGATCACTCATTTCTGCGCGCCGGTCTTCTGCTTCCTGGCCGGCACCGCCGCATTCCTCTCGTTGACGCGCGGCAAAACGAAAACTGATCTCGCGCGGTTTCTCATCACCCGCGGCCTGTGGCTGGTGTTACTCGAGCTGACGGTGATGCAGTTCGCATGGACGTTTAACTTCGATATCCATTCCCCTGGCGGGGGCGTGATCTGGGCGCTGGGGTGGTCAATGGTCGCGCTGGCCGCCCTGATCTATTTGCCGGTGTGGGCGATCGCTGCATTCGGGATCGTCATGATCGGCACGCATAACCTTTTCGATTCCGTGCCGCCAGAGGCGTTCGGCTCGCTCGGCTGGCTCTGGAACGTGCTGCATGCCGGAAATCCCATCCACCTCTCGCCGACCTACACCTTCTACATCGGTTATCCGCTCGTACCCTGGATCGGCGTCATGGCCGCCGGATACGCCTACGGTGCGGTGGTGAAACTCGACCGCGCGCGGCGACGTCGCCGAACGCTATGGCTCGGCATCAGTTTGTGTGCGGCCTTCGTTGTGATCCGTGCGACGAACATCTATGGCGATCCTTTCCCGTGGTCGCGGCAGCAGAGCCTGCTCTTTACCGTCTTCTCGTTCATCAAATGCGAGAAATACCCTCCCTCTTTGCTCTATCTGCTGATGACACTTGGTCCTTCCTTCATCGTGCTAGCCCTGCTTGATCGCGACCTCGGCAAATTCTGGCGACCTTTCATCGTTTTCGGCCGGGTGCCGCTCTTTTTTATATCGTTCACATTTTTCTGATCCATGCGATCGCCTTGCTCATCTCCTACCTGCGGTATGGCGGCCCGAGCGGGCTTTCGAGCAATACGTAACTGAACGAAGTAATAA
>ERZ1370068.9592-contig-8359_pt1 | contig 25072 bp, 43 predicted proteins | sample MGYA00561227_ERZ1370068 | MGnify/ENA primary metagenome ERZ1370068 (study PRJEB38410, sample SAMEA6850437) | metagenome | study: Metagenomic assessment of the ecological functions of the soil: analysis of the soil microbiota associated with the...
TCAGTTACGTATTGCTCGGCGACCATCGGTACGACGCGCTTGATGGAACAATGTCGACGTGATCCAAGAAAGATGGAGAGACCAAATGGTCATTCGCCTCGACATTGCGGGATGGAGGCTAACGTGGGCGCAACGAACGTTAAGCTGAGCGTTAGCGCCGTGGCCTATCTCTTTAACGACGGATGTCGCGCAGGAAGGATGGCGAAGGTTGAAGCTCAACGCGCATCTATTCGCGTTCGCGTTCGCGCTGGCCCTCGCTCTGCCCTCCTTCGCGGCGGCGCGAGGCGCCGATTTACCCGGCTAGTCAATCCGCCTCGTCGTTCCGTTCCCGCCCGGCGCCGGCACTCGACACGGTCGCGCGTTCTCGTCGCGCAGAAGCTCGGCGAGTCGATGAAGGCGACGATCGTCGTCGACAACCGGACCGGCGCCGGCGGCGCGATCGGCGCAGTTGGAAGTCGCGAAGTCCGATCCCGACGGCTACACGCTGCTTGTTCGTGGCCGGGCCGTTCACAACGGTCGCCGCGGCATCGAAGAATCGCGTTGTACGACCCGGTGCAAGCAATTCGCGCCGGTCGCACCGATCGCTGCCAGTCCGCTTGTGTTCGTCGTCAACCCGGCGGTGCCCGCGAACACGATGCGCGAATTCATCGCGCTTCGCGAAGCGCGAGCCGGGCAAGCTCAACTACGGCTCCGCCGAGCCCGGCAGCATCAATCACCTCGCGCTCGAGCTTCTCAACGTCCGCGCCGGGATCGATCGTCGTCCATGTCCCGTACAAAGGCATCGCGCCGGCCACCGCTCGATCTCATCGTCAGGCCAGATCCGAGGCGATGACGGGGACCGTGTCGGCAACGCTTGCCCTACATCGCCGAAAAGCGCGTCAAGAGCACTCGCAGTGACCGGCGCACGCCGCGCGCCACCTGTTGCCCGACGTGCCGAGCTGGCAGGAGGAAGGCGTGCCGAATGCCGACGTGATCAACTACTGGGGCATCGTCGCGCCTGCGGGAACGCCGCCGGACGTGATCGCGAAGCTCAACACGGAAGTGAATCGCGTGCTCGCGCAGCCGCGAGGTCAAGGAGCGGCTCGAGCGCGAAGGCGCCGAGCTCATCCCCGGCCCACCGGACAAGCTCGGGAGACCTGATCGAGACCGACCTCGCCGAGCTGGAAAAAGCTGATCGTCGACGCGAAGCTCAGTCTCGAGTAGCGCGTTCTCCGAGCGCGCAGCGCGAGCAGACACGTTGCCCGCGACGGCGAGCGCGACCCCGACGATGCCGGGCAGACGCTCCAGCGGTAGCCTTCGAACAGCCGTCGAGTACAGCATCGCGAGCACGGGTGTCGCCACCCCGACATACGATGCCGGACCCGCGCCGACCTGCCTCAGCAGCGTCAGGTACGGCGAGAAAAGCGACGCACGCTGCCGAACACAGCGAGATATGCGAGCGATGACCATGTAGCCGCACGCGCGGATCGAACGACCAGGTGACCCCGCCTAGAGCGGTCGCCGGATCACGGCAACGAGAGCGCGCCGTAGCCCATGCCCCACGCTGTCGTTTCAATGATCGGCTAGATGCAGGCGCTGCAGGCGCATCGACACCAGGTTGCCTCCGGTTGCAAGCAGCGTGCCGCCGAGTACCGAAGACAGATGCCGAGCGCGGCATTGCCGTCCATACGCGTCGCGGATGAGCGTCCGGGTAGGAACAGCAGCGCGACGCCGCCGACGCCGAGCGCCGCGCCGGTCAGCGCGCGCCGTGATCGGGGTCGCCGAAAGCGAGCCGCGTCCCGACGAGGCTCGTGAATACGATCGTCGAGAACAAGCACGGCGACGAGATCCCGAGGTGACGTACTGCTCGGCGCGATAGATGGCGATGTAGTTCAAGCCCGAAGAACAGCGCGCCTTGCGCAGCAAGCAGCGCGTGGATGCGCAGCGGAAAGCGCAGCGAGCGCCCGTGTGGCAACGCAGATCCCGGCGATCAGCGCTGCGGCGAGCGCGCGAACCGGTAGGCGACGGATGCTTCCGGCGCTACGGTCCCGAGCTGGAACGTGATCGCGAGCCACGTCGAACTCCAGATGAGCGTGCAGGATCAGGAACAGCGAGACGTTGCTCATTGTTCAGATCAGGAACGCCTCTGATCGCCGCCGCCGCGTCAAGTTCCAGCCGGTCGTGATGCAGCATGTGGCCGGCGTCCGGGAACGACAACGAGGCGGGCGTCGCGCTAGATGGCGCCATCGCGGCGCCGAACGCCGTCGAGCCCGTCGGCGCCTGCCCTTGCCTTCCGGGACGATCGTTGAGCCACTTCCGGAATCGTCGATTCCGCGGCAGCAACCCACAGCGTCGGCGCGGCGATCTTGCGCCATACGGCAATCGCTTCGTCGAGTCGGTAGGTGGTCGGAAACGGCAGCTTGTGACGGGGATCGGACAGGAGCCGCGCGCTAGCCGTCGGCGGTCGCCGCCCAATGGCGCGAGCGAGGAATAGCGGCCTTGTTTGCGCGGCAGGCGCGGATTGTTCTTCTGCAAGCGGTCGGCGACGGCATCGAAGCTTGCGTACAGGGCGTAAATTCCGGCGGCGAGGCGAGCGCGTCGAGCCACGCCGCGATCTTCGCGGGCGCGACATCGGGCGACTGCGCCGGGATGCCGAATCCCTCGAGCGAGACGATTCGTCGCACGCGGGCCGGCCGCGCACCCGCATACATCATCACGACATTCCCGCCGAGGCTGTGGCCCACCAGATTCACCGGTCTCGGCTGGCGCGAACGCATCGATCAGCGCTTCGAGATCCGGCGATGTAGTCGGCGAACCAGTAGCCCTGCGGCTGCCATTCGCTGCCGCCACTGACCGCGAAGGTCGGAGCGATCGCGTACCAGGTCGCGCGCAAACCGTCGACGAGAAACTGGAACGACGCACCCGACGTCCATCCACCCGTGAAGCAGCAGGAAGAGCTTGGGTGCCTTCGGATCGCCCCACGTCAACACATGATGTGCGAGGCCACGCAGAACGACCCGCTGCGACGTAGCGTTCTTCAAGCGTTGCACGCATCAGCGCGGCGGCATAGAGCGCCGCCGGGCCGCCCCGTGGACGCCTGCGCGAGCAGGCGAAGCCAGGCCTGCAGGGCGCGTCTGCGAGCGCGGGCGCGGCTGACCCCAAGTTGCAACGCGAAGAACTCAACCGGCGCGAGGCCGCGAATCGCTCCCCTTGGGGTGCAGCGCAGCGGCCGGATTGGGCAATGAGGCCGCAAGCGTCAGGGGCACACATTACGCGTCATTTCTTTGCGGCAGATCGCGAGGCCGTCCTGCCAGCCCGTTCGATAATTGCCGTCCGCCGCGAATCGCGTCGTGTCCTTGCGCTCTGGTGCCTGCAGCGCTCGTGCAGCCGTCCGCGTACCCTTGCCGATAGGGGAGCGGAAGCCGGAAAGGTTGACGTTGGGCGGCGGAGGTTCGGCGTTCGACGGCGTGGCTGGAGTTGCGCCGCCGTCGGTCGGACCGACGCGCGGGTCCGACCGCGGTCGTTGCGCACCCGGCAGGCAGCGCCCAACGCCCCTGGCGAAAAAGAGAGCGAACGCGCGTAGCGGGAAGGAACGCGAGGCCATGGGCCGATAGGTGCGCGATGAACGGAGTAAAATTCTCAGCATTACGCCGCATCCGCCATGTCCGCCCCGCCTTTGTCCATCTGCGCCTTCACAGCGAATTTTCGATCGTCGACGGCACCGTCCGCATCGACGAGGCGATTGATGCGGCCGCGGCGGATGCGATGCCGGCGCTCGCGATCGGCGATCTCGCCAACGCTGTTCGGACTCGTCAGGTTTTACCGCGCGGACGCGGCGCGGGCGTCGAAGCCGATACTCGGCTGCGACGTCTGGCTGACCGCACGACGCCGAGCGCGACCAGCCGTTTCGCGCTGCTGCTCGTCGCCTCGCGCACGCGGTTATCTGAAGCTCACCGACTGGCTGACCCGCGCGTATCGCAGCAATCTCGTATCGTGGTCGCGCAGAATTGAAGCGCGAATGGTTCGACGAGAGCACCGACGGATTGATCGCGTTGTCCGGCGCACGCGATGGCGATATCGGCCACGCACGCTGCTGCAGGGCAACCGCACGGGCGCGCAAAAGGCGGCCCGGACCTGGGCAGCGCGCTTTCCAGGCCGCTTTTACCTCGAGGTCCAGCGCGCCGGCCATGCGGATGACGACGCGCTCGTGGCGGCGACGGTGGGGCTCGCGCAGGAAGCAGCGCTCCCGGTCGTCGCCACGCACCCCATTCAGTTTCTGCGGCCGGACGGTTACCGCGCGCACGAGGCGCGTATGTGCATCGCCGAGGGCTACGTGCTCGCCGACCCGCGCCGCCCGCAAGCGCTTCACGCCCGACCAGTATTTCAAGTCGCAGGCCGAGATGGCGGCGAGCCTTTTCCCGATCTCCCCGAGGCGCTTGCCAATTCGGTAGAGATCGCCGAGCGCTGCAACTTCGCGCTCCCGCTCGGGAAGAATTATCTGCCAGCCTTTCCGACGCCCGAGGGCGTCACGCTCGACGACCACCTGCGCAACGAGGCGGCGGCAGGGCTCGCGTGCCGGCTCGAGTCGCTCTTATCCCGATCCGCCGTGCGTGCGGACAAGCGCGGGAATACGCCGACACGGCTCGACTTCGAGACCGGACCATCGTGCAGATGGGCTTCTCCGGCTACTTCCTGATCGTTGCCGACTTCATCAACTGGGCGAAGCGCAACGGCGTGCCGGTGGGCCCCGGCCGCGGGTCCGGCGCGGGGTCGCTCGTCGCCTACTCGCTCGGCATCACCGACCTCGATCCGCTGCGTTACGACATTGCTGTTCGAGCGCTTTCTCAATCCCGAGCGGGTCTCGATGCCGGACTTCGACATCGACTTCTGCCAGGACGGCCGCGACCGCGTTATCGATTACGTCAAGAAGAAATACGGCGCCGATTCAGTCTCGCAGATCGCGACCTTCGGCACGATGGCGGCGAAAGCCGTCGTACGCGACGTCGGGCGCGTGCTCGACCTCCCGTACATGTTCTGCGACAGCATCGCGAAGCTGATTCCGTTCCAGCCGGGCAAGCTCGTGACACTCGAGACGGCGCGCGAAATGGAGCCGCTGCTCGCCGAGCGCGAGAAAAGCGAAGAGGAAGTGCGCGGGCTGCTCGAGCTCGCCGAATCGCTCGAAGGCCTCACGCGCAACGTCGGGATGCATGCGGGCGGCGTGCTGATCGCGCCGGGCCAGCTGACCGACTTCTGCCCGCTTTACTCGCAGGCCGGCGCGGAAGGCTCGGTCTCGCAGTTCGACAAGGACGATGTCGAGTCGATCGGCCTCGTCAAGTTCGACTTCCTCGGGCTGACGACGCTGACGATCCTCGATTGGACGGTGCGCTACGTCCGCCGGCTCGACCCGTCGTTTCCGCTGACGCAGGACACGCTGCCGCTCGACGACAAGGCCGCATACGACATCTTCCGCGCCGGCAATACCACCGCCGTGTTCCAGCTTGAATCGCGCGGCATGCGCGATCTGCTCAAGCAGGCGCCGCCGACGCGCTTCGAAGACGTCATCGCTCTGGTCGCGCTCTACCGGCCCGGTCCGATGGCGCTTCATTCCCGATTACGTCGCGAGAAAGAGCGGGCGCGAGCGGGTCGATTATTCGGACGCGCGGCTCGAGCCGATCCTCGCGCCGACCTACGGCGTGATGGTGTATCAGGAACAGGTGATGCAGATCGCGCAGGCGATCGGCGGCTACACGCTCGGCGGCGCCGATCTGCTGCGGCGCGCGATGGGCAAGAAGAACGCCAGAGGAGATGGCGAAGCAACGCGACATCTTCGTCGCCGGCGCCGAAGCAAACCGCCTCACGCGCGGCAAGGCGACGCATCTCTTCGACCTGATGGAGAAATTCGCCGGCTACGGCTTCAACAAGTCGCATGCGGCGGCGTACGCGCTCATCGCCTACCAGACCGCGTACTTCAAGGCGCACCACCCGGCCGCCTTCATGGCCGCCAACCTGTCGCTCGTCGATGGACGACACGGATAAGGTTCGCGAGCTTCCACGACGACGCCCTCGCGCACGGACTCGAGGTCGCTGCAGCCGGACGTCAACGCGTCGAAATATCGCTTCGAGCCGGTTGACGCGCGGCAGATCCGGTACGGGCTCGGCGGCATCAAAGGCACGGGAGAGCTCGCGATCGCGTCCATCGTCGCCGCGCGCGAGGCCGGCGGGCCCTTCCTCGACCTGTTCGATTTCTGCCGCGCGTGTCGACAAGCGCCTCGTCAATCGGCGCGTCGTCGAGTCGCTGGTCCGTGCGGGTGCCTTCGACGCGATCGATTCGCGGCGCGCGACGCTGTTCGCCTCGGTCGGGGTCGCGCTGAGCGAGGCCGAACGCGCAGAGTCCGCCGCCTCCCAGGTGTCGTTGTTTGCCGAAGATACGCAGACGGCGTCGCTTCCTCTGGTGCTGGCGCGCGAGTGGACCAGAGCGAACGCCTCGATCCACGAGAAGGCGGCGCTCGGCTACTACCTTTCCGGCCACCCGATTTGAGGGCTATGCGGCGGAGCTTGCTCCGCTGGTCCGCCAGCCGCTGGTGGGCCTGCAGCCGCGCCGCGAGACCGTCATGATCGCGGGTATCGTGACGGCGTTGCGCGTGCAGTCGAGCCGGCGCGGCAAGATGGCGTTCGTCACGCTCGACGATGGTCGCGGCACTGCGCCGAGATCGTCGTCTTCAACGAGACCTTCGACGCAGCGCGCAATCTCCGCTTCGCGATGACCAGCTCGTGATCATCGATGCCAAAGTCCAGCAGCGCGTCACCGACGAGCGGGCAGATGCAGGGCCTGCGCGTCGTCGCCGAAGCCGTCTACGATCTTCCCAGCCATCCGCAAGCGCTACGCGAAGGCGCTACGGCTCGCGTGCAACGGCGGCGCGGATGCGGAGAGCTTGCTGCCTTGCTGGAGTCCGCTTCTGCAACGGCAGCTGCGGAATAGTCGTCGAGTACCGCAACTCGGGTGTCGGCGGAGAGATCGAGCTGCCCGAGTCGTGGCGCGTCGACCCCGACGAAGGCTTGCTCGCGCAGCTTCGCGACTGGCTCGCGCCGGAAAACGTTCGCGTTGTCTACTGACGAGCAGCGCGAGCGGCGAGCCGGGGGAAGCGCGCGAACCGTGAGCAGGGGGCCCCAAGCCGCAGGCAACGGGGATGCGAACAAGCGAGAGCGCGTTCCGGAGGCCGACAGTTCTGCCTTCTACGATCTGAATATTCGGTGCGGAGCGCCAGAACCGGCCGAAGCCAAGGGGCAGCGAGGCGATCGCGAGTCGGCGCATGAGGCCGACCCACTCCAGCATGACGATTCACAACGACGATGTGGAGGCCGAAGCGCGTCCCGGGCGCCGGGTCACAGGCAACCTGTGGCGCCATCGCGATTTCCTGCTGCTGTGGAGCGCGCAGGGCATTTCCGCCGTCGGCTCGCGGATCACCCGGACCGCGTTGCCCATGGCGCGCATACTGGTTGTCGGAGCCAGGCGCGCTCGACCTCGGCTTGCTCGCCGTCACGCTGACGCTTCCGCGCGCGCTCTTTGCGTGGCTGGGTGGCGGCTGGGTCGACCGCCATCGAAGGCGGCCGGTTCTGATCGGCTCCGGATCTCGTCCGCGCCATCGCGCTCCTCGCAATCCCCGTTGCGGCGTACTGGCAAGCGCTATCGATGCCGCTCCTTTATCTGATCGCGGCAATCACCGGCATCGCAACCGTCCTGTTTGAGCTGGCCGACCACGTGTTCATCGCCGATCTCGTCGGCCGTGAGCAGCTGCTGGACGCGAACGGCAAGCGCGAGGCGGCTGACGCCGTCGCCGAAATTTCGGGACCGGCATTGGGAGGCGCGTTGGTCGCGTGGCTGACGGCACCGATCGCGATCGCTGTCGACGCCTGACTTTCGCTGCGTCGGCGCTGCTGATCGCGCGAATCCGCAAGGAGGAGGCGATCGTTACGGCAAGCGTCGCCTCGTCGTTCATCGAGGACGTGCGCATCGGGATTCACGTCGTCTGGCGCGATCCGGCGATCCGCGCGTTGTTCATCTCCGCTGCCACCATGACGCTCTTCGGCAGCTTCATGGCGTCGCTTTCACACGCTGTTCGCGTTGCGCGATCTCGGCCTCACACCGACCGAACTCCGGCATTGCGATCGGCTGCGGCGGAATTGGCGCCTTGGCGGGCGCGACGATGGCCTCGCGCGCGGCCATTCGGTGGGGTCCGCGGCGAACGCTGATCGGCTCGCTCGCGCTCGGCGCGGCGATGCAGGTGCTGATTCCGCTGGCGCCCCCGATTCCGTGGATCGCAATGACCTTCCTGATCGCAACGCAAGTGATCGGCGACGGCGTGCTGACCGTCTACCTCATCAACGAAACGACGCTGCGGCAACGCCTGCTGCCGCCGGAAGCGCCTCGGACGCGCCGCGGTACGTTCCAGGTTGCGAATGGGTTGCTGACACCCGTCGGAGCAATCCTCGGCGCGGTGCTGGCAGAGGGCATCGGGATGCGTCCCACATTGTGGCTGTTGGCCGTCGGCTATGCGCTGGCGCTGGTGTCGCTCATCCTCGCGCGCCGAGCGTTTCCGATGGAGGCCCCATTGCCAGACGAAGCTTGACCCGGCAGCGGCTTACGCGGTAGCGTCGCCGGGGCTTTCTCCCGTCCAGAAAGTGACGACGACGGGACGCCAATGACTGCGCGCGGTACCGCGGCCAAAGCCAAGCGAGTCCGGACGACCAAATCGCCCTCGCGGACGGGGCAAAACCGCGGACGCTCAGCGCGCAATTGGCGGAAGCGCGCGACCAGCAGGCGGCGACGGCCGAGATCCTGCGCGTCATCAGCCGGTCGCAGGCTGACGTAGTCAACCCGTCCTCGCGACGATTGCGCGCAGCGCGCGCGCTCTCTGCGATGCGAAATTCGGCAATGTCTACCTGCTCGACGGCGGAGACCATCAGCCTCGCCGCCTCCGATGGCCTTGCGCCGATGGCACTCGCCAAATTCGCGAGCGGATATCCGCGAAAGATCGGACCCGACACGGTAACCGGCCGCGCAGCCCTGGAGAGCAGGGTCGTGCAGACGACCGATCTCATAGCCGATCCGGACTACTCGTCCGCCCCGGGCTCGCGCGTCGGGGCCGAGGTCGGTGCTCGGCGTGCCGATGCTCCGACGGCAAGGCGATCGGCTCGATCGGCGTCTGGCGCGATGTGGTCGAACCCTTTTCCGACTGCGCAGGTCGCGCTGCTGCAGACTTTCGCCGACCAGGCGGTGATCGCGATCGAGAACGTGCGGCTGTTCAAGCGAGCTCGAGCAGCGCAACAGCGCGCTGGAGGAATCGCTGGAGCAGCAGACAACTACGAGCGAGATCCTGCGGGTGATAAGTGAATCGCCGACGGACGTGCAGCCGGTGTTGGACACGATCGCCGCGGCCGCGTTGAAGTTATGCAGCGCTGCTTCGGGCAGCGTCCTCACATTCGATGGCGAACTGGTACACCAGGCAGCACTGGCAAACGTCAGCCCGCGAGCCGCCGATGCGCTGCGTAATGCCTATCCAAGGCCACCAGGTCGCGACACCGCCGGCACGCGGGCGGTCTTGACGCGTAGCGTTGTCGCAATCCCAGACGTGCTTGAGGACCCTGATTACCGGATCACGGGAGCTGCGCTCGGGGCTGGATTCCGGGGCGTTCTGGCTGTTCCGATGATCCGTGACGGAGCCCGATTGGAGCCATCGCTGTGGGGCGGCCCGAGCCCGGGGACTTCCCCGACAAGCAAGTCGCTCTGCTCAAAACCTTCGCCGATCAAGCCGTCATCGCGATCGAGAACGTGCGGCTGTTCACGGAACTCGGGGCAGCGCAACCGCGACCTCACCGAGGCGCTGGAGCAGCAGACCGCGACGAGCGACATCCTTCGTGTCATCAGTCAGTCGCAGACCGACGTGCAGCCGGTGTTCGACACGATCGCTAAATCCGTGCTCGCGCTTTGCCGCGCGCAGTTACGCGAACGTGTTTACGTACGACGGCAAACTCATCCACCTGGCCGCGTTCGTGAACGTGCATCCTGAGTACATCGACATGCTTCGCTCGTTCTACCCGCGGCCGCCCGGCCGCGCGACTGCCGTCACCCGCGCGATTGAAAGCGGCAGCGTGTGCACGATTGCCGACGTCCTCGCCGATCCGGAGTATCAGATAGCCGCGGCATCGGCGACCAGCGGGTTTCCGCAGCATTCTGGCAGTGCCGCTGATGCGGGAAGGCAAAGCGGTCGGCGGCATCGCGGTGGGGAGACCCGGAGCCGGGCGACTTCCCAGAATCGCAGGTCATGCTCCTGCAGACCTTCGCCGATCAGGCGGTGATCGCGATCGAGAACGTCCGGCTGTTCAAGGCGCTCGAGTCACGAAACCGCGACCTCACGGAGGCTCTGGAACAGCAGACAGCGACCAGCGAGATCCTGCGCGTGATCAGCAAGTCGCAGACCGATGCGCAGCCGGTGTTCGACTCCATCGCGAAGGCCGCGTTGCAGCTGTGCGGCGCTAGCGTCAGCAGTCGTGCCTGACGTTCGACGGCGAGCTTATCCGGCTGGCGGCACTCGCGAATGTGACCCGGCGGGGGCCGATGAAGTGCGCCGCCGCTTTCCGAGGCTACCTGGTCGCGGCAACGCGGCCAGTCGGGCGGTCGAGACGCGACGCGTCGTTGTTATTCCAGACGTGTTCGAAGACCCTGAGTATGACGTCAGGGCTCCTCTTGTCGCGGAGGGATTCCGAAGCGTCCCAGCCGTTCCGCTGATGCGCGAAAAGAGCCCGATTGGCGCCATCACCGTTGTTCGACCCGAAACCAGGGCGATTTTCCGACAAGCAAATCGCGTTGCTCCAGACGTTCGCGGACCAGGGGTGATCGCTATCGAGAACGTCCGCTTGTTCACGGAGCTCGAAGCGCGAACGACCGAGCTGACGCAATCGGTCGGGGAGCTCAAGGCTTTGGGCGACGTCGGGCAAGCGGTCAGCTCGACGCTCGACCTCGAGACCGTGCTGTCGACGATTGTCTCGCGCGCGACCGAGCTCGCCGGACTGGACGGCGGCTCGATCTGGGAGTACGACGATGCGCGCGAGGAGTTTCGGCTGCACGCGAACGAACCGGCTGCCCGATGAGCTGGTCGGCGCGCTCAGGAGCACGCCCATCCGCAAGGGTCAGGGGCGCTCGGGCGGCTGGCCGTGACTCGGGAACCGGTCGCGATCTCGGACATCGCGCGGGAGCGGACCTACCCGGGCTGGCTGCGGGAAATCGTGGTCCGCTGCGGCTATCGCTCGGTATTGGCCGTGCCGCTCCTGCGCGAGGATCAGCTCCTGGGCGCGCTCGCCGTCAACCGAAGCACGGCGGGCGAATTCGGTCCCGCGGTGATCGAGCTCATGAGGACCTTCGCGTCACAGTCCGCGCTGGCCATCCAGAATGCGCGGCTGTTCCGCGAGATCGAGGATCAAGAGCCAGCAGCTCGAGACCGCGAGCCGGCACAAGAGCGAGTTCCTCGCCAACATGTCGCACGAGCTGCGCACGCCGCTCAACGCGATCATCGGCTTCTCCGAAGTGCTGTCCGAGCAGATGTTCGGCGACGATCAACGACAAGCAGGCCGAATACCTGCAGGACATCCTCGAGTCGGGACGGCACCTGCTGTCCCTCATCAACGACATCCTCGACCTCTCCAAGATCGAGGCGGGCCGGATGGAGCTCGGAGCCGTCCGACTTCGATCTGCCGGGAACGCCATCGAGAACGCGCTTGATCCTCGTCCGCGAGCGGGCGACACCGGCACGGAATCACGCTTGCGCACACGGTCGACGAGCGCCTGGGGCCGATCCGCGCCGACGAGCGCGAAGGTGAAGCAGGTGCTGCTCAACCTGCTGTCCAATGCGTTGAAGTTCACGCCCGAAGGTGGGCGGATCGACGTCCGTGCCCGTGCGCAGAACGGCGCCGCCGAGATTTCGGTGACGCGACACCGGCATCGGCATCGCGCCGGAGGATCAGGCGACGGTGTTCGAGGAGTTCCGCCAGGTTGGAACGGCGTCAAAGAAAGTCGAGGGCACCGGGCTCGGCCTCGCCATTTCACGCAAGTTCATCGAGCTGCATGGCGGAACGATCGGCGTAACGAGCAAGCCCGGCGTCGGTTCGACCTTTGCATTCACGTTGCCGCTGCCGCACCCGTCGCATCACAACGGCTGACGCATCGACGCAAGTCGTTCGCGCAGCGCAGTCTTCAGCACCTTGCCGGCGTTGTTCTTCGGCAGCTCGGCGACAGAAGACGTACGCCTTCGGACGTTTGAAGCGCGCGATCCGCTCGAGGCAGAGCGAATCGAGCGCTCGCTCGAGGTTCCGCTGAGCCGTGGGATCCGTCGCATCGCCGCGCGCAACAATGCACGCGACGACCTCCTCGCCCCATTCGGGATGCGAACGGCCGATCACCGCAACTTCGGCGACATCCGGGTGACTCTGCAACACCTCCTCGACCTCGCGCGGGTAGATGTTCGAGCCGCCGCTGATGATGAGGTCCTTCGACCGGTCCTTGAGCGTGAGGAACCCGTCGGCGTCGAGCGAGCCGACATCGCCGGTGTGCAGCCAGCCGTTGGCGAGCGTCGCCGCGCTCGCCTGCGGATTGCATCCAGTAGCCCGCCATCACCGTCGGGACCGCGCACCAGCACTTCGCCGATCATTGCCACGCGGCAACGGCATGTCGTCGGTGCCGCCGACGATCACGCTCGATGCCGCGTTTGCGCGATCCCCACCGACCCGAGCCGCGCATCGTCGCCGCGCGCGATGGCATCGGCGAGCAGCGCACGGTTCATCGCGGTAATCGTCATCGGCGACTCGCCCTGTCCGTAGATCTGCGCGAGGCGCGGGCCCGAGCGCCGCGAACGCCGCCTTGCAATCAGCGACGTACATCGGGCCGCCGCCAAAGACGATGCTCTTCAGATGATCGAGCCGCGCGGCACGTATCGCGGTGGAGTCGACGAGGCGCTTCACCATGGTGGGCGCCGCAAAGAAGAGCGCGCGGTCAAAGACGTCGATCAGCTCGACGACTTCAGCCGGATCGAAGCCGCCCGATTCCGGCACGACGTTGATCGCGCCGCGCGAGAACGTGCGGGAGCACATAGAGTCCCGAACCATGCGACAGCGGCGCGGCATGCAGGATCGCGTCGCCTGGCGCCACCGTCTCGACGTCCGTCAGGAAGCAATCGCTCATCGCCCGCAGATTGCCGTGCGGTAATGACCACACCCTTCGGCCGGCCCGTCGTGCCGCTCGTGTAGAAGAGCCACGCCGGATCTGTCGGCGGCGCACGCCACAGGCTCGCTGCGCAGTTGCGCAGTGCACAGTCGCGCGTACTCGGCGCTGCCAAGCTCGACGACGCGCTCCGAGCGATCGCGCCCCCGATCTCTGCCTGCCATCGCGCATCGACGAATGCAAAGCGGGCGCCGCTGTCTTCCAGGATGAATGCGAGCTCCCGCGCATGCAGCTTCGCGTTGACCGGCACCGCGACGAGGCCCGCCCACCAGCAGCCGAACAGCGCTTCGATGTATTCGGGGGCGTTGCGCGAGACGATCGCCACGCGCTCGCCTTTGACAAGCCCCGCGGCATCAAACGCGCCCGCGATGTGCGCGGCGCGACCCGCGAGCGTCGCGTAATCGCACACGACGCGATTCGCCAGCGCCGAGGGCCGCCAATCGAGGCCAGCGTCGCGCCCGCGCGCGCAAGCAGCGCCGCAACGTTGCCGGACGGTGGAACGTCGTCCATTTGTCGCCGCAGTGTAGCCCGTGCGCTCCGCCCGCTACAATGAATGCTCATTCGACGACAACGAGATGCCGATGTCGCTGCCAACCACGATGCGCCACATCGTTGCCCGCGAGCCCGGTCCGCCCGACGTGCTCACGCTGACCGATGGCCCCGTGCCCAAGCCAAAGGCCGGCGAGGTCTTGATCGAGGTCGCCGCGCCGGCGTGAACCGCCCGGATTGCCTCGCAGCGCGCGCAGGCGCCTACCCGCCGCCAGCGGACGCGTCGCCGATCATCGGGCTCGAGGTCGCCGGCAAGATCGTGGCCTGCGGCGAAGGCGTTGCGGACTGGCGCACCGGCGACACCGTTTGCGCGTTGACGCCCGGCGGCGGTTACGCCGAGTACTGCACCACGCCCGCCGGTTTCTGCCTGCCGATACCGAAGGGACTCACGCTAATCGAGGCGGCGAGCCTGCCCGAGAACTTCTTCACCGTGTGGAACAATCGTGTCGACCGCGGCCACCTTCGCCGCGGCGAAACGGTGCTGATCCATGGCGGCACGAGCGGCATCGGCTTGACCGCGATACAGCTCGCGCGGCACTTCGGCGCGACGGCGATCGCGACCGCCGGCAGCGACGACAAGGTGGAGTTCTGCCGCGACATCGGGCGCTGACGCACGCGATCAATTACCGGACGCACGATTTCGTGGCCGAGGTCGCGCGCATCACCGGGAAGCGCGGCGTCGACATCGTGCTCGACATGGTCGGCGGCGATTACATCGAGAGAACCTGAAGTGCCTGGCGCTCGAAGGCCGGCTCGTCATCATCGCGTTTCTGCACGGCAGCCGCGTCGAGGTCGACTGGCGCCGCATCATGCTGAAGCGCCTGACCGTGACCGGATCGACGCTGCGCGCAAGCCCGCAGCGAGCGCAAGGCTGCGATCGCGCGCAGCGTTGCGGCGCGAAGGTCTGGCCTGCTGCTCGAAGCGCGGCGAGGTGAAGACCGTTGTCCATCGTGTGTTCCCGCTCGCCGAGGCCGCCGGCTGCGCACGCGCTGATGGAATCGAGCGCGCACGTCGGCAAGATCGTGCTCGCCGTCGCGCGAACAGCTTCAGTAGGTCGCGCGGCCGCCCGACAAGTCGAACACGGCGCCCGTCGAGAAGCGAGCATTCCTCGCTCGCGAGCCAGCACACCAGCGCGGCGATCTCGTCGACGCCGCCGAAGCGCCCGAGCGGAATCTTCGACAGCATGAAATCGATGTGCTGCTGCGACATCTGGTCGAAGATCGCCGTGCGCACGGCCGCCGGCGTTACGCAATTGACGCGAATGCCGGTCTTCGCGAGCTCCTTGCCGAGCGATTTGGTGAGCCCGATCACCGCCGGCCTTCGACGTGCTGTACGCCGACGCGTTCGGGTTGCCCTCCTTGCCGGCGACCGACGCGATGTTGACGATGCGACCGTAGTCGTTCTTGCAGCATCGCCGGCACGACGGCGCGGTTGCAATAGAAGAGGCCGTTGACGATTGACGTCGATGACCTGCCGCCACGCGTCGACCGGATATTCCCACGTCGTCGTGTTCGGCCCGGTGATGCCGGCCGAGCAGACGAGAACATCGATTCTCCCCAAAGCGCGCCAGGGCGTCCGCGCGGCGTGCGCGACGGCGGCGGTGTCGGCGACATCGAAGGCCTGCGTCCGCGCGCCGCGCGCGAGCGCAGCTTCCGCCTGGGCGAGCGCCGCGGCATCGCGGTCCCACAGCGAGACCGTCGCGCCGCTCGCAACGAGCCGCTGCGCGATTGCGAAGCCGATTCCGGCGGCACCCCCGGTGACGATCGCCGTCCGGTTCGCGAAATCCAGTTGATTCATCGTCCGCTTCCTTGTTTCTGCGCACGATCAACGAACGAGCTCGCACCAGCCCGAAGACGAGCGCCAATGCACGACGGCGACAGCGACCACCGCCACCATCGCATAGAGCATGTTGCGCGTCTCGCTCTGGAACACGAGCAGATCGTCGACGAGCTCCGCCACCTGCGCGTTCGGTCGCCATCGACTCGACAGGATAGGATTCGGCGGCCGGCGCGCCTGCTTCTCGCGCGGTTCCGGCACCTCGATGGGCAGGATCATCGCGAAGTTGGTGACGGGCAGCGTGCGAAACGACGTGGTGTCCCAGATCTTGGTCCGCCCGTCGCTCCGCGAGTCCATACGAAAGGCCGCGGGTTTCGCGCGCCGACACGCGTTCGCCGGCATCGACAAAGAACTTGTTGGGCAACCAGCCCGACAGCGCGACTGCGCAGCAGCGGCTCGAATTTGTCGGCCGCCATGCCGAGGTTGATCTGGAATTTAGCGGGAGCGAATTCCGGCCCGCGACCTGATCCGTCGATATGAGATGAGTGAGCCGATCGCGCCGTTGCCGCGCGTTCCGTTCGTCTTGCGCTCGCGAATGCGCAGCACCCCGATCAGCGACTCGAGCCGCCCGCCGGTTGCGAGCTCGACGGTTTCCCCCTTCGCGAGCGCGACCTTCATCACGAGCACGCTGTCCTGCCCTCCTCGATGACGAGCCGGGCTTTCGTCGGCTTGAAACTCACGAGCGGCATGGACGGGCGTATTCCGGCGATCCCAAGCGGCGCGTCGACGGGCCCTGCGCATCCGCCCGCCGCGCCGGTCTACGTGCCTCCGCGCGTGCCGGCAGAAGAAATCGAACCCACAACCAACGCCTTACGAAGCGATCGCAGAGTTGCGGAACGTTTTCCAATCAAGCTGTTGGAACGCGCCCTACGATCCAGGACCAGCTGCGCGGCCTGATATCGTGAATATGCGGGCAACCGCATGCTGCCAGAAAACAACGAAAAACACCCGGAAAAGTTGGCAATGCGGTGATTGTTGTAGACCACGAAAAATACGTTCACAATATATTATAAAGTGTCGCTACCTCCTGGGACCGATAAGGAGAGCCGGCCCCGGCATTTCGGACGCCAGATGAACTGGTTCAATTTTGACCATTCCGTCGAAGCCATCGCACTGTCGAAAAGCCAGACCGGGCCAAGCGGCGTGAGCGCGAGCCGCTGCGCTCACCGCGCCGAGACGCCTCGGCTCCCGAGGCGCCACCCTGCCGCCGCGGACAACCCGTCCACGCAGTTCATCGTTTATCATCCGCGCAGTTCTGTCCAATAAACGGGGATCGCCGCTATGGTCTTAGCAATCGTATTGGTCCTGCTGGTGGTCGGCTCCGTCCTCGTTTCACTACCTCAGTCCGTGGTACTTCACGCCGATCGCGTCGAATTGGGACTCGATCGATTCAACGGTGACGCTCACGTTCTGGGTCACCGGGTTCGTCTTCGTTGTCGTCAATCTGTTCATGGCCTACCTGGTCGTGCGTTACCGTCACCGGAAAGGACTCGCAGGCGCATTACGAACCCGAGAACAAGAAGCTCGAGGGCGCGCTGATCCTGGCGACCACGGTGGGCGTCATCGCGATGCTCGCCCCGGCCTCTTCGCATGGGCGAAGCTGATCGATGTTCCCAAGGATGCACAAGTGCTGGAGGTCCTCGCCCGGCAGTGGAACTTCAACTATCGCTCTCCGGGCGCGGACGGCGTGCTCGGCACCGTCGACGCGCGTTATGTCAGCGACGAGAATCCGTTCGGCATGAATCCGGACGATCCCAAGGGACAGGACGACATCCTGATTTCGAGTCCCTGAGTTGCATCTTCCCATCGGCAAGCCTGGTCAAGCTCGAACTGCGCTCGATCGATGTGCTCCATGATTTCACGGTGCCGCAATTTCGGGCCAAGATGAACATGGTCCCGGGGCTCGTCACCTACGTTTGGTACACCCCACGCGGACCGGAACCTTCGACGTTTTCTGCGAGCAGCTGTGCGGCGTCGCGCATTTCGCGATGCGGGCGAAGGTCGTCGTGGAAGAGGAGCCCGCGTTCAAGGCGTGGTTCGCGGGCTACCCGACGTACGCGCAAGTCAAGGCGGAGGTTCCGGGCAATGCGGCCGCAGGCCAGGCCGCTCTACGCGGTGTGCGCTTCGTGCCATGGCGCGCAGGGCGAGGGCAATCCCGCGCTGAACGCGCCGAAGCTGAGCGGACAGGATGGCGTGGTATCTCGCGCGGCAACTCAGAAGTTTCAAGAGCGGCGCCCGCGGAACGAACGACAAGGAAGTATTCGGCAAGGTAATGGCGCCGATGGCGGCGACGTTGCCCGACGACGCCGCGATCAAGAACGTCGTCGCTTATATCAAGACGCTGCCGGACACTCCCGCCCCGACACACGGTGAAGGGAAACGCGAAGGACGGCGCGGATGCCTATGTCAACGTGCGGCGCGTGCCACGGCGCGAAGGGTCAAGGCGTGCAGGCAACCGAACGCACCGCGGCTCAAAGGCATGAGCGACTGGTACATGGTCACCCAGCTCAAGAACTTCAAGCAGGGCATTCGCGGCGCGCATCCGAAGGACCTGTACGGACCGCAGATGACATTTCATGGCCGCGATCCTGACGAATGACCGGGAAACCGACGACCTGGTCGCCTACATCGATACGCTTGCGGTGAGACGACGTCGCGACCCTGACGTCACAGAATTAGCAACGAGGACCTTGCAATGACCTACGCCACTCACGACGAAACGCTGTATGCCCCGCCCGCCGAAGTACCGGAGGTGGAGCTCTACCATCCGAAAACGTTCATCGGAAAGTACATCTGGAGCCAGGACGCGAAGGTCATCGCCGTCCAGTACGGGATCACCGCGATCGCGATCGGCCTGGTGGCGCTCGTGCTGTCGGGACTCATGCGGCTGCAACTCGGGTTCCCGCACGCGTTCTCGTTCATCAATCCAAGCAACTACCTCCAGTACGTCACCATGCACGGCATGATCATGGTGATCTACCTGCTGACCGGCGCTGTTCCTCGGGCGGCTTCGGCAACTACCTGATCCCGCTGATGGTGCGGCGCGCGCGACATGGTGTTCCCGTACGTGAACATGGTGAGCTACTGGGTGTACCTGTTCGCCGTGCTGCTGCTGGTGGCGAGCTTCTTCGTGCCCGGCGGCTCCACGGGCGCGGGCTGGACGCTCTATCCGCCCCAGGCCATCCTGCCGGCACGCCGGGGCGAATTGGGGAATCATCCTGATGCTCGTTTCGCTCGCCTTCTTCATCATCGGCTTCACCATGGGCGGCCTCAACTACGTGGTGACGGTGCTGCAGGCGCGCACGCGCGGCATGACGCTGATGCGCCTGCCGCTGACGGTGTGGGGCATCTTCATGGCCACCATCCTGGCGCTGCTCGCGTTTCCCGGCGCTGTTCGTCAGCGCCATCATGATGATGCTGGACCAGACGCTCGGCACGAGCTTCTTCATGCCGGCGCTCGTCTCGAGGGGCGAGCACCTCGAGCTACAACGGCGGCAGCCCGATCCTGTTCCAGCACCTGTTCTGGTTCTTCGGCCACCCCGAGGTCTACATCGTCGCCCTGCCGGCATTCGGCATCGTCTCCGACCTGATCAGCATCAACGCGCGAAAGAACATCTTCGGCTATCGGATGATGGTGTGGGCGATTCTCGCCATCGGCGGCTTGAGCTTCGTGGTGTGGGCGCACCACATGTACGTGAGCGGGATGAACCCGTACTTCGGCTTCTTCTTCGCCACCACCACGCTGATCATCGCCGTTCCCACCGCCATCAAGGTCTACAACTGGGTGCTGACGCTGTGGCGGGGCGACATCCACCTCACCGTCCCGATGCTGTTCGCCATCGGCTTCATCTTCACGTTCATCAACGGCGGGTTGACCGGCCTCTTCCTCGGCAACGTGTCCGGTGGACATCCCGCTTTCCGGCACCGATGTTCGTGGTCGCTCATTTCCACATGGTGATGGCGCGTGTCGCCGATCCTGGTGGTGTTCGGCGCGATCTACCACTGGTACCCGAAGATCACCGGTCGGATGCTGAACGACACGCATGGGCAAGTTCCACTTCTGGGTCACGTTCCTCGGCACCTACGCGATCTACTACCCGATGCATTACCTCGGGCTTCCTCGGCGTGCCGCGCCGGTATTACGCGATGGGACAACACCGTCTTCATTCCCGAATCGGCGCAGACTCTGAACGAGGCGATCACCATCGCGGCGCTGATCGTCGGCGCCGTCCAGGTGGTGTTCCTGTACAACCTGATCTGGAGCTATTTCAACGGCAAGCCGTCGGGTGGCAACCCGTGGCGCGCCACCACGCTCGAATGGCAGACGCCGGACACGCCGCCCGAAGCACGGCAACTTCGGCCCGACGCTGCCGGTGGTCTATCGCTGGGCCTACGACTACAGCGTTCCGGGCGCCGGCCGAGGACTTCATCCCGCAGAATCAGCCGCCGAGCAGGAAGGCCGCGGGTCTCGAAGGAGCGCTCGACGCCGCCGACCTTGGTGCGCAGAAGCCTGACGCTTCGGGCACACCGAAGCCGCTCGGGAGTAACTTCCATGACGTAGCTCGTTAATCGTCCTCGCGGTCCTCATGGCCATCGTCGTCGGATGGCTCGTGTGGCCGACGCTGCAACGCCAAGCCATGGGTCGAGCAGCGATCCCGTCGTTGGCCGATGGCGAAGGCACGCTGCCCGCTGCCGCCGATCAAAGTCGGGCTGGGCGTCTTTCTTGCGGTCGCCACGTCGCTGTTCGCGCTCCTCATCAGCGCCTACCACATGCGGATGATGGAGACCGACTGGACCAGGCCTCGCGCTGCCGAAGGTGCTGTGGCTCAACACCGCGGTGCTGATCGTCTGGCCAGCATCGCCATGCAATGGACGCGACGGCGGCGCAACGGGGACAGGCGGACCAAGTGAAAGCCGGCCTCATCGCGCGCTGGCGTCTTCACGTTTCTGTTTCTCGCCGGGCAGCTCTGGGCCTGGCAGCAGCTCGAACGCGCCGCGGGCTACTTCCTCGCGTCCGATCCAGCCTGCTCTTTCTTCTATCTGTTGACCGCCGCTGCACGGCTTGCACCTGCTGGGCGGCCTGTGGGTCTGGGGCGAGGACCACGGCCAAGGTGCTGCGCGGCGTCGAGATCGCCAAGGTACGGCTGAGCGTTGAGCTCTGCACGGTGTACTGGCACTATCTGCTGCTGGTCTGGCTGGTGCTGTTCGCCGTGCTGTTGCATACACATATCGCTAGAGGGGATCAAACGATATGAGCGCAACCGGGCGTGGCGACGGAGCGCGAATCCGGAACAAGCGGTTCCGCTCGTCGGAGGCGTGCAAGGCATTGTCGCCGACTGGTCGTCGGACCAGCGGGCGTTCAAGAACGTCCCCTGGGGCAAGGCGATGATGTGGATCTTCCTCCTGAGCGACACGTTCATCTTCAGCTCGTTCCTGATCTCGTACATGACGGTGCGCATCTCCACCACGGTGCCCTGGCCCAACCCCAGCGAGGTTTTCGCGTTGACGATCGGCGGCAAGAGCATTCCGCTCATCCTGATCGCCATCATGACCTTCGTCCTGATCAGCAGCAGCGGGACGATGGCCCTGGCCGTCAACTACGGCTATCGCAAGAGATCGCGTCAAGACGTTCTGGCTTGTTGCTGGCTCACCGCGGCATTGGGCGCCACCTTCGTCGGCATGCAGGCCTTCGAGTGGACCAAGCTGATCGTCGAAGAAGGCGTGCGTCCCGTGGGGCAACCCGATGGGCGCGGCGCAGTTCGGCTCGAGCTTTTTCATGATCACCGGCTTCCACGGCACGCACGTGTCGATCGGCGTGATCTTCCTGATCATCGTGGCGATCAAGGTATTGCGCGGAGATCTCGATCACGCAGACGCCGGGCTTCCTGACCGGCAGGAAGGGAAACTACGAGATCGTCGAAATCATGGGCCTCGTACTGGCACTTCGTCGATCTGGTGTGGGTATTCATCTTCGCAGTTTTCTATCTCTGGTGAAGACAACCATGGCACACGCAGAAGGGCAGCATCATCCCGCAGCGGGACACACGCCGCGGCGGCGGGCACATCACGAGGTAGGGCAACAACATCCGCTCGGCATCTATTTCAAGATCTGGGGATTGCTGTTCGTTCTTTCCACCGCCTCGTACCTGGTCGACTACTTCCACTTTCAGGGCTACCTGCAGGTGGTTCCTGATCATCATGTTCATGCTGCTGAAGGCCGGGCTGATCGTCGCCGTCTTCATGCACATGCTGTGGGAGCGGCTGGCGCATCGTGTATGCCATCCTGGTTCCGCCGCTGCTGCTGCTCGTGCTCCTGTGGATTGGCGCCTCCGAAGGGATTACACGTTCCTCACGCGCGGGCGCGTTCTTCGGGGCACCCACCCGCAGACCGTAGCGCCGGCGAGAAGCATCCTGCAAGTAACGGCGGCGTGCGCGAACGGCGGGCAAGGGCAACAAGGAGCAACAACATGAAGATGCTGAGGCACTACTGCATAAGCGACGACCTCGACGACCTGGAAGCCATCGAAGAGCAACTCGAGAGCGCCGGTGTTTCAACTCCGCAGATTCATGTGCTCACTGCGCACGACGCCGAGCTCGACCACCACGAGCATCTGCACCGCGTCCAGTCGTTCATGAAGAAGGACGTCATTCACTCGACGGTGATCGGCGCCGCGATCGGTGTTGTTCGTTTCCATTCTGGTGCTCGTGGTCGCGCACCTTGCCGGCTGGACCGATACGGCTGCCGGCTGGGTGCCGTTCATCTTCCTGGCCATCAAAGTCGTGCTCGGTTTTCCGACATGGGAGGGCGGGTTGTTGGGCATCCATAAGCCGAACTTCATTTTGCCCGTTTTGAGCAATACATCAGAGGACGACAGCACATTCATCCTGTCGGATCTCGAGCACGACCGGAGGAGATACTGAGCGCGTGCCGAAATCGCATCCGAAACTGGTACCGGCGGGGCTCGAATCGCTCATCGCCACTGGTTTGTCGAGTTTGCAGAAGAAGGTGCCGCGCTTCTTCAAGCAGACGTTTCCGAAACAGGTGGGTGCCGGCAGGAATCGAACCACGACCAACGGTTCACAAGGCTCCGTTCGAGAATCCCAAAATCTGGACTATCCGAGGTTGCACTATTTTTCAAGTGCATGGGCACGAATGCCGATACTTGAACCTGCATTCAGCAGCTATAGCGCCCAATTTTTCCAGCTTTGGTCCACAGGGTGCAACGACCGAAAGACGCGGGCGATGGCGGGCAGCATAACGTGGCCGCCCGCCGATCTACGTTAATATTCCCGCGTCTCCTCGGCGCGCCGCTGCTCGGTATTGCTCCAGATCGAGCGTCTTGGCTCGGGATCTTCTTGTAGTCGATCGGCCCCGTTTTCAGTACCGCGTGACTGACACGCCCACGCCTTGCTCAACTTTCGCGTGATTGCCTGCGCGATCAACGCTACTTCGCGGCGTCGTGTAACGCTCAGTTCGTCGTACGCCGTCCTCAGTTCAAAGCAAATGACGCCGCGCTCAACCACTCTGGTCATCGCGCGGTCGCGCGTCCCAGTCCATCGGCTAGGGCGCCTCGCTCTCCCGGTGATGCAGCGCACGAAGCCATCCACTTCCATGGATGCCCGGCCAGCGGCTCGGCTCAGCAGGCATGACGGGAACGCAATCCGTCGCTCCCATCGAGAAACAGAACGATGCGCGGCACCTGTCAGCCTTGGAAACCATGGTGGTACTGGACCGCCACCAGTAGTAATGCTCAGGCGAGGCGGCGCTTCCGACCGATTCCCACAGCGACGACTGCGGCCCTTGAACGGACATCACCTCGGATCCGCTCGCCGCCAAACGTCAGCCCATCCAGGCTCGCCAGTACTCGCCGTCGACCAGCACGAGCGGCTGCGCGGCGAGCCCGGTGCGGGCTCGCTCGTAGGCGGCGCTAGCGGCGGGCTCGAGCTGGGTGCCGCGGAGCATCGCCGGCACTGTGACCTGCGTCGCTCTAGCCCCAGCTTGTGCTGCCAGAGCTGGTGGGGCGTCACAGTCCACGGCGGGGCCGAGGACGACGGGTGTCTCGCTCCAGGCGTTGCAGATGGTGTCCGCCGGTGCTCGCGTGCCACTCAGGGGCTGCCCTTGGACCGGATCGGACGATGGTGCTCATGCCGCCGCCCTACCGTTCGCTTGTCGGAGCGTACGCGATGGCGCGGCTCGCGGCGTGGGCGGTGAGCGCACTCGGCCGGCGACTTTGCGATGCCGAGAGTAGTCGAGCAGCCTGCGCGGAGTCACTGCCGGCCTCGGCGAGCAGCCGCTCGAGGATGAGCGCTGCTGGGGCAACAGGGGAGCCATTGATCGCGCGCGCCGGCGCCGGATTGGCCCTGCGGCCTTGGGTTGGGCGGTTCTCCGCCGTTGCTGGGATCCTCCCCGGCGTAGACACAGTAGAGGCCGAGGCCATGCAGTGCGATGGCTTGCACCAGGCAGCGCTGGATGCTGGTGTTGATGTCGAAGGCGGTGGGCTCGAAGCGGCGGCCGGTTCTTGGCGTCGAGGACCGGATGGATACCGCGCGAGGGTCACGCGCTGCAACGGTAGCCGGCGACCTCGACGAAGTAGCCGGTCTCGGTCTTGAATAGAGCGGGCGTGGTGACGTACGCCCAGCTAGCGCTCGCGTCGGCGAAGCGCAGCTGGGCGACGGCAGCAGGGCCGGGGAGGTAAGTGAATTCGCGCGTACTTATAAAGAGATTGCTCAGACACGTTGGCTGATTGAGGCATGCGCGAAATGATTATCCATCATCAGCTCCTTGAAATGAATAGGCCCCGCACGATGGCGGGGCTCAGGTGCGACAGGTGAAACGAGTTCAGGCGGCAAGTACCTCGGTACCGGCAGGCTGCAGGCACGCAGAAGGTGATCCGCGGCTTGCTGGGCCGCCGGTGGCGGCTACGAAGATCCTCGCCCGCTTGTCGGTGCGCGGCGCGCCAGGCCAGGAGGCGAGGTAGCCCTGCGTGCGAAGCTCGCCATCGATCAAACAATAGGCTGAGAACGCGGCGCCATTCGGCGATGGAGGTTCTTCAGCGGCATAAGCGTCATCACCAAAGCGCTTGCCAGTTGTCTGTTGCACCGGCTCTCGTGCTGAGATCCAGTGCGCTGACTCGTGCAGCGCGACGTTATGGCGGCCGCTCCCTTACATGATCAGCTTACCATGGGGCGGCAGTTGGATCTCGTCGTTGTCGGGCCGTCAGGGAACTGCCTTCGAGCCGCCAGGCGGGTTACGCTCACGGCGTCGGGAGGGCTCCTCGGCTCGTGCCTCGGGCTCCCATCAGCCGGCTCGACGTGTAAGGCTCGGCGACCGTCGATACTGCGCGAGGTTGAATACGGTATAGGCGCGCAGGGTGGATACACACGATCCGGAGATCCGGCGCGGCGCTGTCCCGGGAAGACCTCTGGCCCGCCGGTCTT
>ERZ1370068.3737-contig-284_pt1 | contig 25057 bp, 40 predicted proteins | sample MGYA00561227_ERZ1370068 | MGnify/ENA primary metagenome ERZ1370068 (study PRJEB38410, sample SAMEA6850437) | metagenome | study: Metagenomic assessment of the ecological functions of the soil: analysis of the soil microbiota associated with the...
AGGTTACGTATTGCTGTCACCGACGGAACCTGTTGTGGCGCGGGTCAGCCCTGGAGATGCTGCCATATTCGGTGAACACCGGCTTCGTGTAGGGCTTCCTAGTGCTGGTGGCCGAGGATTCCTCCGCCACCTCCGACGAAAGAAACTCATCCTTTTTTTCCACAGACCCTCCGCTTCGCGGCTAATCGGACAATAGTTCGCAGCCGAACTCCGAGGAGCTGGCTAACGGTGTGGCACGGCGGCCAGGACAACGATTGCCAAGTGCACTCCCCAAAAAAATGGTCCAGAGCTGATCAGCCAGCATCTTACCAGCCACGGTCGCCGTTGGCGGCCTTCTCGATCATCTCCTCACATTGCGTTGACCGCTGTGCCATCCAGCACCCCATCCTCCACCAGTTCCATCGCCTTGAATGCGCCATCGGCGCACAACCGGCGCAGTTCGCGAGACTTGAGCGCTTCCGGCGTCCGCCTGTAGCGACGCCGCGCGTCGAATCCGGCAGCCACCCGTCCATCGCGCGTCCCTCAGCACGCGTTTCGCTGCTCGAACCCGCCCACCGCTGTTCTTCGGGCAGGGCCATCGCAAACTCGGCAAGCCGCCGGTCCATGAGTGGGGCTCCAAGTTCTACACCGGCTATTGCATCCTGCCGAGGCAACTCTCCTCCCAGGCATATGAACAGTATGGATGCGTCGCCGTCATATAGAGCCGTGCCCGTCGCAATGCTCGCAAATCGCCGATCCGTCAGCGACGTTGTGATGCGATCGACGACTGCCACTTGCTGCGCGAATACGCGATTGAATCCGCGTGAGTACTGGTCGCGCGGCGGGAGCACATGCTTGATACCGGTCCGCACTGCGTTCGGTAGGAGCGCCCAGACGGACGATGCGGTAGCGTGCCGATCCCATGGCCCAGGGTCCGAATCGGCGTCCGCCCGAAGTTGCCGCACGGCCGCAATCAGGCGTCCGTTCCGTAGAGGTCCGCCGTATGCTGATGCGCGCCGCCGAACCACTCGTCACCCCGGTTCCATCCAGCAGCACGCCACAACCCTCAGAGAAGGCCCGCCTGGCGAGCATGAGCCGACCGCTGCCGATCGGACTTGGAATCGTATCCTCGAGCGCGCGTGCCAATTCGTGACGTAGAAGAGCGCGGCGGTGCCCTGAGCTGGCAGATCAAAAGAACGGCACGTCGCAGAATCTCGCCACCGTTTCGGCGGGTTGCCGGTCGTCGCCATCAGGAAGCCCATCGAATGCCAGGTTGTAGGTGTGTGCGCGACCGGACGACCGCCCGGATTGAGCCGTGCGGCCATCGCGACGACCGACGAAGAATCTAGGCCACCGCTCAAGAGCACACCGACATGGTCGAGACCACGCAGACGCGCTTGCATCGCTTGCGCATAAAGCTGCCGGAAGTGCGTGACATATTCCCGGTCGTTGTCATACCGGATGCTCTGCTGCGAATCGATGTCCCAATATCGCGTTGAGCGAAGACCGCTGGAGGTTACGGTCACCATATGTGCGGGTCGCACTCGCTCAATCCCGCGGAAAATGGTTTCCGAGGGATGCGACATCCGGCCGGGCCAGCCACTCGGCAAAATCCAAGATTAGGACGACGTTCGACCGTGCTGGAGCCGAGTCAACTGCCGCGGTTCGGTTGCGAACGCAACGAAACCGGGAGCGGTCACGTAAGAAATGGGCCGCATGCCGAGCGCGTCGCGCGCCATCAAGAGACGCTGCGAGCCCGGGTCCCGCAACGCGAAAGCGAAATCTCCCAACAGATACGCTACACGCTGTCGCCACTCCGCCGCGCGTACGCAGCGAGGACCAGCTCCGCATCCGAGAGCCTGTCGAGGTCGTCGATCAGGAATTTCTCTCGCCGAGCTGCTCTCGATTGTCGAGCCTGCCGTCGAAGACGACTGGCGATCCTCACGTACGCCGGTCGACGATCGGTTGCGTGTCGATCGGCTGGGTCGATCCGCCGCGCGCGCCACCGGTAGCCGAATGCGACAGAGCCCTGTGACCAGACCTGGCGCCAGTCCGTGCCCCAGTGCGCTACACAATCGATCATGCTTCGCGACACTCAGCGCATCGGCAGGAGTCTCCATCGAAGCGAACACCCCGCCAACGCAGTCATGGCGTCACCGTGAATTGTGAGAGCTGTGCATGATCGAGGTCGGTTATGCAGGCGGAGTATTCCATTCGAGGATAGGCGGTGAACTCGCCAGCGGTCGCCCCGAGAATGACCCGACCTCTGTGCGCGACCCGGCATGCGATTCGGAGGCTTCCGCTCGGCCCCCATCGCACACCGATCGTCACGGACACCGGCCGCGTAGACGAGCCGAGCACAACGTCGGCCACCAACGCGCGGACCAGACACGTGCTCACCCACCGCAATCGTCGTCCGGTCGCGAGGATCGCCCAGACGATCCTTCCTCAGAACCGCAGGCGGCCATGGCGCCAAGTCGCCGGAAGCGTGTCGCTGCGGACCGTCCCGCCGAGAGTCCGAGGGCCCGCAACGCGCCCGCGATGTTGCGCGAGCGCGACGACGAGCAAGAGAGGGCGGCAATCTGCAGGCGGTCAAGCGTCGCCTCGTTAGCGTGCTCATGACTGAGGGGCCAACAGTCGCTTGGTAGACAACTCATTGACGAAGGCCAGCAGGTCCGATCGCAGCGTTTCACCTCGGCGCGTCGAATTCGCACTGCATGACTTCCAAACAGCCTGCAGCGAACCATGCTCCATACACAACTGCCAGATTCGCGCATCCACCGCGTCGAGACCGAAATACGTGCCGCTCTCTAGATCCAGGATGACGCCTTCTCCGTTGAGTTCGCGGAAGATGACATCTTGAGGAATGCGAACAGCGTCCACAATGGATAGCTCTGGCATTGGAAACGAGGGCATTTTACTATGACTGGCTACGGCCAACGAATCATGTCCCGGGCGCTAAACCGCCACGATTGCGCAATGCGATCAGCGCACCGCGCATGATCGCTGCGATGCCTGGCCTCTCGAGTCTCCTCGCCGTTGTGTGCCTCGCCGGGTCGTCATGGACGCTCGAATCGCAACGGCCGTCGCGGATTGCATGGCTCGGTTCGCGCACGGCCGAGCGTGTGGCGCCCCAAATGACGGCTGGTTTAGGTCTCACCGCGTTATCCGGTCGGCGGCGCTCACCGGGTCGTTCTGCACGCGACTGCGGCGACTGGTCATCTTGATCGCCATCGGCGCAATGCTCGCGTTTGCACGCTGGGCGCGCCGCCTGCGCACCCCTCCATGCTCGAGCGGCTGTCCGCACCAAACGAGTCTTGATCGTCGTCTCCATCTGTGTTGTGCTGCTATGCCTTGGGGCCATCGCGCCGGTCACCGACGATGATGCGCTTGCGCATGTCGTGCCCATCGCGCGGCACATCGCAGAGACAGATACCTTGCGGATATGGATGGATCAGGCGCGATCGATGTGGCCTCGAATCGCAGGCGATTCTGTTGGCGTATGTGCTGCGGAGCGGTGGCGATCGGCTGGGCGCATTGACCGCGTTCGAGTCGGGCTGTTGTGTCTCGGCGTCGTGAGTGCATTGGCACGTCGTGCGTGCGAGCGGACCGAGCACATCGCCGCGGCGGTGGTAATCGCCGTGGGCGCACCAGCGACTGCATTTCTGGTGCCATCTGCGAAGGAAGATCTCCTGTTACTGGCGGCGAGCACGGCTGCGGCATTCTGCCTCGTCGGCGGCAGTATGGCCGAACTCGCGGCCGCAGGGCTGTTTGCCGTGTGCGCGCCGCAGGCGCGAGCCACCCAGGTCTGATCGTCGCTGTCGCCGCGTGCGCGTGGCCATTGGTTCGCCAGCCCAAGCGGTCACCGCGAGGCGCGGCGGTGGTGGCGCTAGGCGCTGCCGCCGCGCGGAGGCCCCTGGGTACGCGCTCAACTTGTGGCGATACGGAAATCCGGTTGCTCCGTTCTTCGCAGGCGCGCGAGGGACACCGCTCGACGGCACGCCCGTCCGCGACTTCGATGAATAGTTATGGTGGCGGTCACGGACTATCCGCGCTGTTCATTGCACCAGCTCGGATCTTTCTCGAACCTGCTCGATTTGGTGGAAGGGCGAACTTGTTTAACCCGTTGGTGTACGTCGGATTCGCGGGCCTGGCCACCCCGACGGCGCGCGTCGTTATGCCCCGCTCCTTTTTACCGCGGCCGTCATACGTCGGATGGTTTCTGACGTTGCAGAACGCGCGCCTTTCTGCTGCCAGCCGCTGTGCTGCTCGCGCCGGCCGCCGCGGATCGACTTGTGCCGCTCGTCGGCTGCCGCAGGTTGCTGCGGGTGGTCGTTCTGCGAGTTGCCTGCATGTTCCTTCTCGGCGTTGTCGCCGCTGTCGGTGTCGCATGGGCCGCACGCTACATGCACGACCCCTGCTACTGCTTCTGAACGCGAGGACACAGAACTAGGCGCGGATATGCAATGGATGAATGCGCACCTCGATCGGCGGCACTATCGAGTCGCCTGATCACACGGCACTGGCGTATCCTTCAGGTGCCCTCTCTGTTCTTGATCCAACTATCAGATCGAGATCGGCGCAGCGGAGCTGAACGACGCGAGTCGTCTCATTGAGGCATGTCGCCGCCAGAGGATCACACACCTGTTCGGGAACATCGATAGCTTTCCTCCTGAGAGGACACCTCCGTGAGATCTATCGCAATCCATCCTCACGGCTAGGTGGCGTGCGCTTTTTCCGCGAACCGCCGACTGAGGCGACGGCCGTGTTCGAAATAGCAGGCGCCGCCGGCGCCCTTCCAACCGTCAGAGCGACTAGGCGAGCGTGTCGTCAAGGTGGTCATGGAATTGAGTGCGGAACGCCTCCGAGAATGTGGCGTTCGTGGCCTCTGGTTTCTGAGTCAACGCGCATGCGTCCACATCAGGGCCGACGATCGGATCGGTGTCGCCCGCGTGCGGAGATTTACACGGACGATTAGCGTAGAGGAAGACGTCCGGCGCGGATTCGAGATCGACGTGGACGAGACAGTGGTTGACGAGGTCCAGCGCGCTCGATCCGATTCGTGCACAGGTCGGACAGTTCTTCGGCATATCGCTGTCGCGTGAAGAAGGTGCCTGGCTTTCTACGGGGCATGCCTGCGGCGGTTTCTACCGCGTTCACTGCGATGTCGCTCCTGATTGGGACGACGGCTTTCCGAGGCGCAGTCATCTGTCGTCGTGGTTTCTTACGACGGCAGGCGTCGATTGTGAGGGCGGCTCGCTGCGGCTGTACGCGGGATCGCACGGCCCGGCGCCGTCCGCGGCGCGCCGACATTGCACCACGGGCGGGCATGCTCGTGGCCTTCCCATCGGATATTCCCCACGAAGTACTGCCAGTCACGGCGGGTGTACGAGACGCGATCGTCGACTGGTTCTACTGATTGTTCGTCGGCGGCGGTTTGACGCTGCCGAGCGAGCTCTCGCATCGAGTGGGAGACGCCTCGTCCTCGTGCTTTGACGGCTTGAACCAGTCCGCAAGGCGGGAGAGACGGCCGGATGACGACCGCTTTGCGTTCCTCGAACACCTCGATCGCATCGAGCGCCGCGGCGAGCGTGTTGACGACCGCGATGCCGCGCGCCAGTGCTTGATCGCGTACCGTTGGATCGTCGCGTCGCAGCAGAAGGACGGCCTTGGCGCGCGACGCCGCAATGATGTCGACGCAGTTGGTCAGGCGGTCGTCGACCGCGATGTCGAGCTTCAAGGCATTGGCGGCGTCACCGCGCGAGCCGGGCACCGTGATCACTGACGGCAGCGGAAATCCGTTGCACTCGAGCCACCACTGCGTCTGAAACTGCGTCGTTTCGCCGGCGCTCGAGGGGCGGGTCGTCATGAAATACACCTCCCACCGTCGCTCGCGGGATGTTCTGTAGAGCCGCTGAATCTGCTCGGGCTCGCATGCTTCGAGCTCCAGCCACCATTGCGATGTCCGGCTGATGTGATCCCACACGCGTTTCATCGCGTCGGCGGCCAGCGCGCGTCCGGTCGGATCCGATCGATCGTGAGAGCCGGCGCCCCTCGATCCTCGCGGCGGTGTCGCGGAACGTCTTGTTGAAATTCGCGATGACGCCGTCGACGTCGAATCCCACGCGGATGCTCATGCGGGCGTGACCTCCGAAGACGGTTCCCGGCCGGTCAAGCGGCCGCACGGCCAGAGCCGCCAGAATCGCAGCGAGCAGCAAGTTCGCCGGGGCCCGCAACCCCGTCTCCCAGATGCTTTGCACGGCGACGGCTGCCAGCGCGGCGCAGGCGCCAATTCTGATGTATCGATGGGGCCCACGGTCGCCGGCGAGGCCGCACGCGCGGCGCGCACGAGCAGGACGCCGCCGGCGAACACGATGGCCAGCATGATCGCGCCCCCTTCGGTCAGGAGCTGCAGATATTCGTTGTGGGCATGGTTGAACAGCACCTGCCGCGCGGTCTGCTGGTAGAGGAACATCGCGTCGGCAAACGTGCCGACGCCCGGTGCCGAAGACTGGAAATGCGCGGACGATGCGCAGCGTGTCGCGCCAGATTGTCAGGCGGCCTACCGTGTCCGGGTCCGGCGTGGACAGCGTCGTCGTAATTCGCTGGGCGAGGCTCTGCACGTTCAGCCATGCGGCCACTGCGACGAGCGCTGCCGCGACGGCGGCGCCCACCCACAACCCTCGCTTGTGATCCCGGCGCGAAAGCGACGTGCCCACGACAGCCGCGGCGACCAGCGCCACGAATCCCGATCGTGAAAGCGTCGCCGCAAGCGTGATCAGCATAGCCGTCAGGCAACCGAGCATCGCGAGCGCGCCGCCGTCAGACAACGCGACGACGACGGCGTGTGCCCCATGCCGCATCCGGTCCGTCATGTGCGCGCGCACGCGCATCGCCAGGTAACCGGCGACGAGGCTAATCGTCAGCACCAGCCAGGTTGCCAGCTGGTTACGATCGACGAAGGGGCCGAATGGGGCCGCGCGCGGATCGGGAACCGTCCATTTCCAGAGCACGGTGCCCGGCGCGGTCGCGCGTTGTGCGAGCGAGACGATCGCGCACGCGAATCCGATCCACGCCAGCAGGCGAGTCGCCGCGCGGGTTCCGCCGTGCGAGAACGCTTCCCGCGCTCCCCAGAAGACAAACGCCGCGGCAAGCGCGAGGGCAAAACCGGCACGCGTCGCGCCTGCGTGAACGGAGATCGGACGCCAGGCTCCAAGCGGTTGGAGCGCGTAGGCATCCTGAAGGCTGGCTGTGGCGGGGGATACGGCGTGCAGAATGGCCGGAGGCAGCGGCATCATCTGCAGCCCGACCAGCGGCGAGCGCCGCGACGAGCACGAAATCGAGTGAGCGGGTTGCCGCGTCGGCACCCACGCGGACGCCGGACAGCAGGAAGAGGCCGGCCGCGCCAATCACCGCCGGGAGGGTAGGCCACGTACCGCCCGCCAATCGAGGCGAGCATGAATGCGGCCAGCAGCGTCAGCGCTACGGGCAGCGCGGACGGCCAGCGGCGATTAGCTCGCCGCCGGCGCTTCCGCGTAATAGCTCTGTACTGGTGGCCGTAATAGCGTGAGTAGTAGTAGCGGTTACGGTCGAAGTCAACTCGATTGAGGATAGCCGCGATCGACCGCGGATGACCCGCCTGCAACGTCTCGATTGCACGCTCCGCGAGGCGCCAGCGCGTCATGTCGGCGCCGACCACGAAGGAAACCGAGTGCACGAGCGGCGCGAGGATGACTGCGTCGGTCACGGCGAGCACGGGTGGAGTATCGATGATCACCCAGTCGAACGGTCCGGTCGCGAGCTGGTGCAGGAACGCACGCATGCGATCGGAGGCCAGCAGCTCGGACGGGTTCGACGGCGTAACGCCGGCGGGGATCACGAGCAGGTTCGGGTCGCCGCACCGCTGAACGACCTCGCGCATCCGCGCCTTCCCGCTCAGCAGTTCGGCGAGACCACGGTCGTTCGGCAGGCGCATCGCTTTGTGCAGGCTGGGGCGCCGCATGTCGGCGTCGATCAGCAGCACGCGCGCGCCGCCGATCGCGAGTGCCAGCGCGATGTTGACCGCCGTCGTGGTCTTTCCTTCGAGCGGCTGCGTGCTGGTAATGGCGATCAGATGGGTGGCGTCGGTGCCGCTGCTGGCCACCAGCGCCGTGCGCAGGGCGCGGAACGCTTCACCGAAATCGTGCGGCACCGGGCCCGACAGCAGCGGATGACGCTCGCCGTGGACCTCTCGGCACCAGGCCCAGAAAATTCAGGTGGAGTCGCCACGTCACGTCCTCGGGCGTCTTCACGGTGTCGTCGAGATAGTCGATCGCGAAAGCTGCCGCGACGCCGAGGCCGAGGCCGAACAGCAGCGCCATCATCCACGCGCGCCTCGTGTTCGGTGTGAAGGGCGACCCCGGACCTCGGCGCTGTCGAGCAGCCTGACGTTGTTCGCGCGGCTGTTGCTCACGACGCGCAGCTCTTTCTCGCGCTGGAGAAGCGATTCGTACACCTGTCGATTGCTCTCGGCTTCCCGCTGCAGCACCGAGTAGTCGATGCTCTTGCGGTTCAGATCCGTCGCCTGGCCCTTCTGACCTTCGAGGTCCCTCGCGAGCTGCTTTTCCTCGTCGAGGGCCGCCTGGTAGTCCGACTTGATGGCGGCGACGCTCTTGTCAATCTCGGCATCGAGCTGTCGCTGCGCATCGATGATCTGGCCGTTGACGCGCTGCACGTCGGGATGCTTGTCGCCGTAGCGTTCCTGAAGGCGCACCTGGTCGCGCTGCAGCTCGACGATGCGCGTCTTCAGCTGCTGCACGAACGGGTTGGCGGCGATCATCGTCAGGCCCTCGCGATCTTTCGCGGCGACGACCTGGTTGTAGAGCGCTTCCTTCTGAATGCGCGTCGTTCGCGCGCGCGAGGCGGCGTCGTTGACCTGGTTCAGCCGCGACACGATGATGTTCTGCCGATCCTCGAGCGAGAGCGCGTTCTGGTTCTCGCGATATTCCGCGAGCATCCGCTCGCTGGCCTGCACGACGTTCTGCTGTTTCGCGACCTCCTCGGTCAGCCACTGCAGTGTCTTGTCGGTGTTCGACAGGCGGAACTCGAGGTTCTCGTTGACGTATTCCTCCGCCACCACGTTGACGGCGCGTGCCGCGAACTGCGGATCGGCGGAGACGAAATACACGTCAACCAGGCGGCTGCCGCGAACCGGAACGACCTGGATGCGGCCGAGGAATGCGTCGGCCTGCTGGTTCGGCGTGGCCGGCTGGACCGGACCTGGCCGCGCCGCACCAGGATTGCCGCGGAACGGCGCCGTAATCTTCGCCTTGATCCGCCTCATGACCTGCGTGAGGAACGGCGGCGTGGCTCCGCGTCCGTTGAATTCGGGAACGGTCTCGAGCTTCAAGCGCTTGACGGCGCGAAGCGCAAGGTCACGTCCCTGAAGGATCTTACTGCGTCTGATAGTAGGGTTCCGGATCGCTGTAAACGAGCGATGACTCTTTGAAATCGGTTTGCGCGGTGGTCTGCTCTTCGTCGATTTGGATGCGGGCCTGCGCGCGCTACAGCGGCACCGTCGCGAACGTTTGGGTACATCATCCCGGCGACCACGAGAACCGCAACCGCGACCGCCGATTTCCAGTGCTTGATGATGATCGCGAGACGATCGAACAGGTGAACGTTCGGATCCGGGCTGAACAGGCCGGCGGTCTTCCGCGCAGCCGGCTGATGCGCCGGGGCCGGAGACGTGTTCGGTACCTGTCGTTGAAAGACCGCCTGGCGTAAACATCGCTTACCTGGGACTCTCCTGAGTCGTTAAGGTCGCAGTGGTCTTGGTGACGCCGTTGCTCGACGCGACGTTGGCCGCGGTGTCGAGCGTTCCCGTCAGCGCATTCCCAAACGACGCCGCAACGGTCGTCGCGGCGGCAGCCGCTCGGATTTCGGTCCTCCGGACGTCACCCCGCGCCAGGCTCATGATGGAGCTGGTGGCGATCACCGATCCATCAGGGCCGAGTAGTTCGACGATGACGAGCTTGTGTCGAGATCGACGAAACGAGAACATGCCCTGATCGTTGGCGACGCCCCGCGCCATGACTTGTCCCGTGATGATGTTGCGAAGGAGCACGCGCGCGTAAGGGATCGGCACGTTCAACGACGTGCGCGCGAACCCGAGAAGCGCGTTCAGCTTGCCACCCACACGCCGCCACCGCCGGCGACAGGTAGAACGCGTTGCCGCGGTCCGTCGCGCCGATCGAATCGAGCGCGGCCGACCTGAATGCGGCCTCGTCGAGCCTCATGCCAGGGCGGCCTGCACCGGCGCCGTCGCCGGCATAGCGTGCCGCATCGAGGGTTCGTGCCTGCAGGACGGCGGCGGGCGCGTAACGCCAGACCGATTGCGCACGAACCGGACGGAACTGCGGCCAGCTTACAAAAGCCACCATGGCCAGGACGATGGCTATCTGAACACCCAAGTGTGTGCGTCTCATGGATTTCGGATCCTACTATCGGCCCTTGGCGACCAACTCAACAGAGGGTGCTTGTAACTTGATATGACACGAGAGCCGTGTATACGACACCTCCGAGGCGACACTGCGGATTTGTCAATTTCGCATTAATTGCCTGACTTGTCAACCACTTAGGGAATCGACCCGGCTCCAGAATCGCCACCGTCTCAATGTGCGCGGTGTGCGGAAACATGTCCACTGGCTGCAGGGACCGGATCCGGTAGCCGCTCGTGCAGATCTGACCCAGATCGGCGGCGAGCGCCTCGGGATTGCAGGATACATAAATGGCGACCCCGGGCGTCAGCCGACCAAAGACCTCGCGGAGGACCGACGGCGCGCATCCTCGCGCGGGGATCGAGGACGACGGCGTCAGCGTCGTGGAGCGAGGTCAGGGCGGCTTCCACGCGTCGCGGCACGAAACGGCATCGCGCCTGGGCCTCCTTGTTCAACTTCAACGCGGCCTCCCTGTCGGCGACGGCGAGGCGGTTTTCTTCGACCGCAATGACGTCGTGTCCAGCGGCGGCGAGCGGCACCGCAAACAGGCCGCTGCCGGCGCACAAGTCGATGACGCGTGAGGACGGCCGGACGGCGTCGAGCACGAGCCGCACAAGAATCTCCGCCGCGCGAACGTTGGTCTGGAAAACGCCGCCGGCGACATCAGAAACGACGACCCGGCGACCTCTTCCCGCATGCGCGCCGCTCCGTGCAGGTGTCGCGTTGCAGGACCGAAGATGTACGCGTCCTCGCGTGCGTGCACGTTCAGGTGCATCGAGGTTGGAGGCATTTCGCGAGCAGCCGCCTGGTCGCGCCGCGGACGCGCCGGTCGCGGTCGGTCGACACGATGAGCGTCGCCATGATTTCGCGAGTGTGACATCCCACACGGATCGCGAGACTGCGCAAGGTTCCGCGCCTGCCGTCGGCCGCCTGCAGATCTGCCGAGGCGAATGTGTCGCGTGCCGAGAACGCGAACGCATTGCCGCGTTCATCGTGCATCGGACACTCGACGATTGGAATCACGCGACGTGATCCGCGCACGTAGTGGCCCATCGCGAGCGCGCCTCCGTGGGCGCCGAACACGAAATGCACCTTGTTGCGGTAGCCCCAGGGCTGATCGAATGGCGTAGCGGGAAGCGTCGCCTTGACGGCCGGCGCACGCGGAACCACCGCGCGCACGAGTCCCTCAACGAGCTGAGTCTTGAGGCGGAGCTGCTCGGCGTAGGCGATGTGCTGCCACGTGCAGCCGCCGCATGCGCCCAGGCCCGGCACTGCGTCGATGCCGAAATGGCGGCACCGGGGCACGGTGCGGTGCGGCGATGCGCGCAGGACCTCCAACAGCGTCCCAGCCGGAGGCCCGCGGCGCCGGTCGGCGAGACGGACCCGGACGCGTTCACCAGGGATGGTGAACGGCACCGCAATGCGAAGGGCGCCGGAGCTGGCGAGGCCATCGCCATTGGGTGCGACGGCGTCGATCTCGACGTCGGTGATCAACTCACATTCAGCAGCTCGACGTCGAAGACGAGCGTGGCGTTCGGGGAATGACGCCGGCCGGCGCCCTGCGCACCGTAGCCGAGATCCGGCGGGATCGTCAGCGTCCGCTGTCCACCAACGCGCATCCCCGCGACGCCCTGATCCCAGCCGGGATGACTTCGCCGCCGCCCAGGCGGAACGTGAACGGCTCACCACCGCGCGAGCTGTCGAACTGCTTACCCTTGTGATCGGACTTGCCCTCGTCGTACAGCCATCCGGTGTAATGCACCGCGACGCGTCGTCCCGCCGTCGCCTCCGTGCCGGTGCCGGTCTTCACGTCCTGCTTCAGCAGCTGCGTGATGTTTGAATGTCCCATGTTGTCTCCGCCGCACGCGGCAGCAAAGGCTGCAAACAGCACAGCCGCACCAATCGCACCCTTCGCACCTTTCGCACCCATCGCACCCTGCGCACTACCGCACCGTGATTGCTGACGGATTATGCGCAGCGTACCGTGCCAGCGTGCATCGCGCGAACTTCTCGAGGACCTTCGGTAGACAATAGGGGCGGAGGTGCTTGTGGCTTCTTCGTCGCGGCGTTGCCGTCGTACTTACCGTGATCACGCTCGCCGTGATCGTTTCCTTCTCGGCATCATCTTCATCTACGTGCTGATCTCGCGCGGACCGTCGATTCAGGACGATTCCACGCTCGTCCTTCGTCCCGGCGGCGACCTGCCAGGAGACGATGCCCGATGACGTCGTCGGGCAGCTGATTGCGCGCGACACGACCACCGTGCGCGGCTTTGTCGAAAGCCTCCGCCTCGCGAAGCGCGATCCGCGCATCACCGGCGTCCTTCTCATGCCGTCGTCGCTCGAGTCGCCGTACTGGGGGAAGGTGCAGGAACTGCGCGACGCGGTGCTCGACTTCCGCAAGTCCGGCAAGGTGGTCGTCGCGTTTCTCGAGTACGGCGGCGACCGCGAGTACTACCTGGCGAGCGCAGCCGATCGCGTCTTCCTGCTGCCGACCAGCGCGCTCGACCTGGCCGGCGTCGCCTCCTACGAAGTGTTTCTGCGCGGCACGTTCGACAAGTTCGGCGCGTATCCGGACTTCCTGCAGATCGGCGCACTACAAGACCGCCGTCAACCAGCTCACGCAGAAGGCGTTCACCCCCGCGCACCGCGAGATGACCGAGTCGCTCAATGGCGACATGTACGAGCAGCTGGTGCGCGGCATCGCGTCGGCACGCAAGAAGACGGAAGCGGAGACGCGGCAGCTCCTCGACCAGGGCCCGTTCTCGCCTGAAGACGCCGTGCGAACCGGACTGGTCGATGCGCTCGCCTACGAAGACCAGCTCGACGATCGAGTGCCGCAGCTGCGGCAGGGGGCGAGATGCGGCGCGTCGACGGAAGCGACTATCAACGGGTGACAGCCGCGGTCGCTCGGTGTGCGACCGGCCTCGCGCATCGCGGTGCTGTACGCGTCAGGCGTGATCGCATCCGGCAAGAGCGGCTACGACCCCGGCAACGGCGAATGTCGTCGGCTCTGACACGCTTCGTCGAGCAGCTGCGCCGGCTGCGCGAGGACGACACGATCAAGGCCATCGTGCTGCGCGTCGACAGCCCAGGCGGATCGTCGGTCGCGTCCGATGTCATGTGGCGCGAGCTGATGATCACGCGCGATCAGAAACCGTCGCGGCCGCTGATCACGTCGATGTCGGACCTGGCGGCGTCGGGCGGCATTACATCTCCGTGCCGGCACAAGTCATCGTCGCGCAGCCCGGGACGCTGACCGGTTCGATCGGCATCTTCGCCGGCAAGATCGTCATCGACGGAACGCTGGCGAAACTCGGCATCACGACCGAGACCGTCAAGTCGGGGAAGAACTCGGATATTTATTCGTCGTTCTCGCGCTTCTCGCCCGAGCAGCGCACCAAGGTTGGCGATTACATGGAGGGTTTCTACCGGAGTTTCGTCGCAAAGGTCGCGGACGGACGCCACACGACGCCCGAGCGCATCGACGCGGTCGGACAGGGACGCGTCTGGACCGGCGCCCAGGCGAAAGACCGCGGGCTGGTCGACGTCCTCGGCGGCCTCGACACCGCGGTGTCGATCGCCAAGCAGCGCGCGCACATTCCGGCGGATGAGGAAGTGGAGCTGGTGGTGTATTCGCAGAGGCGCAGCTTCTATGAGGCGCTCACCGAGCTTGGTCGCTCGTCGTCTGCATTTTCGTCGTGGGAGTCTTGATGGATGCGGCACAACGGCGGGCCGTCGCGGCGCTCGCCACGCCGGTGACCGGCTTCCGCCGCGGCGAGCCGCTGGCGCTGATGCCGTTTGCGTTCGTCCGCTAGGCGCCGATGATTCGCCGTGCGACGTCGGTGTTGACCTGGATCTTCATCCCCTGCTTCGCCTTCGTCATGTAGGACGAGAAGAACAGCTCGCGCCGTTCGGCGAGCAGCTGGGTCCGGAACGTTTCCTTGGCCGACTTCAAAGCATCTGGCGTCACGTCCTGACGCTCGGCGACGCGCACGATCACCGTACCTGTCGGCGTCGCGATCGGCTCGCTGACGCCGCCGGCCGGGAGGCTGAACGCAATCTTGTCCACCTCCGCGCTGACGCCGACATCGGGCAACGGGGAACCACGGGCGATGAGCTGCGTATCCTTTGCCTCGAGCCCCTGGGCCTTGGCACCGGCCGCGAAGTCTTTCGCGGAGCGCAGCGCGCTCGCAATCTCCGCCGCCTTCTGCTTGCTCAACTCGGCAGCGCGTATCTTGATGACGTCTTCACGCACGCGATCCTTGACCTCGTCGAGCTTCGGCACGTACGGATCGCGTTTGCCGGTCACGGTGATGTACACCGGTCCGCGCGGCGACTGCAGCCCTTTGCTCACTTCGCCATCCTTCAACTGGAACGCCTGGCTGGCGATATCGGCGGCCGGACCAAGCCCGGCACCGGCTCATCGCGCGTGAAGAATCCCGATTCGCTCACGACGACGCCGGCTTCCTTGCCGACCGTATCGAGGTCGGCCGGCTTCGAGATGCGCGTATCGAGGTCGCGCGTGCGAGTCGTGATTTGCTGCTCGACGCGCTGCGCGGCCAGCGTCTCCTGGATTTGCGCGCGCGCCTCGTCGAGCGTGCGCGTGCTCGCGGGCTTCTTGTCCACGACCTTGATGATGTGAAAGCCGAACTGCGACTTCACGAGATCGCTGATCTGTCCGGGCTGCATCGCGAACGCCGCGGCCTCGAACTCGGGGACCATCCGGCCCTTGGGGAAGTAGTCGAGGTCGCCGCCGTTGGCCTTCGACCCATCGTCTTCCGAATATTTCTTGGCCAGGGCCGCGAAGTCCGCGCCGGGCGCTTTCGCCTGCTTCAGGATGTCTTCGGCCTGCTTGCGTACCGGCCGCTTCGTCCTTGCCTTCCGTCTTGAGCAGGATGTGGCTGGCGCGCACCTGTTCTGGCGTCTGGAACTGCTGGACGTTCGAGTTGTAGTAACTCTCGATGTCCTGCGGCGTGATCGTCACGCGCGAGCGCATCTGGTCGCGATCGATGAGCAGGTACCGGATCTTCCGCTGCTCTCCCTTGCGGTATTCGGCGGTGTGCGCGCCGTAGATGCGCGACACGTCCGCGTCACTGACGTTCACTTTGTCGCGGAACTTGTCCGCGGTCAGCGCGACCACCTGCAGCTTGACCTTCTCGTTGCGGTTCTTGTATTCGCGTTCGACGTCGGCATCCGCCAGCGCCATCCAGTCCGTGAGCGCCGAGCGCAGCTTCTCGATCATCATGCTGCGCCGCAGGTTTTCCTCGAAGTCGCCCTTGGTCATCGGCGGCTGCTGTGACGCGAGCAGCTGCTCGTACCGCTGCTCGCCGATGAAGCGGCCGTTTTCCTGCAGCGCGGGAATGGAGAAGATCTGCTGCGCGAGCTCTTCGTCGCTCACGCGGATGCCCTGGCGCTCGGCCTCCGCCAGCGCGGCCTGTTCGTCGACCATCTGCTGGAGGATCTGCTGATCGACTCCGAGCTGCCGCAGCAGCTGCTCGTTGATGCTGCCGCCATACTGCTGCTGGTAGGCCTGGATCTGACTCTGGTAACGTCGCTGGAAATCGAGGCCCCTGATGTCCTTGCCGTTGACCGTCGCGACCACATCGGATGCCGACGCACCGACCGACGTCGACGTCGTATCGAGGAAACTCGGGATGTAAAACGCGATGAATGTCAGCACCACCAGTGCCAGACTCCATTTGAGCCAGTTCCGGTGGCGGCGCATCCGGTCGAGCATCGTCATGGTCTAATTCCTCAGCAGGGTATCGAAGCCTCTCATCGTACGCCATGACGCGGCGGAGCCGCAACGGTTTCATGGTATATTTGACGGGTTTAGAAGGACTTAGCGCCCCCGCCTCTTCTAGCGGTGACACCTATCTCCGCCAAGTCTGACCTTCCTGATCCCGCTGGGCGCCGTACTCGTCGAGTCGATCTCGCCGCCCGCCTCAAGGGGCGCGTTCGTACGCTGCGCGCGCAGCTCGAACGGCGGGAGACGCTCGTCGAGGCGATCCGGGAAGCCAACGCCACGCTCGAACCCAAGAAGGTCGCGGGCTGGCTGGTGCACCAGGCTCGGTCGTGGATTCCGTCGCCCTGCTGGGTCGTGGTCGCGCGCAATGAGAATGGCGATCTTGCGGTCATCGCGGAGGAAGGCTTGACGGCCAACCTCACGCCCGCGCTCTGGGTGGCGGCTCACTGGGTCATGCGCCATGGCGCTGAGTTCTTGTCGGGCGATCTCGAGCGCGACAGCCGGACATCGCCAGGCGCGGCGGGCAGCGCGATCGCATTTCCGCTTGTATGCCGGCATCGGACCGTCGGCGTGCTGGTGGCCCTCGATCCCGTGCCCTCGGCGGCGGTCCCCTCGCTCGCCCCGGCGCTCGCGCTCGCGTTCCGGTCGATTCTCGAGCCGCCGGCCATCGCGCTCGATAACGCACTCTCGCTGCAGAAGGCCGAGGCGGTGTCGGTGACCGACGATCTGACCGGCCTGTACAACTCGCGGTATCTGAATCTTGTCCTGCGTCGCGAATCGAAACGCGCGTCGCGCAGCGGCCGGCCGTTATCGTTGCTGTTCCTCGACCTCGACGGTTTCAAGCAGGTCAACGATACACACGGTCATCTTGCTGGCAGCAAAGCGCTTGTCGAAGCCGCCGTGATCATCCGCGGGAGCGCGCGCGAAACCGACATCGCGGCCCGGTTCGGCGGCGATGAGTTTTCAGTGGTACTGCCCGACACCGGCCAGGAGGGCGCCGTTTCGGTGGCCGAGCGTATTCGGGACCGGATCATGGCGTGCCAGTTCCTGGCTTCCGACGGTTTATCCATCCATCTGACCGCATCTATTGGGGTTGCGACCCTGCCGGACGTGGCTGCTTCGGCCGAAGAACTATTACGAGCCGCCGACGTGGCGATGTACCGGGTCAAGGACGCGGGGAAGAACGGGATTCACATTGCGCAGGAGGCTTCGGCCTTCTAAGGAGTTTTCGACGTGGCTCTCGGCTCGTTTTTCTCCCTGTTTTCCAGCGATCTCGCGATCGACCTCGGCACGGCCAACACCTGCGTCTACGCCCGCGGAAAGGGCATCGTCGTCAACGAGCCCTCGATCGTCGCGATCAACAAGATCAATGGCCGCGTCGAAGCGGTCGGCAAGGACGCCAAGGAAATGCTCGGCCGGACGCCGGGCAACATCGTGGCGATCAAGCCCATGAAGGACGGCGTCATCGCGGACTTCGAAGTGACCGAGAAGATGCTGACCTACTTCATCAAGAAGGCGCACAACCGGAACGTCTGGGTGCGTCCTCGGATCGTCATCGGCGTCCCGTCGGAAATCACGCAGGTCGAGAAGCGCGCGGTCAAGGACAGCGCCTACCGCGCGAAGGCGAGCGAAGTGCACCTCGTCGAAGAGGCGATGGCCGCGGCCATCGGTGCCGGCATGCCGATCACCGAGCCGTCCGGCAACATGATCGTCGACATCGGCGGCGGCACGACCGATATCGCGGTCATCTCGCTCGCCGGCATCGTCTACAGCAAGGCGGTGCGCGTCGCGGGCAACGAGATGGACGAGGCGATCATCCAGTACATCAAGAAGACGTACAACCTCCTCATCGGCGAGCGCACGGCCGAGCAGATCAAGATGGAGATCGGCTCCGCGTTCCCGCTCGAGGAGAAGATGACGATGGAGATCAAGGGACGGCACCTGATTGAAGGCGTGCCGAAGACGATCACGATCTCGGACGAGGAGATCCGCGAGGCGCTCGCCGAGACGGTCAACGTCGATCGTGGACGCCGTGCGCGTCGCGCTCGAGCGGACGCCGCCGGAGCTGTCGGCCGACATCGTCGACCGCGGCATCGTGCTGACCGGTGGCGGGTCGATGCTGAAGAACCTCGACAAGCGGCTGCGCGAGGAAACCGGCTTGCCGCTCGCGATGGCTGAAGATCCGCTGTCGTCGGTCGTGCTCGGCGCGGGCAAGATGCTGTCGGACTTCAACCTGTTGCGGAAGATCTCGATTGATTAGCGGCAGCGGCCGTGCAGCGGCGAGCTTCGTGTCCAGCTGCCTGCTGCCTGCTGCGCCTACTGCTACTATGGCCGTTGTCGACATTCGCCGCCGCACCGGGTATCTCTTCCTCGCGGTGATCGTCGGTCACGTGATCCTGATCTCGACGCAAGTCACGACCAAGCGCGGCGTGCCGATGCTCGAGGCGGCGGTCTTCGGGATCTTTTCCGAGGTGCAGCGCGGTGCGAATACGGTCGCGACGAGCGTGCGCTCGGGGTGGCAGGACTACTTCGCGTTGCGGCAGGTGCGATCGGAGAACGAACAGTTGAAGCAGCAGCTTGGCGAGCTGCGCGTCCGGTTGCAGGAAGAGCGAGGGCTTGCGCAGCAGTCGCAGTCGCTGCAGAAGCTGCTGGACCTCGAAGACCAGCACAACGCTGTCGACGACGGCCGCGAGCGTCATCGCCGGCGGCGCGAGCCCGGAGTTCCGCACGATCACGATCGACAAGGGAACCGGCGACGGCCTCCGTGCCGACATGGCGGTCATTGGCGCCGGCGGGAGTCGTTGGCCGGATCATTCAGCCCAGCTCGCGGGCCTCGAAAGTCCAGCTCTTGATTGATCGCAACGCGGCCGCCGGGTGCGATTATCGAGCGGACACGAGCGCAGGGCGTGGTGGTCGGAACCGGCGGGGACGAGTTACGGATGGATTACGTGGCCGGATCCGCGGATGTCAAAGCTGGGGACGTGGTCGTCACCTCAGGGATCGACGGCATTTACCCTAAGGGCTTTGTCATAGGTCAGATACAATCGGTACGCAGGGGCGCTGGAGAATACAGCGCGATCGTGATCCGGCCGGCTGTCGATTTCACGTCGCTCGAAGCGGTGCTGATCGTGCTGCACGCCGCCGCCCGCGGCACCTGACGCAGGCGGTACGCCGACGCGTCGGACCAGGATCGCGAGTGAAGGCGGCCGGCGTTCTCGGTTGCGATAGCTCTGGCGCTGGCGTTGCAGACGAGCCTTGCACGCTTCGTCGTGGGAGGCACCGCGGCGCTGGACCTGGTGCTGGTCGTGGTGGTGTACGTCGCGCTGACCAGCGGTCCGGTGACGGGCATGCTGGCCGGCAGCGTCGCCGGGCATCGTGCAGGACGCGTTGTCGAGCGGGACGGTCGGTATCGGCGGGTTGGCGAAGGCGATCGTCGGGTTTGCCGCGGGCGTCATCGGCCAGCAGTTCATCATCACGGCCGCGTTCCCGCGGTTCGTGATGTTCGTGGTCGCGACGATCGTGCACGCGGCGCTGTTCATGGGGATGCTGTCGCTGCTCGGGCTGAAAGAGTTCCCGTCGCCGTGGGCGGCGGTGCTCAGCCAGGCGCTCGGCAACGCGGTGGTCGGCATCGTCGCGTTCGCGATCGTCGAGATCGCCTGCCGGGCGCAATCGGAGCGCGCGAAAGATTTGAGTCGTTCGAAGCGCTGAGCGTATGGCCATACAAGAAGATCGCCGGCGGATTACCGTCAGGCTCACCGTGCTGCAGGTCGCGCTGCGTCGCGGTGTTTGCCGTGCTCGTCGATCAGCTTCTGGTTCCTGCAGATCGTCGAGCACGCCAGCTACGAGGAGATGGCGGAGAACAACCACCAGCGGACGCTCGCGCTGCGCGCGCCGCGCGGCGTGCTGCTACGACCGCAACGGCCAGGTGCTCGTCGAGAACCGCCACTCGTTCACCATCTCGATCGTCCGCGAGCACACCAAGGATCTCGACCGCACGATCCGGATGCTCTCCGCGGTCGCCGGCCTCGATCGCCGGCGAGCGTGCGGGCGATCGTCGCGCGCCACCGCAGCCGAGCCGAGCTATCGTCCGATCGTGGTCGTCGACGACGCCTCGCTGGCGCAGGTGGCGGCGATCACCGCGCGGCGTCTCGACTTCGAGCTGCCGGACGTCGTCGTCGAGGAGGTGCCGACGCGGCAGTATCCCGCCGAAGCGCATCGCCGCGCACCTGTTCGGATATGTCGGCGAGGTCGAACGACGCGATGGTCGCCGCCGACGACACGCTGAAGAGCGGCGATCTCGTCGGCCAGGCGGGCATCGAGAAGATCTACAACCCGCTGCTGATGGGGACAGGACGGCGCCAAGGTCGTCGTCGTCAACAGCCTCGGCCGCGAGATCCGCACGCTCGAGGAAGTGCCGCCGACCGAAGGCAAGCGGCTGCAGCTCACGATCGACTACGACCTGCAGAAGGTCGGTCGAGGACGGCGTTCAAGGCGGCGCGCGACGCGCGCCTGACCAACGCCGGCGCCGCGGTCGTGCTCGATCCGCAATACCGGCGAAGTGCTCGCGTTCTCGAGCGAGCCGGCGTACGACCCGAACGCCTTCGCGGCGGGCATCGATCGCGCGACGTGGGCGTCGCTGAACAACGACGAGCAGCGGCCGCTCAACGACCGCGCGCTGCAGGGGCGCTATTCGCCCGGTTCGACGCTTCAAGATGGCGGTCGGCGCTCGCGGGCTCGAGGAGGGCGTGATCACGCCCGACTTCCAGGTCAACTGCGCGGGCGGCGCCAACTTCTACGGCCGCTACGTTCAAGTGCTGGCGCAAGGGCGGCCACGGCGCGATCGACCTGCGGCACGCCATCGAGCAGTCGTGCGACGTGTACTTCTACACCGTCGCGCAACATGCTCGGCGTGGACAAGATCAACAAGTGGGCGACGCTGCTCGGCCTCGGCGTGAAGAGCGGCATCGACCTGCCCAACGAAGTCAGGGGCTCGTGCCGTCCACCGAGTGGAAGCGGCGAGAAGATGCACGAGAAGTGGTACGCCGGCGAGACGATCTCCGGTCGGCATCGGACAGGGCGCAGGTGTCGGTGACGCCGGTCTCGATGGCGGTGTATATGGCGACGCTCGCCAACGGCGGCACGCGCGTGACGCCGCATCTGCTCAAGGCGGTGGACGACGGCAACGGGTGGAAGCCGGTGCCGGCGCCCGCCGCCGCAGTCGAAGGTGGCCGTCGATCCCGAGAAGCTGCAGGCGATTCGCGACGGCATGTGGATGGTCGTCAACGGCGGCGGCACCGGCAGTCGCGCGCGCGTTCGATGGCTGCGACGTGGCCGGCAAGACAGGCACCGCGCAGGTGATCTCGAATGCGGGCCGCGTCGCGGCCGCGCGGTCGGGCAAGGACCTGCGCGACAACGGCTGGTTCGTCTTCTTCGCGCCGCGCGACAACCCGGAGATTGCCGGCGTGGTCTTCCTCGAGCACGGCGTCCACGGTCCGAACGCGCGCCGGGTGGCGCATCACATCCTCGATGACGTTCTTCGCGAAGAAGCACGGCAGACCGCTGCCGCCGCCGCCGACGCCCGCAGCGACATGCAGTTCGACTTCTCGGATCCGTATGGCCCGGGCCACATGCCGGGCGCCGAGCGGCGCGGAACCGACGAACCGGTGCAACGACAACGAACTGACGATGCTCGGAACGCAGGCTCTACTACCACATCGACTGGGCGATGCTCGCCGGCATCTTCGCGCTCTGCGCGATCGGTCTGGCGCAGATCTTCAGCGCGACCGGCGGCTTCACGCGCATCTACTACACGCAGATCTACGGCATCATCACTCGGCATCTGTCGCGATGGCTGTCTGCCTGACGATCGACTACCGGTCGCTGGCCGACAAGTCGCACTGGATCTACCTCGCGCGTCCTCGCCCTGCTCGATGTACGTCCTGTTCTTCGGCGCCGTGCGCGGCGGTTCGCGCCGCTGGATCGACCTCGGCGTCGTCAACCTGCAGCCCTCCGAGTTCGCGAAGGCGGCGCGTGGCGCTCGTGCTCGCGAAGTTCTTCGGCGAAAGCCGGCGCGGCGCCGATCACGCGCGACGACCTCGCCATCGCGGGCGCGCTCACCGCGGTTCCGCTCATTCTCATCGCGCGGCAGCCGGACCTCGGCACCGCGGTCACGCTCATCCCGGTCGGCTTCGCCATCGCCTACGTCGCCGGCATGCCGATGCGCATCATCGGCATCCTCGCGCTCGTCGGGCGTGCTGGTCGCGCCGGTCGCCTGGAAATTCGCGCTCAAGGACTACCAGCAGCGAGCGCATCTCGACGTTTCTCGATCCCGCGCAGGACGCCAAGGGCGCGGGATATCAGCAGATTCAGGCCCGGATCACCGTTGGATCCGGCGGCCTGTGGGGAAAAGGGTTCACCAAGGGGACGCAGGGCCAGTTGCGTTTCCTGCCGGTCGCACACAACGATTTCATCTTCTCGGTGCTGGCCGAGGAGCAGGGTTTCGCGGGCGTGCTCGTCACGCTCGGGCTGTATCTGTTCGTGATACTTGCGCGCGCTCGAGGCGGCACGGCTTGCCAAGGATCGCCTCGGCGCGTACTGGTGCTGGGAGTGCTGGCCAGCTTCACGTTCCAGGTGATTTACAACGTCACGATGTCGGCCGGCCTCGCGCCGGTCAAGGGACTGACGCTTCCGCTCATGAGTTACGGCGGCTCCTCCATGATTGCAACCTTGGCGGCGTTCGGCCTCGATTCTCAACGTGCGGATGCGCCGATTTACGAATTAGAACGGCGTGTTGATGTACCTGTCGCTGCTCGTGGATGCTGCTCGACGTACCTGCTGGTGCGCGACAGCGGAGCATCCGTCCGGCGCACGCGCCACGGTCCTCTTGGAGCTGCGGGCATGACCAAGGAGATGATCATCTCCTCGAGCGCCCACGAAACACGGGTCGCGATCCTCGAGGACGATCAGGTTGCCGAGATCTTCATCGAACGCGAGCATCAGCGCGGCGTCGTCGGCAATCTCTACAAGGGCCGGGTGTCGAAAGTGCTGCCCGGCATGCAGTCGGCGTTCGTTGACCTCGGTCTCGAGCGCGACGGCTTCCTCTACGTCTCCGACGTCGTAGCGACCTTCGAGGAGTTCGACCGCCTCGAGACCGACGATGACGACGTCGCTCGCCGCCGCCACGGCGCGGCAAACGGCCAGCGCGGCGGCGGCGACGGCGGCGTCAGCGCAGGCGGCCCGGCTCAGCGGAGGCGGGTCAGGCGGCGGCGGCCGCGACCGCGATCGCGACAGAGGTCCCGAGCCGAAAATCGAGGAGCTCCTGAAGGAAGGCCAGGAGATCATCGTCCAGGTCGCCAAGGAGCCGCATCGGCACCAAGGGCGCGCGCCTCACCTCGCACGCGACCATGCCGGGCCGCTTCCTCGTGTTCATGCCGACGGTCGACCACGTCGGCGTCTCCCGCAAGATCGATTCGCGCGACGAGCGCAGCCGCCTGCGCGGCATCGTCCGCGGAGTTCCGCGGAGCAGACACGGCTTCACCGGCGGCGTCATCATCCGCACCGGCGGCCGCCGGCCGTCCGAAGGACGACATCGTCTCCGACCTGAGCTACTTCCACAAGGTCTGGACCGAGATCCGGCAGAAGTCCGAGACCTCGCGCGCGCCCGCGGTCGTCTATCGCGAGCAGAGCCTCGTGGCCAAGCTGCTGCGCGACCTGCTGACCGAGGAGTACTCGGCGATCCGCATCGACAACGAGCTGGAGTACCGCCGCGTCTACGAGCTGATCGAGCGCATCATGCCGCCGCTTGCGCCGAAGGTGAAGCTGTACGACAAGGAGTATCCGATCTTCGAGGAATACGGCGTCCAGGCCGGAGATCGACCGCGCGCTGCGCAGCAAGGTGTGGCTGAAGTCCGGCGGATCGATCGTGATCAACCAGACCGAGGCGCTCGTCGCGATCGACGTCAACACCGGCCGCTACGTCGGCAAGAAGACCGCCGGGCGTCTCGAGGACACGATTCTCAAGACCAACCTCGAGGCGGTGAAGGAGATCGTCCGGCAGATCCGCCTGCGCGACCTCGGCGGCATCATCGTGCTCGACTTCATCGACATGGAGGAGAAGAAGAACCGGCAGAAGGTCTTCCAGGCGGTGGAGCAGGAGCTGCGCGAAGGATCGCTCGCCGTCGAAGGCGCTGCAGGTCTCGGACTTCGGCCTCGTCATCATCACGCGCAAGCGCGTCGAAGCAGAGCCTCGAGCGCGTGCTCACCGAGCCGTGCCCGTACTGCGCCGGCAGCGCCGTGATCAAGTCACGCTCGACGATCTGCTACGAGATCCTGTCGGAGGTGAAGAAGATCAGCGCCGACCTCGACGGCCAGAGCCTCGTGCTGCGGGTCAACCCCGACATCGCGCGCGCGCTCGAAGGACGAAGAGCGCGCGGTGTTCAAGGAACTGAAGCAGTCGATCGGCAGGAGATCGCGGTGAAGCCGGATGTCCAGCTTCACCACGAACAGTTTGACTTGATGGCTGTCGGCTAGTAAGCCGCAGCGGCCGGCGACGTAGAAGCGAACGCGTCTTCGCCGTTTTCCGGGCTGAGTCGTGCCTTCCCGATCCTGAATCTGCATGCTGACGTCGACGTTCAGGTACTTTGTCGCCGTTGTCGTCATTGGTGCTGCGATCCTGAAGAAGTCACAGGCGTTCTGGATGTCAATGTCGCCCACCTTGTCGGTCTTGCCGTCGGTGACGGTCGACGAGCCGATGGGTACTGGTAGATGTAGAACTTCGGGAAGCCGCTCGATGCGCTGGCATCCACGGTGCAGTCGCTGTCACCGTTGTTGTCGTTCAGCTGCACTTGTCCCGC
>ERZ1370068.2707-contig-1840_pt1 | contig 25056 bp, 27 predicted proteins | sample MGYA00561227_ERZ1370068 | MGnify/ENA primary metagenome ERZ1370068 (study PRJEB38410, sample SAMEA6850437) | metagenome | study: Metagenomic assessment of the ecological functions of the soil: analysis of the soil microbiota associated with the...
GGCGCAGGAAATCGCCCTGGTTCTCCGGGCCCATGAACGGGCCCGAGCACGACGACCGCGGGATAGGCAGGTCGGCGCCGGACCTATAGGCGCGCAGCACCCAGTCGATCAGCGCCTCGCCGTCGCCGCCGCCGCCGGTGGTCACCAGGATGTAGGGCTTCTCGGGCAGGTTCGCGATGTAGCCGTAGTTGGTGTTCTGCACCGTGCGGTGGAGGTAGCCGGTATAGATCACCTTGCGCCGCACGGATTTGGGCAGCGCCACGCCGGCGAGCGGATCGTGCAGATCTGCGGCAGGCCGTAGACCCAGATCTCGTCGTAGAGATCGCGCAGGGCCGGCAGCACGTTCTTGCGCTCCCACTCGGGCCCGAGCAGCGCCGGGTCGTCCATGCACGTCGCGCAGGCCGAGGATCAGCGGCGTGCCGCGCGCCTTGAGCAGCGTCGAGCGTCGACGCACCTCGCCGCGCAGGCCCAGCGGCTCCTTGTCGACGATGAACAGGTCGGGATCGAAGATGTCGGCGGTGTGGCGGATGATCGAGGCCGCGCATCGCCAGCGTCTCGCTCGATGTCGATATGCAGGTTGAGCGAGCGTACTCGCCGTTGCGCAGCTTGATCACGCCCGGCACGCGCACGAAATCGACGCGCGCGCGGAAATCGAAGCTGCCGATGATCGGCGAGCCCGACAGGATCAGCACCGACAGCGTCGCTTGTCGTCATCGACCAGCGAATGGGCGATCGCGCCGGCACCGGCGCAGGTGGCCGAGGCCCATCGTGTCATGGCTGTAGATCAGACCTCGCAGCGCGCGGCCTGCACCGCTTATCGTTTCGTGGCTTCAAGGGTCGTACCCCCTGCATACGGTGCCCCCGTCCGCCGGATGATTCCACAAACTCCGGGCCCCGGGCGGAACGTCGAAATCGATAGGATCTCGTTTCGCGTATGTTGTCGCTCGACAGCCTGCCTCATCTTTGCGACGCCCTTTCCAGGTCTGGTCATTCCGGCCGGTTGCCGGGCTGGACGGTCCCCGCTTGTTCTGCGCGCTGCCGGCGGACCGGCAACGCCACCCAACCAGCGGGATTTCGATGGAAGGCAGCCTCTATAGCTTCGTGATCCGCCATGCCCGGGTCGAGATCCGCCCTGGTCTGCGCGCTCACGATCGCGTCAGATGCCGATCTACTATCTCGGCCTCGACGTGCCGAAAGAACCTGATGAACCAGGGCGATCCTCGGGCGCGGCATCACCTACCTGACGACCGTGTTCGGCTCTCGTCGCCGTTCCAGAGTCGGCTATCTCGCTCTGGATGTGCGCGATCTTCTTCGTGCTCGTGGTCATCAACGGCGCGCTCAAGCAGTACATCAACCGCCTCAAGGGCCGTGGCTGGGCGAGCGGCTCTAAGCTGCGCCGCCTCGCGTACACGACCTCACGGCGCGCATCCTGCGCTTCCCGCAGCCGCATTTCCCGCAAGGTCTCGCCCAGGCGAGCCGATCCCGATGTGATCATCGCCGTGGAGGTCGAGCCGCCTCGGCGGCTTGCATGGGCGACGCCTTCGTCCAGCCGCTGATCCAGGCCGGCACCCCTGCTCACGATCGTGACCTTCCTGTTCATCCAGAACCTGATCATGGGCTTCTCGCCGCGATCGCGATGTACCCGATCCAGGGCTAAAGCGTGGATCCCGGAAGCCGCAGCGCCGCGTGAACCAGCTGGGCAAGGAGCGCGTGCACCGTGCGCCGGCTCTCCGACCGGATCAACGAGACGAGTGGTCGCCGGCATCTCCGACGTCCACGTGCACGGCACCGCGAACTGGGAGCGCGCGGACTACTCCCAGCGCTTCGGCACGATCTTCCCGCATCCGGTTCGAGATCTACCAGCGCAAGTCGTCTTCGTGAAGTTCCTCAACAATCCTCAATCAGATGACGCCGTTCCCAGCTCTACGCGATCGGCGGCTATCTGCGATCAAGGCCAGCTGTCGGCCGGCGCTCACTGCGGCGCTCACCGCCAACAAGGACATGACCTCGCCGTGGAAGGAGCCGTTCTCGACTACTACCAGGCGGCCCAGGATTCCAAGATCAAGTACGAGCAGGTGGTCGAGCAGTTCGTGCCGCCGGCACGCTGGACAGACAAGGTCAGCTTGCGAGGAGCCGCCATCGACCGAACCGGCTGACGCGGCTCGGAAGGCGCTCCGCCATCAGTGTTCAGCGGCGTGTCGCTCGACGAGGATGGCAGGCTCAGTCCGCGTGGCGTCGACGCCGCGTCTGCGTTCTCACGTTCAACCAGGGGGCCGAGCACGGTACGCATCGTCGGCTCGCCGCATGGTCGGCGGCAAGGATGCGGAGCGCCGTCTGCTCGCGCGGCTGGTGGCTGCCGAGCGCCGGCCAGCATCGCGATCGGGGACGCGGACTCCATGACCACGCTGCCGCGAGGCGGTCCTGCGTCGGCCGCGCGCTTCGGCTATGTCGTGCGGCAATGCCTACGCGCTTCTCGGTCCGGCCCTGGTGCGCGACGCGCCGTTTCACGTGGGCATCACGGCCGCTCAGCGTCGGCTGCGTGCTGCCGGCGCTCGAGCCGAGCGGTCGTTGCGGTCAGCGGCGCAAATGGCTCGCCGAGGCGGCGCGATCGCCGGCAGCAACTGCCGCTCGACATCGAGCGCGGACTGGGTCGACTGGCAGGCGGCGGGCGTGGCTCGATCGCGCGGGCTTGGCCTGCACCGGCATCGCAGCGGTGCAGGTGCTCGATCGGCGTCGATCCTGGCGGCGGACTGACGTCCTATCAACTCGGGCCCAGGGCGGGTCGATCCGGCGGCGCGCGGCGACCGCCGAGGCGCATCCTCGAGGCGCGCGGCGCCTGCGCTCGCGCAGCGGCCGGTCCGGCAACGCGCGGCAAAGGCCGGGTCGAGCCGCGTTCGATCCCGACGGCGCTTCGACCAGAACACTCAACGCGCCACGCTCGCGGAGAACCTGCTGTCCCGGCACGCCCGACCGGCGCCGGCGTTCGAGGTCGACCAGCCTGGCCGTGAACCCGTGTGGATCCGCACCGTGCTTCCTCGATCGCAGTCAGGGCTGACCGAGTGACCTGATCGAAGGCCGGCCGCCAGGTCGCCAGAGCATGGTCGAGCTGTTTGCTCGCCGGGCTCGCCGCCGCGGCCACGAGTTCTTTTCGCAGTACAGCCCGTTCATCAGCGGCCGAGGACCTGCCCGGAGTTCCAGGCGACTGCTCGGCCGCGCCCGGGACGGCGGCGTCGCCGAGCCGATACCGAGGATCGCGCAGCGGCTGCTGCACCCTGCCGTTCAAGCTGATCGCTGGCACGGCACCGACCTCGGCCTGCTCGACGCCAAGCTCATGGCAGGCGCGTCTGCTCGAGGCGCTGAGGCGCTCGGCGAGACCTCGCGCTCCGACGATCTGCGCCCGGCGCCGTCGGCGCTGTTCGATGCGGCGGCTCTACAACGCCGCGGCGACGCTGCAGGACAACATCCTGTTCGGCAAGGTGGCCTACGGCCGAGCGCCAAGGCCGACGGCGCGTCGGCGAGCTGGTCGCCGAGGTGCTCGCAGGCTCGCGCGATCTGCGCGCGGCGGCGGTCGGTTTGGCAGTCGGGTCGAATATACCAGGTCGGCGTCCGGCGGCGGGCGGCTGACCGGCCGCGCAGCGCCAGAAGCTTCGCGCATTGCCGGCGCGCTGCCTGGTGCAGCAGGCCCGATGTCCTGCATGGTCGGAACGAGGCCGACCGCGCGCCTCGACAGCGCGGCGCAGGCCCCGCGTCCTCGCCAACTGACGGCGAGCCGCAGAGCAGAGCCGGCCGCGGCCTGGTGTGGGTGCTGCACCGGCCGCGGCGGCGCGCCGTTCGTTCGAGCGCGTCCCTGGTGGTGGCCGACGGCCGCGATCGTCCGAGCAGGGGCAAGTTCGACGAGCTCAATCGCGACGGCCCAGCGCGTGCTGCGCTGGTGACTCGCGCAATGAGCCGGCCCGGCAGGAGCCGCCATGTCGCCTGGCTGAAGAAGTCGAGGTCCTGCAGCGCCATCCCGCTGTTCGCCAAGACAATCGAGCCGCGCGAAGCTTCAAGCTGCTGGCGCCTTCACCAGCGAGCGGCTCAGCTATCGCGCCGGGCCAGCTGGCTGTTCAAGCGGGGGGACGCGGGCGAGCGCCGCCTACGTGATCATGGACGGCGAGGCCGCCGCAGATCCTGCTCGGCACCAATGCGGCCGGTCCAGACGCGCGCCGCGGTGCTGACGCGGCGACGCGATCGTCGGCGAGATCGCGATCCTGTGCGACGTGCCGCGCACCGCCGCGTCAGGCGGTCGCGCAGTCGCCGCTCGTCACCGTGCTGCGCATCGCCATAGACACTCTTCTTCCACGCCTGGGCGACCAAGAGTTCCCGCAGATGGCGCTGATCGAGATCATGCGCGAGCTGGCGCACCGGGCCTGAACGCGCGAACGCCCAGCTGCGCGACAAGGCGATTTGATGCGCCGTGCCACGCGTGCTCTGGCAAGCTGCCAGAAATGGAGCGCGTTCGTTCCGATGCAGGGCGGGGCTTGTCCCCGCCCGTGTTCGCAAAGCGCGGCGCGCGCCCCCGCGCGCTGTCGGCACGACGGGTGACGAGCCCTGCCCCTACACCGCGTGGCGAGATCGCGCTTGAACGAAAGCGGCGTGGCTTCCGCCCAATTTCCTGAAAGGCATCCTTGACGTGACACCTGTTCTTCACGCGCTCGCGCCGCGATCGTCGCCGCACCGCTGCTTCTCGCGCTCGCCGCGCAGTTTTTCCAGCCGCCGCGCAGGATTTCTGCGGCGGCTTGCGGACGCTCGAGCTCGGCGGAGCGCGAGTTCAGCGACCTGGTCGACCGCGCGCACCGGCATGCCAGGCGCGCGCCGCGTGCTGCCCGACGCGCTGACCTCCGACGTGCAGACCCAGGCCCGCGCCCCGCGCACGGTCTCCTATGTCGCGACCTTCGGCGGCTGGGGCGGTGCGGGTGCCGCGTGGCAGCTCACGATCGCGCGGCGCGGCTGCTACCCGGCCGCGCGCAGCTCGAGCGAAGTCCGCACCGGTTGCCGACGCTGACCACCTGGTTCCAGATCGGCGAGCGCACTCCGCATCGGCGTCGAGGAGACGCGCCAGGGCCAGGAGTATCTCGGCTACATCATCGTCGAGCGCCGCCCGGCAGCAGGGTGAAGTGCTTCGGTCGATCGGTAGCGTCGCCTGAGCGGCGAATCAACAATGAGACAATGAGGCATTGAGGGGAACAGCCTGAGGTCGTCGCGATCGTGCGCCGCCCGTACTCCTCACTGCCTCACCGCCTCATTGTGAATCTTCCGCCTCGCTTCACAGGTAGATGAACCCCGCATCGCGGCCTTGGGGTCCATCACCCAGCTTCGCTCGACGGCGATCATGTCGGGGCCGAGGCCGGGATGAACAGTGCTGGTGCACGCGGCGCGCCGCGATCTCGTTCTGGTGCGGCAACCGACAGCGCCGAAACCGTCGTCCCTTCGGCACCACGACTGAGTTGCCGAGGCCGCGATAGGCGAGCAGCGGCCGGCGCGCGGTGGCGCGGATCAGCGTGCCGAGATTGCTCCAATTCGGGCGGCACCAGGCACAGTACGCGCGTCGCCATGCCGACGGGAGATACCGTGTGTCATCGCGAAAGACAGCGCCTTCCTCGAACGACGCCTTCCATCCACCAGGCGCCCAGCGTGATCTTCTGCGCTGGCACGCCGGTCCCGCCGAAGCGGAACAGGATGTCGCCGGCGCGATCTCGTGCCGCGTCGGGCTGATGACGCCACCGGTCGATACGCGGTCGATGACGCGGCCATGCGGGTCGACGATCTCGGCGCGGCCCCGCTTGCGGCCTCGAACGGACGCGATCCGGCGAACGGCGCGGCGTTGGCGAACACAGGCATGCTTCAACCCTCTGTGATATATTCGCGCACGCGCGGATGTCGGGTCCCAGCGCGCTAATCGTGGCCGACTTCCGCCCCACGAAGATGTTGCGAAGTTGTACGAAGCCAAGACGTCACGCGTCGCGTGCGCCGATACTGCACGCGCGTGCATGGAGTGCATCGCGTCGGAAGACTGTCCGTGCAACCTGACGTCGAGAAGACCGCAGTCCTCGGTTCGCTAAGGCGCCGTCCAGCGCGCGATCGCTGCGGCGATGGGCGCGTGCCACACATAGCTCCGCCGCGCCGAGGAGCAGCAGCAGCGCGGCCGCGGCGATCCATCGCGTCGATCTGTTCGCGCCTGCGGGCGCCACGTCCGTCGCGATGTCGCGCGGCGGGCATCGTCGTGCTGCCGTGATGCTGACCGCCGGCGGCTCGTCGGGCGTGACCCAGGCGGAGTCTGCGCCGGCGCGCGCGGCGACGGCGACGCTGATGTCGTCGCCATTGCCCGCACTGCTGACCTGCGGCAGTTGTGACGAACCGGTCACGAATCGCGGCCTTCGGCGCCGCGCTCGCGAGGCGCGGCGACCGCAGTCAGGCTGCGCAGACGCGCTTGTCGTTGTGCGATTTGACCAGCCCGTCGGGTGCTGGCGACGACCGCGGTGATCCGGCACGCTCTGGCGGCGCGCAGCACATGCATGCGCACGGCCGCTTCCGCCTGGGGCAGGCAGAGCGACGACGCCGCCTCACCGAGCGCTTCCTCGTCGGGCAGCGGCTTCGCGATCCGCCCCGTCGTGCCGACGAGGTGGATTCAGATCGGCGGTGCCGCTGGCGCGGGTGCAGCACCTCGCGAGGACCAGGGTGGCACCATAGGCGGCGAAACGTCGAACTGGAGCATGGCGAGGCCCGTCGCTCTCCTCCATGCTCAGTATGGCGTCGCGGCAAGTGCGTCGGCGACCTTGCTGCGCGCCAATCGGCGACGATCTCGCTCCGGCTTGATGCCTCCAGCGCGCCCGGGCGATCCGCATCGCCGAATCCGTGCCGTCGCGCCAGGCGCGCGCAGCGCGCCGCCGCCACCGCCGCGGTCGCCACCTCGACTGCGATGCGCGAGCGGCCTCGTCGCTGCGGGCGTGCGGCGCCGAGCCGCGGCCGTCGGCGACCGTGAGGATGAGCAGCCCGGCTGGGTCGAGGCATCGCGGCCGCGGCGTCCTGGTTCGGCATCCCGAGTGCGATGATGGCTGGCGCCCCACGCACGCTTCACCGCCGCGCAGCGCCACGTGCCGGCCTGCCACCGTCGTCTCGGCGTCCGCTTTTTGCCGTCCGCGTCCGTCATTCCGCGCCCTCGCCGGTCGCGCCGCCGGGCCTGATCGTGACACACGCGGCCTCGAGGCATTCGAGCACGCGGCACGGCGTGCCCGCATTGCTGCACCCGCAGCCACGCGATACGGCCGACAACAGCGGAATAGAAGATGACAGCGGAAGTGCGCCCCCACCCCCGAGCCGCGGTCAATCAACAGCAGATTTTCGCAGCGCTTCCAGACAATCGCCTGCCGCATGCCTCCGGTGCGCGCGGCCGGCCAGCAGTGTGAGCCCCGCCACACACGATTGGGCGCGCGTATCGCAGCATGCCATCGAGGCGTGGAAGGTGCGGACGTCAGGTCTGCCAGGATCTGGGGAGACTGGATCGGCTCCGACCGACACTTACGTCGATCGAACGCGTCGAGCCCGCGCGCTGCTGCGCCATCTTCGCAACGTCCTTGGAGAGGTGAAGGGGATGACGACCGACATCGCAGAAACTCGCTTTCGTGCTGCCCATGCTGCTGCTGGGCCGCAACGCAGAGCCCCTCGCACTCGAGTCCGACAGGCACCCCGGTCGCGGCAACCGGCTCCGCCGCCGCTCCTGCCTTTCGACCAGGCGGTCGAGAACGCCGCCAACGCGGTGCCCAGGCGCCAACGCCGGCACTGGGCGGCGCATCATCGCTCATCGACCCGCTGGTCGACGGCGTGACCGGCGATCAGTCGGTCGCCACCCGTCGCATCCGGGAACGCATCGCCGCCCTCGCGCGCGAGCGCCATCTCGAACTATCGCGTCCAGCGTTCACCGCGGCCGCGGTGGCACAGCAGCCGCTGGTGATGGTCGGCACCTTCACGCCGGTCAATGGCGCCAACCAGACGTCCGGAGAGCGCGTCGGCTATCGCTTCTGCCTGGTGATGGCCGATCTGGGCAGCGGTCGCACGGTGGCGAAGAGCGTCGCGCGCGCTCCGGCTCGACGGCGTCGACGCCAGCCCGGCGCGCCATTCTTCAGGCAGAGCCCGGTCTGGTCGGAGGACCCGGCGATCACGCAGCTACGTCAACACCTGCCAGGGGACGCGCGTCGGCGGTGACCGCATCCCGCCGGAGCATCTCGCGCGGGATCGAGTCCGGCGGCCCCGGTGCAGGAGGCGATGGTGCAGTTCGAGGCCGGACGTCTGCCGCAGTCGCTGGCGCGGTTCGAGGCGGCGCGCGCCACCGCGGCCGGGCGATCAGCTTCGGGTCCAGCAACGGGCTCTATCTGGTGAACTACCCTCATGGGGCGCCGCGCGCAGAGCAGCCACGGAAGAGTTCGGGGCGCTCGTCGACCTACGGCCTCGAGCATTCGCGGCTCGGCGTGAAGCTGCTGTTCCAGACGGGTCCACCGCCTTCGCGGGCGGGTCGGATGCCGTCACCCAGCACCCGATGTGGATGCGCCAGATCGCGGTGCGCTCCGGCCAGCGCACGACCTGTCTGGAGGTCCGCGGGCACACCAGCCCGTCGGGCTCCGCGGAGATGAACGAACGGCTGTCGACGGCGCGCGCGGAGGCGGTCCGTGCCCGCTTGGCTGCGGCGGAACCGGCGATGACGAACCGCATGATCGCGGTCGGCGTCGGCGGGCGCGAACCCCTGGTCGGCACCGGGCGCGACGGTGCGACCGATGCCCTCGATCGCCGCGCGTCGAGTTCCGCGTCGTGGCGCAATGCAACTAGAGGCGTTTGATCGATCGCGCGACGCGCGCCCCTCGAGGATCCTGGGGCGCGCGTCAGAGCGCGATATCGGCCACCACCGGCACGTGGTCGGAGCACAGGCGCCAATCGCGGCACGGGCGCAGCACGTGCACCTGCGTCACCCGTGCGCCGAGATCGGGCGAGACCCAGACATGGTCGAGGCGGCGGCCGCGATCGCCGACCTTCCAGTCGCGATTGCGATAGCTCCACCAGGTGTAGATCCGCTGCGGCTCGGGATGCAGTGTGGCGCACCGCGTCCACCCAGTCAGAGCCTTGCGGTACGCGCGCTGGCAACAGGTCGGTCTCGACCGGCGTGTGGCTCACGACCTTGAGCAGCTGCTTGTGAGACCAGACGTCGTCTCGTACGGCGCGACGTTGAGGTCGCCGACCAGCACGCGCGTGGTCTTGGCCGGTGCGATCACCGTGCCGCTGCCGAGCTCCTCGAGGAATTTGAGCTTATGCGCGAACTTGGGATTGGCGGCAGGATCGGCGATGTCGCCGCCGGCGGGCACGTAGACGTTATGCACCTCCACACCACCGATTTCGGCTGCGACGTGGCGCGAGTCTTCCTTGCCGGCCCAGAAGCGGCGGTCGCGCCGCGGCGATCGGGTGGCGTGACAAGATCGCCACACCGTTATAACCCTTGTCGCCGTGGAAGGCCTGGTGCGGCGAAGCCGGCTCGGCCAGCGCCTTCGCCGGGAAGCTATCGTCCGGGGTCTTTGTTTCCTGCAGGCAGATGACGTCGGGCTGCGCGTATTTCGCGAGCTTGACCAGCACCTTGGCGCGCAGGCGCACGGAATTGATGTTCAGGTCGGATGCGCAGCGCGCCTGCCGCAGGGGCCAGCGCGCGCGACGTAAGGCGGGGCGAGTCTCGCATGGGAGCGCACCTTAGCGGTGCCCGGGCGACGCGCAAGGCCGGGACGCCCGCTTGAATCAAAGGCGCGCTTGAATCAACGGTTTGGGAGCGGGCCCCAAAAACGTCGAATCGGGGCACCCATGATGGACTAGCCGGGCGAAACGCTAGGTGCCGGCCTAGGGTAAACCTGGGCGCCTTGGTCTGCGGGGAGCCGGGGCGTCGTTGCGCCCGAACGGCTGGCGGGGAGCCAACCGTGCTCAGACTCTCACATCAGGCTAGTTTGGGCCTACGACAAGGGGACGCGCTCGTTGCCGTCGAGAGAAATGAACGTCGAGCAGGTCAGGAGGTTGCGAGCCACCCTCGCGGATTATCTTACCGGCTCGCGGCAGATCTTCAAACACTCATGAAGTGGCTTCGTGCTCTGCCAGGTCGAGAACCCCGGCCGCCGGCAGCGCATGCGCGATCCCCGCGATGACCGCCGTGACTGCAGTCGCGCACGCCCGGGCTGGATCGGCGCCGATCAGGTGGATGCGCTTCCGGCTGCGGGAATTGCGCAGTCCCGCCAGGCTCGTGTCCTCCATGAACGCGGCGTACATCGTCGCCTCGATCTCAGGCCGCAGGCGAGCTCCCAGTCGCGCCAGCGCCTTCTGCGCCGTTCGGTCGCAGGGTCGCGGCGATATGGGTCGTGAGATCCGCGCGGCTGAACGCCGCGAAGATGCCGCGGCCGGCGAGATAGTCGACCAGCGCCTCGCGCGGCGGCAGGCGCGCCGCCACCGCGGTGCGCGCGACCAGCAGGCGGTTCTTCGCCGTCGCCTCGGCTAGTTGTCGGCCTCGGGCGGCAGGAGCAGCGGCGGCTCGAACAGCACGAAGCGACCCCACGGGATCGCCGCGAAATCCGGTGATCATGCAGCCGCCGAGTCGCAGGAAGGCGGCGGCGTTGAGCGAGTGCGCGGCGTAGTGGATCGGCCGGCCGGGCGCCAGGCGTGGCGACGCGCTGCGCCATGGTCAGGCGACATCAGCGCGCGCGAAGCTGGTCGGGGTGATAGAGCGGCGTTCCCGCCGGCCAGGCGACTGCGCGCGGGGGCAGCGGCGCGTCGGACCCGCTGGCGGCTGGCGCGCGCATCGAAGGCGAACACGCTCGCAAATCGCGTGCCAGATCGGCCCGAGCAAAGCGGCAGATACGCATAACCGGCCGCGGCGCTGCCGCAATGGCCCCACAGCAGCACCGGCCCGTCGCGCCGCCCCGCGCGCAGGCGGTAGAGAACCAGCGCTGGAGGCCGCAGGTCGCCGGCGACCGCGAAGCGCGTCCGCGACCGCGGCGGGCAAAGCGACGCCTGGAACGGCGGCGCGTGGTCCTGAGCTGCGTGGTGCGCCTGCGTGCTGGGGCGCCCCGTTCATGGCGAAGCGTCGTTCACCGATCTAGCGCGGGGCGCGCTGCCGAAGTCGCCGATGATGAAGCGGAACAGGGCGTTGTCGAGCGGCTGGCCGACCTGCAACTCGCTCAAGGTCACGCGGATCAGGCGGTTCTGGCTGTCGACCACCGTCCAGTTGCGCAGCTGCAGCGGAGTTGTTCTGGAAGATGAAGGTGATACGGCCCTCGCGCGGGTCGCAGGTCTTGACGATCGTGACCTCGATGCTCTGCGGCGTGCGCGCGACGCCGGTCACCGGATGTCGCCCGACAGCCCAGCGTATCGACCGAGTAGGTCGCCGGGGTCGAGCTCAGCGGCACGTATTGCTGCTGGCGCAGGGAGGTGTCGTATTGCTGCAGCTGCCCGCCGTTGCCGATCAGGATCATCGTGGCCCGGCGGATCGTATTCGAGCCGCAGGCGACCCGGCCGCGACAGGTAGAACGTTCCCTGGGAGCGTCCGCCGTTCTGGGTGAGCTGGACAGATCGTGCACGCAAGGTCGGATCGAGTTGATGTATTCCTCGATCTCGGGTGATGTCGGCGCGGTCGGCATCGGTCAGCGGGCCCGGCGCTTGGCGCAGGCGCTGCCGGCGTGCGCCGGCACGGCCGGAGGACCGGGCCGGCGGCTGCGCCGCGGGGCGGCTGCGGCCGCGGCGGCACGGGGCCGGCTGCCGGCGCCGTTCGAGCTGCGCCATGGCCCAGCCCTGCGGCGCCCGAGGCGCAACCACCAGACTGCCGATCCCGCTCAGGAGCAAACGGCGCGAGAATCAACGTTCATGACGCAGCGTTCTGAGCACGGGTCCAATGTGGCCGGGGCCGCGGGGCCTGTATGCCCCTGCTGCGCGTCGGCGGCCGACGAGACACGTATGAGTGATCCCGGCCCCAGGGGCAAGGCAAGCCGCTAAACGACAAACTGGAACAAGGTGTTGTCGAGCGGAATCCCCGACCTGGACCTGCTCCAGGGTGACCGGGTCATGCGGCCCTGGCCGTCGACCAACGACCAGCGCGCAGCTGCAGGGGCCGCGCCTGGAACGAGAAGGTGATGCGGCTGGCGCGCGGGTCGCGGGTCTTGACCAGGGCGACGGTCGATCCCGCCTTCGCTGCGCGTGACGGCGCACGACCGTCACGGCGCTGGACAGCCGGATCTGCTCGGCGACCAGCAGGCCCGCGGGCGTCGAGATCCAAGGCCACGTAGGAGCCCTGGCCCAGCCGCGTGTCGTATTGCTGCAGCATGCCGCCATTGGCGATCAGCAGGGATCGTCACCGGCGATTCGTATTCCAGCCGCAGCTTGCCCGGACGCGACAGATAGAACGTGCCGCGCGCCGTGCCGTCGCTGCCGACCTGGACGAAGCGCGAGCGCATCGTGCGGATGGAATTGAGATATTGCTCGATGCGCGCGACCTCGGCCTGGTCGCCGCCGCTCCACGACCGCGGGCGCGGCATTGGGCGCGGCGTTCGGCGGGCCCGCCCTGGCGGCGTGCCGCCCTGCGGCGTCACGGTCGGCGTCGCGGGCTGGGTGCGCGGCTGCGGCCGCGGCTGGACCGGGGCGGGCGAGGGCGCGGTCACCTGGGCGCCGCGCGCCTCGCCGCCAGGGCAGCGCCGGCGAGGCCGGTCAGAAGCGCGTGGCGCCGGTGGCACAGCGGGTTGCGGCGATCGGTGGTCATGGCACCACTCCCGAAGTTCTGGGGCCGCCGGAACAACGGATCGGTCCGGCGTACCCCTCGTGACAACGTATGGACCCGCTGGGGCTATTTCATGGCGTTTCGCTACGGGCGGGTGGCGAACGGGTTCGCCGCGCCCCGCGTGCGCGGTGGAAACCGCGCCGCGAGAGTAGTCGACGATCAAGCGCGCGGTCGGCCGCGTCCGGTTCCGGCATGGCGTTGCGGCAGATCATCTCGTCGATCGTGCTGTCCCCAGCGCTCGCGGCTCATGCCCTGGCTGACGATGATCGCGACGCCATGGCACGCGGTGCAGGCATAGAAGGTCTCGTCGCGACCCGACGCCGGCCAGGCAGGTTGTCGGGCGTGATCGCGCGTGCTCCTGCGCCTGCGACTTGCGCCGCGGCGGCGAGCAACGCCAGCGAGAGCACCGCGCGCATGCTCAACCGCGCGCGCGCTCATGCCCTGTCGCACGCATAGCCGCACCGCGATGCGGTGATGAGGGATTGGCGCCGTAGCCTTGCGGGTTCCAGTCGCCGGCGACGAACGGCTGGGTGATGCCGCGCGTGTCGGTGGCGCGCACCGCAGATCTCGTAGAAGCCGGGCCGCGGCAGGGGTCACGCTGTGCGTCCAGCGCTGCCAGTCATAGCTTGTTGCGCGGCTGGCCGAGCTGCGCTACGCGTTGCCAGCGTGCGGCCGATAGTCGCGTGGTGACCTCGACCAGGCGCACGCCGGAAGTCGCCGGCCCACGCCGCGCCGCGCATGTCGATACGGCGCGTGCCGGTGGAATTGGCGACGAGCTCGGCGCCGCTCGCCGGATTGGTGATGATCGAGCGCACCGGCATCGACTCGAGGATGCGCAGAAGTTCGTCGTCGGTCGTCGTGCCGCCCGGCACCATCGGCTTGATCGCGACGCGATAGGACGGTGCCGCCCATGCCGGGGCCGTCGTGCATCTTGTCGCGCATCCAGATGCGCGTCAGCCACTTGGACGACACCGACCCCGGCCAGCCTGGATAGATCGAGCCGCACCGGCCCGCCATGGATCAGCGGCAGCGGCTTCGCCGTTCATCTCGAAGACGATGCAGGTGTGCTCCTCCATCGCCTTGGCGAGCGGCACGCCGCGCGAGATGCGTCGGCTTGATCGGTCTCGCCGGCGAGGCTCGGGTCGGCGCCGTAATGGCGCGGTGAACACGGCCGACTGGGCTTGACGCCGGCGGCCTGCAGCACGTCGGCGCAGCCGCACGCCGGTCCATTGCGCGCAGCCCGCGCCGCCGTTCGTCCCACTGGTTGCCGCGCGCCTCGGCGTGAAGCAACGAGCGGCCGTTGCCGCCGCATTCGAGCTGCAGATGCGCTGGTCACCGGCGTGAAACGCCGCTTGAGCTCGCCCGAGCGTGAGCTCGAGCGGCGTGTTGACCTCGCCGTCGACCTTGATGCTTCCACGGCGTTGCGCTCGCCCGCGTTCTCGGGGATCTGGCCGTTGTTGCGGACGAAGAACTTGTCGGTCGGCGTGGTGTCGTCGTCGAGCATGTTCTCGCGGCGTCTCGCGCCACCAGCGGGCGATCGCTGCAGCACGACGATCCGCGCCTCTCAGCCCGGCATCTGCAGGAGCGCGCGGGCCTCTGCCTGCGCCGGCGGCGTCGGCGGGGGCTGCGGCGGTGCGGCCGGCGCCGGGGCCGGTGCTTGCGCATAGGCGGTGCCCGCCGGTCAGTGCCGTGCCCACCGCGGCGAGCGCCGCGGCCCGCAGGAACCCTCGGCGATCCGCGCCGTCGGAGCGATTCGGTCATGAGGACTGCTCTCCCCGTGACTGTTGCCGTCATCCTACAACGCGCGAGCCGCTTCTTCTCCTGCCCCGCGGTCGGGCGGGAGACGGGTGGGGTGGGGCGTTTGCGCGAGAAAGATCTCACACGGATTCACGAAATCCCCGCCCTCAGTGCCTCCGGCGCGGCGCCGCGTTTCGCGACGCGCAGCCACACGAGATAGCGCGACGAGCGCCGCCGCCGCGAGCGATGGCGAGCGCCGTCCACCACGGCACCTTGTCGAGCAGGACCGCGCGAACGGCCGCTCGCCGAACAGGCCGACGCACAGCCAATAGGGGCGCCCACAGCGCGGCCGAGCTCAGTTGGCGATCTGGAACTTGAGCTTGGGCATGTCCATCATGCCGGCGACCAGCGGGATGACCGCGCGCACCGGGCCTGAGGAAGCGACCGAGGAGACGCTTGCCACGCCCCAGCGCGCGAAGAAGCGGTGGCCGTAGTCGAGCGACTGCTTGTGCCTGGTGAATGGCACACAGGCCGCGGATCAGAATCGCGGAAATAGCGTCCGATCCAGAAGCTGACCGCGTCGCCGAGCGCCGCCCCGGGATCGCCCACGCCGCCATCAGCCAGAAGTCGAGCAGGTCCACTGGCTGATCAGCACGCCGACGAGGACCAGCGCCGCGGTCGCCGGCAGCAGGAAGCCCGATGACGGCGAGCGACTCGCCGAACGCGAGCGCGCACACCGTCGGCCCCGCCCACGCCTGGTGCGCGGTGATGAAGTCCGTCACCAGTTGCTCGAGGTCGCCCGCATCGCCGCCTCGCTCCGTAGCGCATGCGCCGCGCTGCGGGTCAAACGCGCGAGGCGGGAAGCGCCGCGTGCGCGCCGCCTACCGTCCCACGGCGCGCAGGACGCCGACCATCCGCTCGACCAGAACGACGACGCCGATCGCGCCGGCCTCGGTGGTCGGCGACCGTCACGATCAGAGCTTGCGGTGGTGCTGGCGGTGACGCCGCCGGTGTCGGTCGCGGTGGCGTGCACGGTGAGGCGTGAAGTCGCCCACGTGCCGTTGGTCGCGGGCGTGACTGGCGGCGCCGGCGAGATCGGCCGGCGCCAGCGCCCAGTGGCCGCCGCCCTGGTCGGTGCCGTGGTTGAGCGCGGCGCCGGCCGGCACGTTGTCGATCAGGAGGTCGAGCGATTCGGAACCATCGTTGTCGCTGAGCAGCGCGCTGATATCGAGCGCGATCGCGGTGTTGCGGGATTGCCGACCGCGTCGCGCACGGCGAGGCTCGCGCGTCCTGCTACCGCGTCGACGGTGATGTTGAGCACCGACTTCGCCAGGAGGTCGTGACATCGCCGAGGCCGGTGTCGGTGCTGGTCGCCTCGATCAGCAGGGGCGAGATCGCTGTCGGAGTTCGGCGCCGGCGTGAGCGTGAGGCCGCCGAGATCGATCCGGCGACACGCAGCCAGTCGCCGTTGCCCTGCAGCGCGCGCGGTGATTGAGCATCGCGTCCCGTCGGCATGCCGTGGATCGTGATCGACAGGGTCTCGCTCGGGTCGGCCAGCGAGGCGGAGATGTCGATCGCGATCGCGCTGTCCTCGCTCGCCGGTCGCGTCCTGCACCACGAGGTTCGGCCGGTCGGCGCCGCCGTTGGATCGAGACCGCGAAGCTGCCGCCTCGCTCGCGGTGCTGGCGCCGTCGTGGACGATCGCCTCGATGCCCAAGGTGAAGTCGATGACGCTGTTGGTCCGGCGGCGTCGACCGGTGAGAGTCGACGAGATCGATCCGCTGAGCGCGTTGTCGATCTGCCACACGCCGCCGCCTGGTCGCTGCCGAGCGAGAAGCTCACGCCCGCGGGCACGCCGGTGAAGCGGCAGGGTCAGGGTCTCCGACCCGTCCTGGTCGCCGAGGCGCGGCGGTGATGGCGAGCGCGATCGCGGTGTTCGGGTTGCCGCTACGTCGGCGCAGCCGAGCTCGGCGCGTCGGCGACGCCCGCGACGGTGACCGCGAGGTCGTGGCTCTGGCCGTCGCTCGCCGGCCTGGTGCGTTCGCGGTCGCGCGTCACGCTGAGCGTGAAGTCGGCGTCGCCGTTGGTCGGCGGGGCGACGGTCAGCCCGCAGCTGCCGCCGGCGTCAGCTCCCACACCCCGCCGCCGTGGTCGGTGCCGGCGGACAAGGTGGCGCTGACCGGCACGCCCGGTGATCGTGATCGCCACGGTGTCGGTTATCACGTCGGCCACGATCGTGGTGATGTTGAGCGCGATCGACGAATCTCGTTGCCGCTCGCCGCCGGCGTCACGCACGGTGGATCGGATCGGCGGTGACGCGATCACGTCGAGCGCGTGGACTGCGATCGTTGCCGATCCCGCTGCGCCGGTCTCGGTCGCGGTCGCGGTGACGGTCAGAGTGAAGTCGCTGTCGTCGCCTGGCGGCCGGCGGCAGCACGGTGAGGCGCGGAGAGCTGCCCCGCGGTCAGGCTCCACACGCCGCCGCCCTGGTCGGTGCCGTGGTTGAGCGCAGCACCGGTCGGCACGCCGCTGACCGTGGAGCGACAGGGCCTCCGATCCGTCGGTGTCGGCGGAGCGCCGCGGCGATGGCGAGCGCGATCGCGCGTGTCGTGCAGGCCGGCGACGGTGTGGACGTCGAGCGTCGGCGCATCGGCCACCGCGAAGACGGTGACGGCGATCGTCTCGCCCGGCCGAGGCGGCACTGCCGCCCGCGCCCTCGCTCGCCACCGCCTGCACCGTCAGGGTGAAATCGGCGTCGCTGTTGGCCGCCGGCGGCTACCGACAGGCCGGCGGCCTGCGCGGCGGTGACGATCCGCACGCCGCCACCCCCTGGGTCGGTACCGGTGGTTGAGCGTCGCACCGAGTCGGCACGCCGCTGACGCGGAAGATCAAGGTCCTCGAGCCGTCGGTGTCCGCGAGCGCGCCGCCGATGCTCAGCGCGATCGGCGCGTCTTCGTTGCCGCTTGCGGTGCCGGTGACGCTCAGCGACGGCGTGGTCCGCGACGGGCGGCGACGGTGACGGCGATCGTGCCCCGGGTCGAGGCGCTGCGTCGCCGCTCGGCCCGTCGGTCGATGGTCGCGGTGACGGTCAGCGTGAAGTCGGCGTCGCTGTTAGCGTGACCGGGGTGAGGGTGATGCCCGCGAAGCTGCGCCGCGGTCAGCGTCCACACGCCGCCGCCCTGGTTGGTGCCGGCGGAGAGCATGACGCCGGCGGGCACGCCGCTGGATCGCGATCGACAGCGACTTCGCTCGGGTCGGTGAGGCGGCGCTGATGCTCAGCGGCACGGCGCCGTCCCCGCTGCCGCTCGCGTTGGCCACGGCTGCAGGCTCGGCGCGGTCGGCCGAGCCGACCACCGGTCACGTCGATCGTCGTCGCTGCTGCTCGCCGCATGCACCGCCGGCGGCTTCGGTCGCGGTCGCGGTGACGGTCAGCGTGAAGTCGGAGAAATCGTTCGCCGGCGGCGTGATGGTGAGACCGGAGAGCTGCGCCGCGGTCGGGCCCACACCCCGCCGCCGTGATCGGTGCCGGCCGAGAGCACCGCGCCCCGCGGGCACGCCGCTCACCACGATCGCCAGGCTCTCCGAGCCGTCGCCGTCGACGAGCGCGGATGCGATCGTCGGCGGGATCGCGCTGTCCTCGGCGCCGGTCGTGTCCGACGCCGTCAGGCTCGGCGCATCGGCGACGGCGTTGACCGTCACGGCGATCGTGCCGCCGGCGCTCGCGGTGCTGCCGCCGTCGGTCGATGTCGCGGTGACGGTCAGCGTGAAATCGGCGTCGCTGTTGGCGGCCTGGGTGACGGTGAGGCCGGCAGCTGCGCCGGCTGGTGAGGATTTGCCAGGTGCCGCCACCCTGGCTGGTGCCGGCCGAAAGTGCTGCGCCCGTGGGCACGCCGGCGATCGTGACCGACAGCACCTCCGACGGATCGGTCAGCGCGCCGCGGTGATCGACTGCAGCGCGATCGGCGCGTCTCCGTTGCCGTCTCACCGGCCCGACGACTCAGGCTCGGCGTGTCGGCGACGGGTGCCACCGTGACCGGCGAGGCTGGCGCTGGTCGTGGCCTGCACGCCGCCGGTGTCGGTCGCGATGGCGCTGACGGTCAGCGTGAAATCGGCGTCGCTGTTGGCGGGGCGGCGTGATGGTGGAGGCCGGCGAGCTGCGCCGGCGTCAGGCTCCACACGCCGCCGCCCAGGTCGGTGCCGTGGTTGAGCGCGGCACCGGCCCGGCACGCCGCCGACGGTGATGACGAGCGCCTGACCCGTCGGTGTCGGTGAGGCTGGAGGCGATCGACAGCGCGATCGGTGAGTCTCGTTGCCGCTCGCTGGCGCCACCGTCAGGTCGGTGTGCGGCGGCCGCGGCGACCGTGACCGCGATCGTGCCGCTCTGCGTGGCGGTGCTGCCGCCGTCGGTCGAGGTCGCCGTCACCGTGAGCGTGAAATCGGCGTCGCTGTTGGCGGCCGGCGTGAGGGTCAGGCCGGCTAGGCTGGCGCCGGCGGCCAGGCTCCACACGCCGCCGCCGAGGTTGGTGCCGGCGGAGAGCGTGGCGCCGCTCGGCACGCCCGCTGACCGCGACCGCGAGCGTCTCCGACAGGTCGGTCAGCGCCGTCGCGATGCTGAAGCGCGATCGGCGCGTCTCTGGTACCGCTCGCCGGTGCGAGTGCGAGCGTCGGCGCGTCCGCGACCGGCGCGACGGTAGACCGCGAGTGTTGCGCTGGTCGTCGCGGTGAGCCCGCCGGTGTCGGTCGCGGTGGCGCTGACGGTCAGCGTGAAGTCGGCGTCGCTGTTGGCGGGCGGCGTGATGGTGGAGGCCGGACAGCTGCGCGGCGGTCAGGCCCACACGCCGCCGCCCTGGTCGGTGCCGGCCGACAGCGATGCACCGGTCGGCACGCCGCTGATAGGTGATCGCGAGGCCTCGGACCCGTCGGTGTCGGCCAGGGTCGAGGTGGATCGACAGCGCGATCGGCGATCTTCGTTGCCGCTCGCGGGCGCAGCCGCCAGCGTCGGCGTGTCGGCGCACCGCGTTGACCGTCACGGCGATCGTGCCGCCGGCGCTGGCCTGCACGCCGCCGGTGTCGGTCGAGGTCGCGCTCACCGTCAGGGTGAAGTCGGCTGTCGCTGTTGGCCCGGCGGCGTCAGGGTGAGGCCGCTCAGCTGGCCCACCGTCAGGGCCCAGATGCCGCCGCCCTGGTCGGTGCCGTGGTTGAGCGCGGCGCCCGCCGGCACGCCGGCGATGGTGACGCTCAGGACCTCGGACGGATCGGTCAGCGCCGCCGTGATCGACAGCGCGATCGGCAGATCTTCGTTGCCGCTTGCGGGCGAGACCGACAGGGTCGGCGCGTCCGCGACGGCGTCGACCGTGACCGCCAGGCTCTGGCTGGTGCTCGCGCTGCCCGCGCCGTCGGTCGAGGTCGCGGTGACGGTGAGCGTGAAGGCCGCGTCGCTGTTGGCGGGCGGCGTGAGGGTGAGGCCGGCGACCTGCGCCGGCGTGAGCGTCCAGACGCCGCCGCCGTGATCGGTGCCGGCCGACAGCGTCGGCGCCGGTCGGCACGCCGGCGATGGTGACGGCGAGCGTCTCGGACGGATCGGTCAGCGCCGCCGTGATCGACAGCGCGATCGGGGTGTCTCTCGTTGCCGCTCGCGGGCGCGACCGTACAGGGTCGGCGCGTCGGCGACCGGCGCCACGGTGACCGCGAGGCTGGTGCTGGTCGTGGCGGTGAGGCCGCCGGTGTCGGTCGCGGTCGCGGTGACGCTGGAGCGTGAAGTCGGTGTCGCTGTTCGCCGGCGGCGTGATGGTGAGCCCGGCGAGCTGCGCTTGGGTCAGCGACCACACCCCGCCGCCCTGGTCCGTGCCGTGGTTGAGCATGGCGCCTGCGGGCACGCCGCTCACGGTGATCGCGAGCGCCTCCGATCCGTCGGTGTCGACTGCAGGTCGAGGCGATCGAGCAGCGCGATCGGGGCGTCTTCGTTGCCGCTCGCGGGCGCGACCGACAGCGTGGGCGTATCGGCCACCGCGTTCACGGTCACGGCGATGGTGCCGCTGGCGCTGGCCTGCACCCGCCGGTGTCGGTCGAGGTCGCGGTCACCGTCAGCGTGAAGTCGCTGTCGCTGTTGGCCGGCGGCGTCGAGGGTGAGGCCGCTCAGCTGGCCCGCGGTCAAGGCCCAGATCCCGCCGCCCTGGTTGGTACCGTGGTTCAGCACGGCCCCGGCGGGCACGCCGGCGATGGCGATGCTCAGCGCTTCGGACGGATCGGTCAGCGCCGCCGTGATCGACAGCGCGATCCGGTGCATCTTCGTTGCCGCTGGCACCGGCGACCCGAAAGGCTTCAGGGCATCGGCAACGGCGTTGACGGTGACTGCCAGGCTCTGGCTGGTGCTCGCGGCGCTCGCGCCGTCGGTCGAGGTCGCGGTGACGGTGAGCGCGGAAATCGCTGTCGCTGTTGGCCGGCGGCGTGATCGTGAGGCCGGCGAGCTGCGCCGGCGTCAGCGCCCAGACGCCGCCGCCCTGATCGGTGCCGGCCGACAGCGTGGCGCCGGTCGGCATCGCCGGCGATGGCGATCGCGGAGATCCGGACGGATCGGTCAACGTCGACGTGATCGACAGCGCGATCGGCGAGTCTTCGTTTCCGCTCGCGCTCGACGACCGTCAGGGTCGGCGCGTCGGCGATCGGCGCGACGGTGACCGCGAGGCTGGCGCTGGTCGTGGCGGTGAGGCCGCCGGTGTCGGTTGCGGTCGCGGTGATGCCTGAGCGTGAAGTCGGCGTCGCTGTTGGCCGGCGGCGTGATGGTGAGGCCGGCGAGCTGCGCCGCCGTCAGGCTCCACACGCCGCCGCCCTGATCGGTGCCGTGGTTGAGCGTGGCGCCTGCGGGCACGCCGCTGACGGTGACGGCGAGCGTCTCGGAGGGGCCGTCGGTGTCGGTCGGCGCCGCGGTGATCGACAGCGCGATCGAGGTATCTTCGTTGCCGCTTGCCGGTGCCACCGACAGGGTCGGCGCGTCCGCGACCGCGGCGACGGTCACGGCCAGGCTCTGGCTGGTGCTCGCGGTGCTGCCGCCGTCGGTCGCGGTCGCCGTGACCGTGAGCGTCGAAATCGGTATCGCTGTTCGCGGCGGGCGTGTATGGTCAGGCCGGCGAGCTGCGCCGGCCGTCAAGGTCCACACCCCGGCGCCATGGTCGATGCCGGCGGACAGCGTGGCGCCGCTCGGCACGCCGCTGATGGCGATCGCGAAGCGTCTCCGACGGGTCGGTCAGGCGCTGACGTGATCGACAGCACGCGATCGGGAGCATCTTCATTTGCCGCTCGCGGGTGCGACCGTCAGGGTCGGCGCGTCGGCGACCGGCGCGACGGTGACCGCGAGGCTGGCGCTGGTCGTGGCGGTGAGAGCCGCCGGTGTCGGTCGAGGTCGCGGTGACGCTGAGCGTGAAGTCGGTGTCGCTGTTGGCCGGCGGCGTGATGGTGAGGCCGGCGAGCTGCGCCGGGGTGAGCGACCACACCCCGCCGCCTGGTCGGTGCCGTGGTTGAGCGTGGCGCCGGCGTGGGCACGCCGCTCACCGTGATCGCCAGGCTTCCGGACGATCGCGTCAGGCCGCGGTGATCGGCAGCGCGCGCGCTGTCCCCGTGTGCCGCTCGCCGGCGCGACGGTGAGGGCCGGCGCATCGGCGACCGCGTCGACCGTGACGGCGATCGTCGCCGACTGCGCCGCGGTCGAGCTGCACGTCGATCGCCGTCGCCGTGACGGTCGAGCGTGAAATCCGGCGTCGCTGTTGGCGAGCGGCGTGATGGTGAGGCCGGCGAGCTGGGCCGGCGTCAGCTGCCACATGCCCGCGCCGAGATTGGTGCCGGCGGAGAGGCGTCGCGCCGGACGGCGACGTTGCGCGATGGTGATCGCCAGGGTCTCGGACGGATCGGCGAGCGTCGCACCGATCGACAGCGCGATCGGGCTGTCCTCGCCTGCCGGTCGCGTTCGCGACCGACAGCGACGGCATGTCGGCAACGCCGTCGACCGTGACCGCCAGCAAGGCCGCGCCGGTCCCGGTCTGCCCGGTGCTGATCTCGGTCGAGGTGCCGCTGACCGTGAGCGTGAAGTCGACGTCGCCTAGTCCGCCGGCGGCGTGGACGGTCAGGCCGGCGAGCTAGGCCTGGGTCAGGTGCCACACCCGCCGCCCTGGTCGGCGCCGGCCGAGAGCGCGGCGCCCGCCGGCACCGCCGCTGATGACGATCGTGGACCCGAGCGTCTCGGAGCCGTCGGCGTCCGCGAGCGTCCACGGCGATCGACAGCGGGATCGCGCCGTCCTCGTTGCCGTGCGCGGGCTGACCGTGACTTGCGCGCCGTCGGCGACGGCCGCGACGGTCGCCGCGATGGTCTGCGACCGCGGCTGCGGCCGTGCTGCCGCCGGATCGGTGCGCGGTCGCGGTGACAGTCAGCGTGAAATCGGCGTCGCTGTGGGCGGCCGGGATGATCGCACAAGCCCGGGGCTCCGCGCCGCTCGACCAGCCACACCCGCTGCCGAAATCGGTGCCGTGGTTGGAGCACCGCGCCGGTCGGCACCCCAGGTGACCGTGATGGTCAGCACCTCGGACCCGTCGGTGTCGCCGAGGGTCGCGAAATCGGCGGCAGCGCGATCGCGCTGTCCTCGTTGCCCGCTCGCGGCCGCGGTCGCGAGGAGGTCGGCATGTCGGCGACCGCGACGATGCTGACCGGCACAACGAGATGTCGGTGACCCGATCTGGCCGATCGGCGTGGTCTCGGACCGCATGCATCAGTCGGGGCGAAGACGGCTCGGCGCTTGGCCGCCGGCGTGATCGTGAGGCCCCGAGCTGCGCCGGGGTCGAGCGACCACACGCCGCCGCCGAGATCGACGCCGGCGGAAAGCGTGGCGCCCGCGGGCGCGCAGCATGGTCACCGCTGAGCGTATCGCCCGGCTGCTCGGCGGCGACGCTGATCGACAGCGCGATCGCGTGGTCCCCGACGCCGCTTCGCGGCCGCGGTGATCACGATGGGCGGCGGTCCCGGGCGGCAGGCCGAGCGTGAAGATCGTGGGCGGGGCGTCGAGCCGGTCGTGCGCCGCCGCGCTCGAAGATCTACGATGCGGACTCGGAGCCTTGTCCGAAATCGCCAACGACCGGACGAGACGCTGCGCGATCGGATCGCTGCCGGGTGGGATCGAGCGCGAGGCTCGGTGAAGCTGGTGTCGGAATGCTGGCTGTTGTGCGCCGATGATGGCGGGTCGTAGGTGCTGGCGATCCGGACGTCGGTGCCGGCAGGGGTGGCGGCACCGTCGTGTCAGCGTTGGGTGTCGGCGGATGGCGGGGGCGGGGGCGGCGGAGGCGGGGGTGATCGGGGCGACGACGGCGGGCCTTGGGTTTGCAGAATCGCTTTCGCCGGAGAGCAGCGCTTGCAGCGCCGCCCAGTCGGCCGGCGTGCGCGGTTAGTGCCTGTGCCACCTCGGCATTGCGCCGCGGCACCCCATCCGCGTTCGGCACGAAACCGTCGAAGGCCGGCATCGGTCGAGCTTCCCGCTGACGCGCGACCTACACCCTCTCACGCGCGTCCTTAGTGTCGGCACGCGCGCTTAAGACGGCTTTAACTTTGCTCGGGACAAGGGACGAATATCGCGAAAATCAGGGATTAGCGCGGGCGTTCGCCGGCGGCCATGCCGCCAAGCGAAATCCTGAACCGCCGATGCCTTGGATTAACCACCTCGCAACGCCCTTGGCCGTTAAGCATGACCCGCCGCGCGCGCGGATTGCCCGTGCGCCACGAAGGGGTGTTGCATGCCAGGATCTAGCTCGTTCTTCATCGCCGCCATCAAAGGCGCGGTCGGCGTCGTCTCGCTGATCGGTGCCGCGGTCATGGCTCGCCAACCAGTGGGGGCGTGTATCGCGACACGGACGCGGCGCGCTTCGCGCGCGGCGCCGGCGCGCGGTACTTTGCGCCTGGTCGAGAAGGCGGTGATCGAGCGCGGCAACTACGTCGCGCGCTTCGGCGACTTAACCCAGGCAACGCCGAGACCATCGCCATCCGCCTGGCGTCAGCCAGGCGCTCGACACGGCGTTCGACAGGCGATCAGCGGGCTGCGCGCCCTCGGCACGCCGCAAGCGCTGCAGCTTGAGCGGCGACGTCGAGGCTCAGCGCGGCGCCGTTACGGAGCTTCCCGCCGCGCGGCGGGGCCGATGATGGCGCTGGCGATGGCGCAGCGCGATCAGGCGGTGACCACAGCATGATGCCGCGCTACCTGGCGGTGCTGGTAAAATTCGACGAGGTCTATGCCGACCGCACAGCGCAACGTTGCCGAGCGTGCGCCGAGCCTGTTCCGGGCTGATGGAAGTCGCCGGCGCCTCGTGGTTTATGCGCGACGCCGCGAGCCGGCGCATCGTCGCGGTCAGCGCCGCGATCAGCGCGCAGCGCCGACTCACGCCCGCCGACCTCGAGACCATCGCCGCCAGCGGCAGCGTGCTGATGGCGGCCTGAGCTGCGAGGTGCGAAGTAGCAATACGTA
>ERZ1370068.864-contig-10791_pt1 | contig 25054 bp, 30 predicted proteins | sample MGYA00561227_ERZ1370068 | MGnify/ENA primary metagenome ERZ1370068 (study PRJEB38410, sample SAMEA6850437) | metagenome | study: Metagenomic assessment of the ecological functions of the soil: analysis of the soil microbiota associated with the...
AAGTTCCCGGGCAAGCTGCTCGCCTACAACTGCTCGCCGTCGCTTCAACTGGAAGAAGAACCTCGACGACGCGACCATCGCCAAGTTCCAGCGCGAGCTCGGCGCGATGGGCTACAAGTTCCAGTTCATCACGCTGGCCGGCTTCCATCAGCCTCAACTACTCGATGTTCGACCTGGCGCACGGCTACGCGCGCGACCAGCATGAGCGCCTTCGTCGAGCTGCAGGAGGCGGAGTTCGCCGCCGCCGAGAAGGGCTTCACCGCGGTCAAGCACCAGCGCGAGGTCGGCACCGGCTACTTCGACGCGGTGACGCACGACGATCGAGCGGCGAGGCGTCGACCGCCGCGCTGAAGGGCTCGACCGAGGACGAGCAGTTCTTCGACCGCAAGCACGCCTGAGCTCGCCGCCGCCGGGCCCGACCGGGCCCAGCCTCGCTCTTGCTTCGCCTGACCGGTCGTGTCGGGCGATTTTCTTTGCGGGCGCCGCGGCAGCGTCTGGAAAATCGGCCGATTGCCCCCAAGTGCAGGAGTGTTGCCGGCGCGGCGGCGACCGGGCGCTCCGTCCCGGCGCGCGTGGCCGAGATGCAGAAAAATGACCGCTCGTTCCGACACGATTGTTCCGCCCCGCTCGCCGCGCTGATCCGTGTTCGCGACGGCGTCGGCGGCAGCGTTCGGCCTCGACGACGTCGGCGCGCGCGCGAGCAGCCCGGCGGCACGGCCCCTGCAAGCGCGCCCACCGTCAACATGCCGACGTGGAGCTGCGCGAGCTCGACTACGACGCCTACCGCGACATCCGCTACCGGCCCAGAAGGCCCTCTGGCGGGCCGAGAAGCTTCCGTGCCGAGCTGATGTTCTTCCACCAGGGACGCACCGTTCCGGAGCCGGTGCGGATCAACGTCATCGAGCCGCTCGGGCGAGCGCGCCGTCGCCTCGATCCGGCGCTGTTCGACTACGGCAAGAACAAGTTCGAGCCGCAGACCTTGAGCGGGTCGGCTTCAACGGCTTTCGCAGTCCACTACGCGATCAACAAGCCGGGCTACAAGGACGAGGTCGTCGTCTTCCAGGGCGCGAGCTACTTCCGGCGCCGTCGGCAAGGGCCAGATCGTACGGATTGTCGGCACGCGGCCTGGCGGTCGACACCGCCGCCGCGACAGGGCGAGGAGTTTCCCGCTTCGTCGAATTCTGGATCGAGCGGCCGCGCGCCAGCGCGACCTCGCTGAGCGATCTATGCGCTGCTCGACTCGCAAGCGTGTCGCCGGCGCGCTACCGCTTCGTGCTGCACGCCGGGCGTCGAGACGGCGATGCGTGACGGCGCGCAGCTCTACCTGCGCGAGGCGATCGGCAAGCTGGCGCATCGCGCCGCTGACCAGCATGTTCACTCTTCGGCGAGAACCAGCCGCGGCCGCGACGACTACCGGCCCGAGGTGCACGACTCCGACGGCCTGTCGATCCAGCCCGGCGACGGCGAATGGATCTGGCGGCCGCTCGTCAATCCGCGGCGCCTGCTCGGTGACGTCGCTTCGCGCATGACCAACCCGCGCGGCTTCGGCCTGATGCAGCGCGACCGCGTCGCCCGCGAGCTACGAGGATCCGGAAGCGCTCTACGAGCGGCGGCCGAGCGCGTGGGTCGAGCCGATCGGCAACTGGGGCGCCGGGCCGCGTCGAGCTGGTGCAGATCCCGACGCCCGACGAGACCAACGACAACATCGTCGCCTTCTGGGTGCCGCGAGGCGCCGCCGGCGGCCGGCAAGCCGCTCGACATCGCCTACCAGGCTCCATTGGCAGGGCGCGGGCAACGACTGCCTGCCGGCAAGGGCTGGGTCGTGCAGACGCGGCGCGGGCGCGGCTTCGTCCAGCAAGGCCGACGGCGACATCCAGTACGTCGTCGATTTCGACGGCCCGGCGCTGCGCTCGCTTGCCGCCGTCGACCGACGTCGAGCCGGTGATCTGGGTCGATGCCAACGCCGAGGTCCGCGAGCGCAACCTTTCTCAAGAACCCGGTCAGCGGCGCCTGGCGCATGACTGTTCGATTCAAGCGCAACGACGCCGGCAAAGCCGGTCGAGCTGCGCGCCTACTCTGAAACAAGACGCAATCGAGCCCTGACCGAGACATGGAGCTACATCCTTCCCGCCGGAGGCGGACAAGCCATGACGCACGCCGCTGCCGCACCCGCCGCCTCGCGCGCAGCTCGATGCCGTGCCGTGCCCTGGGCCGGCATCGCCCTGGCGCCGGCCGCTGCGCCGCCTGCTCGGCCGCGCTGCCTCGCGCTGCCGCAGCGCGCGCGCCAGCGACGCCCGCGCCGCTGATGCTGCGCCGGCTCGTCCTGCTCGCGCCTGGTCGCGTGCTCGGCGCCGTCGTCGGCACGCAGGCGATGGCCGAGGTGCTGCCGCAGCACGGCGCGGCGCTCGCCGAGCGCGGCCTGCTCGTGCTCTTCGGCATCCTGTTCGCGCTGGATCTCGGCGCGGCTTCTGACCGGCGCTGATGGGTGCCGGCGTGCTGCTCTTCGGGCGCGGCAACGCAGCCCGCTCATGCGCGGCCTCGCGAGCAGCGCCGCTGCGGCCGCTCGACCCCGACGCGCGCACCGGCGATCGTCATGCCGATCTGCAACGAGCACGTCGCCGACCGTGCTTCGGCGGCCTCGCGCGCGACGATCGATTCGCTTGTCGTCGACCGGCGAGTCGGAGCACTTCGACGTCTACGTCCTGAGCGACACCGCCGATCCCGACATCCGCGCCGCCGAGCACGCGGCGTGGAGCAGAGCTCGCCGGCCGCATCGCGCCGACAGAGCGGCGACAGCCGGCGCTGCAGGTCCACTACCGCTGGCGCCAGCGCCGCATCAAGCGCAAGGCCGGCAACGTCGCCGACTTCTGCCGCCGCTGGGGCGGCGACTACCGCTACATGGTGGTGCTCGACGCCGACAGCGTCATGAGCGGCGAATGCCTGACGCACGCTGGTGCGGCTGATGGAAGCGCACCCCGACGCCGGCATCATCCAGACCGCGCCGCAGCGCGGTCGGCCACGAGACGCTGCACGGCCGCGTCCAGCAGTTCGCCGCGCGCGTCTACGGGCCGCTGTTCACCGCTCGGCATGCGCTTCTGGCAGCTCGGCGAATCGCACTACTGGGGCCACAACGCGATCCTGCGCGTCGGCGCCGTTCATCGACCACTGCGCGCTGCGCGCCGCTGCCGGGCGACGGCGCCGCTCGTCGGGCGAGATCATGTCGCACGACTTCGTCGAGGCGGCGCTGATGCGCCGCGCCGGCTGGAAGGTCTGGGTCGCCGACGACCTCGACGGCAGCTACGAGCAGGTGCCGCCGAACCTGCTCGCCGAGCTGCAGCGCGACCGCCGCTGGTGCCAGGGCAACCTGCAGAACTCGCGCCTGATGTTCGAGCCGCGCCTGCACCCGGTGCACCGCACCGCGTTCCTGACCGGCGTGCTCGCCTACGCCGTCGTCGCCGCTCTGGCTCGCGTTCCTGCTGCTGTCGACGCTGCTGTTCGCGCAGACACGCGGGCAGCGATCCGACCTACTTCCTCGAGCCGTACCAGCTGTTCCCGGTCTGGCCGACCGCCAACGTCGCCGCTGATGCTGACGCTGTTCGGCCTCACCGGCTGTGCTGCTGCTGGCGCCGAAGGTGCTGTCGCTGGTCGCGCTCGTCGCTGCGCGGCGAGGCGCACCGCTTCGGCGGCGCGGCGCGCCTGTTCGCGAGCGCGTTGATCGAGTTCGTCCATTCGCTGCTGCTCGCCCCGGTGCGCATGCTCTTCCACACCCAGTTCGTGCTGGCCGCGCTCGACCGGCTGGCGGCTCGACTGGAAGTCGCCGCCGCGCGACGACGCCGTCGACGTCCTGGCGCGAGGCGGCGGCGCGCCACGGCGTCGCACCCTGCCTGGCGATCGCCTGGATCGCGGCGATCGTCGCCACCAGCGCGGCCTTCCCGTGGTGGCTGTCGCCGATCCTCGCCGGCCTGCTGCTGGCGATTCCGCTCTCGGTCTACACGAGCCGGGTCAGCGATCGGCCGCGCGCTGCGCAGCCGCGGCCTGATGCTGACGCCCGAAGAAAGCCGCGAGCCGCGCGTCGCTGCGGGAGGCGCGCGGTGCGGAGCGGCGATTGCGGCACGTCTGGCGAACGCTGTCGCGCGGCGATCGCCGATCGATGCCGAGATCCATGCAGCGCGTCGCCGCGGCCGCTGCCGCCGAGCGCGGCTGCCGACGCGGGGCCAAGGCCGAGGCCGAGGCGCGCGCTGCGTCGAGCGGGCGCTGCGCGACGGACCCCGAAGCGCTCGGCCGCCGGCGATCGCCTGCGCCTGCTGTCGAGCCGCTCGGCGCTCGGCGCTGGTGCACCGCGAAGTCGTCGCCGGTCGCGCTCACCCTGACTGGCGACAGGCGCACGACGACGCCGGCGCCGACGACGTGCCGAACGCGCCGATGCGCCGCATCGGCACGATCCAGCGAGGCGGTCGATCGCCGCCGAGCCGAGAGTCGCGACCGAGCCGCTTTGACCCGGCGCTGCGCGTTTCGGGTAAGGTCGGCGCGCCTGGCGGCGAGCGCGTCGCCGCCGACGCTCATGGCCGACGACATCGCGACCCTTCGCCGCATCCTGCGCACGAGCCGGACGATCGCCGTCGTCGGCCTGTCGGCCGACTGGTATCGGCCGAGCTACTTCGCCGCCAAGTACCTGCAGGAGCACGGCTACCGGATCATCCCGGTCAACCCGCGCTACGACGAGATCCTCGGCGAGCGCTGCCACGCGACGCTGGCGACGATCGAGATCCCGGTCGACATCGTCGACGTGTTCCGGCGCACCGAGGACGTGCTGCCGATCGCCGAGCAGGCGATCGCGATCGGCGCCAAGTGCCTGTGGCAGCAGATCGGCGTCAGGAACGAGGCCGGCGGCGGCGCTCGCCGCGCGCCGCCGGGCTCGACGTCGTGATGGACCGCTGCGTCAAGATCGAGCACGCGCGCCTGTTCGGCGGCCTCAACTGGGCCGGCGTCAACACCGGCGTGATCTCGGCGCACCGGCCGCGACTGACCGACACGTCGAATCGCCATGGCCGACCACCGCTTCCAGCCCGAGACGCTCGCGATCCACGCCGGGCCAGATTCCCGATGCGGCGACCGGCGCGCGCGCGCTGCCGATCTACCAGACGACGAGCTTCGTCTTCGACAGCGCCGAGCACGCCGGCGAGCCTGTTCAACCTGCAGACCTTCGGCAACGTCTACTCGCGGCTGTCGAACCCGACCGTCGCCGCGCTCGAGGAACGCGTCGCCGCGCTCGAGGGCGGCCGCGCCGCGCTCGCGTCGGCGAGCGGCATGGCGGCCGAGGCGATGGCGCTGATGACGCTGCTCGCAGCAGGGCGACCACGTCGTCGCCGCCGGCGCGCTCTACGGCGGCAGCGGTCAGCATGCTCGCCGTCAACCTCGCCAAGCTCGGCATCGAGACGACCTTCGTCGACGGCCGCCATCGGCCGACGCCTTCGCCGCGGCGATGCGGCCATCGACGCCGCGCCGTCTTCGCCGAGAGCCTCGGCAACCCGAGCCTGCACGGTGCTCGACATCGCCGCCGTCGCCGAGGTCGCGCACGCGCACGGCGTGCCGCTGGTCGTCGACAACACGGTGCCGTCGCCGTTCCTCTGCAACCCGATCGCGCTTCGGCGCCGACATCGTCGTCCACTCGGCGACCAAGTACCTCGGCGGCCACGGCACGACGCTCGCCGGCGTGCTGGTCGAAAGCGGCCGCTTCCCGTGGGACAACGGCAAGTTCCCGGGCATGACCGAGCCGTCGAAGGGCTACCACGGCGTGCAAGTTCTACGAGACCTTCGGCGACTTCGGCTTCACGATGCGGGCGCGCATGGAGACGCTGCGCGTCTACGGCGCGGCGCTCGTCGCCGATGAGCGCGTGGCAGATCCTGCAGGGCATCGAGACGCTGCCGCTGCGCATGGAGCGGCACTGCGCCAACGCGCTCGCGGTCGCGCAGCTTCCTGCGCAGCGCATCCGCGCGTCGAGCTGGGTCAACTATCCGGGCCTGCCGGAGCATCCGCAGCACGCGCTCGCTGCGCGGCAGATGCGCGCGCGTCGGCGGCGTGCCGGGCGCGTCGGGGCTGCTCGCCTTCGGCGTGCAAGGGCGGCCTCGCCGCGGGCGTCCGCTTCATCGAGGCGGCGCAGTTCATGAGCCACCTCGCCAACATCGGCGACACGCGCACGCTCGTCATCCACCCGGCGTCGACGACGCACCGCCAGCTCGACGACGCGCAGCAGCTGCGCCGCCGGCGTGCCGCAGGACATGGTGCGCATCTCGGTCGGCCTCGAGCACATCGACGACATCCTCTGGGACATCGACCAGGCGCTCGCGCCAGCAGCGCAGCACGACTGCAGCACTGCAACGCCGACGCGGCGGCCGTGACACGAGCCGCATCACGGCCGATCGACCATGAACATCTACGAGCAGGGACTGGACAAGACCGCGGCGAACTTCGTCGCGCTCTCGCCGACCAGCTTCGTCGAGCGCAGCGCCGAGGTCTTCGGCGACCTGCCGAGGCGGTCGATCCACGGGCAGCCGCCGCTACACCTGGCGCGAGACTGCGCGATCGCGCGGCGCGGCTGCGCGGCGGCGCTGCGCGCGCTCGGCGTCGCGCGCGGCACGACCGTCAGCGTGATGCTGCCACAACACGCCCGAGATGGTCGAGGCGCACTACGCGGTGCCGGCCCTGAACGCGGTCCTCAACACGCTCAACACGCGCCTCGACGCCGCGCTGCATCGCCTGGCAGCTCGAACCACTGCGAGTGCGAGGTGCTGATCACCGACCGCGAGCTCGCGCCGACGATCGGCGCCGGCGCTTCGCATCCTGCGCTGAGACGCACGGCCGCCGGCCGGTCGTGATCGACGTCTGCGACAGCGAATACACGGGCGCCGGCGACCGGCTCGGCACGCACGAGTACGAGGCGCTGCTCGCCGCCCACGCGCCGCTGCGCGACGCTCGGCGGCCCGGCCGACGAGTGGGACGCGATCGCGGTCTCGTACACGTCGGGCACCACCGGCGACCCGAAAGGCGTCGTCACCCACCATCGCGGCGCCTACCTGAACGCGGTCGTGCAACGCGGCGACCTGACGATGCCGCACTTCCCGACGCTACCTGTGGACGCTGCCGATGTTCCACTGCAACGGCTGGTGCTTCCCGTGGACGGTGGCGCTGCTCGGCGGCACGCACGTCTGCCTGCGCAAGGTCGAGGCGGCGGCGATCCTCGGCGGCGATGCGCGAGCGAGCGGCGTCGACCACTACTGCGCCGCGCCGATCGTGCACAACCTGCTGATCGCGGCGCCGGCCGGAGCTGCGCCGCGGCATCACGCAGAAGGTGCGGGCGATGGTCGCCGGCGCGGCGCCGCCGGCGTCGATGATCGAGGGCATGGCGCGGATCGGCTTCGACATCACGCCACGTCTACGGCCTGACCGAGGTCTACGGCCCGGCGGCGGTGGCGGTGCAAGCGCGCCGGCGTGGGCAGGACGAGTCGCTCTCCGAGCAGACGCGGCCTGAACGGCCGCCAGGGCGTGCGCTACGCGCTCGCAGGAGGCGATGACGGTGCGCGACCCGGCGACGCTCGCCGAGGTGCCCGCCGACGGCGAGACGATGGGCGAGATCATGTTCCGCGGCAACATCGTCATGAAGGGCTACCTGAAGAACCCGGCGGCGACCGCGAAGGCGTTCGACGGCGGCTGGTTCCACACCGGCGACCTCGCGGTGATGGAGCCCGACCGCTACGTCAAGATCAAGGACCGCAGCAAGGACATCATCATCTCGGGCGGCGAGAACATCAGCTCGCTCGAGGTCGAGGATGCGCTGTACCGCCACCCGGCGCGTGCTCGCCTGCGCGGTGGTCGCGCGGCCCGACCACGAAGTGGGGCGAGACGCCGCTCGCCTTCGTCGAGCTGAAGGCCGGCGCGCGGCGTCACGGCGGCCGAGCTGATCGCGCACTGCCGCGAGCTGCTCGCCGGCTACAAGGTGCCGCGCGAGATCCGCTTCGAGGCGATCCCGAAGACCTCGACCGGCAAGATCCAGAAGTTCCAGCTGCGCGAGCGGGCGCAGTCCGCGGCGGCGATCGAATAGACGAGGGACAGGATCGGCCATGAACGACCGCGTCACCGCCGACATCGCCCCTACGTCCAGCGCGACGTCGACGCGCGCGGCGTCGTCACGCTCACGCTCGAACCGGCCGCAGTCGTTCAACGCGCTGAGCGAAGGCGATGCTCGCCGCGCTGCCAGGCCGAGCTCGATGCGGTCGCGCGCGATGAGACCGCGCGCGCGGTCGTGCATCGGCGCGACCGGCAAGGCGTTCTGCGCCGGCCACGACCTGCAAGGAGATGCGCGCCGCGCCGTCGCTCGCCGTACTACGAAGCGCCTGTTCGCGCAGTGCGCGCAGCATGATGCTGACGATCCAGCGCTTGCCGGTGCCGGTGATCGCGCGCGTGCAGGGCATCGCCACCGCGCGCCGGCTGCCAGCTCGTCGCCGCCGTGCGACCTGGCCGTCGCCGCCGACAGCGCGCGCTTCGCCGTGCAGCGGCGTCAACCTCGGCCTGTTCTGCTCGTCGCCGAGCGTGCGCGCTGTCGCGCAACGTCGCCCGCAAGGCGGCGTTCGAGATGCTCGTCACCGGGCGAGTTCATCTACGCCGACGAGGCACGCGACAGCGGCCTCGTCAACCGCGTCGCTCGATGCGACGCACTCGACGGCGCAGGTCGAGTCGCTGGTGGCGGCGATCGTCGCCAAGCCGCGCGTCCGCGATCGCGCTGCGGCAAGGCGCTCTTCTATCGCCAGCTCGAGACGCGGCATCGAGGCCGCCTACGAGGACGCCGGCCGGACGATGGCCTGCAACATGATGGAAGCCGACACGCTCGAGGGCGTCCAGGCCTTCATCGACAAGCGCAAGCCCGCCTGGCCGAGCTAGCGCGGCGAGGCGCTGACCCTCTTCGTCAAGCGTGCGCGACGCCGAGCCGGGGTCGTTGCCGACGCGGTTGTCCGACAACCGTCGCCAATCCCGGATTGAGAACAGGGGTCGGCATCGGGTATAGTTTTTCGAGGCGCGGCCCGGGCCGCACGAGACCGAACCAAGGAGACTTCATGAGAAAGATGATTGCCGGCGCTGTGTCGACAGTGATAGCCGTCTGCGCGTCGTTTTTGCCGGCCACGCGATGGCTCAGGGAAAAGCTCACCGTGTGGTGGGTCAAGGGCTTCTACAAGTCCGAGGACGACGCCCTCTTCGAGGCGATCAAGAAGTACGAGGCGAAGAGCGGCGTCAAGGTCGAGCTCTCGCAGTACCCGGTCCAGGACATGATCCCGAAGACGGTCGCCGCGCTCGACGCCGGCTCGCCGCCCGACGTCGCCTACGCCGACGTCTACGACTTCCAGGTCACCGGCAAGTGGGCCTTCGACGGCAAGCTCGAGGACATCAGCGACGTGCTCGACGCCGATGAAGGCGCGCTTCGCTCCAGAACACGCTCGAGACGACCTGGCTCTACGACGACAAGGTCGAAGAAGCGCGCCTACTACGCGTTCCCGCTCAAGCAGCAGACGATGCACGTCGAGATCTGGCTCGACATGCTGCAGACCGCCGGCTTCAAGGAGGCCGACATCCCGACCAAGTGGAGCGACTACTGGTCGTTCTGGTGCGACAAGGTGCAGCCGGCGTACCGCCAGAAGACCGGCACGCGCGTCTTCGCGCATCGGCCAGCCGATGGGCGTCGACTCGAGCGACTCGTTCTATTCGTTCCTGACCTTCATGGACGCCTACAACGTCAAGCTGGTCGACGACAACGGCAAGCTGCTGGTCGACGATCCGCAAGTGCGAGGCCGGGCCTGATCAGCGCGCTCAAGGACTACACCGACGTCGCGACCAAGGGCTGCACGCCGCCGTCGTCGACGAGCTGGAAGGACCCGACAACAACGTCGCCTTCTTCAACAAGACGACCGTGATGACGCACAACGCGACGATCTCGATCGCCGCCAAGTGGCTCGACGATGCCAACAACGAGGCCCTCAACGCCGAGCAGCGCGCGACCGCCAAGAAGAACTACGACGAGCTGATCCGCACGGCGGGCTTCCCGAACAAGCCGGACGGCTCGAAGATGGTGTACCGCGCCGCGGTCAAGACGGGAGTCGTCTTCTCGGCAGCGAAGAACAAGGCGCGCGCCAAGGAGTTCGTCGCCTTCCTGCTCCAGGACGAGAACCTGACGCCGTACGTCGAAGGCTGCGCTCGGCCGCTGGTTCCCGGTCATGACGGCGGCGACGCAGCGCCCGTTCTGGCAGGCCGACCCGCACCGCGCGCTCGGTGTTCAACCAGTTCGGCGCCGGCACGGTGAACTTCGAATTCACCAAGAACTACAAGTTCACGATCGTCAACAACGAGAACGTGTGGGCGAAGGCGATGAACCGCGTCGTCAACGACAAGATCTCGGTCGACCAGGCGGTGACCGAGATGATCGCCCGCATCAAGGCGCTCGCCGGCTGACCTGAGCACGGGCCAGCACGTGTCGACGCTCGCGCTCGACGGCGCCGGTGAGCCCAAGCGCCAGTCGGCGCCGGTCGGCCCGACCAGGAAGCGCCTCACGCCGTGGCAGGCGTGGGGGCATGGTCCTGGTCGCGCCCTACGTGCTGATCTTCGCGGTCTTCGTTCTCTACCCGATCGGCTACGGGCTCTGGCTGGCGCGCCATCCGGCGAGCTACGTCAAGCTGTTCGACGATCCGGTGTTCGCGCGCACGATCGTCAACACGCTGATCTTCCTGGTCGTCGGCATCAACCTGAAGATGCTGCTGGCGCTCTTCCTGTCGGGCTTCTTCGTCCGCACGCAGACGTGGATCAAGTGGCTGTCGCTGCTCTTCATCCTGCCCTGGGCGGTGCCGTCGATCCCGACCATCCTGTCGCTGCGCTTCATGCTCAACCCGGAGTGGGGGATCATCAACTCGACGATCTTTCAGCCTCACCGGCGCCGACGGGCCGAACTGGCTCAACAACCCGTCGATCGCGCTGACGCTGTCGATCCTCGTCCACATCTGGAAGTCGCTGCCGTTCTGGACGCTGATCCTGATCGCCGGCCGGCTCGCCATCCCGGCCGAGATGTACGAGGCGGCGTCGGTCGACGGCGCGACGCAGCTGGCAGAAGTTCAAGTTCATCACCTGGCCGTCGCTGCAGACGCTCTATCTCACGTCGAGCATCCTGTCGATGATCTGGACGCTCGGCGACTTCAACAGCGTCTACCTGCTGACCGGCGGCCAGCCCGCCGACCAGACCCACGTGCTGGCGACGCTCGGGCTCCGCTACCTGCGCCTCGACCAGGTCGACATGTCGCTGGCGACGGTCGTCTGCGCGATGCCGCTGGTCCTGCCGCTGGTCTACTTCATGATGAAGACGGCTGTCGCGATGACAGGCCGCACGACGCTCGGAAGGCGCAGTCGCGACCGAGGCGAAGCTGCTGCTGATCGGCATCCCGGTGGCGATCTGGACGCTGCTGCCGATCTACCACCTGGTGCTGTTCGCGCTCTCGCCGAAGGAGCAGGCGGTCTCCGGCAAGCTCTGGCCCGAGCACCCGACGCTGCACAACTTCTCGATGGTGTTCCACCAGCAGCACTCACTACCTCGGCCACTTCTGGCGTGCAGATGTGGAACTCGGTGCTGATCGCCGTCGCGGTCGGCGCGATCACGCTCTTCATCGCCACCTCGGCGGCGTTCGCGATCAGTCGGCTGCGCGTCAAGGGCGGCGGACGATCATGAACCTGGCGCTCTTCACCTACTTCATCCCGGCGGCGTTCCTCGCCGTGCCGATGTACAAGACGATGGGCAACTATGGCCTCCTCAACAGCCAGTGGGCGCTCATCCTGGCGATGGTGACGATCGCCACGCCGTACTCGATCTGGGTCCTCAAGCAGGCGTCCGACAAGCTGCCGCTCGAGCTCGACGAGGCGGCGCGAATCGACGGCGCGACGCCGCTGCAGCTGTTTCGCCTCGGTCTACCTGCCGCTCATGCTGCCCTCGCTGGTCGCCGTCGGCACCTATGCGCTGCTGCTCGCCTGGAACGAGTACCTCTACGCGTTCCTGCTCCTCTCCGACGACAAGAGCACGACCCTCGGCGTCGCCCTCGGCAGCTTCCTCTCGGCCGACGATTCGCCGTGGGAGCTGCTGATGACGACCGGGCTGATCTACGCCTTGCCGCCGGCGGCGATCTACTACGCCTTCAAGCGCTACATGGTCGGCGGCGCTGACCGCCGGCGCGGTGAAGAGCTGAGGACGAAGCACGATGGCCTCGGTGTCTTTCCGCAACGTCGAGAAGAGCTTCGGCTCGACCCGGATCATCCACGGCATCGGCTTCGACATCGCCGACGGCGAGTTCACGGTGCTGGTCGGCCCCTCCGGCTGCGGCAAGTCGACCCTGCTGCGCATGCTCGCCGGCCTCGAGGAGATCAGCGGCGGCACGATCGCCATCGACGACCACGTCGTCAACGACATCGAGTCGAAGGACCGCGACATCGCCATGGTGTTCCAGAGCTACGCGCTCTATCCGCACATGACGGTCGCCGACAACATGGGCTTCAGCCTCAGGCTCCGCAAGGCCGATCCGGCGCTGACGAACGAGCGCGTCGCCCACGCCGCCAGGATCCTGCAACCTCGGCCCGTTACCTCGAGCGCTATCCGCGCGAGCTCTCGGGCGGCCAGCGCCAGCGCGTCGCGATGGGGCGGGCGATCGTCCGCGACCCGAAGGTGTTCCTGTTCGACGAGCCGCTCTCGAACCTCGACGCCAAGCTGCGCGTGGCGATGCGCGCCGAGATCAAGGCCGCTGCACCAGCGCCTCAAGACGACCACGGTCTACGTCACCCACGACCAGGTCGAGGCGATGACGATGGCCGACCGCATCGTCGTCATGCAGGACGGCCGCATCGAGCAGATCGGCACGCCGCTCGAGCTCTACGACCATCCGGCGAACCTGTTCGTCGCCCAGTTCATCGGCTCGCCGGCGATGAACGTCGTCAGCGGCACGCTGCGCCGCGATGGCGGCCAGGCGTGGGTGGAGGCCGAAGGCGGCGTCCGGTGGCCGGTGGCGCCGACCAGCGCAGGCCGGGACGGCCAGGCCGTGGCCTACGGCGTTCGCCCGGGCGATCTCGGCGTCGGCGGCGGCGCCGACGCCTGCTCGGTGCCGGCGGAGGTGATCGTCGTCGAGCCGACCGGGCGCCGAGACCGAGCTGCTGGTCCGCGTCGGCGCATCGCAATTCGTCGTCGTCCTGCACGGCCGTACCCAGGCCGAGCCGGGCGAAACGATCCATCTCTCGGTCGACACCGGCGCCGTCCATCTCTTCGATCCGACGAGCGGCATCGCGCTCACCGCCTGAGACAGATCCGGTTACGGCTGACACCGTGACGGACACCACGGCCGACCGCGCTCGCCGGCCGACCGGTCAGACATCTCCGACACGGCGACAAGGCGATCTCCTACGCTGACCCTCATCGGCTGATTGCGCCATGACGGCGGCGAAGCCGCTCGGTTCGTGCGGCGACGAAGCCGCGCGGAGATCGTCATGAAGCGTGTTCACCTCGCCACCGGCGCTCTGCTTTGCGCGGTTCATCTGGGAATCGGCGCGACTGAAGTGGCTTACCTCACGGAGCCGAGCCGATCAGTGTCGGCCAAGGCCTCTGCCGCCACCGACGCGCGTGCCTATCGCCTCGACGCGGCCCGCCACATCTATGCGTCGTACGCCGTCGCGCATCTACAAGGGGCGGCTGCCGCCGCTGATCCATGGAGTCGTCGTTGTCGAGACGACCGTCGACGCCAGCGGCCATCCGCGTGAGGTCAAGGTCGTCCGCGGCCCGTCGCATGCGCCCGATGTCACGGTCGCGGTGGTCGAGATGATCAAGCGCGCCGGCCCGCTGCCGGCGCCAACGCGGTCTGCGGGCGCCGGTCAGGTTCACCGAGATCTGGCTCGTCCACAGGGACGGTCGCTTCCAGCTTGACGCCCTGACCGAGGGCCAGGACTGAGCGTTCCCGGCGTCGGCTTTCACATCCCGGCGGTGAAGCCGCCGTCGACGTAGAGAACCTGGCCGGTGACGGAAGCGCGCGCCGCCGGCGAGGCGAGGAAGACAGCGGCGCCGGCGAGCTCGTGCGGCTCGGCCCAGCGCCCGGCCGGCGTTCGCTTCTCGACCCACGCGGTGAACTCGGCGTTCGTGCTGAGCGCGGTGTTCATCTCGGTGCGAAAGAACCCCGGCGCGATCGCGTTCACCTGGATGTCATGCGGCGCGAGCTCGACCGCGAGGCCGCGCGTCAGCATCGCGATGCCGCCCTTGCTGGTCTGGTAGGGCACCGTCGTCGGCCGCGCCAGGCTCGACATCAGCGAGGCGATGTTGATGATCTTGCCGGCGCGCTTGGCCTGCATCGCCCGGAATCACGGCGCGCGCCATGTAGAAGGGCGGCGTCGAGGTTGGTCGCCATCAGGCGGCGCCAGTCTTCGTCGCTGAAGTCGACGATCGGCGCGCGGTGCTGGATGCCGGGCGTTGTTGACGAGGATGTCGACGGGCCCGAACGGACGCCTGCACCGCGGCGACGCCGCTGCGCACCGCGCCGGGGTCGGCGACGTCGGAAGCGGCGCCACCTCGACCGCAAGGCCCTCGCCGCGCAGCAGCGTCGCTGCCGCGTCGAGCTTGGCGCGCGTTCGGCCGTTGAGGACGACGCGCGCGCCCGCCGTCGCGAGGCCGCGCGCGATCGCCAGGCCGAGGCCCGATCCGGCGCCCGTGACGAGCGCCAGCCGGCCCGACAGATCGAAGCCGGCGGGCGCGCTCATGGCACCGGCGAGAGCAGCGGCTTGCCGGCGAAGTGCGCCGTCGAGGTTGCCGAACGCCAGGTCGGCCATCGCCTGGCGCGTCTGCCAGGTCGCGCTGCCCACGTGCGGCGTGAGGACGACGTTGTCGAGGCCGCAGCAGCTCGCTCGGCACGTTCGGCTCGCTCTCGAACACGTCGAGGCCCGCGCCGGCGATCGTGCCGTCGCGAAGCGCGCTCGACCAGCGCCTGCTCGTCGACGACCGAGCCGCGCGCGACGTTGACGAGGTAGCCCTTCTTGCCGAGCGCCGCCAGCACCTTGGCGTCGATGAGCTTTCGCGTCGCGGCGCCGCCCGGGGTGATGACGACCAGGAAGTCGACCTCGCGCGGCGAGCGCCTCGGCACTGGCGAAGTAAGGGTAGGGCGCTTCGGGTCGCGCGTTGCGCGAGGTGTAGGCGATCGACATGCCGAATGCCTCGGCGCGCTTCGCGATCGCCATGCCGATGCGGCCGAGGCCGACGATGCCCATGCGCGCGCCGCTCACCTTGCGCGCGAGCGGCATCGGCCCGTTCGCCCAGGCGCCGCTGCGCACGTAGTGGTCGGCTTCGATGAGGCGGCGCGAGACGGCGAGCACGAGCGCCATGGCCAGGTCGGCGACCTCGTCGTTGAGGACGTTCGGCGTGTGCGTGACGGCGATGCCGCGCTCGCGCGCCGCGGTGACGTCGACGCCGTCGTAGCCGACGCCGAACACCGAGACGATCTCGAGCGCTGGGAAGCTGCGCGATCAGCTCGCGCGGCACCTTCGACTCGCCGCTCGCCGCGATCGCGCCGGATTCGCGGCGCGGCGGCGGCGAAGGCGGCAGCGTCGCTCTGGTGGGTGCGGTCGTGCACCGTGACGCGCCGCGCAGCGACTCCATCATCGGCGGCCAGAGCTTGGCCGCCGTCAGCACTTCGATCCGATCGGTCTCAGCCATCCCTTGTCCTCACATGCCCACGTAGTTGGGACCGCCGCCGCCTTCGGCGTGACCCAGACGATGTTCTGCGTCGGGTCCTTGATGTCGCAGGTCTTGCAGTGGACGCAGTTCTGCGCGTTGATCTGCAGCCGCTCGGTGCCGCCGTCGTTCGACGAACTCGTAGACTGCCGGCCGGGCAGTAGCGGCTCTCCGGGCCGGCGTACTTCGCCAGGTTGATCGGCCACCGGCACGCTCGCATCCTTCAGCGTCAGGTGCGCCGGCTGGTCCTCGGCATGGTTGGTGTTGCTGACGAAGACGCTCGACAGGCGATCGAAGGTGAGCACGCCGTCGGGCTTCGGGTACGCGATCGGCTTGCACTCGGCGGCCGGCAGCAGGTAGAGGTGATCGGCCTTCGGTGCGATGGATCGTCCACGGCGGCGAGTTGATGCCGAGCCGCGGCAGCAGCCACTGCTCGATGCCGGTCATCAGCGCAGCGACCAGGAGGCCCTTCTTGAACCACTGCTTGAAGTTGCGCGACTTGTCGAGCTCGGCGCGCAGCCAGCTCTTCTCGAACGCTGCCGGATAGGCGGCGAGCTCGTCGTGCTGGCGGCCGGCGACGAGGCGCGTCGAACGCCGCCTCGGCGGCGAGCATGCCGGACTTGATCGCCGCATGGCTGCCCTTGATCCGGCTCGAGTTGAGGTAGCCGGCCTCGCAGCCGACGAGAGCACCGCCCGGGAACACGGTCTTCGGCAGGCTGCAGGATGCCGCCGGCGGTGATCGCGCGCGCGCCGTAGCCGAGGCGCTTGCCGCCCTCGAGACGTCTTCTGATCTCCGGGTGCGTCTTCCAGCGCTGGAATTCCTCGAACGGGCTCAGGCAGGGATTCGTGTAGTCGAGGCCGACGACGAAGCCGAGCGTGACCTGGTTGTCTGTCGAGGTGATAGAGGAACGAGCCGCCGTAGGTGCTCGTGTCGAGCGGCCAGCCGGCGGTGTGGAGCGCCAGGCCCGGCTCGGCGCGCTCGGGCTTCACCTCCCACAGCTCCTTCAGGCCGATGCCGTAGCTCTGCGGGTCGCGCCCTTCGTCGAGCTTGAAGCGCGCGATCAGCTGGCGGCCGAGGCTGGCCGCGCGAGCCTTCGGCGAAGATCGTGTACTTGGCGTGCAGCTCCATGCCGAGCTGGAAGTTCGCCGGTCGGCTCGCCGTCCTTGCCGATGCCCAGGTTGCCGGTGGCGACGCCGCGCACGTGAGCCGTCTTCGTCGTACAGCACCTCGGCGGCGCGGGAAGCCGGGAAGATCTCGACGCCGAGCGCCTCGGCCTGCGTCGCCAGCCAGCGGCACGACGTTGCCGAGGCTGATGATGTAGTTGCCTTCGTTGCTGGAAGCAGTCGGGCAGCAGGACGTGCGGCGTTGCCGTCGCGCCGGTCTCGGTCAAGAAGAAGAACTTGTCGCGCGGTGACCGGCTGGTTGAGCGGCGCGCCGCTTTCCTTCCAGTCGGGGATCAGCTCGGTGATCGCGCGCGGATCCATGATCGCGCCCGAGAGGATGTGCGCGCCCGGCTCCGAGCCCTTCTCGAGGACGACGACCGAGATCTCGTGCGAGCGCTCGGCGGCGAGCTGCTTGAGGCGGATCGCGGTGGCCAGGCCGGCCGGGCCGGCGCCGACGATCGCGACGTCGTATTCCATCGCCTCGCGGGGCCCGTGCTGGGCCAGGATCTCGTCAGGTGTCATCGCTGTCTCCCGTTTTCTGATTGTCGACTGGGCGCGCGTCTAAACTCGCGGTCGATTCTACGGGCAGCAGTCGCTGCACCGATTCATGAGCTATCAGATCGATCTTGTCAGGCGCGCGTCGCCCCCGTCACCGGCGCGTCGGGCGGCCTCGGCGCCCAGTTCGCGCGCGTCCTGGCCAAGGCCGGCGCGGGCGTCGCCCTCGCCGGGCGCCGTGTCGAGCAGCTGAAGAGCCTGCGCGCCGAGATCGAGGCCGAAGGCGGCGACGCGCACGTCGTGCGCTCGACGTCACCGACCACGACAGCATCCGCTCGGCCGTCGCCCATACCGAGACCGAGATGGGAACGATCGACATCCTGGTCAACAACTCGGGAGTGGCGACGACGCAGCCGCTGGTCGAGGTCGAGCTCCGACGACTTCGACTACGTCTTCGACGTCAACGCGCGCGGCGCGTTCTTCGTCGCGCAGGAAGTCGGCAAGCGGATGATCGCGCGCTCGCAAGGGCGCGGCACCGGGAACGTTCACCGGGCGGGCGGATCGTCAACATCGCCTCAGTGGCCGGCCTCGGGTGACGCTCGGCGGATCGGCGATCTATGCCATGAGCAAGGCCGCGGTCGTGCACATGACGAAGGCCGATGGCGCTCGAGTGGGGCCGCTTCGGCATCAACGTCAGCGCGATCTGCCCGGGCTACATCGACACCGAGATCAACCACCATGCAGTGGCAGACCGACGCAGGGCAAGGAAGCTCATCGACAGCATGCTGCCGCGCCGCGCGCGTCGGCAGTCCCGACGACCTCGATACGGCGTGCTGATGATGCTGTGCGCCAACGAGAGCCACTTCGTCAATGGCAGCCGTCATCCAGGCTGACGCACGGCTTCGCCCGCTGATGGAGCTCGACGGCGCCTCTGCGCTCAACTGCATGACGATCGCGGCCGGCCTTGGGGCGGCTCGGCGACGTGCCGGTCGAACGCCCGCGGTGATGCGGCCGTTGTCGTTGCTCGAGTCGCGTGCTCGGCGTGCTGATCGAGAAGTCGCATGACGGTGCCCGACAGCTACCGCGCTGTCGCTGAATCGCGCTGACCATCGGCTGCAACCAGAAGACGGCACGCGAACCGGTGCTCGCGGCGAGCGACGGCGAGGTGCAGGGCGCCGTCGACGCGCCTCAAGGCTGCTGTCGCTGGCGTTCGAGTCGAGCGGCTCGCTGCGTCAGCGCGCTACGAGCACAACCTGGCCGGGCGCTCGCGCTGCCGTCGCAATCGGTCGCTCTGCTCGGCGACGCTGATGCTGCGCGGCGCCGCAGACCGCGTCAGAGCTGCGCACGAACGAGCGAACGGCTGCATCGCTTCGCCGACATTTCGGCGGTGGAGGGATTTCTCGACGAACTTGCCGACGCGTCGCCGACGACAAAGGGCGGCCCGCTCGCGATCCGGCTGCCGCGCGCTCCGGGCGCGCGCGAGCAGCGCTGGGCGCACCTGCTGAGCGGACCGGTCGACGTCGAGCGCGCTGCGCAGCTGGCGGGCGACGGCGAGGCGATCGTTCCGGTGAGACGAGCTCGCGGCGCTGAAGTCGCGAGACTCGGCGGTCGACCGAGGCCGAGCGTCGAGTCGGCTGCGAGCGCTGGTCGATCGTCTGCCTACGCCGAGCTCGACGTCAGACGTTGACGTCAGCGTCGCCAGAAGGCCCATGCGATTCGAGCTGCCCGAAGCAGAAGAAGCTGCACGCTCGAGATGGTGATCCCGATTCGTTGGGGCGACATGGACGCGATGGGCCACGTCAACAACAACGATCTACTTCCGTTATCTCAGAGATCATTCGCATCGAGTGGCTGCACTCAGGTCGCCGGAACGCCCGGATCCCGCGGGCGAGGGACCGGTGATCGTCAACACCTTCTGTAATTTTCTGCGGCAACTGAAGTATCCGGGGGATGTGCTGGCGAAGCACTATGTCTCAGACGCAGGGCGCAGCGAGCTTCCTGGCGTGGGTCACGCTCGAACGAACTGACGAGCCAGGCACTGCTCTACTGCAACCGGCGGAGCGAAGACGGTTTGGGTCAACTATCGCCAGGAGCGGGCGGTGCCGTTGCCGGATGGACTGCGGGCGCTCATCGGCCCGTGCGTAATGGCGTGGCCGCCACGGGAACCGTGAAGGGCGCTGTCCCGCGCGACAGGAAGTGTCGATCGCGGGAAGGGACGGGCGAGTAGTCGAACTCCCGTCGTCCGGTGACGCCGCCTGCACCGGCGCGTCGTTCGATCCTCGAGCGCACAGGCCCAAATCGGGCCAACAACAGCATGGAGTCGAGCACGAAACCGAGTCGCATATTGCAGGCCGGCGCGGCCCACGAAGTCGGGGCGGAAACGAGAAGTGTACCTCGGATCCGGTTCTGAGATGATCTCTGACAGAGGTGTCGTCACGTCGATGTCAATCAAGACATCCACCCGACCGCGTCGCGATCGAAAGGGGCGCCGCTAAGCCTGTCGAGCGTGGAGTGGTTGCCGGCCAAGCAAAGGCGCGTGCCGCCAGCCGCGCTGAAATCGCGTTGACCGCGCGATGGATCTGGGTGGGGTCGACCTCATCGATGCGAACGATCCAGGAGCGTGTTGCCCTCAACCCGGTGCGCGACTCGCGCGAGCGCGTGCGAAAGCGACTCACGCCCGGCGCTGCCCGGCAAGAACTCGACAGCATGCGTACCAGGGTCCGCGAGGGACGACCGAATGACGTAGCGGTACGCCGATAGTCATGGTGAACCCCGATCGCGAGAATGCGGGCGTTCCGCTCACGGCCTGATTCCGAACGCCTCGAAAAACGATGCTCATAGTCGACGTTGATGTCCGGATGCTCGGTCCGCGCCATGAAGTCATAGAGACTGTGGCTGCACCCTCGCGCCAGCGACGATCGGCCTCGCCGATGGGAAGACAGTAGATGCTGTGCGGCAAGTTGCCGCGCATGCGGAACCAGGACGGTTTCCCGCCAAGGACGTCGTCGAGAGCAGCATCGAGCGATAGATGGCCGAAGTGGTTCGTCGGCCCACGGCGACGATGAAGTCCATCTTTGTCGCGTGACCAAATCTCATAGCTCGCGCCTTGGCGAGCGCGGCCCATGACCATCTGCCCAGACATTCCATTTTCGATGCCCAAATCGCGCTGATCAGCTCGATCTGGCACCCGTCGTAGGGCTCCGGCAGCCGTATCGCTTTCTGCATCCGGAGCGGGCGACGAACATGTGAACGGGCAGTCGCATCGACCGCCAAGCACGCGCATCAGCTTGCGCTCAGCGACGGCGACAGCAGCACCTCAGGAAACTCGTCGTCTGGCGCACCGACGCTGCTCAGCCTTCTCCCTGTGAAGGAAGATGCCTTGCGAAGGCGTGGACGACAGCGTATATCGACGACCTTGCGGAGATCTTGAGGGCCACCTCGCCAGCCGCACAGAAACGTAGGTCTTCCTGGATCTCTATCGCGGGATGGATGCGGCCTTTCTCTGAACAGGGATCCGGATAACGACTTCGATTTGTGGCGCGAGTTTGTCGAACAGATCGCGAGCGCGAGAAGTCATTGATCGACTCGCCGATACATGCTGCCGCGGACACTTCCGTTCAGTGTGCGTCGCTTTGCGTGCGATCTTTCAGAGAGTCGTGAACTGGAGCACCAGCCCCGCCAGGTTTTCCGCTCGGCAGGCGTTCGCTTCTTCGAGATCGGCGCGCTGCTCGGCGGCCTGGCCTATTTCGCCTTCTTCGATCGACGCCATCCGGTCGAACCGATGCAGCGTTCGGACAGCCCAGCCTACTGGGGTAGTGATGTTCGTCGTCTGTCCTCTCTGCGCTTGCCCTCGCAAGGGGTGCAAGATTAGTCGTCAGCCGCCACTACGACTCCCATTTGCGTTTCGGTGATCGCGTTCACCATTCTCGGCAACTCGGTCATCGCGAGCCTGAACCGAGCCATGACGACTCGCCCTACTGCCTGTAAAGCTGGGAGTTTTCTCCGGGTCGTCTTCACGACCAGCATCATCTACGGATTCACGCGCCTCTCGGTTGCCGCAGCCGTATCGCTGGCTACTTTTGACGCGGCGATCGCAGATCTGGTTTGCCAAGGACTATGGCGGTAACGCTCAGGTCCATCTCCGGCTCGCCGTTCATCTCGTCAGCATCGACAACTCATTTGCTATGCGCATCGTCTATCAGCCTCTCCGAGAACGCAAGCTCTTCCGCGCGCGGCAAACGCCAGCGGAGCATCATCGACTAAAGCGTTGCGCGGGACAAAGCTGAGGAGGCAAGTCGCGTAGCCAAGTACTTTCTCGCGAGGCATGACCACGGCAAGATACGCACACACCGATGAGCGGCATACATCAGAAACGCCGCTGGCGTTGCTGGAGACAACCGATTCCTCGGAACGGCGCGGGACGCTGATCAATGTCGCGCGTCAGGCAGCTGACGGACTGCTGCGGAGCACTCAATTGAGATCCTTGACTTCGCTAAGCTGGATGCCAGGGCGATTCTGTGCGCTCAACTTACGGCGCCGATCGACATACAACGGAGTCTGCCGAGGTCGCTCGTTGCAGACCTTCCGGGCAACGCCCTCGCCAAGGAATTGCGCTCCGATTCGATCCATCACGCGGTGCATGCAGGCGACCTCGTCATGCGTTCAGGGCGACGAGGAAAACTGCGCCGGATCGTCATGAACCTCGTCAGCAGACGGCAATCAAATTCACCTCAATCGGCGGCGTCACTTTGCGCTTGCGAGGAGCACGAACTCAGTGTGGAGGTCAAGCTCGTCTATCAGAATCGCTGACACCGGCATCGGTATTGCGAGGGACAAGATCCCGCTTCTCTTTGAGCCTTTTATCAGGTAGAAGCGGGAATGTCTCGCGGCAGTTACGGCGGGACGAGGCTTGGGCCTCGCCATTTCACGTCAACTCGCGCATGCGATGGGGGAGCGATGCGGGTCAAAGAGTGCTTTGGGCAGAGGCAGTGTGTTCACGGTGCGCCTGCTGCTTGCGGAATGTACTGAGCGCTGTCTGCGCCGCCCCGTTGAGCGAACCATTTCGCTCTCGGCATTGGCCTCGGCACGTGGCGAAACGGTCTTGTTGGTTGGAGGACAACGCAGTAAACGCGTTCATCTCTGCGGCATTGCTCGAGCATGGGCGTCTCGGTCAGGTATGCATCAAAGACGGCAGCGAGGCAGTTGGTTTCTACCGCAGCGGCGATTCGATGCGGTCCTGATGGATTGTGAGATGCCGATCATGGACGGCTTCGCGGCTACAAGACTGATTCGCGAGTTCGAGGCGGAAACGGGTGCGCCGCGAACGCCAATCATCGCCCTGACAGCCAATGCGCTCACGGGGATCGCGAGCACTGCCTGCGCCAGGGCATGGACGACTATCTCAGCAAGCCCATCGAGCAGCGACATTTGAGCGCCCTCGTCGCCAAATGGCTGGGCGGTGAGTCAGCCGCGGCAGACGCGTCTGCTGAAGACCTCCAGCGCCGGGCTGGAAGCTCCAGCCGACGATTCGCTTGACGCGACCTCGCAGACTCCGCGACGTCTAGGCGGGTTCTGAGGCGCTCTCGGCGATCGAAGCGGCTATCCGCGCTAAAACAGCGCGTACGTCATGGTCGCGTGCGCGGCAAGCCTGCCATCCGCAGTCCTGAACTCGACCTCCCCGTACGAAAGGGTCTTGCCGAAGCGCAGAACACGCGCGATGACGGCGACAGCCGTCGTCTCCTGGCCACCGAGCCGCAAGAAACTCGCCTGCAGCTGCACCAGTCGTCATCGGCTGAATTCGCCCAGTTGAGCGATCATCGCCAGCAGCATTGCCGTATCCGCCGCCGCCAGGATCGCCTGGCCGCAGAGGACGCCGCCGCCATGCACCAGCTCGGGCGGTGACGGGCGGGGTGAGCGTCACCTCGCCCGGCGCCGCGGTCTCGACGCGCAGGCCGAGGCGCTTCGTGTACTCGGCACCCAGCTCCTCGAGCGTCGCCTGCAGCCCGGCAGCGTCCATCATCGTCTGTTTCTCCCTGCGCCGATTCTGGGCAGCGCCGACGCTGATAATCTCGGCGACTCGACCGGAGGGATCAGCGATGAACAAGATCTTTCCGAGCGCCGCGGCGGCGCTCGCCGGCATCGTCGCGACGGCCAGCTGATGGCCGTCGGCGGCTTCGGCCTGTGCGGCATTCCCGGAGGCGCTGATCGAGGCGCTGCGCGACTCGCGCGTCAAGGACCTGACGGTGATCTCGAACAACGCCGGCGTCGACGGCTTCGGCCTCGGCAAGCTGCTCGAGTCGCGCCAGATCAAAGAAGATGATCTCGAGCTACGTCGGCGAGAACAAGGAGTTCGAGCGCCAGTACCTCGCCGGCGAGCTCGAGCTCGAGTTCACGCCGCAGGGCACGCTGGCCGAGAAGCTGCGCGCCGGCGGCGCCGGCATCCCGGCGTTCTTCACCCGCACCGGCGTCGGCACGCTGGTCGCCGAAGGCAAGGAGACGCGCGAGTTCGACGGTCACGTCTACATCATGGAGCGAGCCCTCCTGCCCGAGGTCGCGCTGGTCAAGGCGCAGAAGGCCGACAAGTCCGGCAACCTCGTGTTTCGCCGCACGGCGCGCAACTTCAACCCGGCGGTCGCGATGGCCGGCAAGGTCACGATCGTCGAGGTCGAGGAGATCGTCGAGACCGGCTCGATCGATCCCGACGCCGGTGCACCTGCCCGGCATCTACGTGCACCGCATCGTGCTGAACGCGCACCCGGAGAAGCGGATCGAGAAGCGCACCTGCGCGCCGCAGCCGCGTCGACGCCGCCCGGCACGCCTGCCGCCGAGGCGGCCAGCGAAGCGGTCGACGCGATCGCCAAAGCGGCAGACAGAAGAAGCGGGAGCCTGACCATGGCCTGGACCCACGACCAGATGGCGGCGCGCGCCGCCACGGAGCTGCAGGACGGCTTCTACCGTCAACCTCGGCATCGGCCTGCCGACGCTCGTCGCCAACCACGTGCCGGCCGGCATCGAGGTCTGGCTGCAGAGCGAGAACGGCATGCTCGGCATCGGCCCGTTCCCGACCGAGGACGAGGTCGACGCCGACCTCATCAACGCCGGCAAGCAGACGGTGACGACGCTGCCCGGCTCGTCGATCTTCGGCTCGCACGACTCGTTCGCGATGATCCGCGGCGGCAAGATCAACCTCTCGATCCTCGGCGCGATGCAGGTCAGCGCCAAGGGCGATCTCGCCAACTGGATGATTCCCGGCAAGATGGTCAAGGGCATGGGCGGGGCGATGGACCTCGTCGCCGGCGTCGAGCGCGTGATCGTCCTGATGGAGCACGTCGCGCGCAAGAAGGACGGCGGCGATCGACCTCAAGATCCTGCCCGACCTGCACGCTTGCCGCTCACCGGCGTCGGCGTCGTCAACCGCATCGTCACCGACCTCGCGGTGATGGACGATCACACGCGCCTGGCACTCGAGGTGCTGCGCGATCGCACCGATGGCGTGACACAGGACGAGCTGCAATCCAGAACCGGGAGTGACACTTCTCATGTTTCTGACCTGAAGCGCTGCCGGGGGCAAGAATTCGACAACTTTGTTTACGGGGTCAGCATAGCAACTTCATCGGCTT